>Ga0302244_1000609_pt1 | contig 26769 bp, 25 predicted proteins | sample AAG_UR_Phe_MG_FD_193513 | JGI IMG/M metagenome (GOLD analysis project Ga0302244, IMG submission 193513) | Enriched activated sludge microbial communities from anaerobic digester in WTTP, New Holstein, Wisconsin, United States - AAG_UR_Phe | ecosystem: Engineered > Bioreactor > Anaerobic >... | reverse complement strand
TTAAGAAGGGGAAACTATGCAAGTAAAACCAGGAAAACCCGATGTAGAGAGCTTTATCAGTAAGGCAGATACCACAATAAAAGCACCGAAACGTGACAAAGGCCAGGGAGATAAAACCTATCTGCTACGCTTGCCGTATGAGCTATGGTATGAGCTCAAGATGGAAGCACTCAAGAAGGGGAGCACCTTACATGATTACATCTTGCATACCCTTAGCACCAGGAAGGGGTAGGGAATTTCTTTAATAAATCAACATAGGGGGGTATTATGAAACATTACCGGAAAACCATCATTCTATTGGTTATGCTTTTCGCTTCATCTTTTTTTAGTTGTGCAAGCTACGAAGCTGTTGCTGTTCCTAAACTGCAACCAGAATTTGCTGCTAATGCAAAGAAGCAGAATGACGTTATCACGGCAGTTAGAGTTTTTACCAAAGATGATTGTCGCAAATATTTCGATAAAGATGTCATAAGTGAGGGTTATCAGCCAATTCAAGTGGCAGTTGACAATCGTTCTAAGGAATATCTGCTATTGTCAAAAAGCGGTATTAGCCTCCCCATGGTTCCGCCAGAGGAAGTGGCGAAGAAATGTTACAGATCAACAGCAGGAAGAGCAACCGGCTATGGCATTGGAGCCTTGTTTCTCTGGCCTTTAGCAGTACCCGCCATTGTCGATGGTGTTAAATCATCAAATGCTAATACTCAGATGGACATAGATTTCGCAGCCAAGGGGCTTCAAGAGTCCGTGATTCAACCATTTAGTAATATTAGTGGTGTCATTTTTGTTCCGACCTCTGAGTTTAAGTCTTATCTTGGAGTCAATTTAATCAACAGAGAAACCAACGAAAAACTGACCTTTGAGTTTACAGATTTGAAATAGCTTGTAATTTTTAAGAGAATTTTCGGAATCGTATAGTAGAGAGAGCGACTCTATGTTGTGGAGGATAATATCATTTCTGTTTATTCCGGTTTTTATCTGGATACTGATAGGCAGCTACAGACAGCTTAAGAGAGATTACAACATATCAGGCTTATTTTCCAAAATATTGTGGTTACTCATAATAGCCTACACCATTGTAAATCTTTTTGTTTATGCAGTTTTCAATGCTTCTGTTGTACCGACACTCAAGCATTTGTAAAAGGAATTTTCCGGAGCCTATAAAAAAGAGTTTTTCACCGCATATAAAAAGCATTCTTTTTCCTGGGTGTAGGATCCCGAAACGCAATAATACTCCTGGGCCTTCTTATGGTAAGGGTACCTCTCCTGTGTTTTACTCATTTATCCAGAATTTTCTTACTCGTTAAAGAAAGCAGTTATTATTACCGTATATTATTGCATCAAGAGCATAAACCGTTGATAGTCAATGGATTACAAGAAAATGATATATGGGGGGATAATAACGAAAAAGGCAGCATATACGCACGTGCATTAATTATTTTTTCCGCTTCTTTCGCATCCTGTATTGGTCTACGATAACGAAAACAATAAACCCAACAACTATGCTTCCAACAAGAATCTCTGCGTATGGGCTCGCAAGAGTGTGCTTAACGGCAGACTTAACGGAAGATGGGGTAGGGATTGAGGGGGTAGAAACATTGGGTGAAGATGATGAGAACAACGAGTACAACCAGACTGCAAGCAAGAAGAGGCCAAAGAGGATGATACCTACAATTGCCAATATGACAGCACTACCCAATATCGCTAAAAAAATGTTACGTGCATCTTCATTGGCAAGAACAAGAATAAGCAGAAGAATGGCAATAACGACAAGAATGAAAATCATGGCCCTTTGCCCTCTTTCGGAAGGATAAAGATTATTTTTTTGCCTTCTCTATGAACTCGTCCAGATCCCTTTTATCAAACAATGTTCTATTGCCTATCTTCACGGGTGCTATCTCTTTTCGCTCCATCATACGGTATAGGCTCATACGTGATATGCTCAGATAGGTACAGGCTTCATTTACTGTGAACAATCTTTTTATCTCTTCTGCCATACTTTGAATATAGCGTACAGGAGCACCGAAAACAATATCTAATTGTATCATGGTGTAACTTTTTTCGTAAAAGGTATTGACTTTTTGATATTATGTGATATACTTAGATATAAGATGATATTAATAGATACAATAAATAAAGAGAGCTTGAAAGGGGGTAACATGAAGGCAATCGGTTATATCAGAGTGAGCACCGATGAACAGGCCAGGGAAGGTATCAGCTTAGATAACCAGAGGGCAAAGATTGAAGCATACTGCATGATTAATGACCTCTCCCTGGTGGAGATTATCGAGGATGCAGGGAAGAGTGGCAAGGACCTCAAAAGGGAAGGCATACAGGCCATTATACAGAAGATAAAACGGCATGAAATAGATGCCGTTATCGTTTATAAGCTCGATAGGCTATCAAGGAAGGTTAAAGATACCCTCTCTATTATGGACCTTATCGACAAGAAAGAAATTGCCTTTCACTCTATCATGGAGAAGATAGATACTAAGACAGCTACAGGGAGATTTTTCGTTAATATCCTGGCAAGTATGAGCCAATGGGAGAGGGACACAATCAGCGAGAGAACAAAGGATGCTTTACAGTTGAAGGTAACGAGAAACGAGAGGGCAGGGCAGATACCCTACGGTTACAGATTAGCTCCGGACGGTAATACCCTTATCGAGAACGAGAAAGAACAGGAAGCAATCAGACTGATAAAGGAGCTCCACGGTAAAGGCTATAACTACCTTGCAATATGCAGGGAGCTTACCAGGAAAGGGTATCAACCTCTCGGTAGTCATTGGTACGCTCAGAGCATAAAGAACATTCTCAAGAGGGCTGCATAATGAACAAAAATTTAAAGCACCGAACGGTGATTGAAATTGCCAGGGGTAGGGATATTTCACAAGAGCCTGAGATGCAGGAGCTTGCTCGTTTATTTGACAATATGACGGACCAGGAGAAAGAGAGGACCTTAGAACACTTAAACAAATCTGAGCAAGAGAAAGCAAGAGAAGGTAAGGTATCAAGAGAGCACGTATAATGCAACCTCATAACGGCAATACATTAGGCAATACATTAGGTCATACATACGGTCATAAGTACGGCATAGAATACGTACCAAATACGTTATGCAAACAAGACAGGCAAGAAGGATGTTGATGCTTGAAAAAGGGGTGTTACCGGAGAGAGCTTTACCGTCCCGACATAGGGGGTATACCTATTTTTAATGACTCCCTTGTCCGGAGAGATTTTACAAAATACAAAGGAGGTTTGATTAATGGAAGCAGTTGAAAGAGAAACAATCATTAATTGGAACGATGCAGAGGGTACGGTAAACGTATTCACTTGCCATAAACGCATTATGGCAAAGATGGAAAAATTAGGTGCAGCAATTAAGGAAAAGTGCATCATAGAGGGAAGGGTACGGCATATTGAATATGAGATACCAAAGGATAAGATAAACGTTATTCTTACTGCAAAAAGACGTGCTACAGCACACGAAATTGAGAGGTTAAGACAGGCAAGAGTATTATCGCCTATCGGCAAAAAGAAAGTATCACAAAACACATTATGAGAGGTGAAATATGGAAGTGCAGATTACAGAAGTTTTGACCCCACGGGAAACGGCAAGTTTTTTAAAGGTGAGTATTCATACCCTGGCAAAGTGGAGATCCTGTAAGAAAGGTCCGGAATATATGAGAACAGGCAGACTTGTGAAGTATGATCGCAAGGATCTGGAAACGTATCTCAGGAAAAGTATGGTAGTATAATAAAACAAAAATGGCCTGGTAGGGTTGGGGAACGCTTACAGGCCAGGGGAGTTAGCTATTGTCTATCATTAAGCATAACCTACCTACCGAAGAAACACAAATAGAAATCATAGAGAATGACTTACTGCTTCCTGAGTATGGGGAAGCAATGCTCTACCATGATGCAGGGAGATTCGGCTATGTCAAAATAGGGGTAAAAGATAATAACGGTTGGCAAGATGAATCATTTAGAGTAGAAGAGCTACCGGAAAGGCTCAAGTATCTACCTAAGCATCGAGATAGTTATCTTACTCAGAGTGAGTTTAAAGGACCTCAGAAGGCAGTTAGTAATTTTCTGAGGACACAAGTTAACTTTTCGGATTGCGACATCTACAAGATACCTTTATACCAGGGCAGGGAACCAGAAGAGTTAAGAGATATATTTCTCCTGTTTTGTGCAGATAATGGAATACCTACCCCTTCCCTTATCGTCTTTAGTGGCCAGGGCCTATATCCAAAATGGTTATTCGATTACCCCATACCATATGCAGCACTTATTAAATGGAGAGCGATACAGCAAGAGCTTCTCGTAAGATTAACCCCGTTAGGTGCAGACCCAGGGGCAATAGATGTGTCCAGAGTTCTGAGGATTGAAAACACGGTAAACACGAAAACAGGAAAATTTGCAAAGGTGCTATGGGTTAATGAGGACCACGGCAAAGTGGCCCGATGGGATTTTGATATGCTTGCCGATGAAGTCCTACCGCACACGAAAGCAGAGTTAATAGAGATGCGTAAAAAAAGGGCAGAAGCTAAAAAGAAGCATGGCATTATTTCAAGCTATGACAGCGAGGTACTCAGGCAAGAGTTAGAACAAGCGAACAGGCATATCAGGGAGCTTAGTAGCGAAGGGCTTGCCCTTGCCCGTTTAAAGGATTTGGAAATAATCGCTGATGCCCGTTTCGGTCCTATGGGGGTACCTCAAGGGGAAAGGGATAAGTATATATTTTATGCATCAATATTTATTGCACAATTTATCAAAAACCCTTTGCAATTTTACCCCGAATTAAGAGCCATGCATCAAAAGTTAACCCCTTCTCTTCCCTGGAACGAAATACAGAGCTCTACTTCTACAGCATACAGGAAGATGTTAGATGCTTTTGCAGGGAAAAAAGTCGAGTATAAGGGCCGTATGATAGACCCACGGTATAAATTAAAAAATCAAACCATAATTGAACAGCTACAAATTACCCCTGGAATAGAGCGAAAATGTATTACCATCTATGGCAGGGAAGAGAGGAAGAGAAGGCAACAAAGACAAAAGGAACGGGCAAGAAGGGAACAGGGAGTACCTGAAAGAAAGGTCTACATATTGAAAAGGCATGAAGAGCTACAGGCCAATATTGAGAAGGCCAGGGGGTTACGTGCAGAGGGCAAGAAGGTAAAGGACATTGCCCTTGAGATGGATAAGAGTGCCAAGACAATAGAATCTTACCTTTATCAGAGATAGCAAATATACCCCTAAAAAACCCCCTATCGGTGTGTCGTTACATATAGGTAGTAATACTGTTTCAAGAAAAACAAGGGGATTTTCAAGGTTGCCCCAAACTGAGGTAAAATTATCAAACTGACCGGAGCATGAGAACATGAAAAAAATTTCGCTCGACTTGATAGAAAACCTTCTTGAAGTAGATGCAAAAAAGGCAGGCTCTTTAGGATTTATGGCAAGGCCATTAGTACAAGTAACCCTTCCACATAAAGACCCTGGTAACGTGCCTGTGTTTGCCAGGAGTGCAGGAAACCTACAGCTAACCATTCAACCTCTTATGACTGAGAAGAAAGGCAAGATTATCAACTATGGCATACCCTACGGAACCATACCCAGGCTCATACTTGCATGGTTATCAACAGAGGTAGTAAAGACAAAGAGCAAGGAGATACCGTTAGGAGATAGCCTATCTGCCTTCATGCGAGAGCTTGAGATGATACCGACAGGGGGAAGGTGGGGAACGATAACCAGGCTCAGGGAACAAGTGAAACGCTTATTTTCGTCTACCTTCTCGATAATCTATGATGATGAAAAGAATTTCAGTAAGGCAGGGTTTAAACTTGCTCAGAAAGCTCATTTCTTTTGGGACCCTCTTAACCCTGGACAGGAAGCACTATTCGGCTCTTTCGTTGTGCTCTCCCATGAGTTTTATACTGAGATTATCGCTCATCCTGTACCCCTTGACACTCGGATCCTGAGGGCCTTGAGAAAATCGCCTTTTGCGATTGACCTTTATACATGGTTAACCTATCGAGTGAGTTACTTACAGAGCGAAACGGTGATACCCTGGGAGATGCTAAAAGAGCAATTCGGTGCCGACTATGCAGAGCTCAAAACATTCAAGTTTTATCTTATAAAGCATCTTAAAAGCATACTTGCTCTCTATCCGGTGAAGGTATCTGCTACCGAAAAGGGGTTAAAGTTATTGCCTTCCTTGCCCTCAGTACCGAAAGGTAAGTAAGATAGTTTTGCACAATTTGATGTTGAAACAAAAAGTTTTCCACGCATTAACGCTAACCGATTTACGCATTAACGCTAACCGAAAAGGGGTAGTTTACGCATTAACGCTAACCGAATGTTCTGTAAACCATTGGGAGAGTAGGGGCTTATGCTCTCTCTTGTAGTTCTTTACTTATATGTATCTTGTAGTAGGTAACGATGACGATGTTGATAACATTAAAAACGGAGTGCCAGGGGGGAGGATAGCCTTTCTTTTTCTGGGCTCATACGTTCAAGGATATGGCTCTTGTGCAGAAAATTATAAAAGACATTATTAGGCACATCAAACATCACTAAAACGCCTACAAAGAAGTTAACGAGAGCATCAACAACATAACAAGAATGATTGCTGTATTCTATCAATATACTTGATTAAATTACTCAACAACATTACAGGCTGATGGACAAAAAAGGGAGGGGGTAAGCAGATCCTGGGAGCTTTACTTTTTCGTACCGGTCCGGTAAGAGCACGAGAATTTTCGCATTTAAAATATTTCAAGGAGAAGAATCGTATTTAGATAGTTTGAAGTTAAAGAAAGTTAAAAAGTTAGCTGTAAAAAAGTAGTGGAAAATAGTGAAAAAAGCATGAAAAATGAGCAAAAAAGTAGGTAAAAGTAGGTAAAAACCTGAGTTAAATTTAACATGAATAAACGTAGCTATTACCGTGAAAATGTTAGCAAAAGTAACCCAGGGAGCAGCAAAGAGTAGACAAAAAGCTAAGTTATCAAGGATGCAACTTGAATTAACTTGAATTTCTGCACGCATAAGAAGGAGTTTTCCGTATCGTATAAGGGGGAGCATCCAGAGTTTTCTGATGCGGTTAAGAAGGTGAAATAATAACAAGGAGCCTGGCAGGGGGAGAGGTCCCTTAGTACCCCCTATGCTCTCGGCAAGTGTACGTTGACAGGCAATTTTAGTTTTTAGGGTATATACCCCCCTAAAGAGGTCTATAACAAGCATTATCAGCGTTCAAGGCATGGCTGAGGATGCCCTAAAATCGTTATTTCAAAAGGTGTTAATACTCCGGAGTTATCGAACGCATATAAAGAACAAAAATATAAGAGGGTGTATAGGGGGGGGAGCTCGTCAATCTTTTAAGTGAAAGTGAAATACCCTCTTTGGTACGGATGCAGAAAAATTGAAAACAGGTCCCTTCAATCTGTTTATAAGCCTTGCGAGGATGCCCCAGGAATGCGATTTAGGCAGGGGGGTGCTATGTTACTATTCCGGATATTTTAAATAAGCTTTGTTAGCTTACTTAGCTTAATAAGTAAACTTAGTTAATAAATGAAAATTATGTTGTAATTGGTAATATCTCGTTATAAGATGCTGTATATGGTTATCACGGTAGGAAGCACTAAGGGTGGAGTAGGCAAATCAACGATAGCCTGTAACCTGGCAGTACAATCATCTCTTGCAGGGGTAGAAACATTACTCGTTGATGCCGACATACAGGGGAGCTCCCTTTCATTCAGAAGTACCAGAGGGCAAGACGATATACAGGCAGTTGCTATAACTACCCCTACCTTGCACAAGGATTTGAAAAAGTTTGAAAGACAGTATGGACTTATTTTGATAGATGCAGGGGGTAGAGATACTGCCGTTTTCCGGAGTGCTCTTATAGCCTGTGATATGCTTCTTATTCCGGTCCGACCTTCTCAATATGATGTATGGGCTGCCAATGATACGATAAAGCTATTGGAAGAGGCCAGGACCTATAAAGAGATCCCTGCATACTTTGTTATTAACCAGGCAACCAACACAAAGATAGCACGTGGAGCCATAGAAGCAATGGGGAGCTTCTCAGGCAATGCAGCAACATTGAAGAGCACCTTATTTTTAAGAGTAGCATACGAAAGCTCTATTGTACTCGGCAAGGGTGTATCTGAGTATGAGCCAAAAGGGAAGGCAGCAGAAGAGATGAAGGCTTTATATCGAGAGGTAGTTAAGAAGGGGAAACTATGCAAGTAAAACCAGGAAAACCCGATGTAGAGAGCTTTATCAGTAAGGCAGATACTACAACAAAGATACCGAAACATGACAAGGGCCAGGGAGATAAAACCTATCTGCTACGCTTGCCCTATGAGCTATGGTATGAGCTCAAGATGGAAGCACTCAAGAAGGGAAGTACCTTGCATGATTACATACTGCATACCCTGAGCACCAGGAAGGGGTAGGGAGTTTTTTTAATAAATCAACGTAGGGGGGTATTATGAAACATTATCAAGGAATCATTATTCTATTAGTTCTGCTTTTCGCTTCATCTTTCATCAGTTGTGCGAGTTATGAAGCTGTTGCCGTTCCTAAACTGCAACCAGAATTTGCTGTCAACGCAAAGAAGCAAAATGATGTCATTGTGGCTGCGAGGGTTTTCAGCAAAGATGATTGTCGCAAATATTTCGATAAAGATGTCATAAGTGAGGGTTATCAGCCAATTCAAGTAGCAGTTGATAATCGCTCTAAGGAATATCTGCTATTGTCGAAAAGCGGCATTAGCCTTCCCATGGTCCCACCAGAAGAAGTTGCTAAAAAATGTTACAGATCAACAGCAGGAAGAGCAACCGGCTATGGCATTGGAGCCTTGTTTCTCTGGCCCTTAGCAGTACCCGCCATTGTAGATGGTGTTAAATCGTCAAATGCTAATACACAGATGGATATAGATTTCGCAGCCAAGGGGCTTCAAGAGTCCGTGATTCAACCATTTAGTAATATTAGTGGTGTCATTTTTGTTCCGACCTCTGAGTTTAAGTCTTATCTTGGAGTCAATTTAATCAACAGAGAAACCAACGAAAAACTGACCTTTGAGTTTACAGATTTGAAATAGCTTGTAATTTTTAAGAGAATTTTCGGAATCGTATAGTAGAGAGAGCGACTCTATGTTGTGGAGGATAATATCATTTCTGTTTATTCCGGTTTTTATCTGGGTACTGATAGGCAGCTACAGACAGCTTAAGAGAGATTACAACATATCAGGCTTATTTTCCAAAATATTGTGGTTACTTATAATAGCCTACACCATTGTAAATCTTTTTGTTTATGCAGTTTTTAATGCTTCTGTTGTACCGACACTCAAGCATTTGTAAAAGGAATTTTCCGGAGCCTATAAAAAAGAGTTTTTCACGCATATAAAAAGCATTCTTTTTCCTGGGTAGGGGTAGGATCCCGAAACGCAAAAATACCCCTGGGCCTTCTTATGGTAAGGGTACCTCTCCTGTGTTTTACTTATTTATCCTGAGTTTTCTTACACGGTAAAGAAAGAAATTATTATTACCGTATATCATTGCATCAATAACATAAACCGTTGATAGTCAAGGGATTAAGAGAAAATGATATATAGGGGGATAATAACGAAAAATGCAGTATATACGCTTACGTATTATTCAATAATGAGTATGGCTGTAAAATGAATTAGTAAAACTTACGAAAATAGATCCTATAATCGCAAATGATAATATTCCGGATATAATTCCACGGATAATCAATTCTTGATAGAAGCACCATGCCAATGTCATAAAGGGGGTTAAGAGTGTAGACACAATGTAATGTTCATTAAACCACCAATAGATAAAGTCCATCAAGCACCGTCCTTGGAGGATTATTTTTTTGCCTTTTGTCTATACCATAACCATATTCCATGGACGACCCACAGGACACCCCAGAATAGGATAATGCAAAATACTGTGTCATAAAACTTCTGAAATGGAAACAATGGGCATTGTTCAATGATGGCCAAATCAAGACGGATGCAACGAGCAAGGTAGTAACTACTATAAACTTGCTTAGCCTCCGCTACTATCCAAATAACAGACAGAACAATCGGGATCCGAATCCATACTGCTAACTTCATTTTTTTGCCTTCTCTATAAACTCGTCAAGGTCCCTTTTATCAAATAAGGTCCTATTGCCTATCTTTACCGGGGAGATCTCTTTTCTCTCCATCATGCGGTAAAGTGACATACGAGAGATGCTGAGATATGTGCAGGCTTCATGTACCGTGAACAATCGTTTCTCTTCTGCCATGACTCCCTAAACATAACCTACCTTGAGAGAATAAAACAATACCTAAATGTATCAGGTTGTATCTTTTTGCTTGACTTTTATGGTATAATATGGTATAGAATAATATAACATGATACTAATTGATACGATAAAGAAAGGGGGTAACATGAAGGCAATCGGTTACATCAGAGTGAGCACCGATGAACAGGCCAGGGAAGGTATCAGCTTAGATAATCAGAGGGCAAAGATTGAAGCATACTGTGAGTACAAAGGCTTCACGCTCGTGGGTATCATCGAAGATGCAGGGATAAGTGGTGGCAAGAATAAAGCTCGTCCCGGGTTCATCGAGGTATTGAACAGGATCGAATCAGGAGAGGTAGAAACACTCGTGCTCTACAGCCTTGAACGACTCAGCAGGGATATGCTCACACTCTTGGCCCTGGAACGTCTTCTTGATGAGCACGACATCGAGCTCCATACGGTTGAGGGGGAAGTGAACACGAGTACCCCTGACGGTTTTGTTAACTTTGCCATGAAGGCCTTCCTGGGGGAGATGGAACGAAGGCAAGTAAAGTACCGTACCAAGAAGGTGATGGAGTTCAAGAAGGCTCAAGGATCTATCGTGGGATCAGTCCCCTATGGCTACAGAAGGCTTCAGAACCAATTAGAGCCAGAAGAGGGGGAACAGAAGGTCATATCCCTGGCAAAATCGCTTTATGGAGCATCCTACAGCTTGTCAGAGATATGCAGACGATTGACTAAACAAGGACATATGACTCGCAACGGAAAACCTTTTACCGTGGAACAAGTCAAGCGGATCCTGCCAGGCTACGAGCAGACCTTCTCCCATGCAAATACTAAACTCAGCCAGAATATTCGGGGTTTTATCGAGGCGATAGCATGAAAAAGATTAACGAGGGGAGCGGTACGTTAAACTCTGCGGAGTTTAAGGCCATATTAGATAGGTTGAAAAGAAAAGAACCCGAGCTTGATGAGCTTGCCATAATACTTGAGGGCATGACCGACCAGGGAGAGAGGACCATAGAACGCTTAGATAAATCTGAGCAAGAGAAAGTAAGAGAAAGTAAGGTATCAGGAGAGCACGTATAATGCAACCTCATAACGGCAATACATTAGGCAATACATACGGTCATAAGTACGGCATAGAATACGTATCAAATACGTTATGAAAACAAGACAGGCAAGAAGGATGTTGGTGCTTGAAAAAGGGGTGTTACCGGAGAGAGCTTTGCCGTCCCGACATAGGGGGTATACCTATTTTTAATGACTCCCTTGTCCGGAGAGATTTTACAAAATACAATGGAGGTTTGATTAATGGAAGCAGTTGAAAGAGAAACAATCATTAATTGGAACGATGCAGAGGACACGGTAAACGTATTTACTTGCCATAAACGTATCATGGCAAAGATGGAAAAATTAGGTGCTACAGTCAAGGAAAAGTGCATCATAGATGGAAGAGTACGGCATATTGAATATGAGATACCAAAGGATAAGATTAACGTCATTCTTACTGCAAAAAGACGTGCTACAGCACACGAAATTGAGAGGTTAAGACAGGCAAGAGTATTATCGCCTATCGGCAAAAAGAAAGTATCACAAAACACGTTATGAGAGGTGAAGTATGGAAGTGCAAATTACAGAAGTTTTGACCCCACGAGAAACGGCAAGTTTTTTAAAGGTGAGTATTCATACCCTGGCAAAATGGAGATCCTGCAAGAAAGGTCCTGAGTACATGAGGACAGGCAGACTTGTGAAGTATGACCGGAGAGCTTTAGAAACGTATTTAAAGAAAAGCATCGAGAATAACTGAGGTAATTTCCTATTAATCTTTTCTGCTTATATGATAGAATTTTTGTCAGGGGTAGGGCTGTACACCCGATAAGGCCGGTATCCTGGCCGGCTTCCCCTGATTTACTCCCAGGAGTGCTACAGGAGGCACTATGTTTCACTTCACAAACGAGTTTAAGAGTAAGCAATTCTTTTGGTTTGAAAAGCACCTTTTCATAAACATGAATTGGGCTATGCTGCCAAAAGCATCAAAGGCAATATACCCTATTATCCGGTCCTACTGTAACCGCAATGGTGAATCTTTCCCGGGTGAAAAGACTATATCCACCTTGTGCGGTAGGAGTGAAAAGGTTGTTAGGTCCGGCGTGCAAGGACTGAAAGACTTTCCCGGTACCAGGTTTGAAACCTATACATCAAAACGAGGACGGAGCACAAAGAGGTTTACCTGTAAGATACCTCAGTATGAAAAAGGCAAGGTATTTCCCTTCCATCGAGATATTTTGTTAAAAGGCAATTGGGCTCACCTTAAACCTACCGCCCAGGCCCTCTATCCTGTCATGCGTTATTTTGGATATAACGATTATTATGAATATTGGGGAGCCCTTGAGGAAGAGAAAGGAGAAGAGGTTGATTTAGAGCTCAGATGGGAAGATTATAAATTCAGAGAGTTCGACTTTTGCGAGGCTGAGCCAGGCAAACTATGTGAGTTTGCAGGGATAACCAGGCGTTCTTATTCTGATGCAATTGAGGACCTTGTAAAACACTTCCTCATAGACCGTACTGATGAATCATGGAAATACAAGGTTTATCTACACCCCCCCAGGTACTATAAAAGGGACTACATGAATAAACGACTCATGGAGCCTGTTACAGAAGAAAGTACCGGACAAATACCGGGCAAGTCTGGTGCTCGCACCAAACAAGACGAGAAATTTAACGCCTTTTGGGAGCTCTACCCTAAAAAGGCAGGCAAAGAGGATGCTATCAGGGTATGGGATAACCTTGCTCCATCCTGGGATGTGGTAGAGCAAATAATAAAATCTCTTCTCAAGCAAAGAAAAACCGAAGCATGGATTAAAGAGAAGAGGTCTATCCCCAATGCTTCAACCTGGTTAAAGGAAAAAAAATGGGCAGGGGAAGGGGTAGTTCCACCAAAAGGTAATGAAAGTGGGTAAATATGCTCAGGCAAAAACTACCGAAGTGTATAGGCAAAAACTACCGGAAAGGATAGCAAATAGTATATTTTATCCATTATGAAATTTGGCAAAAACTACCGACTATTTAAGTATTATCGAAGTCTTTTAATAAGACTATTAACTAAGGACTATATATGGGTGTTAGAGGTGAACCTCTAAGCACCTGTATCTCAAATGCTCTTTATAGAGAAAAGCATTAACTGAAAATGCCAAAGAAACAAAAACCAAAAACCTTCCTCTTAGGGAGATGCAAAAGAAGATGAAAAAAGACTCGGTTGACCTCATAAGCAATCTTCTTGAAGTAGATGCAAAAAAAGCGGGCTCGCTCGGCTTTATGGCGAGGCCCCTGGTACAAGTGACCCTTCCTCATCGGGATCCGGGGGATGTGCCCGTCTTTGCCAGAAGTGCAGGAAACCTACAGCTTGTCATCCGACCTCTTATGAATGAGAAGAAAGGCAAGATCATCAACTATGGCATACCTTACGGTACAATACCCCGGCTCGTGCTCGCCTGGTTAACTACAGAGGTAGTCAAGACGAAGGGCAAGGAGATCCCGTTAGGCGATAGTCTTTCTGCCTTTATGCGTGAGCTTGAGATGGTTCCTACCGGGGGAAGATGGGGAACAATAACCAGGCTCAGGGAACAAGTTAAACGGTTATTCTCGTCTACATTCTCCATTATCTATGACAATGACAAGAACTTCAGTACCGCAGGGTTTAAGATTGCTCAGAGAGCTCATTTCTTTTGGGATGCTATTAATCCCGAACAGGGAGCATTGTTTGGCTCATTTATTGTGCTATCGGATGAATTTTACAAAGAAATCATTGCTCATCCTGTACCTCTTGATACTCGGATACTGAGGGCCTTACGCAATTCTCCTTTTGCAATAGACCTCTATACTTGGTTGACCTATCGAGTGAGTTACCTACAAGGGGAAACGATGATACCCTGGGAGATGCTACAGGAGCAATTTGGGGCCGACTATGCAGAGGTAAAGACATTCAAGTTTAACCTGGTAAGGAATCTCAAGAAGATCCTGGCCCTTTATCCGGTGAAGGTAACGGCAGGAGAGAAGGGGTTGCTATTAATGCCTTCTGCTCCCTCTATATCGAGGAAGTAGAGAAGCACGAGGAGGGTATATGAAAAAAAAGGTTATGCTCATCGTTCTGTTCCTGGCAAGCTATCTCTATGTGAGCAACGTTTTTGCTCAATCTGTTGAAATGCACCTGGGTTTTTTGAAGGGAGAACATTTCTTGAAACTTTCAGAAAGCCAAAAAACCTCTTACTCAATGGGAATTATCGATGGGTATTTTGGAGCCCCTATGTTTGGAGCCAAGGATAAAAAAGAACTTAATTGGCTTTATACTTGTATGAGCGACAAAACTGCTACACAATTAACAGCTATTCTCACCAAACACCTGAAGGACAACCCAGACCAATGGAATTGGCCTATGCACATACTAACATTTAACACATTAAAAAAATTATGTAATAAAGAGTAGGTTTCTGTGGTAGGCGATTAGCACCAAGGTTATTAACAATCGAGTGTTAAATTAGAAAGTTTTCCACGCATAACTACTAACCGGTTTACGCATAACTACTAACCGAAAGGGCCTATTTTACGCATAACTACTAACCGGTTTACGCATAACTACTAACCGAGTTGCTTGTAAAGCATTGCACCACAAGGGCCTACAGCCTTCTCTTGTAGTTTCTTTTATATCCTTGTATTAGTCTTGTAGTCGTTTACGGTGACGATGTTGATAACATTGAAAACCAAAGGGGGAGAGTAGAGGGTTTTTTCTGAACTGATATGAATAAGGACATATGCTCCTGTGGCGAAAATTATAAAAGACATTAACAAACATCACAGCATCACAAAAACGTACTCAAATGAAATTGACGAGAACCTTTACAACATTACCGGAATTAATGATGTATCCTATTGCTATACTTGAGTAATATACTCAACATCATTAACAGCTGATTGATAAAAAAAGGACCAAAAATATATTTAACATCACAGGCCGAAACATAAAAAAGAAAACTGGGGTAGGGGGTAAAGCAATCCCTGGAGATCCATAGCTCGGACCGATCGTCATAATGACACACACATTTTCCCATTTTAAACTTTTCAAGGTAAAAAAATGTACCTATTTTGTACCTATTTTGCACCTAAATGTACCCAAATTGTACCTATTTTGCATCCCCTTTGAAGAGAAAAAGTAAGACTTCCTATGAGAAGTTAGCAAAAGTTAGCTGTAAAAAGTAGTCAAAAGTAGACAAAAAAGCATGAAAAATGAGCAAAAAAGTAGGCAAAAGTAGGTAAAAACCTGAGTTAAATTCAACATGAATAAACGTAGCTATTACCTTGAAAAGGTTAGTAAAAGTAAGGCAGAGAGCAGTAAAGAGTAGACAAAAAGCTAAGTTATCAAGGATACAACCTGAGTTTTTGCACGCATAAGAAGGAGTTTTCCGTATCGTATAGGGAATTTTTAAATGCGGTTATAGGGTACCGATTAATGACACGCCCCCCCTTAATAATCAAAAATCGAGCCTAAATGCACTTCTGCCAAGAGCATACCTACCCCATGTCGGACCTCTCCCATACCCCCAGGCTCTAAGATGAAAGTAAGAGAAAGTAAGACATTCAAGGGCAGGGGGAGGGGAAGCTAAGTACCGCCTATGCTCTCGTCAAGGGTATTCTTGCTCACGATTTTTGATTATGGGGTATATATCCCTTAAGAGGTTTATAACAAGTATTATCAGCGTTCAATAGGTGTTAATACTCCGGAGTTATCGAACGCATATAAAAAACAAATATATAAGATGGTGTATAGGGGGGGAGCTCGTCTATCTTTTAAATGAAAGTAAAATACCCTCTTTGGTATGGACGCAGAAAAATTGAAAACAGGCCCCTTCAGTCTGTTAATAAGCCTCACGAGGATGCCCCAGGAATGCGATTTAGGCAGGGGGGTGCTATGTTACTATTCCGGATTTTCTCTTCAGTTAAATAAACTTAGTTAGTTTACTTAGCTTAATAAGCAAACTTAGTTATAAAATGTAAATTATGTTGTAAAATTTAATATCTCGTTATAAGATGCTGTATATGGTTATCACGATAGGGAGTACAAAAGGGGGAGTAGGCAAGTCAACGATAGCCTGTAACCTGGCAGTAGAATCTTCCCTGGCAAAGATAGACACCTTACTTGTTGATGCCGATATACAGGGGAGCTCCCTCTCATTTAGAAGCACCAGAGGACAGGACGATATACAGGCAGTAGCCATAACTACCCCTACCTTGCACAAGGATTTGAAAAAGTTTGAAAGACAGTACGGGCTTATTCTGATAGATGCAGGGGGGAGAGATAATGCCGTTTTCAGAAGTGCTCTTATAGCCTGCGATATGCTCCTTATCCCGGTCCGACCTTCTCAGTATGATGTATGGGCTGCCAATGATACGATCAAGCTATTGGAAGAGGCCAGGACCTATAAAGAGATCCCTGCATACTTTGTTATTAACCAGGCAACCAATACGAAGATAGCACGTGGAGCCATAGAAGCAATGGGGAGCTTCTCAGCCAATGCAGCGATATTGAAAAGCACCTTGTTTTCAAGGGTAGCATACGAGAGCTCTATTGTACTCGGTAAAGGTGTTTCTGAATATGAGCCGAAAGGGAAGGCAGCGGAAGAGATGAAGGCTTTATATCGAGAGGCAGTTAAGAAGGGGAAACTATGCAAGTAAAACCAGGAAAACCCGATGTAGAGAGCTTTATCAGTAAGGCAGATACCACAATAAAAGCACCGAAACGTGACAAGAGCCAGGGAGATAAAACCTATCTGCTACGCTTGCCGTATGAGCTATGGTATGAGCTCAAGATGGAAGCACTCAAGAAGGGAAGCACCTTGTATGATTACATTCTCCATACACTCAAAACAAGGAAAGGGTAGAAAAACCTCATTATGACTCTTAGAAAAATCTATGCTATATGTGCAATTATTGTTCTCTTTCTATTTGTACTTTTTGTCTGGCCCACGCTCTACAGATATGACAGGCTAACACTGGGTGGTAATAGTTTTCCAGTCAGGACAAACAGAATCACCGGGACAGGGGAGGTTTTTCATCCTGGCGGATACTGGATGAAGTCTGCACCAGCGCAACCTCAACAACCTACCATGAATAAACCAAATCATGACTCAATATTCGAGACATATACGCCGAAACCTCGCTGACAATCAAGTATTGGTAAATAATTTTTCGGAGCCTATAAAAAGAATTTTTCACCGCATATAGGAAGCATTCTTTTTCCTGGGTGGGGGTAGGATCCCGAAACGTAATAATACCCCTGGGCCTTCTTATGGTAAGGGTATCTCTTATCTATTACTCTTAAATATTTATAAATATTGACAAATATCACATAAGGGGTATAATGGACTTATTGGGGTAAGCGAGATGGGTTAATGTTTCCTTGTATTGCTGCTCCCCATTCCGCTAATTGATTCACCTCAAAATAAGCATCAGCATTACTAAGTTTGGATAGGAAAGCAATCACCAGGGGGAAGAGTGTCACTTTATACGGCAACGATAAAGGAAAAGGAGGTTTGGTATGGGACTAAAGAGAGGCTGTTATAATTCTTGGATTTTTCTGCTTATTGTTCTATGCTCCCTTTTGTTTTCAAAATCATCACTGTATGGTCAGTGGACGTCAGTAACACCTCCGACTGTGAGTGTGGATTGGCTTCTCGCAGGAATTCACTTCACCTCGGCAGATGAAGGGTGGGCGGTAGGATATGATTCAATAAATACCAAAGGGGTTTTGCTCCACTATCAGGACGGGATTTGGACGTCGGTTACTCCCCCAGAGGTAAGCGGGGATTGGGACCTTTGGGGAATTCACTTCACCTCGGCAGATGAAGGGTGGGCCGTGGGAAGTAGTATAGCCATCCATTACACAGGAGACTCATTGCATTACATGGACGGGATTTTATTGCACTATAAGGACGGGATTTGGACGTCGGTTGCTCCCCCAGATGTAAGCGGGGATTGGCAGCTTTTGGGGATTCACTTCACCTCGGCAGATGAAGGGTGGGCCGTGGGGAGTAGTAAAGCCACCAATTACACAGGAGTCTTATTGCACTATAAGGACGGGATTTGGACGTCGGTTGCTCCCCCAGATGTAAGCGGGGATTGGCAGCTTTTGGGGATTCACTTCACCTCGGCAGATGAAGGGTGGGCCGTGGGATTAGATTCAATAAATACCAAAGGGGTTTTGCTCCACTATCAGAGCGGAATTTGGACGTCGGTTACTCCCCCGACTGTGAATGAGAATAGTTACTTATACAGTATTCACTTCACCTCGGCAAATGAAGGGTGGGCTGTGGGATATATCGATAACCATCTTACTCCCACCTTTACAGGATTTTTGCTCCACTACAAGGACGGAATTTGGACGTCAGTAACACCTCCGACTGTGAGTGCAGATTGGGACCTTGAACAGGTACACTTCACCTCGGCAAATGAAGGGTGGGCACTGGGATACGATTATACAAATAGTAAAGGGGTTTTGCTCCACTATCAGAGCGGAATTTGGACATCGGTTGCTCCTCCAGATGTGAGCGGGGATTGGCAACTTTGGGGAATTCACTTCACCTCGGCAAATGAAGGGTGGGCCGTGGGATACGATTATACAAATACCAAGGGGGTTTTGCTCCAAGTTACTGCTACCATGTCGCCTAACGAAGGTACCATCGGCACTCAGGTTACCATATCTGGCATAGGTTTCGGTGAGAAGAAAGGGAAAGTTCTCATCAGTGGGGTTGCTACAAAAATAGCGAAGGATGGTTGGAAGCCTGATTCCATTACCTGTACCGTGACGAAGGTTCCTTCTGTAGGAACCCATAATGTAACAATCAAACCGTATAAGGCAGATGATATTATCCTTTCCAATGCTTTTACCGTCAAACCTCCAGAGATAGATTTCCTTGATTTCTATCATGGCGTTGTCGGAACTCCAATAACCATAAATGGTAATTTCTTCAGCACCAAGAAGGGCAAAGCATACCTTGAGTTTGAACAGAGCGGTAAACTCAAAAAAAAGAACTGCAAAGTTATGTCTTGGGGCATGGGTAGCATCACTTTTATCGTACCGAAGACATCAAAGAGTTTCCCTGCGGGAACATACCCCTTGAAGGTTACTAACAAGGTAGGAACCGCTGGGGCTCCGTCAGATTTCACTATAGACTGATAGAAGGAAGGACGTAATACAGAGTGTTAAATGAGGCAGGGTCAGAAATGGCTCTGCTTTATTTTTTTGCCTTGTCTATAAAGTCATCCATATCTTTTCTATCGAACAGTATTCTACCGCCTATCTTTAGGGGCGAGATCTCTTTCCTCTCCATCATGCGGTAAAGTGACATTCTGGAGATGCCCAGGTAGGTGCACACTTCCTTTACCGTGAACAGCCGTTTAATCTCTTCTGCCATGACTCCCTAAACATAACCTACCTTGAGAGAATAAAACAATATCTATTTGTATCACGTTGTATCTTTTTTATTGCTTTTTTGGTATCTCATGGTATAATAATATATATTATGATACTAATTGATATGACAAAGTGAGGGGGTAACATGAAGGCAATAGGTTATGTCAGAGTAAGCACCGATGAACAGGCCAGGGAAGGTATCTCCCTGGACAACCAGAAGGCAAAGATCGAGGCATATTGTGGGTACAAAGGTTTCACGCTCGTGGGTATCATCGAGGATGCAGGGATTAGCGGAGGCAAGAATAAAGCTCGTCCCGGGTTCATCGAGGTATTGAACAGGATCGAATCGGGAGAGGTAGAGGCGCTCGTGCTCTACAGCCTTGAAAGACTCAGCAGGGATATGCTCACACTCCTGGCCCTGGAACGCCTTCTTGACGAGCACGACATCGAGCTCCATACGGTTGAGGGGGAAGTGAACACAAGTACTCCTGATGGTTTCGTCAACTTTGCGATGAAGGCCTTCCTGGGGGAGATGGAACGAAGGCAAGTAAAGTACCGTACCAAGAAGGTGATGGAGTTCAAGAAGGCCCAAGGATCCATCGTGGGATCAGTCCCCTATGGCTACAGAAGGCTTCAGAACCAATTAGAGCCAGAAGAGGGGGAACAGAAGGTCATAGCCCAGGCAAAATCGCTTTATGGGGCATCCTACAGCTTGTCAGAGATATGCAGACGGTTGACTAAACAAGGGCATATGACTCGCAACGGAAAACCTTTCACCGTGGAACAAGTGAAGCGGATCCTGCCAGACTACGAGCAGACCTTCTCCCATGCAAATACTAAACTCAGCCAGAATATTCGTGGTTTTATCGAGGCAATAGCATGAAAAAGATTAACGAGGGGAGCGGTACGTTAAACTCGGCAGAGTTTAAGGCCATAGTAGATAGGTTGAACAGGAAAGAACCTGAGCTTGATGAGGTTGCCATACTGCTTGAGGGCATGACCGACCAGGAGAAAGAGAGAACGATAGAGCACCTTGAATCTGAGCAAGAAAAAGTAGGAGAAAGTAGGGTATCAGGAGAGCACGTATAATGCTACCTCATAACGGCAATACAATAGGCAATACATTAGGTCATACATGCGGTCATAAGTACGGCATAGAATACGTACCAAATACGTTATGCAAACAAGACAGGCAAGAAAGAAACTGATGCTTGAAAAAGGGGTGTTACCGGAGAGAGCTTTACCGTCCCGACATAGGGGGTATACCTATTTTTAATGACTCCCTTGTCCGGAGAGATTTTATAGGGGGTACTATGACAGAAAACGAAGCAATGATTTACGGTATCAAAGAACATGGCAAACAGAAAAAAGGTATGGCTCATCTTGTCCATTACCTTGAAGGCAGGGAGTTAACACAAAAACAGGCTATTCACGCCTATTGCTATCATTGCTCAGGGTACGGACAGGAAGAAGATTGCGAGATTATAACTTGCCCTCTTTACCCCTATGCTCCGTATTCTTCTCAGCGTAGGATAGTAAGAAAGAAAAAAGGTATTGTGAGAGCTTCCAGAATATCTCACAGCGTTTTAAAAAGCATTTCCGGAGTGTAGTAAGACTTCGGTTAAACCATAGCATGAGAGGTGAAATATGGAAGTGCAGATTGCAGAAGTTTTGACCCCACGGGAAACGGCAAGTTTTTTAAAGGTAAGCATACATACCCTGGCAAAGTGGAGATCCTGTAAGAAAGGTCCGGAGTATATGAGAACAGGCAGACTTGTTAAGTATGACCGGAGAGCTTTAGAAACGTATCTCAGAAAAAGTATGGTATGATTAAAAAAGAAATGGCCTGGTAGGGTTGGGGAACACTTACAGGCCAGGGGGAATTAGTTATTGTCTATCATTAAGCATAACCTACCTACCGAAGAAACACAAATAGAAATCATTGAGAATGACCTACTGCTTCCTGAGTATGGGGAAGCAATGCTCTACCATGATGCAGGGAGATTCGGCTACGTTAAGATAGGGGTACGAGATAATCACGGTTGGCATGAAGAAGCCTTTAGGGTAGAAGAGTTACCGGAAAGGCTCAAGTATCTGCCTAAGCATCGAGATAGTTATCTTACTCAGAGCGAGTTTAAACTACCTCAGAAGGCAGTTAGTAATTTTCTGAGGACACAGCTTAATTTTCTTGATTGCGACATCTACAAGATACCCTTGTACCAGGGCAGGGAACCAGAAGAGTTAAGAGATATATTTCTCCTGTTTTGTGCAGATAACGGAATACCTACCCCTTCCCTTATTGTTTTTAGTGGACAGGGCCTTTATCCGAAATGGTTATTAGATTACCCCATACCATACAGAGCACTTGCTAAGTGGAAAAGGATGCAGCAAGAGCTTCTTATCAGATTAACTCCATTAGGTGCAGACCCCCAGGCAATATCAGTTACCAATGTTCTGAGGATTGAAAACACGGTAAACACGAAAACAGGAAATTTGGCAAAAGTGATATGGATTGACGAGGACCACGGTAAGGTTACCCGATGGGATTTTGATACCTTGGCTGATGAAGTCCTACCGCACACGAAAGCAGAGTTAACAGAGATGTATAGAAAACGGGCAGAAGCTAAAAAGAAGCATGGTATTATTTCAAGCTATGACAGCGAGGTACTTAGGCAAGAGTTAGAACAAGCGAACAGGCATAACAGGCAGCTTACCATTGAGCACCTTGCCCTTGCCCGATTAAAAGATTTGGAGATAATCGCTAATGCTCATTTCGGACCTATGGGGGTACCGGAAGGAGAGAGGGTTAAGTTTATGTATATTGCAGGGGCCTTCCTTGCTCAGATTATCAAGGACCCCTTGAAGTATTACCCCGAATTAAGAACCATGCATCAAAAGTTAACCCCTTCCCTTCCCTGGAACGAAATACAAAGCTCTACATCTACGGTATACAGGAAGATGTTAGATGCTTTTGCAGGGAAAAAAGAAGAGTATAGGGGCCGTAAGGTAGACCCACGGTATTTTTTCACTAATCAATATCTGATGGAACAGCTACACGTTACCCCTGCGATAGAGCGAAAGTGTATTACTATCTTTGGCAGGGATGAGAGAAGAAGAAGGCAGAGAGTATACAGGGAAAAGGCAAGACGAGAACAGGGAGTGCTTGACAGAAAAGTCTATATGCTGAAAAGACATGAAGGTTTAGAGGTCAATATCAAGAAGGCCAGGGGGTTACATACAGAAGGCAAGAGTGTAAAAGACGTTGCCCTTGAAATGGGAAAGAGTGTTGAAACGATACGTTCATACCTCTACCGGAGATAGTGTATCGGTGTGTCGTTACATATAGGTAGTAATACTGTTTTACGAAAATACTAAGGATTTATATATTCAACCCTCACAAGTGGGTAAAATTATCAAACTGACCGGAGCATGAGAACATGAAAAAAATTTCGCTCGACTTGATAGAAAACCTTCTTGAAGTAGATGCAAAAAAGGCGGGCTCTTTAGGATTTATGGCAAGGCCCCTGGTACAAGTAACCCTTCCACATAAAGACCCTGGTAACGTGCCTGTGTTTGCCAGGAGTGCAGGAAACCTACAGCTTACCATTCAACCTCTTATGACTGAGAAGAAGGGCAAGATTATTAACTATGGCATACCCTACGGAACCATACCCAGGCTCATACTTGCATGGTTATCAACAGAGGTAGTTAAGACAAAGAGCAAGGAGATACCGTTAGGAGATAGCCTATCTGCCTTCATGCGAGAGCTTGAGATGATACCGACAGGGGGAAGGTGGGGAACAATAACCAGGCTCAGGGAACAAGTGAAACGCTTATTCTCGTCTACCTTCTCGATAATCTATGATGATGAAAAGAATTTCAGTACGGCAGGGTTTAAACTTGCTCAGAAAGCTCATTTCTTTTGGGACCCTCTTAACCCTGGACAGGAAGCACTATTTGGCTCTTTCGTTGTGCTCTCCCATGAGTTCTATACTGAGATTATCGCTCATCCTGTACCCCTTGACACTCGGATCCTGAGAGCCTTGCGTAATTCTCCCTTTGCGATAGATTTATATACATGGTTGACCTATCGGGTAAGTTATCTCCAGGGTGAAACGGTGATACCCTGGGAGATGCTGAAAGAGCAATTCGGTGCCGACTATGCAGAGGTAAAGACATTCAAGTTTAACCTGGTGAGGAACCTCAAGAAGATCTTGGCGCTTTACCCTGTGAAGGTAACGGCAGGAGATAAGGGGTTGTTATTAATGCCTTCTGCTCCTTCTATATCGAAGAAGTAGAAACATAAGGGGGGTAAATATGCGTACAATATGGAAAACAGTTATTTTTTGCCTGATGCTGATTATTATAGTTTTGTTTACTGTTCAGGTGTATGCGGAATCGTATCGAGGTATTGGACCACTTGATACTTTGGCTGACCTCAAAAAGAAATTTCCGAACGCTACATTTACCAAAATGAACCCTGCCTGGGCTCAAGAGTATGACGTTATGCATAAGATACAAGGCTCAGGTATAAGTGGCACTATCGTTGTCAAGTTTTATGATGGCCGTCCAAATTGGAGGAAAAGGGCACAAGAGGCAACCGATGAAAAGTACAAGGCATTATGCGAAAGAATGGCAAATCAACCGGACGATGAAGTAATGGTTGATTGGGTAAGATGGTTACCTGACACTCCCTTTCCGTTAGAAAGGCTTATAACTAAGTATGGCAAACCTGATAAGTCTGGCTTTACAGATGAAGATTACACACCCTACAAAGAGTGGACTCAAAAAGGGGTTTTTGTACGCCTATCAGATGACGGAAAAAAAGTGCTTGCTATAGATTTTACTCATACCAAAAAAGAAGTGGATGCAGCCATACAAAGGATGATAGAGGAACAGCCTAAATGAACATATTATAAGCAAGGGCAATGTTATCAACAATTCGATGTAGAAACAGGAAGTTTTCCACGCATAACTACTAACCGGTTTACGCATAACTACTAACCGAAAGGGCCTATTTTACGCATAACTACTAACCGGTTTACGCATAACTACTAACCGACTTGCCCGGAAAGCATTGCACAGCAAGGGTCTACAGCATTCTCTTGTAGTTATCTTATATTACTTGTATTAGACTTGTATCCGTTTACGGTGACGATGTTGATAACATTGAAAACCGGAATACCAGGGGGGGAGAGCCTTTCTTTTCCTGAGCTCATACGTTCAAGGGTATGGCTCTTGTGCAGAAAATTATAAAAGGCATATTAGACATCACGACATCACTAAACATCTGTGCAAAGAAGTTGACGAGAACATTAACGACATTACCAGAATGATTGATGTATTCTATCAATATACTTGATTAAATTACTCAACAACATAACCGTCTGATAGACAAAAAAGGGAGGGGGTAAGCAAATCCTGGGAGCTCTATGTTTTCGTGCCGGTCCGGTAATGACACACACATTTTCCCATTTAAAATTTTTCAAGGAGAAGAATCGTATTTAGATAGTTTGAAGTTAAAGAAAGTTAAAAGTTAGCTGTAAAAAAAGTAGTGAAAAATAGTGAATAAAGCATAAAAAATGAGCAAAAAAGTAGGTAAAAGTAGGTAATAACCTAAGATAAATTCAACATGAATAAACGTAGCTATTACCTTGAAAAGGTTAGTAAAAGTAAGGCAGAGAGCAGTAAAGAGTAGACAAAAAGCTAAGTTATCAAAGATGCAACCTGAGTTTTTGCACGCATAAGAAGGAGTTTTCCGTATCGTATAGGGGGAGCATCCAGAGTTTTCTGATGCGGTTAAGAAGGTGAAATAATGACAAGGGGACCTGGCAGGGGGAGAGGTCCTTAGTACCCCCTATGCTCTCGGCAAGGGTACGTTGACAGGCAATTTTAGTTTTTAGGGTATATACCCCCTAAAGAGGTCTATAACAAGCATTATCAGCGTTCAAGGCATTGCTGAGGATGCCCTCAAATCGTTTTTTCAATTGGTGGTAATTTCAGGGTGCATATAAAGAACAAAAATATAAGAGGGTGTATAGGGGGGGAGCTCGCCTATCTATGAAATGAAAGTGAAATGCCCTCTTTGGTACGGATGCAGAAAAATTGAAAACAGGCCCCTTCAGTCTATTTATAAGCCTCACGAGGATGCCCCAGGAATGCGATTTAGGCAGGGGGGTGCTATGTTACTATTCCTGATTTTCTCTTCAGTTAAATAAACTTAGTTAGCTTACTTAGTTAAGTAAGTAAACTTAGTTATGAAATAAAAATTATGTTGTAATTGGTAATATCTCGTTATAAGATGCTGTATATGGTTATCACGATAGGGAGCACAAAGGGGGGAGTAGGCAAATCAACGATAGCCTGTAACCTGGCAGTACAATCGTCCCTTGCAGGGGTAGAAACCTTGCTTGTTGATGCCGATATACAGGGGAGCTCCCTTTCATTCAGAAGTACCAGAGGGCAAGACGACATACAGGCAGTTGCCATAACTACCCCTACCTTGCACAAGGACTTGAAAAAATTTGAAAGGCAGTATGGACTTATCCTGATAGATGCAGGGGGGAGAGATAACGCTGTTTTCCGGAGTGCTCTTATAGCCTGCGATATGCTCCTTATTCCGGTCCGACCTTCTCAATATGATGTATGGGCTGCCAATGATACGATAAAGCTATTGGAAGAAGCCAGGACCTACAAAGAGATCCCTGCATACTTTGTTATTAACCAGGCAACCAATACGAAAATAGCACGTGGAGCCATAGAAGCAATGGGGAGCTTCTCAGTCAACGCAGCGATATTGAAAAGCACCTTGTTTTCAAGAGTAGCATACGAGAGTTCTATTGTGCTTGGCAAAGGTGTATCTGAATATGAGCCAAAAGGGAAGGCAGCGGAAGAGATGAAGGCTTTATATCGAGAGGCAGTTAAGAAGGGGAAACTATGCAAGTAAAACCAGGAAAACCCGATGTAGAGAGCTTTATCAGTAAGGCAGATACCACAATAAA
>Ga0302244_1000608_pt1 | contig 26779 bp, 27 predicted proteins | sample AAG_UR_Phe_MG_FD_193513 | JGI IMG/M metagenome (GOLD analysis project Ga0302244, IMG submission 193513) | Enriched activated sludge microbial communities from anaerobic digester in WTTP, New Holstein, Wisconsin, United States - AAG_UR_Phe | ecosystem: Engineered > Bioreactor > Anaerobic >... | reverse complement strand
TTCTAACCCTCTTGGGTTTTCTTGAACTGGGATTCAAGGATTCCATACGGCCTAAATCCTTTTTACGTCTCGCTTTCCAACGAAATAATGTACGTCTTGAAACCCTAAAAGCGTGTAAAGTTGAGGCAAGGCCGTATATTTGCCAATGGGCAAGTATTTTAGCTCTGTCTTTAGCTTCATTTGTGACCATACGGGTATAGCGTATGGCATAATCGTTAAGTTTCCAAAAGCCCCTTACTTGATATCCGAGACGTTTGATTTGCATACTCCCTGCTTATCCAAGGAGTGCCATATGTATCTGAGCTTATGCATATCAAAACAGAATTACTTTATCTGACTAATTCAATGGTATGAATTATTTTTTAATAAGTCATGAGATTGATTAATTGTAACTTATCCTATTCTATACCTCTTAAGATGGATCTAACAAACTTTGAAACGATAGTTAATAAAAGGTTTATTGTGTGCGTTTGAAATGATAAACTATAATTTGTTTTATTGATGACTAAAAGATTTTCAAGTTTGGTATTTGATTGATGTTGTGATAAGCTCGAAAAACTATGGAAGAAGAGTTTTTAACAATGCCCGAAATTATTAACGAGGAGGAGCGGGTAGAAATTAGCTTAAGGCCAAAATTATTAAAAGAATTTATTGGTCAACCTTTGATAAAAGACAATTTGAGTATTTTACTGGAAGCGGCAAAAGGCAGAAACGAGCCATGCGAACATGTTTTGCTTTATGGCCCTCCGGGATTGGGGAAAACTACATTAGCGCATGTTATAGCTCATGAAATGGAATCGGAAATCAAAGTTACCAGCGGGCCAGCCCTAGAAAGAGTTGGGGATTTGGCGGCTATTTTAACCAACTTGGAAGAGGGAGATATTTTGTTTATTGACGAAATTCATCGATTAAACAAAAGCATCGAAGAAGTTTTATATCCTGCTATGGAAGATTTTGCTTTGGATATTGTTATCGGCAAGGGACCAGCGGCGCGTACACTTAGATTGGATCTGCGGAGATTTACGATAATTGGCGCGACAACAAGATTGAGCTTGATTAGCGCTCCTCTGCGCGATAGATTTGGCGCGCATTTTCATTTAGATTTTTACGGACCGGAAGAAATGTCGGCAATTGTAGCCAGAAGTGCCATGTTACTAAATGTGCCAATAGATGAGCCCACATCCGCATCAATCGCGGGCAGATCACGCAGAACTCCGCGCATAGCCAATCGCCTGCTTAGGCGCGTTAGAGATTACGCTCAAGTCAGAGCTCAAGGTTTAATGAGCCCAGAAACAGTTAATGCGGCGCTAACATCTCTAATGATAGATAAACACGGATTGGATGAAACGGATAGAAAAACTTTGCTTGCGATAATAGAAAAATTTAACGGCGGACCGGTTGGTCTGAATACTTTAGCTGCCTCAATGAATGAGGATATGGCTACGCTTGAAGATGTTATTGAACCATTTTTATTAAGAGAAGGATTCATCAAACGCACTCCACGAGGAAGAATGGCTACTAAATCAGCGTTTGAACATTTAAATAAAGAAGCACCTGATGAAACGGAGTAAAAGCGCCTCATATTGCGGGATTTTTATTTGTGCTATAATCATAGCATGATACCAATAGCAATCATCGTAATAATTTGGCTTATTGCGGTAGCCGTGTTTTTACTCTTTGCCGGATTAAGCATAATGCAAATGTTAAAATTCGGTATAAAGCACCCAATAACAAAATGGAGTATTATTATTTTTATGATAGCATCTACTGCTATTGTTGTCGGGACACTCCTATTTTTAAGCCAAATGAATCTACAATCAGGTTTGGATTTTCAACCGATTTATGAATCGATTTTTGTTATCTAAAATTATATGATCGATATAAGTCAACTACCAGGTCTTTTACCAAATGAAAAACTAGTCAAAGTTTATCGTAGACATCCTTTAACTTTGTTTGGATTGTATGTGGGTATGCTTATAACTTTTATTATTCCGGTAAGCGTTTACCTGCTGATACGTGGGATGAATATCGAGTTTTTTAGTTCTGAGGCGGGTTTAATAGTTTTTATTTTATTTATTTCCGCATTTTTATTATTTGCCTTACTGTTTATTTTTCAACAATTTTTGGACTATTGGCTCGATATTTGGATTTTAACAACGAGACGCATTATCAATATAGAACATACTGGATTATTTACACGCGTGCGTTCGGAAGTGCGTTTGTATCGAGTGCAGGATGTTACTTCGGAACTACATGGATTTTTAAGTCATGTTTTTAATTATGGAATGGTTTATGCACAAACGGCAGGCGAAACTCTTAGATTCGTTTTTGAAGACGTGCCTGATCCAAAAGAAGTAGCAAAAATAATCTTACAACTTTGTGAAAGAGATCAAAGAACACACGAACAAGAAATCACTAAAGACAAAGAACCGGCGTATTATAAACAACCAATACAATAAAAGAGATTTACAAAAAACACCGGTAATTTACCGGTGTTTTAAATTACTTGTACCAAGGTTTTAGATCTATTCCCGTATAAAAATATTTGAGAATCTGTTCGTAGCTTTTACCTTCTTTGGCGGCCATTGCAAGAGCGCCAGAAGCGGACATGCCCACACCATGACCCCAAAGGGTTTGGCCAATATCCTGCGGAACGGATACGCTCTTACACCAATCGACTGAACCATACCAAACCTCGCTCCAATCGCGCGTACGACCATCAGAACGAGAAAAATATGGAGTAATAGCGATTTTCCCTTCATAAGAAACAACTATGCCACGCGTTTCATCGATAGCGCGCACGATTGTTGGGGAACGAATTTCTTGACCATAGCCACGATAAACTTGATCATATTTGGCATCAACCGTGTAGAACTCATTAGCATGTTTGGTATTACGCTCGATATGATACATGGCATAAGTACGCGCGGCGATTAGAAGGGTTTTATGAAATTCGATTGGTGATAGTTCAGATGTTTCGGCTATGCCTTTGAGATACCATTCTATGGGAAGTTCGTTAATAAGCCAAACTTTATCTGTAGCCGGAGTAAAGCGCAATTCTAATTTTCCACGGAATTTGTTGTCATTGGCTCCGGGGAGCCAAGAAATTGGTCGAGAAAAATCTGTAACTTCAAGAGGAGAAATACCATCTGGGGCAACGGCCACATAAAATTGCGTGGATTGAGACTGGCAACGCGGACCCGATGCTTTATAAACTTTATTAACTCGATCAAAAAATATTTTTGCTTCTTCGCCTCGATTAAAAGAGCAGATAACTTGACCGTTTTGTGTTAAATTGAAACCCGTAGAAACTCCTGCGACCATCAAAGTATCATCGGTTGTTGCATAAAGACCGACTCGGATTATAGGCTCAGTGGGAAGATTAGTGTTATTAGTTGGAATTGAAGGAGTGGGGGGATATGAGGGGTTTGACGGGGCTGGTTCTATATAACCATCGGCAGTAACCGTGACAGGAATATTAAAATATTCTACCTCGTTTCCATCGGCTTCGACTGCAAAACGTACGGTATATTGACCGGATTTGGCCGGCGATTTGATATTAAAACTAACTATCTGTAAATGACCTGGCTCGGTAATAGAAGATTTTTGAACAGCCACTGTTGGAGATGGCCAAGAAGAATCTTTAACACTGGATAAGTTCTCCCCTATGGTCGGAGAAACTTCTTTAAGTTTAATTGCTTGATTGTTCCAAACGGCTGTGCCGATATTTTTTATGCCATAGCTTAATGAAAGCACCGAACCTCCAGGAACCGCAAAAGGACCACGAGGCTCTAATAAAACTTTACCGCTATAACTGCCGGATGAAACCGTGGATACTGAACTATTATTATTGTTGTTATTTAAAACATATTCATCAGACTTACGAACACGAATTGGCAAAGTGAATGAAGATCCGGAGACGCGACTAATGCCATCAACATACATCTCGAAAGTTTCATTGTATAATCCTGGTGTATTTGGAGCGCGTAATTGAATATTGAAGGAGGCGATTTGTCCTCCGGAAACAGAAGCTTCGTTTTGCATTGCGACTAAACGATTACCCACCCAAGAACCATCCCAAAAAAGACTTTTTTCTTGATTATTTAAAATAGCTACTGCCCCATAACCTTCGCGTTGCCAAGTACGTTCGGCACGATTTTTAATTTTTATGTTGACAACAAAAAGCTGACCAGGATTTACTTGCCACTCAGATCCGCTTTTTTCGATAACTTCGGCTAGATAATATTTGGTATTGGCAATACCGGCGGATGAGGCCGGAGATGGAGTGGTTGGTATTGTAGATAAAGATGGAGATTGAGAGCTTGAAGAAGATTCTGATAATGAGGAAGACGCTGAAACTACAAAAGTTATTTTAATAACCGTAAAATTGTGCCAAGTCTTTCCATCTCCTAATAAAAACCTTTCAGAATAAGTACCAGGAGTTTTGGGGGCAGTTACCTGAAAACTTGCGGTTGCGATCTGCCCTGGCGCTACAGATCGTTGGTTGATTGTTGTAGGCAAATCGTTTTTTGGCCAGCTTGAATGTTTGAAGATTGTTGTATCGCCATAAAGATAGAGAGATGTTTTATCCAGACCTCCGTACCAAGTGTAATTGGTTTTATTCTCTATGGATACAAAAACGGTTTTTGTTTCGCCGGTGGTTAAATTGACAGTGGATGATTGAACGATGGTAGCTGCTAAAACCCTTGAAGAGAGAGTAACTAAAAATGATATCGCCAATAACAAACACATTGTAATTGCCAACAAACGATAAAAAACAGTCTTCCTCCTTTTTTGATGATACATATGAATTTTTGATTGGATACCAATTTTATGCATCGGTATCAATATATATTATTTTATAGACCGTGCAACGTTGGGTCAATGTGTAAAAGTAATTTTTTAGCAGTATTTAGCCAAATTATTCATCAACTTGATAAGAGCATTTTTAAGATGTTTGCTGAATTAAGAAAAGTACATCCTCTCTCGAGTAGCCAAAGTTGACATATTGAAAAACCAATGTTATATTTTTTTACTGACCAAAAACACAATACGAACAAAAAATGAAACAAGTTATAAAATATTCGGAACTAAACGAGGCGAACAAAGCCAGAGTCGATCGTTTTTTACTTCTATCGCACGAAAATGGAATACGGGTTGCGATTTCTACGGACCAAACATCGGTTATACTTGTTAATCCAAGTAATGGCGACATAGAAGCGTCCATGCCCATTACAGACTTTATCGAATAACTGCAACTTAGGCAGTTATTTTTTATTTGCCTTGCAAGACGACCAAGGCGCGGGCCAATTCTAATTTTTCACTTCGATCAGAAAGTTCAGAAGCTACTTTAATATTTTGAATTAGCTGCGCTTCAGTTATTAAGTTGTGGGAACGTAATTCCAAAAGCGCTGACATAAAAGAAAGCGGTCGAGCGGGCCTATTGGGACCGCTTGCATATTGTGACGTAAAATCCGTTTCACCCTTTTCCGCCATGTCTTTAAGCTTGTCCACGAACTTCCGACCTTCGCGTTCACTTAAAAGCTCTTTGCGAGATTTTTCCAATCTTTTTTTAAATAATTCAACTGCTTTGGATAGCTGATTTTCGCCTCCGCCAGATAAACGTTCCAATGAAGCCAAAATATCCTCGTCCGTAAGCCGATTAGGATCTCCGCTACCCCAACCTTCTCTGTAAATTTTATCTTTGTTTTCATCATAACTGCCCTCATAACTTACCGCGCTACCAAAATCGATAATATATACTTGGGGTGGTTTGAGGGCGTCCGCCGAAGGATCACCGACGATCATAAAATTTCGATGATGACCATCCCTGTGGCTGATTCCATTATCATGAAGTAAATTCATGGCTGAGCGTACTTGTTTTAAAATAGTCGGGTGTAAACGAAACCCACGTTTCACCAACTCTGCATGAATAGCATCATATCTCAAAATCTGTTGGCGTTTCTCTTGATTTTGGCGATCGGCCTCATCTCTATATGTTGATTTAGCTTGCGGTAAACCCAAAGCCCTTGGAAGCTCGACCTCCAAATCTTGGAAACTTAAGCTATTAAGCTGGTGCAAAAGATCCCTTGTGTATGGGCTGATGCGAATAATTTCACGAAACATTATTGTCGCCAGATCTTCGCCGGGGACAAAATCCATAAGCAAAAGCTCCACTTTGGATCCAATTTTTCTGACTCCCATATTTATCAGCTTTTCTCTAACGGACGGCAAAATAGTCAGATCGCGATAAAAATGAGGTTTTGGTATCTTGGCAACTTCTGACCCTCTATCATGTTTGGATAATATCTCATATGCTCTCTGTTGCATTTTAAATTCCCTTAAGCCACTACCCCCGACATAAAACTTCAGAACTTTTACAGCTTGATCAGATTCTAAAATAATACCGGATTCCCTAAGAGTCATCAAAACATCTTCCGGTATATCTTTGATATGCAGTTTTAAGATGAAGCCATTATTTCCTTCATTTACTTTTTCACATTGCTCCTCTAAAAGCTGATTCAAACGAGTATCTACAAATCGTTCAATACGTTCTTGTGCGTTTGCGAATTCTTTTGTAGAAACATCAAAAGGATTTGAATTGGTTGATGATGGGCTTGGTGGAATATCGAAATGATTCATAACAACTGTATTATATCACAAAATTATATCACAAAAAACCCGTTAAGGTTTTACAGCCACAGTCCGCTCCGAAGGGCAAGCGTATACCGAGCCTTGCGGTTGTTTGTATATTTGAGCAAACAGGTGCTTGATTCTGCGAGTACAGGCCAGACTGTACAAGTATATACGTAATGTTGAATAAATGTCTTTTAAGAAATCTACTGATCGGAATCTTTAAACTTACTAGGCAAATGATGTTCTTCGCAACGACGAATATACTCTTCGCGAGTTTCTTGCTTGGTTGGAGGGGTTAGATCCATTTTAGGAATTTCTTCGGAAGGTTTAAGACCTTGAGCCATTCTCATGGCGCGCTCTTCGCGTCCGCGAGCAACTATGCGCTTCGCTTCGGTTTGAGGAATAATATCTGTCATATTTTTAGACTAAAAAGCTGTTTTATGGGAAAATGCTTGGCATGAGCACAATCAAGATAATCGCCTGGAATACTGGCGCGCAAGCGTTGGGTAAAATTATCTCCACAATATTTGGAGTAATAATTATTGCGCTGATGACCCGCTACTTAGGCCAACTTGACTTTGGTTATTATTCCACAGCTAACGCTTTTTTTCAAATTTTTGCCATCATATTAGATCTAGGAATTAATGTAATGCTAGTACAAATGCTAGGCGAACATAAAAACGATGAAAAGTATGAGAGGAGGGCGGTAAGCGCCACGATGACATTTAGAATAATAACTAGCTTAGTACTTTTGGGAGTTGCGCCATTTATTGGATTATTATTCCCCTACGCTTTTGAGGTGAAGTTAATAATGTTTGCGCTTTGGATTAGTTTTTTTGCGGCGGCTTTGAATCAAGTTGTAATTGGAGTTCAGCAAAAACATTTAAAGATGCATGTGGTAGCGATTTCTGAAGTTCTTGGCAGAGCTGTTTTGCTATTGGGATTGTTGATAGCTATATTCTTAAACTCTGGACTAATGGTAATCATTATTTTTGTTTCATTGGGAAGTATCATTAATTTGCTAATTAATTGGCTGGTGGCACGCAAATATACGAGCTTTACTTGGAATTGGGATCCGGATTTTTGGAAAGAATTGTTGCAAAGATCTTGGCCGATTGGGGTCTCAATATTTTTTAATTTATTGTATTTTAAATCAGATGCTTTTATTCTCTCATTGGTTAGAACGCCAAATGAAGTAGGTATTTACAGCGCGGCTTATAGGGTTTTAGAAATACTAATTACCTTTCCGTTCATGCTGGCCGGCATCATGCTCCCCCTTATGGCGCATGCCTGGGCAAAAAATAACAAAGAAAAATTTTCTCACCTCTTAAGACAATCATATTCGGCAATGATGTTGTTTGCTTTTCCGTTATTTATCGGCATCTTGGTGATAGGAACAGAGGCCATGATCTTTATATCGGGCGAAGATTTTGCCGAATCCGGAGGTATACTTAAAATTTTAACTTTGGCCACGGTTATGATATATTTTGGCACTATTTCATCTCATGTGGTTGTTGCTATCAATAAACAAAAAGCCATGATTCCAACTTATATAATCGTGGCAATCATAACCTTGATTTTATATATAATTTTTATTCCCAAATACGGAATGTGGGCGGCGTCTTGGCTAACGGTTTTCTCGGAGGGATCGGTGGCGATGGTGGCAACTTGGTTTGCTTACAAATCGGCAAGCAACATTATTGCCGTAAAAACCATAGCAAAAATATTTTTCTGTTCGGTCATTATGGGTTTAATGATATTGCCCATCAGAAACTTTTGGTTACCGATTCCGATTATAGCTGGTATGTTAATTTATACAATTTTGATTTTGGTTACAAAAGCTATTTCCAAAGAAACAATCAAAGAAATTATAAGTTTTCGTAAAGGTCCGCAGTTGATTGAAAATGTTTAATCAATTTTTAAACTATTTAGAATATCTTGATACGCTTTGATTGAGGCAGATTTTTCATTTTCTGCGCTCGACGGTTCGTTTAAATTATCAGAACAAATTTCAGTGTGCATTGTGTACAAAAAATCGTCTTTTGAGATGATTGCGTATTGAATATAACACTCATTGGAAACGGTGGCCAAAACAGCCTGGCGTTCGTTGATTGAAACATCGGCATACTCGCCATACCAAGCCCCTGCATACTCTTGATATTGAGAATCAAGCCATTCGCGAGGAGTTAATTTTTCAGGATTGGGATAAACTTGAACCCTAGCACTACCACCTTGAGAAAAAGAAAAATTGGGTGATTCTATTAAATCTTCATTAATATCAATACTTAAAGAAACAATGGAAGCGTCATAAGCTAAAGAATAACCTTGATCTGTATTGATATATTCACGAATTAAATTTTGATTTTGCGTTAAGTGCTCGACTGGCTTAGCGCAACCGGAAGCCAAAATAACCATACCCAATGCAAAAGGAAGGGACCCAAAAATAAATGATCGTTTTAAAAAATTTATCATAATAAAAAAATAAAGAATTTATTATCACTTTATATAAAACCAAAAATATATGCAAATATGACAGTTAAACAATAAACCTCTGCTTAAATAAGGTATTTTGCCTTGAATTGTGATGATTTTGTCCAATATCAAATATCAAAAATTGAACGATGAATTCATAATATTGATTTGTCTATTTGGCAAATATTCTCTACACTACGGATAATGATAGATAAAATATTGGATTGGTTGATAATTTTACTTCCCTTTGCCCTACCTTTGTATGTGGCGAGGTTTAATATTGGACCACTGCCAACAACAGCTCTTGAAGTTTATGTTTTAACTTTGATGGTTATTTGGTTCATATATGTTAGTAAAAATCAAATAGTGAATGTTGGGCGTAATTGGATAATGGTTTTGCACAATATAATATCAGGAATACTAAATTCGATTGGCAAATGGTTTTGGCCTTTAATAATTTGGCTTGTAGTAACACTTTTTTCTGTTTTTATAGCGCAAGATAGCTGGGGAGCTTTTGGACATTGGCGGGCGTTTGTATTAGAGCCGGTCATTGTTTTTATTGTGCTGATTAGTACTTTATATTCCACATCTCAATTACTCCATGCGAATAATAAAATTGCTGATAAGTGGCTCTATGACAAAAGAGAGGTTTTGATTAAATTATTCTTATCAATAGCTATTATCACAATTCTGCTTGGAATTTATGCAATCTTTCAATATATAACCGGTTGGGGAATTCACTCTCCTTGGAATGCGGAAATTGGACGAAGAGCAACGGGTGTTTTTGGATATCCTAATGGTTTGTCTTTATTTATCGTGCCGTTTGGCATTGTTAACTTTATTAAGTTTGCGCAATGTGTAACGCATGATACACAACGTTTTGACGGATATTCTTTTATATTTCTTTTGGCAACAATATGCGCTGGGATTGGCGCAACACTATCTAAAAGCATGGGCGGAATATTGGCATTTGGAATCGGCATTGCGCTTACATTTATTGTTCATAAAAAGATGCGAATTATTGGATTAATTTTGACTATAATAGGAATTTTGAGTGTGGGTTTAATTGCTTGGCAGATATATGGAACAGAACTGCATCCGCAAACGATTGATGATAATTTAATGTCTACTAAAAAATGGTCAAGCTCGGTGCGCTTGATTATCTGGAAAGAATCATGGAATCTGATTAAAGATAATCCGTTTTGGGGAAGCGGTTTACGAAATTATCCGATAGCCATTATCCCTTATCATAAAGCGTCTTGGATGGAGATTTTTCCTCATCCGCATAATATTTTTCTTATGTTATGGATTGAAACCGGATTTTTGGGATTGCTTGCGTTTATTGGATTGATTGCAACTTGGATCATTCATGTTTTATATTCCGCATCAAAACCTGCTGACGTAAACGGAGTAAAAGATAAGAAAAGAGCAATACAAGACGCGCGCCAGATTATATGGATAATTCCTTTAATTGTTATTCTGATTCAAGGAATGGTAGACATGCCATATTTTAAAAATGACTTGGCCATACAATTCTTTTTATTGGCCACAATTGCTACAATTTGTAGCGCTAAATCAACAATGCATAATGCAATAATTAACAACGAAAATACAATATTTTTATGATTAAGATAGTTACTATTTTGACTGTTTGTATAGCCATACTTGGCGCTGGTTGTAACATGGCGACGGATGCAAGTTCACCAAAAAAAGAGAGCGTTTCAAAGATTACAAAAGAGAAATTGATTGATGAAACAAATGATGGAGCGTTAATTTTATATTGGGCGGAAGGATGCACTCATTGCGAAAGAGTAAAATTTGAAATCCAACGGACAGGTTTGGATAAAAAATTGAATATAATAGCCAAAGAATCTTATGGAGATGATGAAAGATATCGTGAATTTTTTGCACGAATACTGTATTGCAAGGTTCCGGAATATCAAATGGGCGTGCCTATGTTGTGGGATGGAGAAAATTGTTTTTTGGGGGTAACGAATATTATGGATGAATTAAACAATAAAATTAAGAAAAAGGAATAAAGATGAAAAAGTAACAAATGAGTAAATCTTGAACTTTAACAAAAAATAATTATAACGAGCTTTTTCTGAAAAGAATTCCAACAAAAACGTATATTGCGTAAGAAAATTATCTTTTTACTTAGATTAAAATTAGATCTTTACAACTTGCTAATTATTCTTTATACTTCAGCAAGCAATTAATAAGCACGTATAGCTCAGCTGGTTAGAGTGTCACATTGACATTGTGAAGGTCCCTGGTTCGAGTCCAGGTACGTGCACCATAATCCTCTTGATAAAATCAAGAGGTTTTTTTATGAAAACAAGTTGGTCGTAAAAATATGGTTTTTAGTGACCGCGAGCCATGAATTTTTATTCTCTAAAACCAATTAAATAATTTTGCCATGAATAAAACATAAAGGGCCAAGAAAAAAGACCCTTCCCATAAGTGGATACGGCGAGAGATTCCGGAAATGATAAATAACAAAGTGGAAATAATTAACATTGGAACGCCAATATAATAAATTTCGTTACTTAAATGCAATGTGCTAAACAAGCCAGGAACACCGGTTACAACTAAAGAATTAAAAATATTGGATCCAAAAATATTACCAAGAGCCACTTCGGGTTTTTTTTGTAAAGCCGCCTTGGCGGAGACGAGTAACTCTGGCAAAGATGTGCCTACTGCCACTGCGGTTATTGCTATTACTCCTGTGCCGATATTTAGTTCTGAAGAAATTATGACTAAAGCGTCTATCAAATATTTGGCTCCGAATACCAAGCCAATTAAACCCAAAATCAACCAAACAAAGTCCACTATTTTTAATTTAGGACGAGTTGGTAATTTTGCGGTTTTTTCTGGTTGCGCTTTGGCAAATCTTTTCTTAAAACTAATTTTTGCGTCTGCAATTGCTTCGGGGTCTTCTGTATCTTTATGGTAAATCGTGTAAAAAAGATAAGCTCCGTATGTCACCAACATCAAAATCGATTCGCCCAAAGTTATGCGCATATCAGCCACAACGACCAATAGTATGGCTGTGCAAATAGCCAATAATGGTAAATCCAGATCTATAAGATTTTTACTGACCGAGAGACGTTTAGCGAGTATGGAGCTAATTCCCACTATCAATAAAATATTGGCGATATTGGAACCGATAACATTGGCGCTTACGACATCGGTAACGCCTTTAAGCACGGCCACCAAAGAAGAGGCTAGCTCTGGGAAAGATGTGCCAATTCCAACAATAGTTACGCCGACAATGAACGGAGAAAGCCCAAGGGAAAGACCAATTTTTTCAGCGCTCTCAATAAGCCAATCCGAACCTTTTACCAAAGCCACTAATGAAACAATGAAAATTAAAATCCAAATTATAAGCATACAAATATATAGAATATTTTTTTGAATAGACAGATTATAGCATTAATGAGATTTTAGATGAAGGTATGGATTTTACGTATTAAAATGAAAAATGCAAAATATATAGAGAAAGCTTTGCTTCAAGGAGATATTTTTTGATTTTGCTGAATATGAAACTTGATTGTGTTTTCAAAAAAATTTGAACTGATTTTGCTTGCGATCGGCCTAGTGGGAGAGATTCCCCTATGTCCTTCTGCCAAATTCTCTATTAAGTTGATGAAATTTTTTTGTGACGGGCTTAAACAATTTCATCTATCTCTTTTGGATTATCGGGATTGAAATTTTTAACTCTTTCCCAATCTATAGGGATTACAGTCTCAACTTCTCCTGTCTCCTCATTAAATTCAATTATTGTATCTTTAATTCTCCAACGCTTATCAATTTTAAGCGTTGTTCTAAATAATTCGGCTATTTCTTTATTCTTTTCTGCTACTTGCTTCATAATGTTTTGGATTTGACTATCAGAATACTTTCCGCTTGCTCTAAGTTCTTTTTCAAATTTTCTCCCAGAATAACCTTCAATCTTTTTCATTAATAAATAACTACCATCTTTTTCCTCTTTACCCGAAAGGAATCCAACTGGTTCTGCTGTTGGCAAACCAGATTTTTTAGCCGCAATTAAAATTGAAAACTCTTTTCTGGCTTCTTTAACTTTACGAAGCTCAATACGTTTAGCAACTATTTCTGTACCATTTGTTAGTTTAAATAATATCACTTCTTCATCAGGATATTTTCCCCCATCCTTACTACTCTTTAATAATTGACCATGCTGTTCAAAAAATGTTTTAGGATCATCCATAAACTTCTTTGGAAGAAATTGAGCATAATCCTGTCTAATACGAATCATATAATGTTCCGAATCTAAATTGATGTTGCCAGAAGGTTCATGGTGTAGCTGTTCTTGAAGCCAGTAATGGCGCGCGATCGCCTGTTTTACCATCATGAAATAAAACTGCTCTTCGGGACTAGTTGGTCTGGCAATGTGACGAATTTTTCCGGTTTTATCATCAATTATCAATCCTTCTGCTGATTCTTCCAACTTCGCATTGTGTTCGATATATTCAATAATTTCTGATCTTGCATTTTCTGGAATGCCTTTTACACGTCTATGAACAGTTTGCGCAGATAATAATCTTATTCTACGTTCAATATCTTCTGAATCAAAATCCATCACACGCATAATTTGCTCAGGAATAGTTCCGGTGTAGCCGGTATCATAAAAAAGAGGATCAGCATCGGGGCTGATTCCTTCTTGCTCTAAAAATTGCCGCTTTGTCTGATAATCAAGATTGTCTCTAAAATACCTAGGATAAACTATATATTGTGGATTTATTTCTACCACCTCACCCATCTTTTTTAACTCCTTTCTGCCTTTCAACCCAATTTTTCTACGTCGCGCTAAATCTTGCGCCCTTCGTCCAATGTAGGCATAGATACCATCACGACCTAGATATACCTCAAGAGGATGCCGACCTGTTTCACGAAGGTTATCAAATTCTTCGTAGAGCTTGTCATAAAGTGGAATATCCACTTCGTGAATTTTTAGATATTTATTAAATCCCTCGCGCACGAGAACATCAATTTCATTAATAAAAGCTTCTTCATAGCTGTATTTGCGACTAGACCCTCTCAAAGCTTCGATCTCAACTTTGTCTAACCATTTTTTATTACCAATGGTCTCATTAAACCCACTGTATCCATGATAATATGCCTGTGTTATAAATCGTGCGACAAATGACTTCACATTGTCTAATAGGGAAGACATTTTTACCTTACTAGTCTCAGGATGAAGCAAGCTTTGCTTATCCTCTTCACTTATATTTTGATTTGAACTTATGTTATCTAGGAAGTCTTTATATATTTCACCTATCTTTTTATTCACCTTTTCAAGTAATGGCAAGATTTCTTTGCTGTTGATGCCCAACTCTTTTAATTTTTCTGCACCTCCTTGCTCACACATAATTTCTGATAACGCAGAGGCGATATGCGCGTGTCTAGCATTAAATATTAATTGATCGTACTTATAAGGGTCTTTCTCTTTGAATTTTTCCGTACCATGACCGCGATTCTCTTCCACTATGGTTTTGGCTTTAGCTCTTACTTCTTCAAACCAAGCAACATTAGCCCATTCTAAAGAATCCGAATGTAACACTTTTGATGCGACTGAGTAATGATTGATGGCTTTTTTAATACATTTAGCTACCCACAGCTCAGAATAATATGCCCCTAAATTTTCGATAAAATAATCTGCTAAATCAAGATTTGTCCCTATGGTTTCTAACACCATTCCCCTTATCTTTTGCATGGTCTTTGGAAAAAGAACAGAAAACTCGCTATCTGCACTCAAATATCGAACGAAATTTATTAATTTGTCTTTTGATATCTCAGAAGAACTGTCTATACTATCTCGTAATGTTTCCGGAAGATCGAAGGTGCTAAATAGCGTCTTTACTTTTTCAAAATCCGCAAAAGAAATTGCTCTCATGACAGCTTGGTTGATTTTTTGAGACACATGCTCATCAATCAAAAGACTTTTAATATCTGGACTACGTTTAAGTTCGGTGATGATCTCGTCAAGATCCCATCCATTTAACACCCTGTCTCTCACAACTCGTTGCGTAAAAGAATCTGGCAAGACAAATTTTTCTTTGAAATCTGAAACTTTCTCCCACTTATCCCAAGGTTTTATTATCTTATTTTCCAACAATGCATCGATAATAATTTCTTTAGGGAGATTAAATAGCTGTTCTATTTTTTGCGCTAAGCCAAATTGATTTTTTCGTATGTATTCTTTGGCAACTTTTGTGGCTTGTTTTTGAACTTCTGGATGATTTATTTCAGCATCAGTGAGATTGTGATTTTTGAGTGCGTCGGGATTAAAATTTTTTGATTTCAAGTAGCTTACCAATTCGCTAACATCAATTTCTAATCGCTCTTCTGCTGTTAGTCGCAAAAATGCTTCTAATTCTTTTGCTTGAGATCTATTGCCCCTTGAAAGCAGCCACTGATAACGATCATAAACAGATCTCTTAACTTCTTTGTCAGATAAAACTCGTTCTTGCAAATCAGTGCGTTTTTTCAGTAAGCCTATAACTCGCCCAATATTTATAGTTTTTAGACTAGAAATTATTTCATGTTTTAGTTCTTCACTTTCCAAAGCATCTTTTACCTCTTTTTCTTGTTGCTCAGGAGTAAGAACAATATCGTCATCTAGTCGTTCTTGTTGAACCTCTGGAATAATTTGGATTGGTGGCTTTAATTCAAAATTTTCAGACATATAGTTTAAATTAACTCTTCAACCGATACATTAAGTAAGCACCTTAGTAACTTTCTTGAGTGTTTCTATTGTTGGATTTGTATTTACTCCGCTTTCAATCTTAACAATGGTATTGAGCGATAAATCAGCAAGGCGAGCCACTTTTTCGAGAGAATAACCCTCTTTGTCTCGAAGCTTCTTTAAGTTTTCTGCAATCTTATTATTTGGCATATTTTTTAATTGCACGATATTGTAGTATATATAATAAAATGTAAAGATTTCTTTTTTGATGCTATAATAATAACTAATTTAAACGGCTTTGTAAATTAATCTTTAGATAGTTTTTTAATCTTTTCCGCATCAAAATAATGGCGCAAAAAAGAAAATCCCGAAAGGATTCGGGATTTTCTCAAAAAGATTGGTTCGAGCTTCCGCATTGCTGACCGCACTTTGTTTTTGGATTTCATTCCGGCCTTCAAAATTGCGGAAAAATACCATGCTGAGGCGCGAAGCGCCGAGGCAATTCCTTACGATTTCACAAAAAGTGAAAATTGGCGGTGTTTTTTGGACGAAGTTCGAACATTTTTTGAACAAAACTCCGAATAATTGCGCGCTTCGCGCGCAAAACCGAAACGCTCGGGCGGGCAAAAAGGAAGGGGGTTGGGGGGAAGGAATTTTTGCCCGCCCTCGCTTTCCGCCGCCGCCGAATTTCGTGCCAGTTGAAAACTGGCACGCCGCCCTTAATCTTTTTTATTTTTCTTTAATTCTAAATTTACCCGACTTTACTAATTTTATACTGTTGTAATTATTCGGATCAGTAAATTCAAATTGCCAAATCGAATATACATTTGAACCTCGTGCTTTATCAAAAAATAGGGTAACAACTTTTTTGTTTGTATGTTCTTGCCATTGTCTGTATGGGTAATAAAGCTGACGGATAATTACATTTGTTGCGCTAAAATTTTTTGCTTCAACAAGCACAACCTGATTTTTACCTTCATAACCAGCGTCCACCTCTGTTTGGACACTTGAAACTTTTATCAGTTGTTTGCCGACATAAAATTCAAATTCTGGAGTATATTTTCTACCCCGAATTGTTAAAACTAGAGACGGATCTTCCGTAAATGTTCTAATCAAACTTGTGGCATAAGCATAATCCAAATGTTGCATTTCGGAATCGCCAATTTCTGCAGTAGCTATATACATTCTACTTTTTTCAAATCTTTAAACGAATATTGCTCAATTATTTCATTATTTTCCCAAACGTATAAATTTTCTCCATTCCAATCTAAATAATCGAAATATTCTGTTGTATTCTTAAAAAAGGCTTTAATTTTATCATATTGAATTTGTAAATCTGTGTAAATCATAAGAGGCAATAATATCCTCGCGAGATAAATTTGAGATAACCTTTGTCACGCAGAATTTGTAATTGCTGACGAATTTTATCTTTTACATGTTTATTTTCTGGGTGTAGAGAACTCAACTCTCGTTCAAATACGTATACATCACCCAGAGTAAACTCTGGTTTGCCAATTTTCTCGACGCAACGCATTACATCAAGAAGCCAACCTTTTGTTGAGATTTCTTTTTCTTCACGCAGAAAAAGAGTCCTTTTCCAATCTGCAAGAACATTTTTCTTCGGCTGGATAACGCTGTCTTTAACATAAAATATCTTGCCGGATTGCGGGATACTTTTTAGTAAAATATTACAACCAATCCAGCCCGCACGTCGCGCTGTTTGAGCTAGAGGTTTTCGTTTTTCTATAATCTCTGGAATAAAAAAGTGTTTGGGAATAACAAAGAAATTTAAAACGGAAAGATTTTGAAGGTCGTAGTTTAGCAAAAAGAAATTCGGGTTGTGGCTATCTTGTAATCGTTCAAGCATTGTGCTATATGCACCGTCTACTATTTTTGAACCAACAGAATCCTGCTTGCTTTTTAATTCGTAATCTTCTCGACAATTTGAACAAAAAAAATCGGCAACTGGCTGATTGTTCGGATACTTATCTATTTCCAAACATCCACAATTCGGGCAGTAGACGTAATTATCAACCCAATTTTCAGTCAAAACACGTGCTTTTTGTGAAGCACTTTTATAATTCATCACAACGTTTTCATCAAAAGTTAATTTCATACCCATCCAAGATGAAATTCAAAATCTTTTTTTAGTCCGTTGCTCTTGTCCCACTCGCCTTTATTCACACTTACGCGCCGTCCAGCGTGAACAGTAAAGCCACCATTTGAGAGAAGATAAGGCGGATCAGCAAAAACCATATCAACCGAATTTTCAGGAATTTCGGCGAGAATATCCAAGCAATTTGCTTGATATAAAGTGAAGTCGTCTTTTTTGTAATATGGTTTTTGCATAACTATTTATTCAAATCGTAACTTTGTTTAATAAGTGCGAAAACGGCTTCGAGTTCGCTTTCTTTTTCAAGCTTAACCTCGTAATCGCCATTGCCCCAATGCCCAATCATTTTCGGTTTCGTTAAATCACGAGCCAAGCTTTGTGGATCATTTAGTTGCCCACTTTTTACATTCAAGAAAATTTTAAGTCCATACTGCTTTACGACAACATCGGTAAAATTAGTTGATGTTTTGTAAGCAATATATTTAGCTTTTGCTTCCTCAATTATATTTTCGTCTAGCGACAGGATTTTTTCCCGCAAAGTTTGAAATAAATCAACTGTTTGCTTATCAATTCCTGATAAATGGTCGTCAATAGAATATGTTTTCTGTAGTCGCTCAATTTTTTCTTTTCCTTGTTTTGCTTTTTTTACTATGCCAGATGTAGAAATTCTAACTTTTTGATAATTTTCTGGCTCTACATATAAAATATTTTCCTCATAAATACGATAACGTAAAAGCTCAACATTTATAGGCAAAATATCCGCAGTATCAAGATCAAATTTGTTATAGCTTTCAGCGATACAAATAACACGAGGCGAATCCCAATCAATCTCAATATCTACTTTTTTGTTTTGGCATAAAATCTCAAAATCGGCTTTATGGTCAAGTAGCCAGCGCAAATATGAAAGTCCCTGATTGATAACATTATCATTTTGGTTTTTCTTGTACTCGATAATGCAAGGTGAGCCGTTTTTATCTATACCGAGAGTATCAATTCTTCCGCCAAAACTTGTTGAGTATTCGTGAGCAAGAAAAACAATATTCAAAATTTCTTCTAAATTTGCTTCAAAGATTTCTTGAAGATTACGCTCTAAATCAAGATCGCGAGCGACTAACTTTTTAACTGTTGAATTGTTTATTTTGAATAGCGCCATAGTTTTATTTCATTAAATCATCAAGCGAAACGCCGAGCGCGTCCGCTATTTTTTTAACTGTTTCAATGGTCGGGTTGGGGGTTGAGCCAGCTTCAATTTTGGCAATCGTATGAAAAGCCAAATCCGCCTTTTTTGAGAGCTGATCCTGCGAAATACCGAGTTTGTTTCGGTATTTTTTTATGTTGTCTCCGATTGTGGATTTTTCTTTTGACATATTCGTATAGTTCTACTATTATAGTTGTATAGTATTAAAATCATCACTTATCAATGGTTAGTATATGAAATTTTCATCATTTCGTCAAACAAAGATTTTGGGGAATTCCTTGTCGTTGTCCGCGCACGGGTGGGTTGGGGCAAGGACAACATCAACTCTGGTGGCGCATTTTGCTTTGCAAAATACGAAATTCGGCGGCGGCGGAAAGCGAGGGCGGGCAAAAATTCCTTCCCCCCAACCCCCTTCCTTTTTGCCCGCCCGAGCGTTTCGGTTTTGCGCGCGAAGCGCGCAATTATTCGGAGTTTTGTTCAAAAAATGTTCGAACTTCGTCCAAAAAACACCGCCAAGTTTTACATTCAGCAAAATTGAAAGATGTTGCCTCGGCGCTTCGCGCCTCGGCATGGTATTTTTCCGCAATTTTGAAGGCCGGAACGAAATCCAAAAACAAAGTGCGGTCGGCAATGCGAAAGTTCGCAGAGCGAAGCTCTGGCAAAATGAAATTTTACAAACCAATCTTTTTTCTTTCGCCTTTGGCGAAAGGTTGAGCGCATTTTTCTTTGATTACCCAAAAGCTAATCTAGAAACAATATGGACAACATAAATTTACAAACCAAAAAATTTTTCCTCTATGCGAGAAAATCCACGGACGAACCCGAGCGTCAAATCCTTTCTATTGAGGCGCAACTTTTTGAATTGCGAGAATACGCGAGAAAAGAGGGCTTGAATATCGTCCGTGAATTTGTGGAAAGCAAAACTGCCAAAGAGCCTGGCAGAGAAATTTTTAACGAAATGATCTCGCGCATAGAGGAAAATGAAGCAGAGGGAATTTTAGCGTGGCACCCTGACAGATTGGCGAGAAATAGCATAGACGGCGGACGGATAATTTACTTAGTTGATACCGGAAAAATCACCACACTAAAATTTCCAACTTTTTGGTTTGATCCGACACCACAGGGAAAATTTATGTTGTCCATTGCTTTTGGGCAATCAAAATACTATGTGGATAATCTTTCGGAAAATATAAAGAGGGGTATTCGCCAGAAATTGAGAAACGGCATTTGGCCCGCTTGGGCGCCGTTGGGCTATATAAACGACAAAAACGCTCGTTGTATTGCGATTGATAAAGAAAAAGCAAAATATATCAAGCGGGCTTTTGAAATGTATGCAACTGGCGAATACCCGCTCGCTCAAATCCGAAAGATTATCAATTCCTTGGGCTTGGTTGGCAAGAAAGGCAAGGCGCTTTCCGTCTCAAACTATCAGTATATGCTTAAAAATCCGATTTATTACGGCGTGATTGAATACAATGGCGAAATGTATGACGGAAAGCACGAACCGATTATCACAAAGAAACTTTTTGATTCCGTTCAAGAAGTGATGATGAGAAAATCCAAACCGAAAACGCCAAAGCTCAAGCCGTATATTTATCGCGGACTTTTCCGCTGTGGCGAGTGCGGTTGCTTCATTACCACCGAAACACAAAAAGGTCATAACTATTTGCGTTGCACTAAACGGAAAAATCCTTGCCAACAAAAATATGTCCGCGAAGAAATCATCACTTCACAAATAAAGGAGGAAATCAAAAAAGTTTCTTTGTCTTCCGCTTGGGCGAACGCTTCAATAGAATTTTTTGAAAACGAGAAAATGAAAACCGCCCAAGCGGAAAGCTCTTTCGCCCAAAAATTGCGAGATGAGCTGGTAGAAATAGAAACAAAACTTGACCGCTTGCTTGATTTACATTTGGAGGGCAGTTTGTCGCAAACCGAATATGCCACTAAAAAGCAAAAGCTCATTCTCGCAAAAAAGGATTTGGAAGAAAAAATCTCGTCTTTTGGACGAAAGAGCAATAATCGGTTCGAACTTGCCATAAACTTCATAAAAGAAGCCAACCAAGCCGAAAAATGCGTTCAACAAGAAAATCCCGAAAGGATTCGGGATTTTCTCAAAAAGATTGGTTCGAACTTTCGCATTGCCGACCGCACTTTGTTTTTGGATTTCGTTCCGGCCTTCAAAATTGCGGAAAAATACCATGCCGAGGCGCGAAGCGCCGAGGCAACATCTTTCAATTTTGCTGAATGTAAAACTTGGCGGAGAGATAGGGATTCGAACCCTAGGTACCGTTTCCGGTACACCGCATTTCGAGTGCGGCCCATTCGACCACTCTGGCATCTCTCCAAAAAAACAAACTTAAACGTGATTGATAATATCTTTATATTACTGCTTTAGCAATATCCTATCTTTGCAAAGTTTTGAAAAAAATTTGCTTGGATATTTAACAAATGCTTAGCATAATTATTCAATTACTATATTGAATAGGATAACCCAATCAACGTCTATTCTTTAGTATATGCATACTAATATTTTTTTAACTTACAGTCAATTGATTGCGCTTATTTCATGTTTTGTGATAATGGGCTATGCTAAAAGCTGATTTATGCTAAAAAAATATAGAAAATTAAAACACTGTTGGAATTTAAGTTTTGTTATTCCGGTTATTTTTATTATTTGCTTTGGATCTGGTTGCGATATTAAATCTGAAAAAAATGTTAAAAATTTTCCGGCGCCAACCAATCAAACTCAAGAATCAATTCAAACCTCAACCGCTCCTCTTTCTGATTTTATGCAAAGAAGATCAATTAAATACGAAGATGGGAGAACGGTTGGCTTAATAATTATTAAACTGGAAAAAAATAAATTCACGTGGGGAATGGCAGATGACCCAAAAGCTCCAAAAACAGTTATGGCTTGGAGGCAAGAATTGGGAGCTAATTTGGTTATTAACGGATCTTATTTTGACGAAGAAATGCGCCCAACAGGTTTTTATAAACCACAAGAAAAAACAGAATCGCGTATTGCTTGGCCTGAAAGGAATGCTCAAAAGCAAGAATCCGGATATACGGGATTGGCGCAAATTAAAAACGGGCTCTTGAGCTTGCATTATTTACCTGCTGATTTTCAAAAAACGCCAACACAAGAAACTGCCGCATTTTTAACTTATCCTACTTTGCTTTCTGAAGGAAAAATATTAATTGATGGTGATACAAAAAAATACGCGCGCAGAACGATACTTGCTCAAGATAAAAATGGTGTGCCATATATAGTGATTACAGAAAGCGGAGTCATGTCATTGTTTGAAGTTGCCAAGTGGCTTGCCGAGCAACCAGAGGAATTGACCTTGGCCATTAATTTGGATGGAGGGAGTTCAACAGGATTATCTTATTTGGATAAAAAAATAAATGTTGAAATAACTTCAATACCGGTGCCTAATGTGATTTATTTGAATAAAGTTGCTGATAATTAATGAGAGAATTTTTCTAAAATCACATCTCTTGCTGTGAGATTGAAGCTCTACCTTGATTAAAGGAAGTGCTTAAAAAATATCAAATAAACGAAAAGGTGATAAAATGAATGATTTAGATTAATAATTATTGCAATTGAGTTATATGATTACGAATCTAAGCTTATATGTTATAATTAATTTGTATGCAAGAAGAATTAAAAAAACTGTGTTACGATGAAAGAGGAGAAGTTAAATCAAAAATTGAATGCCGAGCGGCAATGATCAATTATCTTATTATTGATGAATCTTTGGATATTGATGATGCTGAAGATTTGGCAGATAAAACAATACGCGAGCTGAATTTATGGCCTGACCCGCCGGAGGCAGAGATTGCGCCAGAAGTTTAAAACAGATTTTACAAAACGCCTTAGGGCGTTTTTTACATAAAACAAATAAACAGAGAGACTTTACAAATTGCTGGTTATCTGCATAAATATCAAAAATGATGCTTAATCATAATTAAATATGAAACGTTTAATTTTAGCCATATTGGCAATTGTTCTTGCGCTACCGATAACGGCTCGAGCCATGATGCCCGAATCCGCTACCATAGGTTTACCTGGTATAACTTCTCCGGTTGAGGTGGAGATGCGGGATTTGAGAGTTACATATAGATTTGATCAGATGAACGAGCCTGGTAAAAACGCGGGATTAATACCTGTGCAGATTGTAGCAAAATTATTCAATTTGGGTGGAGTTCAATTTGTAACTTTAGCGGTTCCGCTAAAAAAACATGGCTCAAATCAAGCACAAATATTAAGCGTGTTTGTGAACGGATTGGAGGTTCCTGTAAAACAAACCAAAAATATTGAATTATACGGTTCGCAATACAATGAAGATGTGGCCACTTTTACGATAAACTTAAGCAGAGACGCGGTGGCTATAATTGATATTAGAGTGAATCAACCAATTGAAACGCAAGTCTTACCTTTTTTAATTAATACGGCGAATGGCTGGAGTGGCAAAATAAGCGCCGGAACGATAGAAGCCATTGTGCCGTTCATGCCTGCAAACTGGAATCTGGAAATGCGAACGATAGCGGATGATACTTTGAAACCTCTGACGTATTCAGAAAACAGAGCATCTTATACTTTTCAAAATTTGGACCCGAGCGAAGCGGATGATATTTATTGGCATTTTGCTAACATGGACGCATTAGAATACTTTGCGCGCGGAAATGAACGATTTCAAAAAACACAAGGAGACGCCAAGTCATATGAAATGATGCGAAACGGATTATTGGATATGATTCCTTGTAACGGGGTGCGTATGCCTTTGGAGAGCTGGTGGCGCAATATGTATGAAACAGTGACCATGAGAATCATTGCCACAAAACCCGAAGGGCAAGAAAGAATTGCTAAAGCCATGGAGCTTTGGAGTGATAATTGGACGATACCCAATGACGCTAATAAAGAATGTTTGGCTCTAAAACAAAGATCTGATAGATATAAACAATCTTTGACTCAACTTTTAGCCATACCTCTTGCAGAAAGAACCGCTCATGCCAACGAAGCTCTGGAGAAACATGAAGCGTATATGCGAGCTTTATCACAAAGTTTGGGCGATGGCAGTTTGTCCAACAGTCAAGAGAAAGATTTAACTCAAGATAAAAATATTTCGGAAACTGATAAAGCTGTTCTGTCTAACTGGGATGCAAGATTTGCTCTAAATGTAAAAGATGAAGGACATGATGAAAACAGCAAAGATCAAGAAAAATTATCTTGGTCATCTTCTACAATTACAAAATTGCAATCTTGGTTTCCAAATATGTCTTTGGGATCTCAAATATTGTTATTTATTTTTTTGGCTTCCATGCTAATTATTGTTGTGGCTTTTATATTTATCAAATGGAAGAAGGACTCTGGTGAAAATTCGGCGCCATACATGGGAACTCCTGCAATTAAAAATCCCATGTCTCCATCTTTTATCATGCCAAATAAAAATAATAGCAACGAACAAGGGGCTCAGGCGCCAACGAAACTGACGATGTCAATGCAAGAAACATTAAAGCATCAATCAATATCAGATGAATCAAAAAACACAGAACCATCTGTACCGGAAACAAATACGCAAACAATGCCCGTGATAAATAAAACAGAGCCCATGATTAAAACGCAAATATTAGATGAAGCATATCAGGATAAACCTCAAGAAAAATCTATTCCAACCGACCCACCTTGGATTAAAAAAGAAACCCCGCAAGAATTGATTAAACCAACTGCTCCTCCACCAAAACCAACGCCAAGCAACCTTCCTTGGCAAAAGCAAAATGATGACAATGAACAACCTCCGGGACCAATGGTAAACATATAATGTTCATTGAATAAAAAGTTAAGATGGATATGAAATCCATCTTTTTATTTATCCACTGTTTTTTCTTGACTCTAATCGTGTGGTATGAGAAAAATAGCTATGTGATCGTCGCAACCATGCTTGGCGATGATCAATCACGCCTGATAACTTCTTCCGATTAATGGAAGAAGTTTTTTATTATTCAAAAACGCGCCATTCAAAATGAATGACGCGTATAGGTTAAGAAGATTTTAGTTGCCCCTCGCCCACCAATAACCATTATTGGAGGCGGGGTAATCGAATGTCCTGACCCATTTACGAGATAGATCAGGACGAGTGATGGCTGACGAGCTGTATGGCACGCTTTGAATACGCACCTTGCACGCCGAGCCGTCCGGAGGGCAGGAGGCCATGTCAACGACGAACTTTGCCGAATAGCCGGGCTTAATGAGTACAACCCTGCTTCCGGTGTTCGTCGGTAGTTCAATAAACGGACACGCTTCGGGATTAGGAACAGATGGAAGCCGAGAGCTTTCCATGCACTGCCCCATTAAAGGCCTGATAGCCACATTGCCTGCGGGAGCAACCCAGTACAATTTACTGGAATCGTTCTGAAAACGGAACATATATCCGTCATTGTAAACCGCATAGGCCGGGCGATATGTGACCGTATGAGGGTTGCTTAGAACAACCCCTGGCGTACCGTAAGGCCCGACTGGAATTGAATGGGTTACTGGCTCGGACGCAAGCGCCGGAGCATCGCTCTTGGCTTGCACTGGCGCGGGTTGTGTTTCCGCTTTTGCCGGAGCAGGCGTGGAAACAGGAGCTGGAGCAGGAACCTCGGAGGGAGTTGCGCTCACTGTAACTTTTTCTTCCGAGCTACCCCTCTCTACGCTTTTTGTTTCATCGACTTGGCTATTCGGATTTGGCACCGATGTCCAAGTTAAGGTAGTGGCGGGCGCCTTTTTGCTCGCCATGTTGCAACCCGTCAAAATGACAAGAATCACAACGAGAGAAAAAATTTTTTTGTTATTCATGTGAAAAATCTCCTTCTGTCTTAGCGACAGTTTTTATTTCCTCTTACACACTTCTGCAACTCTTCAATCGCGATAGTGTTATTGATTACCTGCCGGCGATACGGATTACCCGAATCATTCTCCATGGCATTCGTATCTTCAACCAGAGGAATAACTCCATCTCTGGTTGGACAGATTTCAATCCGCCTACCGCTTTGATCTTTCCCGCGAGTGCAATTAACATGCTCTTGAGGCGGGGATAGATAGATTGAAGAGCCCATACTTCCGGGAGTTATCCCGTAGGCTCCGAATGACCCATAGCCGTCCATGGCCATACCCGGGGTCATTGGTTTAGTGATCCGAGTTTCCACGGTCGTGGGCTGACCGCGTGAATCACGAGAATGCTCTATCGTGTGTTTGTGATAGGGCGATTCTTCGTGAAGGCTGTAACTTTCTCCTTTTGAAGAAAAAAGTGAAGCGCAGCCGAACGAGGTAACAGCAGCAATAATAACAACAATAATGATCAGCTGAGAAATTTTCATGTGAACCTCCTGTGGTCCATGATTCCAATTTAATCCCGACTTTTTAATAGCGAGAATAAAATGGTCATGAACATTTGTTACGGTGCTAAAATGTCAAGCGAAAAGGACCAATTTCCTATTCGATTAACGTACTAATATAGCATAAAAATCATAAATTGTCAATCCATTGTACAGTTAACCTCTAAGGGTAACTATCTAGGCATCTAAGGGTAACTAAGGTTAACTAAGCTAATTATGCCAGGTTCCCCAATATCAGCAACCAGAGAGTTGCGCTTTAGATGGTATTTGCAAG
>Ga0302244_1000593_pt1 | contig 27275 bp, 18 predicted proteins | sample AAG_UR_Phe_MG_FD_193513 | JGI IMG/M metagenome (GOLD analysis project Ga0302244, IMG submission 193513) | Enriched activated sludge microbial communities from anaerobic digester in WTTP, New Holstein, Wisconsin, United States - AAG_UR_Phe | ecosystem: Engineered > Bioreactor > Anaerobic >... | reverse complement strand
AGTGAACTTGTAAATTTTAAGCGCATCCTTGCCGGGGACATCCACCAACTCCCCGAAGAGAATATCAAATCAGGCGGATATGTCATCCACACGCTCGAAGCTTCAACATGGTGTCTTTTGAACTCTCGTTCCTTCTACGGGGCAGTCCTCAAGGCTGTTAATCTCGGGGAGGATACCGACACAACAGGCATCGTAACGGGTGGATTAGCGGGTATCTATTACGGCCTTGATGCCATCCCACAGGAATGGATTGATGCAATTGTCAGAAAGGACGAGATAGGCGAACTCTTCGAAAGATTCTGTGATTCGATAACATCAAAGCAGGGAAGCTCGCATGAACACCTATGAATACTCATGCAGTCATTGCAATTATTTCATAGAAACAAATGGCCCTTGGCCCTATTATGGAAAGGACAGAGGGAATGTTTGCAATAAAGATCAATTCGGCATAATAAGAGGGCCGATTCATGGGCTGTTTGCACAGGTCTATTGGGGGGCATGGAAAACAAGTTGGTGGATTTAGGTATGTTTTAGTTATTGACAATTTTGCAACTTATTTTTATAATTGGCAAAATGTTAAAAAAGCACGCGGAGAATACCCTGTGAAGGATACTGAACAATTCTTGGTGCTCAGGGAAAAAGCTGGTTTCTCTCCGGAGCAGATTGCAAAAATCACAGGATATAGCCTAAGTACTGTTTGCAGGTGGGAAAACAATAAAACAAGACCTGACAATGCGGTAATTGACCATATTGCAAGCTCGGTTGTATTTCCAACGGACCAAGGAATTACAATAACTAGGCCTCTTACTTTTATTGATCTTTTTGCAGGGATAGGTGGCATGAGAATGGCTTTTGAATCCTTAGGGTGCAGGTGTGTTTTTACGAGCGAATGGAACAAGTACAGTAGACAAACATACCTTGCAAATTTTGCATGTGATCACGAAATTGCTGGGGACATCACGCATGTTTGTGAAAGAGATATTCCGGAACATGACATTTTGCTAGCCGGTTTTCCCTGTCAGCCATTTTCGATTGCGGGGGTGTCAAAAAAAAATGCCCTTGGACAATCGCACGGGTTTGACTGCAAAACACAGGGCAATCTCTTCTTCGACGTGGCTCGGATCATCCGTTACCACAGGCCGAAAGCCTTCCTTCTCGAGAATGTGAAGAACATAGAGCATCACGACAATGGAAGGACGTTTTATATAATCCGCGAAACCATAAAACAACTTGGATACACGTGTGAATGGAAGGTCATAGATGCCAGAAGCTGGGTACCCCAGCACCGTGAAAGGATATTTATTGCGGGATTCAGAGAAGACTGTGGTTTTACCTTCGATAGCTTGGATATTCCTAGCCGGGACCAAGTAACAGAACTGCGTAGTATTCTTCATCCGGAGAACGGATCGGAAGAGCCGGAGCCACCGTATACTGAGGGCAAAGAGGCTCGGGTATCAGCCAAGTACACCCTGACGAACCACCTATGGCAATACCTCCAAGACTATGCAGAAAAACACCGTTCTAAAGGCAACGGTTTCGGATTTGGTCTTGTCGGGCCGGGAGATACTGCACGGACTCTTTCTGCACGTTATTACAAGGATGGCTCTGAGATTCTCGTAAGGCAAAAAGGCCGGAATCCCCGGCGTCTTACGCCACGCGAGTGTTCCCGTCTCATGGGTTTTGATGAACCTGGCAGGGCACCCTTTAAAATCCCTGTGTCAGATACCCATGCCTACAAGCAGTTCGGCAATGCGGTTGTTGTGCCTGTTGTGCGAAACATTGCTAAACATATGCTTCCTTTTGTAATAGCGATAGGGAAAAACATACCGTGTCCATTTCGGGGACTTTCCCGGGGACCGCAAAAACCAGTCATTGTCAATGGCTGATATCGTTTCAAGGGAAACACGAAGCAGGATGATGTCCGGCATTCGGGGGAAGGATACCGAGCCTGAACTAATGGTCCGTAAATGTCTTCATGCCGCAGGTTACCGTTACAGGCTCCACGAAAGAAGCCTGCCTGGAAAACCAGATATCGTGCTGCCAAGATACAGGGCAGTAATATTTGTCCATGGCTGTTTCTGGCACGGACACAAATGCCAACTATTCAAGTGGCCTTCGACACACAGGGATTTCTGGAAAAAGAAAATTGAAGGTAACTGCAGGAAGGATGCAGAAAACAGGAGTGCCATTGCCGGAGCAGGTTGGCGTATAATGACAATATGGGAGTGTGCGCTCAAGGGCCGGGGTCGTTTGTCGTTTGGGACAATTATTGCTGAAGTCTCTCGGTGGCTGGAATCAGCCAGCCCTGCCGGAGAAATTGCGGGAATGGATATATCAAAGCACCAAGAGGATACATATCAAAGTATTTTGAAGGAATAGCTTCAAGACGGCTCAGCTCCGTTGAAGTGAATCCTGGGAGGTCATGCCAGCACGAATTCAGTCTATGAAGCACGAGACTTTAATATCGAAATGCCAAAAGGAAAGGGGTGAGCCTTCTGACAACTACTAAAATTTACTAAAAAATTATGTCCGGACTATCGAGGACCTCAAAAAAATGCATATGCCACCGGAGACACCCCTGTTGGTTGATAGTAAGATTTGAACGGATACAGCGTGGCTGCCAAAAAAAATTGTTTACGCATTGTGAGAATTGCACATATTCTTGGAATCGCTGTGGCTAGAAAATGATAATCAGGGTTGTTCTCGTTGCAAAAGCCAAGTATCCTAAATAGTATTTCACAATGCCTAAATGGTAATGAATTGGTATTGAACAAGAAATATAAGTTATCATATGTAAAGGGCTGATATTTATGATTTATATCAAACGCCAACCTGATCTAAAAGATGAAGAGATGTTTCATCTCGGGAAAATGTGGCTGCACGAGATTGAGAGAATCGGTCAGCAAGGTGGCAGCATAGGTGAAATAGGTATTTCCGAGGGCAAGACATTGGGACTTTCAAAAAAACTTTCAAAAATGATCGCTGAATTTCCTTTTTTTAGTTCAGAATATACAGCAATTGTTGCAGTAACAGCAGTAAATCTTGCTTATTATTATTATGGCAGGGATGGCGATCCGTTCTTGCGCCATCTGTTCGGTGACAGTTATTCATCCGTCATTCTTGCTCCAATAGGCCAAAAGATTGAAGATCTGCTGATAGAAAAGGAGATTATTGCATTTCGTCGCGAGGGCCCCTGGAGATATGTTGGGCTTATTGTGAGGCAGGCTATCTTAACAAGAAGGTATTTCAAGAGGCTTGCCCAGTTTCTCGAGGTCTGCGATGTCACTCTGGGAATAAATAAACTAAACCAGATATCATTTGAGGGATACAAAGCTTTGCTGAGAACCATGTCACGGTCACAGGGCTTCGGGTATACAAACTGGATGGAGACAAATGGCATCTTTTTCGATATCCTGAGGGATCATCAGGGATTCAACCTTGTTAAAACGGTTGGAGAGTTATTCGACCAGCTCCGATCAAACAGCAAGAGTGCTGAAGATCTCGACAGCCTTCCCGGATTTCGGCAGGGTTTCTGGATCGAATTTCTCCCTTATATGCTCATATCAAAGAAGGAGCCGGCAAAAACGATTTTCCGACAACCGGTTTTTAGATATGATTGTGGTTTCAACAGAGTCGGGATACAATTTGATTCTGAAGGAGTCGAAAGGGGATTTTATACAATTATTTCCGCTACTGGTGATGAGAAGGTGACGAGGGTATTTATGCCCTGCTCATCGGTGGAATCCCTTCGGGGCGAATTTCATCTGTGCTTCAAAGACGGATCGACCGTGCTGGAGTGCAATGTAACAGGCTGGATGCAGGATCGATCAGCATTCCAGGCTCTGTTTCGCGAACGAGACGGTGTGCTGGTGGCATCGGTGAACAATTCAGCAACGCTTTCAGAAGGTGATTATTATTTGATCACCACGGCCGAGATACATGAGTCGGAGCTGGGAACGATTCACAGGCATTATCATGGTGAGCTTGACATCGAAGGTGAGGAATGTTTTAAAATCTGGAAAATTCATCTGCGTCAGGGCACCAAAATTCCCGGGCTGGGTGATGTTTTAATAAAGCAACCGGCCGGTCTTGAATGGGTCCACCCAGATTATTTTCCGGGAACCGACCCCGGAGACGGTGTTTTTGTGGGAAGGCTCCCGCGGCTCAGAGTAAGCGGATGGCAGCAACTGAGGAATCGATTCATCCTTGTACAGACCGAACATGGTCACACCAGCATTATATCCGAAAGCAGCCTGGAAGTTAAGGGTGATGGGGCATTTCTTGAACTGGAAATCACACCACTGAACCGGGGTGTTATCAGGTTGGAGAGGGCGGGTCTGAGTTCCATCCAACCGGCCTGCCTAGAGAAGAAATTTTTTGTGCTTCCTGATTCGTGCGCTATTCGTTGGTCGAGAGGCCTTCTGGGAACAGATGAAAATCCATATGTCGCTTTCAGGTCAAACACTATTCTTGACCTGGAGTGGAGAGGCTCTGTAAATGAAAAAAGCAATAACGGGGAAACTTCATGGAATTTTCAACCACGTACTCCCTATGCACTTGGTGCATCGAAGAGCTATTCCGACATTCATTTCGAAATACGTTTTTTTGTGGCAGAATTTTACCCGGTAACTCCTCCCCCGCCGAGTACGAGGGGCCTCGTGTGGTCATCTACTCTGAACCACGATGACGAGTTCTTGGTATCAGGACACCCGGACTCACCACTTGAACTTGCACTCTTGGACGATACAGGTTACAAGCACAGGCTATACAAGGACTATCGGCCCGGGCAGGCCAAGGCAAGAATAAATGGTTTATACTTGAAAGAAAGGATATCCTCGCAGGGATTTGTTTCTGGAAAATTTGTCTTGAAATGGGAGAATAGATGGAAGGAAACTGGGTGTAGCTTCGTATCAGAATCAGGAATAATCCATGCTGTCTGCAACAAGAGTTTTGATGAGACAGCCTTCCCGGTTCAGGCCATTGGGACAGAATTCTCAGCGGCAATGGCCGCCATACATGAGACGCAACCTTACAGGTTTGCCTCAGGCATTCCAGTTCCGGGAAAAGTAGCATCTTTTCTGGTATTTGTGGAAGCAGGAGGACTGCTTTTTGATCGTAACCAGCCTGTCGATATGGAGAGTGACAGGTATAAGGTCTCAGATTTCCCTGAATGGCTTAAATGGTACAGTGGATTCCTCTCAACGTCAGATCTGTATGCTATTGCACAGTCCAGACCGGATACGGACCCGAATCTTCCGGTAGAGAGATGGAATGAAAAGATCTATACCGCTCTTTCTTCCCTCGGGCCAATATCGAATATTGAAGATTTCATTGGCGTGTGGGAAAAACTTCTCGATGATTATTTTGTTGACAGGCAGTTTTCTATTCGAGGAATACCCCCGGTAATGCAAGGCCTTGAAGGTTTGGAAAACTCAATCAGGGCAGCTTTTTATTTCAGGAACAAACGCTGGAAAGATGCCCAGAGACTGAGCAGCAGAAGCGTTGACAAGCATCCACGTCCAGTATTAACGTTAAACCGCATAATATTACATCTATCAATGCTCAGGCAGGGCAGCAAGGAGATGATCCAGAGCAAGGAGGAGCAGAGCAATGATGGGTGGCTCAACCTGTTTAATGTTTTCGTAATGTTTACGGATTTTTTTCGAGGAATTTTTCAAGATTTCAGGGCCACAAAGCCCGAGAACCTGAATGCGTTAAGACATATCCTTGATACCCTTGAAGAAACTTCTCTTGCCCTGCTTATTGATTTAGCCAAGCGAGAAACATGCCAGATCCCGGTTGCTATAAGCCCGGACACTGACTGGTTGTTGATGTATGCCCTGTTCAAAAACGAATCTGTCAGGGCAGCTACCGGTATCGAAAGGGATGTCGTGTTGGAAATTGTCCGGAAGCAATTGGAGCTCGGCCTGATCCCGAGGTCCGGTATTGCGCTGGAAATAAGAAATGAGCTAGAGGGAGGGTGAATCGATGACATTTGAGGCAAGGCTTCATGAACTGGCAGCCGAAATGAAGTCCACGAAAAACGAGAAGAAGCGTGAAGCTCTGATTGAACAGATGAAAGACTTTGTTCGAAATGAGTTTAGGGATGCGGTTGAACCCGGCCAGTTTTTCAGCGTGGTCGGCAACTTTCATCGTTATAACCACATCATTGCAGAGGCTATATCTAACATCCTAGATCAGCAGCCCGTCGAGTCCTTCACAAATATCCTGAGTCTGCTGAAGGGAGACATCAAAAACCCACTGATGTATCATCTCCTGGCAAGAGCCTTGGTTGCCGGCAGGAATGATGTTGGCCAGGAATGGTGTGACTACCTCTTTAACCGGATTACAAAATATGGTACAAGAAACCCATCAACTGTTGAGCTCCAGCGCATCAGGGCAGCTTTCTGCGGTATACCAGGGCTTAGAGAAAAACCCTTGCATGCATTGCTTCAAAAGGAAAAACCTGACAGGGGGGTGACCCTTGTCCTTGTCGCGCTTTTGGGAGAAACAGGAGAAAAGGGCAGCCCGTCTATCAACGACGTAATACTCAGGCAGAAGATTCTCGAAAGAGCAGCCCGGATAGCCGGCTTACTGCCGGGAAATGAAAAAATGGGATTTGAGCGCCTGCTCAAGAATTTGCTGCACGGAAAAGACGTATCGTATTTCGTTCCTGAAGGAATGGATATTGCCGGTGTAGGGCAGGATTTTCTGCACTCCATTGGCATTACCGGCATCAGGGCGGGGGATGACGATACAGGTATTGCTGTCCGAGAAATCAATGATTCTGTAATTGCCGATAAAAGGAAACATATAGACAAAATTGGAGAGACAGGTGTGCCTGCAAAAAGGTATATAGAGAAACTCCTTGATGCCGAAAGAATTATTAAAGATCTATCAAGCTTGATTGAATCAGCAAAGACAAGTATGCAAAGTTTATACAGAGAAAATATAAAACTCGAAGAAAAAACTGCTGAGCAGTCGATCATGCTGGGGCAGCTTGAAGCCGAGAAATCGGCCCTTACGGAAAATGTGTCGGAGAAAAATCTGGATATAGAAAAACTGCAAAGTCAACTCCAAACTCAACAGGCAGATTATGAGACCAGGATTCAGAGAATAATCAGAGAATCGAGAGAAGCTAGGCAGTTGGAAATAGAACAGTTCAGAAACAGGGTTGTTCGCGATATTCAACCGATTATAGTAGACATGTTTAGCTTGGACAATATATCCGATCCTTCAGAAAGAAACGAGGTACTTCTTGACCTTATAAAAACAATGCTAAGAACCTTTAAATCATCCCACGGGCTGGAGTTTACATATGAGTAAAAGATTATTTGGAATAGATTTTGGGACGACGACCACGGCTTTCTGCTGTTTTGACGAAGATACCGAGAGCTATATAATGTTTGGAAACGATGCTGGACATCCTTACCATTCAGTTATTGCCTTGGATAAAGTGACTGGCAAAGTTGCATTCAAGGGAACAGAAGCCTGGATGAAGAAAGCAGATCTGGTCTCCACCGGAGGATTAACAGTCGTGAGCTCGGTCAAACAAAAACTCGTTTCGGATGAAGTCTGGGAGACCAACAATCGAATCTGGACCCCGGAAATGGTAGCCACTGAAATATTTCGAATAGGAGTTGATGCCATAAGGACAAAATGGCCCGAATCCAAGGCTCTTATAGAGGCAGTTGTTGCCGTCCCCGTGGATTTCAATTATGAAGAGCGGAAAGCAATTTCGCGCGCCGCAGCGAATGCCGGAATCTATGTAACACAGTTTGTCAGTGAACCGACCGCCGCCCTGATCGGATGTGATGAGGATTTAAGGGAAATCAGAAACTTTCTGGTTTTTGACTGGGGTGGTGGAACACTGGATGTCTCTGTTCTCAAAAAAGTTGGAGGAAAATTCAAAGAACTTGCTAAAGGAACAAAAAGAGATGGAGGGGATAGGATTGATGAGGAGTTTGCCCGCTGGGTCCATAATAGTTGCGATACGGGTATTCCCTTTGACATGGTTGAACCCCGAAACAAGGATCGACTACTTACCCGCTGCGAGCAGGAAAAGAGAAATCTGTCAGTGGAAAAAGACATAAAGATAGCATTGCCAAGCTACCATAAGGGCCTTACCGTGCGGGGAACCATAACGAGGGCCGAATTCGAAGCCATGATAAAGGAACTTATCGATTCCCTTATTGATGTAATGTTCGATACACTTGCCAAAAGCGGACTTTCTGCTGAGCAGATCGATCTTGCTCTTATGGTAGGTGGTTCCAGTCAAATCCCCATGGTCAAGAGAGAAATAGAAAATATCTTCGGTTCCAGGTGCTCCTACGCGCAAAATGCAGAATGGTGCATCGCAAAAGGAGCTGCCAAGCTAGCCGCACAGCCTGGATCTTACACTCTTGCATCAGATGTTGGGATCATCCTCTCTGATGGTTTCTTTTTTCCTGTATTCAGAAACTCGGAGCCACTTAACCACCGGCCTGTAGTTGTTACGCTCGGTCTTGTTGAAGATGCCAAAGAAGCAAGGCTGATCATAGCCGAGAAGAGCAGCGGTCATAATGGAAATGCCAGCCTTATTGGCGCGATAACCCTGCCCGCATCCGGATTTAATTTTGAACCCATAGAGGCGATCTTTGAGGTAGAGACCGATCTTGCACTCAGGGTAAGCGCCGTAAATGCCCTGACGGAAAGTCGTCGCACGGAGTCGAGGACGTTCACGGGCCTCAAATTCGAGTATCTTCTTCACGAGGAGGATTAGAATTTATGGCTGAGAATAAACTTCCCAACTCAAACCTCACATTGAGGAGCAACATTTATGTAAGATCCAGGGAAGCATATTTTGGGCAGGGAACGACGGAATCTTTTCTCGAGTTGGAAGACAGGCTTTTTGTCACGAAAATAAGAGGGAAAAAGGCACTTCTTCATGTTGAGCACCTGGGAGAAATGATGACTGATTACCAGAGAGCACAGCTCAGAGGAGGTTTCTGCGCTCTCGGAAATGAGACAACCAATGGACCCTTGAGGATAGGCAACAAGGAGGTTTTTGTCTGCCGATGCGACCGTCGAAGTGTCTGTGACTACAGGGTAAAAACTGGCAAGACCTGCGATGGATGCCAGTTCAATGATAAATGTGTAGAAAAAGAAGTGTCCGACTATGATGATACAGCAACAGATGGGACGCCGGGAACGACCCAACAAACACAGGACGACAAGATGCAACGGGACGATTCCCAGCAGCTGGTGAACCAACGCCTTAGATATATCAGGGCTTTAGTTGAGGCGACTCCGGAAACTGCTGAAATAGCTGTAGTTGAAATTTCGAAAAAGACCGGACATTTGCAGGACGACAGACTCTTACAGGACGAGCCACAGCGACAGTTGATTCAATGCCCCAGAGATATCAGGCTCATTGTGCAGGCCGGACCAGAGGCAGTTGATTCAGCCATAGTTGAGACGCCGGGAACGACCCAACAAACACAGGACGACAAGATGCAACGGGACGATTCCCAGCAGCTGGTGATTCAATGCCCCAGAGATATCAGGCTCATTGTGCAGGCCGGACCAGGGACCGGTAAAACAGCAGTAGCATGTGCACGAACGGCATGGTTGATTGACAAAGAGAAGGTAGATCCCGGCCTAATATGGCTCATAAGTTTTACCCGGACTGCTGTTTATGAAATCAGGGATCGGATCGCCGAATACCTTGACGACGGTGAGCTGGTACATGCAATAAAGATTGCTACGATAGACTCCCATGCATGGGCAATACATAGTGGGTTTGATTCGTCCGCGAGCCTTATGGGAGATTACGAAGATAACATACAGCGCCTTCTGGAGCTTGTCAAAACCCATGAAGGGGTTAGAGAATATCTCGGTACGCTTGAGTTTTTGATTGTCGATGAGGCGCAGGACATTGTCGGTATCCGGGCAGATCTGATTGTCGAGATTATCAAAACATTACCAAAAACCTGCGGGGTCATGATATTTTCGGATGATGCTCAGGCGATCTACGGTTTTACAAGCGATGAGGATGCTCGCAAGTTGTCCGAAGGCCAAGCTACCCTAACCGAAAGACTTCGCGCAGAAAAGGTCCTGGGTTTTGAAGAGTTGCCCATCGAAACAATTTTTAGAACAAAGTCTGCCACGTTGAAGAAGATTTTCTCCCAAACAAGAAAAAAAGTCTTACAGATAACCAAAGATCCTGCCCAGAAACTAAGGGACATAAAAGAGGAGATTTCTGATCTGGCTGATGATCAGATTGACGCTTGGTCCATCTTCAGTCTATCCAATCTGAACGACTCCTTTGTCCTGTATCGAAGGAGAGCCGATGTACTTTTGCACTCGTCCCTGATGGAGCTTAAACCTCACAGAATAAGGATGTCCGGTCTTCCGGTCTGTTTATTACCATGGATCGGTGCGTGTCTTTCCGGACATGTTGAATCTTCGTTGAAGAGGACAACATTCACGGATTTATGGCACCAGTATGTTGAGGACACGTCGCTTGAAATCCTTGAAGAGAAAGATGCGTGGGCACAGTTGGTCAGAATTGCCGGTGAATCAAGCACTGTTGTGGACATGCGCAGGCTGCGCCAGTGTCTGGGCAGAGGGGCACCGCCTACAGAATTCTGCGCACCCATGCTAGGACATGGCGGCCCCATACTGGGAACAATTCATGCTTCCAAGGGACGTGAAACTGAATTCGTTTACCTCATGATACCGCCCGACCCCGGGGACGGGACCGATCATGAGGAGGAAACCAGGGTTGTTTTTGTCGGTGCTACACGCGCTCGTGAGAGACTAATCGTGGGTAAAGGATTCAAACAGTACTCCAAGAGATTGGAAAAATCAGGACGCACTTTCTCCCCCAAGACCCGGGGTAATAAGCCGAAAGCACAAGTTGAAATTGGCAGGGACGGCGACATAACAGCTCTTGGTCTGGTGGGAAGGGAATATGTTTTGACCGAAAATGAAGCGGAAGATCGCCAGAGAAGGCTTCGCGACTTGAAAGGAAACGTTGTTGCTGCACGAGCCTGGGTTGATCATGATCTGCAACATACCTACCGCATTCTGCTGGACGACGGTACAGGAGATGTCGCAGTTCTGTCCCAGAGGGTGAACGGGGATCTGTTCGAAATTGGAAGAGTTATCAAGAATTTGATTTCCGGTCCGAACAGACGTCCTCCGGATGAATTGCCATATCTGAGGATATTCGGCGCAAGAACTGTTGTATTGCAGCCGGATTCACCGGACCTTGACAAACTTCACAGCCCATGGTCGCGGAGTGGCATAATGCTTGCGCCAATTGTGCTTGGATACCCCACATGCTACTTCATGAGCTATTAAATTAACGAGGAGTCTAAGATGCAGACATACGGACGCGATGCTATTTTAAGACGGTTTGAGGAGGATCTGGTAGGACCTTTTGACGAGGAAGAGGTTCTGGAATCACGTCCGTCCGATGTTTATCTCACGGGCATTCTCTGGCCAAACAAGACCAGGATGGGGGCAGAAAATGATGAGAAACTCGGGGCAGCGGGGGGTTCAGGATCCGACGCAGACACCGGAGCGGGAACCGCAGAGGAAGAGGAGGTTGCTGCCAGCTCCCTGAATCGTCCCTGTTCTGCCGGCCTCTCGTTTGCTGCAGCCTCAACAGAGCTCCCCCACAGGTTGAAAGTCACTGTCAGTTTTGCCACATACGAACCGTTTGAGAACAGTGAAAATGGATCACCGGGGAAATCTGCAGAATACAGTCCCAGAATCAGGCAGCTCTGGAAGCGGCATCCTTTTAAAATCGTTTTGCCGGACATTATCTTGCCTGACAGTCCTTTACCATCGTCCATCGACCTGAGTGAGCACGGTGCTCCGGTCGGAATACGATTGCACCTGAGAGGAGCAAGCTGGCTGGATAAACGTCTTGTAACCATCACCCTGATCAATGGCTCGGAGCCCGACGATTCTTGGGACCGCACAGAACTTGAACGCCATGTCCTCTTCCAGGTACGTATCGAGGTCAATCCCGCCGGCAAAACCAGCCTGGTTGCCCGCCCTCCGCGCAGGACCATACTCGATGAAGATGACCTGACTGCCGATCTTCTTTACCGCGGAGCTGTTGAATTTTCCGTGGGCCATACCTGTTCTGCAGAATGGACACAGATAACGGGAGTCTCCGTGGCATCGATGGTCGCCACATCATGGATACCGAAAGTGGTGGTGCCCGGTGTAAGTGCTGCCGGGGCAATTGTATTTGAAAAACTGCGGAAAGATAAAAAACGGACTCCGCTATCAGCCGAATGGCTTTCAGGGGCTGACAGTGATGATCTGGAACGCGCTCTCAACGAACTGCCGGATACCTACAGGAGCTGGATTGATACACAGGAAGAAAAATTAGCCGCACTGTCAGACGACCACAGAGAGCAGGCACTGAAAAACCTGATGTACTGTCGCGAAATTGCTGACAGAATGACAGAAGGTGCATCCAGAATCAGCAGAGATCCGCTCATGGGAGAAGCCTTCAGGCTCGCAAATATGGCCATGTTAATACAGTACAGATGGGATCCTGAAAAGAGCGCAAGGGGACCTCTGGAGTGGCGTCCTTTTCAGCTGGGCTTCATCCTGATGGCTGCCGCTTCCGTTGCTGACAGGGGTCATCCTGACAGAAATATTATGGATCTGCTCTGGTTTCCAACCGGTGGAGGCAAAACGGAAGCCTATCTTGCGCTGATTGCTTTTCTGGCCTTCTACCGGAGGATCGCGAGCAAAGGTTCTCCTGACAGGGGATCGGGGGTCGCAGCGGTGATGAGATACACTCTTCGCCTGCTGACAACCCAGCAGTTTGTGCGTGCATCGGCCATGATCCTTGCGTGTGAGGTGATCAGGAGAAACAAACTGGCAGGGAAAAAGTTCGGGGATCTGGGGAACAGACCCTTTTCAGTGGGCCTGTGGGTGGGTGGAGAAGCCACTCCAAATAAATTCAAAGACGCCCTGGCTTCACTGCAGGGAAGCCAGGATGTTCCCTCGCCCAAACAGCTTGCTGACTGCCCTGCATGCAGGAAGCCGCTGACCTGGTATGCGGAGCAGAGCGCTTCGGCGATACGTGTAAAATGTACCAACAATGAATGTGTGCTTTTCGATTCTGTTCAACCTCTTCCTGTTTACACGGTTGACGAGGATGTTTACAGGGAGCAACCCACGCTGGTAATAGGCACAATTGATAAATTTTCTCAAATCGTGCGGCGACCTCAAATAAATGACCTGTTCGCTGTAAAAGGGGGCCTGCCACCGGACTTGATAATCCAGGATGAACTGCATCTGATCTCCGGCCCCCTAGGGACAATAGCCGGACTATACGAAGTCGCAATCGACCGCCTTTTTGCCCAAGAGGGAAAAAGGCCAAAGATTATTGGATCAACGGCCACAATAAGAAAGGCCAGGGAGCAGGTCAGGGCCCTGTTCAATCGCATGGTCTGTCAGTTTCCCCCTCCTGGAATTGATGCCACCGATTCCTGTTTCGCCACAGTTGACAGGTTTTCTCCGGGAAGGATGTACGCGGGGGTCACGACAGCCGGAAGATCCGCCAAATTTACTCTCCAAGCAGTAGCCGCATCCGTTCTTCAATCGGCTCTGGCGTGTCTGCCGGACAACGCCAACCGTGACCCATACTGGACCCTTGTTCTTTACTTCAACTCGCTTCGCGAGCTGGGAGGCGCCGTTGTGCTGATGCAGGATGACGTCAACGACAGTCTCAATGCGATCGCATCCCGGAGAGGGGAGGCCAGAAGAGAGCCCAAGATGATTGAGGAGCTCACGTCGCGACGGACACAGACCGAGGTAAGGGACATGCTCGACCGCCTTGCAACAAAAGCCGGGGAGGATGGCGCGCTTGATGCGGTGCTGGCAACAAACATGATGAGCGTGGGGGTTGACATACCGAGGCTCGGCATTATGCTTGTCAACGGCCAGCCGAAGGGTATCGCAGAATATATACAGTCTACGAGCAGGGTCGGCCGCGGTGACGTTCCCGGCCTTGTTATATCGCTGCTGAACAATGCCAAGGCACGGGACCGGTCTCACTATGAAGCCTTCTCGACGTGGCATGAGACACTCTACCGGGACGTCGAGGCCACAAGCGTTACACCTTTTGCTTCAAGGGCGAGAGACCGGGGGCTTCACGCAGTGATCGTGTCCCTTATACGGCATCTGGTAGACGGAATGCTCAACAGCCCCAAACTTGAAAAGGGTTCACCGGTCAGCATCGGGGAGATGGTGGATGAAGTTGTATCGAGAGCGGCTTCAATTGACCCGCAGGAGAAATCGGTTGCTGCCGAGCTGGAGGCGCTTCTGGATGAATGGAGTCGGCGTGATCCCGATCACTACTGGAATAGATTTAAGCCAAACAGATCTCTCCTGCAGGATGCAGAAAGGGTGGCAACACTGCGTGCCCTAGGTCGTTCGTCGGGAGAGGCATGGTCGACCATGAACAACATGCGCAGCGTTGAGCCATCAACCAGGTTCCGGCTCGTCGATAGACCCCGGCAGACAGATTCAGGAGGAACAGATGGCTGACAATGATCTTGGCGAATTAAGAAGGAGCATGGTTGTAATGACGTTCGGACCCGGTTCGGTTGTGGACTTCCGTGCCGACGGTGCTCCGGTATCAGCCCTTGCGGCGGGTCTTGAGCAGTGGGATTCCTCGTTTGGCCCGCCTGGTCTGAGAAACCAGCAGATAATACACGAACCCCGACTTGAAAGGAAGCTGGGGATTAGAGGATTCCGTCTTCCCCCTGTAATCGACGAGGAATACAGGGACGGAAACGGTAAACCCGACCGGCGTTCTCTCATTGCAGTGAGATTTCCCGACTGGCTTCAGTGTCCCGTATGCGACCATATTGCTCCATCAAAGAAATGGGGAAATCTACCGGGGCGGGCATTCAGGTTCTGCACATCCTGCACGGCCCGATCACCGGGGCAGCGCAAGGTTTTTGTGGTGCCCGTGAGATTCGTCATCGCTTGCAGGCTCGGGCATATCGATGAGTTTCCCTGGCACTTCTGGGTCGGTCACAGAGCGGACTGTTCCAGGAAGGGATTTCTGGTTCTGAAATCAGTCCGTCCTGGTCTTGCCGGTCTCATTCTCAGCTGCCCCGAGTGCCGGACAGCACGTTCCATGGACGGTATTTTTGGTGCTGATTCTTTGAAGGGTTTAAACTGTCATGGCAGAAGACCCTGGCTTCTCACATCAAACGAGCAATGCGGCGAGAAACCCCGCGCCCTTCAGCGGGGTGCATCAAATCTGTATTTCCCCGTCATAGACTCTGCGCTCAGCATACCACCATGGTCCGATGCCCTTCAGGATGCCCTTGGTATTTACTGGCACGATATCGTCCAGACCGCACCTGAAGACCGGGCTCAGTTCATCGCGATGCTTGCCCGGGTGGCCCTCAAAGATGCCCTTGAAGAACTGAAAATAACACCAGAAGAACTCGCAGACAGGATCGAGGAACGTGTTGCGCTCGTTGCTGGCGATGAGATCCTCGATATTCGAAAGGAGGAATACCGGCAGTTTACATCACGAATGGATGTACGTCCCGGAGACGAGCGGGAGTTTGAGATCAGGAATGTCGACGTCCCCGACACGCTCCTGCCTTATTTCAGCCATATTGCAAGGGCTGTCAGATTGCGGGAGGTCAGGGCCATACGAGGTTTTACCAGAATTAATCCTCCCGGCGAGGAAGCGGGCCCTGAAGTCGCTCCCCTCTCGGTAACCAGACAGGAATGGCTGCCCGCAATCGAGGTCCGCGGCGAAGGCATCTTTCTTTCATTCAACCAGGAAACGCTTTCTCGATGGGAACAATCGGACAAAATGTCATCCCGCGCAGCAGACATCCAAAGCTCCTGGCGTACGGAGTGGAAGGAGCGTTATGGAGAGAAGGAGCCTCCATTGAAAATAACACCGCGTTTTCTTCTCATTCACACTTTTGCTCACGCACTGATGAGGCAGCTAACCCTTGAGTGCGGATATTCAGGAGCAGCTTTGAGAGAACGGCTTTACGCGAGCGATGACGCAATGGCGGGGCTTCTTGTCTATACTGCGACCTCTGATGCAGACGGCACACTCGGTGGTCTTCAACGACAGGGAGAATCATCGCGCATTCTTCAATCGACATTAGCGGCCATCAAGGCCATGGAATGGTGCTCGTCGGACCCCCTTTGCATACAGGGCGTGCTGTCAGCCCAAGACAAACATTCCATTTCGGCCTGTCATGCATGCGTACTTGCACCGGAAACTGCCTGCGAGACGTTCAACCGGTTTCTCGACAGGGCGGCACTTGTCGGATTACCAGGAGAGTCAGACTCAGGTTATTTTTCCTCGCTTATTCGGGAGGCCTAGCATGGCCTTTATGTGGCCCAGGAAACTGACACAGGAGGTCCTGTCAAATGTTCTCAGAAGTACCGAATGTGAGGTTTTTAACAAACTTCAAAAAGAGCTGGACGATTCATTCACGGTCTTTTATTCCCGTCCGTGGCTCGGGCTTAAATCGGACGGGGAAGAGATTGACGGTGAGTGCGATTTTGTCATTGCCCATCCCGATCTTGGCTTACTCGCCCTAGAGGTTAAAGGAGGGGCTATTTCCTACAGCCCGGCTGACGATCGATGGACAACTAAAGACCGCTGGGGATTCACGCACCACATAAAAAATCCCATTGGCCAGGCACGCGCTTCAAAGCACCAGATACTGGACAAGCTCAGGATATCGACTCACTGGAAGCCAAGGAGGATACGGGCTAGGCACGGAGTAGTCCTGCCTCACTCGGACATGCCCGGCAGAGATCTGGGGGCTGATATGCCTCTGCGTCTTTTCTGCTTCAGGGAGGCCTTCGAGAGAAATCTGCAGGGCTGGGTACTGAGCAGATACGGCGATGGCCATGAAACTGGAGGGAACGAGATGCCTCTAGGACAGGATGGTATCAGGGCGCTCGAGAAAATACTGGCATATCCGTTTCAGCTACATGTGCCGCTCGGCCGGGTACTGTCTGATGATGACAGGGCTATCCAGCTCCTGACGCAGCAGCAGTTTCACATCCTCAGGTCTATGGAATGCATTCAGCGGGTTGCGGTACAGGGTGCCGCCGGAACCGGCAAGACTGTGCTGGCAGTTGAAGAGGCCAGACATTGCGCCCGGGCCGGTATGCGAACCTTATATACCTGTTTCAACAGGGCGCTCGCAGGGCATGTCAGAGATCGGGTTAGCGGCATAGAAGGACTTGATGTGTTTAATTTCCACGAGCTCTGCGTGAGATTCTCCGGCATGGCAGGCATTCCTGTCCCAAGCGGAGTACCCGACGATCTTCTTTTTAGCAAAGTTTACCCTGAAATCCTGGTGCAGGCGCTCGAGTTGCTTCCGGACCTGCGTTACGATGCAATCATAATCGATGAAGGGCAGGATTTTGAACCGCTCTGGTGGAGTGCCATTGATCTTGCACTCAACCCGGCAGGCCCGGGCGTTCTGCGGGTATTCTTTGACAGCAATCAGAGAGTGTACTCCGCTGCAGGAGGACTTCCGGGAGATGTGATGCTTATCCCGATCAGGCTTACCCGCAATCTCAGGAACACCCACCGGATTCACGACATTGTTCAGCGTTATTATAACGGGTATGCCATTGAATCCATAGGGCCTGAGGGTATTGCCACTGAATGGATTAAGGCAGATGCAGCCGACACCCTGCGCGGTCAGCTGTCCAGCCGCGTTTCAGCGCTAATCAGGCTGGAAAAGGTGCCTCCGGAAGACATAGCCGTATTATTCGAGCACGATGGCGTCAAAGAAATTATTGCAGGCGGCAAAACAATAGGAAAATACGATCAAACTTCGTGCGACAGGTCACGTCGGGGAGCGATTATCGTTGATACCATACGCCGGTTTAAAGGTCTGGAAAGTCTGGTGGTGGTGCTTGTCGTAACTCCATCTCTGATTCGAAATGATGAACTGATGTACGTGGCGACATCGAGGGCCAGAACGCATCTTATTTTTGTTGGGCACTCAGGTGTATAAGCCCAATCCGTAATCAAAAAAACAGCATTTTACTGGAAAATGGGTATATAATCCAATCTATTCGAACACTGATTCCGATTTTATCCGAACGGCCTTTTTATGATCCTTTCCCTGCCGTCTTAATTTACAAAAGTGTTCGACCTAAGTCAAGGTTGAGTATATTTTTCTCATAGAATCTTCACCTCCTTTCAATATGATTTTGTGGGCATTATGGACTATCCTGTCGCATATGGCATCTGCAAGGGTTGGTTCTCCTATGATGTCATGCCATGTATCTATAGGGAACTGACTCGCAATGATGGTCGACCTTACATTATATCTGTCCTCCATGACCTCAAGGAAGTTCCTTCTTTCATCATCGGTAAATGGATTTATCCCCCAGTCATCGATGATAAGGAGCCTTATCCTCTGGAGTCTAACCAGGAGCTTTACAAAGCTTCCGTCGGCCTTTGCTATTTTCATCTCCTGGGCTAACCTCGGTAATCTTACATAAATGGTTTGTATACCCTGTCTGACAGCACTGTTGCCCAGTGCACAGGCAATATAGGTTTTGCCTGATCCGGTAGGTCTGTCAACATCATTCTTTTTTGTCCCTTTTTCATCGGAATAAAATGTCCCTTTTTCTGTTCACTATAAAACGATTAGGGAATTAAAAATGTTTGAAATTATAGAATCAAAGGGTTAACATTCTGTATACAGTAACGAAGAAGAAGGAAAGATAATAATGGATCTAAGAAATCTCTTAAGAGAGAAAAGAGCATTAATTCTGGATATCGCAAAACGGCATGGTGCCAGTAATGTGAGAATCTTCGGATCTGTTGCACGGGGCGATTTCGATGAAAAAAGTGATGTGGACTTTCTCGTTGAAATGGAGCCGGACAGAAGCCTCCTCGATCATGCCTCTCTTCTCCTCGATTTGGAGAAGCTTCTTGGATGCAAAGTGGATGTGGTTAGTGAAAAAGGGATAAAAGTACGCATACGTGAACGTGTGCTCAGAGAGGCACAGCCTTTATGAGAGACAACAGCGAACGCATCCTTGATATGTTGGAGGCTATTGGGCACATCGAAAGATATTCGGGGAAAGGGCGGGAAACCTTTCAAGAAGATGAGCTGAATGAACCTCCCTGCTGCAAGCAGCAGGGTATCAGAGGAAAGAACCTCTGTTACAAAAAGAACCTTGCTTTACCCGGTAGCAAGCTGCAGGGAATAATCAAGTTAAACGCAGAGATCTCAACACCACCGATCCCGCATGATATATAAAAAATGCAAAGAGAAAGAACAATACACCAAAATATTTTTCGTAACTGTATTTTTATAAAAGATAAATATTTTTATGCTATAATGAGGCATACCAGCAATATGACCGATGTTTTGAATAGATTGTAACCAGCAATAAAGAGGGGGTTGTTGATGCAAATTCATAAACATCCGATAAATTTTTCCATCAGTCAGAAGATACAGAACAACGTACCAGACAAAAGACCATCTTTAGAAGACACGACTCAAATGCTCTTTGCGAAAAAACCCCCGTAATTTTTTTCAGTCTAAATGGTTTACCAAAAACAATAAATACAAAAAAAGGGGTAAAATCATGATACAAAATAAAATTAACCGTGGGAAACACATATCACTCTTCTATGGTACTGCAAGGGTAAATTTAAAGGATTTTATTCCTATGCAGAAAACATATAAAAAAACAAATGGTGAGATTGTATATACGGATTATGATGTCACGAATGCCTCTGGGATAGTTTTTGCTCGCATGGGTGTATCTAAAAAAGAGATGATCGATTATGAGGTTACCGATCATGAAAAAATTAATGATCTTCCAATTTTAGTTGCTATTCAGAATGTAAAACTGGAGAGGCCGCTACAAATAGCTGGTCACCACGTTGGCCGTCCAGGTAGCCATTATACTGGAAGTCCTAGCTATATGGCCCTGGATGATGATCTTGCCGGAAATTTGATCAAAGATGCAATAAAGGCAAACCCACATTTGAGAGATAAACTCGAGCAAATTTTTTTGAAAAATACATATCAATTGGCAAGGACTCATTGGCAATTCATTATCAAAAAGATCAATCGGAATACATTCCTACACGTAAGGATTTCGAGAATGCTTTGAGGGACTTTTCTAGTAAATCCAATAAAGATCAAGATAAAATTCCAATAGACGACGTGTTCAGCGTAATGGAAAAAAGTTTGAAAAAAGCAGGCCATATTTTAGCAAAAGGCTGGCGTTCAGTAACAGAAAAGAATATCCAAAAGTGGTCAAAAGAGGGAAAGGGCAAAAAATGACATACAGTTGCAATAAGAAAATCCATAAACATAAAATGTTAAACTAGGAGGTACAAACATAATATGCCATTATCATGGAATCCTAATGATTATAGCAATTTAATAGTCAGAAGATTTGTTCAAGAATTAATAAATATGGTTCAAGAATATTCTTCATACGTTTACCTGCGCAAGGACAAAAAAGATCAAACCGGTCTTATGATTAAGGATATTAAAAGCAAAAAGGCGTTAATGGAGTATTGGCCCGGAGAAAATCGTTTATTTGCAAGACCTTTTAATTATAAGACATTAGATGTAAGCAAAGAATTGATTGATGAATATCACATAGCAATAAAAAGTATTGGGCCTTCTATCACAGAATCCAATATGTCTATCTTTTTAAATTATATAAGAAAAATTATCATAGAATTGAATAAATTAGACTCTGATGGCGAATCAAGCATTTCTGAAAAAATCTTTTCAGATGGCGATGTGGGAGATTATCTGCCAGTACGCAGTGATTTTGAGAACGCATGGAGAAAGTTCAGCCATTCTTTAATGAAGGAATCAGAAATATCAATCGATGATGTGTTTGATATTATGGAAAAGGAACTCTTGGAATCAGATCTTAAGTTACATAAAAACTGGCGGACTATTACAGTAAAAAATGTTTCCATTTGGTCAAAAACCGATTATGAATAACAAGGGGGACTGAGTGACAATCCGTGATTTGATTCAAAAATTATCAGATGCAGATTTGGATAAAAAAATTGATGTGGCGGCTTGGCGAGAGGAGAAAAAGAATAATAAAGACTTTTCTAGTACAGAGCAGGCATACATCAGAGGTTTTATATGCAGCAACAATCTGTATGGTAATAGTATAACACCTGCCTTACCTGTGCCGGATATTGGCTCAACAATACGTGAATTATTTGGAAATTTGCCAGATGAAGAGCTTGATAAAAATGTCGATAATAAAATAATTGATTGGTATAAAAAATATCCAGATGAAACCAGAGCCTTTTTTAGGCTATTTATTCAGCAAAAAAATGGAAAAAGCTGGATTCCCTTTGCCGACGTTGAGATAACAGACTATGTTATGCAAATTAATACGTTAAGTAAAAAATTTATTAGTTCTAAGAACGAGGATAAGTCCTATGTTCCTACAAAAGAAGATTTTGTGAAAGTATTTCGAGAATTATTAAAATACCAAAAGCTGGAAATCTCTATTGATCAAGTGTTTGATGCGATGGAGGTAAAACTCATTAAAAAAGGTTATGAACTTCACGGGGACTGGCGTACAACAACAGAGCAAAATATCAAAAAATGGTCAAAATGAGAGGGCTGACATGGAAATCAACTATAACGAAAAAACAAGAATGGTAAAACCTATTCGTTCAGGCAGAGATATTTTCGATTACTTTGAAATGGCTGGTTTTTTCTTCCCCAAGGAAACACTAACCCGCTATTTCCTGTCCCTAAGAACAAAACCCTTCGTTATTCTTACCGGCATATCAGGTACCGGTAAAACAAAGATTGCACAGATCTTCGCCGAATACATCTGTCAGGATGATACACCGGAGAAGCGATCGAAGAGAATTGCCTTTGTTTCGGTAAGGCCTGACTGGATGGACAACAGAGGACTGTTGGGTTATTACAATCTCCTTGATGAAAAGTATCACACCACTGTTGTTACAGAAGTACTGCTTGAAGCCACCCAAAACCCCGATAAGCCATACTTTATTATCCTTGATGAGATGAATCTTGCAAAAGTCGAGCAGTATTTCTCTGATTTTTTAAGCATCATGGAAAGCAGGACACCTTCAAACCCCAATGGAGAACCTATCCGACTTCACCATGCAGAAGAAGTCGATGCGCACAACGGTTTAAAAATACCAGGCAAGCTCAATATCCCGCCAAATGTATTCTTCACCGGTACTGTTAATGTTGACGAATCAACCTATATGTTCAGCCCCAAGGTGTTGGACAGGGCAAACGTTATTGAATTCAACGATGTAAATATTGCAAGTTATTCAAAAGGCTACAGTGAATCTGGAGAATTTGTTCTAAAGGAATCACACATAATCAAAAAGCTTATGCCCTCCGGCAGTGAAAAACCTTTCTGTTCAAGGGCTGATTATGATAAAGCCGGGGAATATGTCGATAACTTCTTCAAGGTTCTGCTTGATGTTTTATCTCCTTACAATCTTCATTTCGGTTACCGGGTAATTAACGAGATATCCCGTTTTGTCACAAATGCAAAGGAAGAAATAGAAGATTTTAATATTGACGATGTACTTGACATACAAATGTTGCAAAAAATACTCCCCAAATTCCACGGTTCCCAGGCAAAACTCCTCGAACCCTTAGGGTCGCTTTTTGAGGCATGCGCAAAACCAGGATACACGGTCGATGCATCGCAGGCAGACGATCCTGTTTATATGACCGATAGAGAAAAGTTCCGATATCCAAGGTCAGCCAACAAGCTTTCCAGGATGCTGCGAAACCTGAAAATTCAGGGTTATACAAGCTTCATCGAATAATATGGAAGGCGTCTTTTACTCAGAATCCATGAGGATGGCCATTTCCGAGTTTCCCCACCTGCTTGGTGATGAGGATTCTTTAAAGGAAAGCACAAATCCATATGAAGATTATCTGGAACTTGACGAATTAAAGACATATTTTGTCAGGTTTTACGGCGAGCATGTTCCTGAGTTTGTCTCTCACCTGCAAGCTACAAATAAATCATCGTGCTTTGTCCGCAAATTTCCCGATAAGGTATTCGAGATAAGTTTCAACAATTACTCGGGCATGACCCGGTTCGGACCCGTGAACGTCAAGGTAAAAAATAAAAAGATTCCTGAAGAACTCTATAATTCAATGCTGAACTACATAGCTCTGAAATATGCCAATCTTGTCTTCAGCTTTAATACGCCGCTCGGTCAAAGTTATGGCAGGGAAAAGCCAGGATCTGACATTGCCTATATCGAATATCTTTTCCTGAAGACTTTCCTTCTTGAAGGCTCCCCGAACATAGACGGGATTGCAGCCTTAATACTTAACGACCCGCATATAAGAATCAATATAGAATATTCCATAACACCCATGGAAAAGGTGTCATTTGTTGAGCCCGGATCACTCCTCAAGACGCTTCTTAAATCGGACAGCTTTGCTGTATTGCCTCCGCATAATCCACTCAGCAGGACGCGCCTTGCAAAAACCCTTGCTCTCAGAACAGGAAACAATCTTTTTCCCGCTAAGGTTGTCGCGCAGTATAAGTATCACACGGTAGATACCAGCGAAAACAGGTTTGTAAAGCACTTTTTGAAGCAGATACGGCATCGTCTGGACGGACTTGCTTCGTCAATGAGGGGTATATCGGGAACTTACCTGAACAGCGAAATCAAAGCAAACATTGAGAAGATTTTAAAAAAGATAGACATGTTTCTTAAAGACCCTCTTTGGGCGGATGTAGCCCCCATGACATTTATACCTGCAAACTCCCAGGTGCTGCAGCGCCGGGAGGGGTACAGGCAGTTGTTCAGTCTTTATTCCCTGCTGCAGCTCTGCACAAGATGCGACTTTGATGCAGAAGACTTCAAAAACCTGCTCGAAACAAAGGATACGCCCACACTCTTCGAATACTGGTCATTTTTTCTTATCAAAGATATACTCGACGGAATGCTGAAAAATGTGTCATCCAAAACCATTGTATCGGAAGATCAGAAAGAGCAGAAGGTTTACCAGGGGATTAACATTAAGTACGAAGGTGAAGTCAATTTATGGTTCAATAAAAATTGCAGGGGATCTTCAGGTAGTAAACCCGGAGAAGATCTTTCACTGTATGAAAATATCAGGGAAAGCTATTCCCACAACCTTATACCGGATATCGTCGTTTCAAAGGGCGAGAAAATGCTTATCCTTGACGCAAAGTACAAAGGAAAGCAACGGACAGGCACGTTTTATGGTGAAGATGAACCCGGCGGCATATACAAATGGAAGGAAGAAGATATTGATAAGATGCACACATACAGGGAGGCAATAAAAAATGTCGTGGGGGCGTTTATCCTCTATCCTGGAGAAGAAGCGGTTATGTACCCTGCTCACAACGCAAAAAGGCTTTATGAAGGTGTCGGGGCTCTTCCCCTGAAACCTGCAGATGGAGCTATGCCTGTAGAAAGACACATAGACAATATCAAAAAGATTATAGATGACTTTTTAAAAGAAGGATAAAGTTTTTGCAGAAAAAAGACGAAGCCATCCTCTATTCTGCTTCAGATATCGTAAGCTTCCTTGACTGCGAACACAAAACAACACTCGACTTAATTGACCTCGAAACCCCCCTGCCCAAAGCCGAAGACGACGAAGAGATAATACTCTACCAGAAAAAAGGGTTCGAGCACGAAAGCTCCTATGTAGAACAGTTGAAAAACAGGGTTTCCGTCTTTGTTGACGTTTCTACCGCCAAAAACGACACAGATGCCACCGCCATGACGATTGAAGCAATGCGATCAGGTGCGGACATCATCTACCAGGCCGCTTTCATAGAACAACCCTTTCTCGGGCATGCGGATTTCTTAAAAAAAGGTCCCCGTCCTTCATCGCTTGGAGACTATAGCTATGAGGTTATAGACACAAAGCTCGCCAGAAACACCAAAGCCAAATTCATAATCCAGCTTTGCTTTTATTCTGAACTGCTCGGGCATCTTCAGGGGTGTGACCCCATGATGATGCACATAGTCTTGGGCGACGGCAGGGAAGAAAGCTTTAGGTATAAAGATTATTCCAAATATTATGCAATGCTGAAAGAACGTTTCATGGCAAGGGTTCAGTCCGGGCATAAAGGCACCTATCCGGAAAAACACGACCATTGTGCTATATGCCGCTGGAGAAACATCTGTGAGGAACAGTGGATAAAAGACGACCACCTCAACCAGGTGGCAAACATATCGCGCGTTCAGATCAAAAGGCTTGAGGTGGGCGGCGTCTCAACGCTTAAATCCCTCGCCGAACTCAAAAGCAATGCCAATATACCAAAGATTATACCAGAAACCTTAAACAGGCTTCGCAGACAGGCATCTCTCCAGCTAAAAAAAAGACAGACCGGCCAAAATCATTTTGAGCTTCTGCCTCATGATCCCGAAAATAAAAGAGGATTTGCAAGGCTGCCCAAACCGGATGAAGGGGATATCTTCTTTGACATGGAGAGCGACTCAATGGATATCGAAGGGCTGGAGTACCTGTTCGGGGTTTATTATTTTGAAAAAGGGAAACCTGTCTTTATGCCGATATGGGCGCACAACCGCAGTGAAGAAAAAAAGGCCTTCATAAAATTCATGGACTTTGTAGCCAAACGTCTCCGTAAGTATCCTGATGCACATATTTATCATTATGGTCAATATGAAGAAACTGCCCTGAAAAAGCTAATGTCGTTGCACGGAACGCATGAAGCGGAAGTAGACAACCTTCTCCGCTTCGGCAGACTCGTAGATCTATACAGGGTCGTCCGGGAAGGGATGATGATCTCCGAGCCGGCATATTCCCTCAAAAACGTAGAGCATTTCTACCTTGGCGAACGGACAGGCGAGGTCAAAAACGCCGGAGCGAGCGTTGTATATTATGACCGCTGGAAGGAAACAGGCGACAAAACCTTCCTCCAGAACATTGAAGACTATAACAGGGACGATGTCATCTCTACATACGAGCTGAGACAGTGGCTCCTGAAAATAAGACCAGGAGGGCTGACGTGGGTAAATTCTTATGCAGAAACAGACAACGGCCAAGCTCATGACATCAGCTTGCGCAACGACAAGGAGAAAACGCTCGCCTTATACTACGAGATGCTCGCATCGAAGCTTCCTGATGACAGAAGCAAATGGGCGCCGCATGACCAGGTAAAAGAGCTTACTTATCAGCTCCTTGACTTTCAGAGAAGGGCGGCCAAGCCTGTATGGTGGGCGGTCTTCTCCAGAGGGGAGATGGCGCCTGAAGAATTAGTTGAAAATGTCGAGGCGATAGGCAGCATGCACCAGGACCCGGCAAATCCTCCCTATGCTGAAAAGAAATCCTATGTCTACACCTACCTGTACCCTGAGCAGGAGACAAAGATAAAGAATAATGATAACTGCGTCATTACAGATACGCTCCAGCCAATCAGCAAGCTGGTAGTCGACGAAGAGGCCTCTACGGTTAGATTTTCCTGCCCTGCAAGAAACGGTATGCTTGATGACAAGCTGAGCATAGGCCTCGGCGGGCCGATAAACTCTGATTCTCTGACCTCTGCGGTCTACCGGTTTGCCGACAGCATCATTAAAGGCGATAAAAAATACCCGGCCCTTGCGGCCATTCTGTACCAGGATATGCCGCGCATTAAAGGGCACAAAAAAGGCAGTGCCATCATTGATGAAACCGGCGAATCCATATCCGGTATAATTCAGGCGGTAACAAACCTCGATGACAGCTACATATTCATCCAGGGTCCTCCTGGCGCAGGCAAAACCTACACGGGTTCGCATATCATAGTGGAACTGCTAAGACAAGGCAACAGAGTCGGTGTGTCGTCCAACAGCCACAAGGCAATTAATAATCTGCTGTCCCATGTCGAGAAGGTTGCAGAAGAACAGGGGTTTAGCTTTCAGGGGGTCAAGAAATCGACAAAGGATGAAAGCATGTTCAACGGCAGATTTATTCAGGATGTCTTTTCCAATGAAAATGCGTTCAGCATGGACTGGCAGCTTGTTGCAGGTACGGCCTGGCTGTTTTCTGACCCGAGGACGGACCGGCTGCTTGATTTTCTTTTTGTTGACGAGGCCGGCCAGGTTGCACTGGCAAACCTGATTGCCATGGGTACAAGCGCAAGAAACATAGTGCTTCTCGGCGATCAGATGCAGCTTGGACAGCCCATTCAAGGCATCCATCCCGGGCGCTCCGGCGAATCCTCACTTGACTACC
>Ga0302244_1000592_pt1 | contig 27293 bp, 31 predicted proteins | sample AAG_UR_Phe_MG_FD_193513 | JGI IMG/M metagenome (GOLD analysis project Ga0302244, IMG submission 193513) | Enriched activated sludge microbial communities from anaerobic digester in WTTP, New Holstein, Wisconsin, United States - AAG_UR_Phe | ecosystem: Engineered > Bioreactor > Anaerobic >... | reverse complement strand
CCAGATTGTCTTCAACATCATCGCTCGATCTGATCTGCGTATCCAAGACTATATTTCTGAGCGGAATATAGGAAAACTCTACCCGGTTATCAAGGAGCGGTGCAATTTTTTCAGCGCTTTCAGTTCTTTTTAAAAACTGGTCAAGATTTTTTGCAAGGTCATCTTCTTTTTGCTTCTTTCTGCTTACCTTAACTTGATTCATAATCGTTGGCAAAGAGACATGATGAGTAATCACCGCGTCAATCGCCTTCCTCCTTTCTTTTTTGGCGTACCTGAATTCTTCAGCCTTTAATTCTCTTGTAAATTTCCTCTGCAAGTGCAATAAATTCTACGTCAGATTTGGTTTTCGGCGACCTATAGTCAACTGTACCCCTTGTTGTAGCAAGTTCACCAATTTTTACCGACCTGGTAATCTCTGTCTTAAACAATTCGCTGCCGAAGGTTTTTTTTGCTATTTCTTTGGTTGATCTCGCAACATTTGTTTTGCTCCACTTATTGATCACTACGCCGAGCACCTTTAAGTCCGGGTTGTAATATTTATGTGCGGTAGGAACAATAACCTGTTTAATATCCATTGCACCGTTCATGGCCAGCAAGTCAAGAGTAATAGGCATAATTATGTAATCAGATGCTGTTACGGCTGCTGCTGTCAGCATTTCTATGCTTGGCGGGGTATCGATCAAAACTAAATCATAGTTATTCGAAACTTTTCTGATTATGTCAATTATTCTGAAATAAACAACACTTTCGTATCTTGCAAGTTCTAATTTTGTTTGTGATAGCGCAAGAGACGATCCGATAAGCGATATTTGGCCATTGTCTCTAAACATGTCAACTGTTGCCTGCCTTACAAGTTCTTCGAACTTTTCTGCAACTTTATCATTGTCTGTATCATTACTGACACCAAATCTTAGGATGTCCTCTATTTTATATCTAATTTCGCTTGCATATTCGCACAACGCCCATGTTGTATTTGCCTGGGGATCAAAGTCGATAACAAGAATCTTTTTGTAGTATTTCAGCAAATAGCTTGAGAGGTTTATTACGATAGTTGATTTCCCAACGCCGCCTTTGTGGTTTGACAACGCAATTTTTATGCCCATAATCCCTCTTTTTTTTACCTGTTAATGGTTTTGTTTTTTATAAGCCGATATAATATCCGCTATCTGTTTTTTAACGTTATCATTAAGCTTTTCGTATGCTTCTTGTCCCTTCTTTTTATAGTATATTTCTGCGTTTATCTGTATATTCAAGAGTTTTCTTAACGCTTTTTTGTCTTTTATAATATCTTTCATTACATGGTAAAGCACGCTGTCAAGCAATGCGATAATCCTTGGTTTTCTCGCTCCTGTTCTGTGGGTTTCCTCCTCGGATATACCGAAATATTCGCGCAGTAGCGTAAAAAGTTGATGTACGAATTCTTCTTCTTTGTTTTTTTTGATTTTCAAAGGATTTCCATAGATTTTTTGCGTTATCTCTATTAATTTGTCCATATTAAGCTGTTTTTGTTCGTAGAGTACCTGGCAGTAACCGAGAATCGCTTTTACAACACGTAAGCTTTTTGCCATGTCTACAACAAACGCTTTGATTTCATCTGGCGCATCGATGTTATTTTTTTTTGTGTAGTAATCTACATATTGTTCCTTCATTTTGCTGTCAGGTAAATCTATCATGCAGACATATCCAGACATCAGGCGTGATATTATCCTATCATGATAGTATGTTGAAGATATATATGGCGTATTGTCCGAGCTAAATACCATCTTCTTGTTCATGTTGATTTGCTGATTCAATATCTCAAAGAGAGGATCATGTATGAATGTAAGTTCTTTCTTGTTCAAATATTGAAAGTCGTCAATTATAATAAAATCATATTTGCTTATCTCCTTGGGATTATTGTAATATTCCGATTTTATGTATTCTACAAAGTCGTTACCGCTCCTCATAAACACGTTTTGCTTGTCCAGCAATGCTTCATGTGCCATTTGGTGTAGCAGATGTGACTTTCCTGTGCCTGTTTCTCCAAAACAATACATCACCCCACCGTTTTTAATTATTCTGTTTTTCATCGCGTATGCCAGTTCATTGCTTGTACCGATAATATACGGGGTATCTATATAATCTTGAATAATATATCCGTTCAGTTCTCCTTTGCTTTTGGCAATCTTTACTGGAGCGTTTCTTTCATTTTCTTTATTCTCCATTGGATCTTTTATGAGAAAATCAAGTCCAGGTTTATTGAAGTATTCTTTTATGCGTTGTGAATGTTCCTTGAGTAATTCGGCTTGTACCGACGATTGTGTTATTATTACAATAGATTCTTTAAAAAGCTTAATAACAGAACCATATAATAAAGGGCTGTTCAAAACTCCAAAAAGCTTATCGGGATCATCCATGATCGTGCATTCTGATTGGATTTCCTCAATTTTTCTTTGCAATAATAAACCTCATATTAATATATAATAAACATACAATTATCATTCAATAATTATGTAGCTATTACAATATATCTCATAATATTGTCAATTCTTTTTTATTGTATGTTTATTGTATGTTTATTGTATGTTTATTGTATTTGTTTTCAACAGTAATCGCCACACTGCACCGGAAATTAAATAAAACAGCACAGACGGTATATAGAGCATCCCGAAGCTGCCTGCGGAATCACCGCCGAAGTATGCTACTGCACCAATACTGTCAAGGGCAATCGTAACCGCCATTGCAGCAGCTACATTTGCAGCATATGCTGTGTTCAGGATTATATAGGTTTGCCAGTAGTTTTTTGCACGGTATTTTTTTACAACAGCGGCAATAGCAATGCAGGATAGGGCGGTTGTTGCCGTAATCACGGCAAACGGGATAAAAGACGGCATATTCGTTCCGACTGGATAGCGAGCAACGGCAGCTATGAAAAAAGGCGCTACCCACCAAAGCGACATAACAGCTATTAATATTGAAAATTTCATCTCCCATTATTTTTATTACTGTTATATTTTTACTGTTTGTATTTTCTTTTAAAGAAATAAAGTAATACCTATATAGAAAGTAATTTCTTTTAGGGCGTTCTGCCCGAATCACACCCCGGCAACGGGGAAATCAAACACAATTTATTGCTTTATATCCAGCCAGATATTGCTTTTGTTGTTACTTTTTGTGCAGGGTAGGGCAGTTATAACTTAGGAGGAGTATATGGATAAGCAGGGTTTGCAACTTGTTCATGGTAGTTATGAAAACAGAGGCATCCGTGCCAATGTAATCAATATCTTGCTGTATGCTGAGAAAACAAAAAACAGCGTTCTTACCAGAACAAGCGGTGTTACTGAACTTGCCAAGGCAAGGGCAAATAAAATTGTCAGCATAGACGATTTATATTGTCCTGACAACAATGCTGCTTGACCAAAAAAACAAAATATTAAAAGGAGATGTTTATGATAATAGAAAGAGACGCATTTTATGATGCTTTACAAAAGTTAGTTGGCATAACCGAAAGGCGCAGCGTCTTGCCTGTTTTAAAAAATATTAAAGTTGTCTTCGGAGAGAAGACAACAGTTACGGCGACAGACCTTGAAGTGAGCGCAATGGTTACCTTGCCTCAAGCTGATGACGAAATGGAGCTATGTATCAACGGAAGATTGTTATTCGACATTCTAAAGGGCCTCGAAAAGGGAGATGTAGATATCCTACGGGACGGCGCGATTGCATATATAAAGCAAGGTAAGACGGTATATACGCTTGCTTTAGCAGATTCGGGCGACTATCCTTCGGTAGACAAGGATTTAGAGGATGTAAGCGTTGAATTCACGCTCGAATCGAAGGTTCTCCTGGATGCTATCAGGCGTGTCGAATATGCCGTGTCTGACGATGATACAAGGTACCAAATCGGCGGGGTCAGGCTGATGACGCATAACGGCAAGCTCGCAACAATCGGAACGGACGGTTATAGGCTTGCCATGAATATCAAGGATACACCATTAGTGTTTGATGGTGTTACAATCCCCAAAAAGGCCTTGAGCGACATATACAATATTGTCGGTATGGGCGAACAGGTGAATGTTTCGGTGGGCAAAAGCGCCGTTAAGTTTGTTACGGCGAAATCGTTGCTCATTTGCAGAACGATTGATGCGGCATACCCGCAATTAGATGCTGTTATTTCCGTGAATGGCGATCATAATGATGCCGCCGTTAACAGAATCGAGTTTCTTAGGGCGGTCAAAAAAGTAATGATTATGGCCCCTAAAGATAGAGTCATAAAAGCAAGCTTTATGAAGAATGTCCTATCCCTTCAAGCAGAGGGGGATGTCGGAAAAGCAAAAGAAACAATACCCCTTGAGTACGACGGGGGTGATGTGGATTTTTGTCTTAATGGCAAGTTTCTGATAGATGTGCTCGGCAATGGCACAGACGACACAGTTATCCTCAAAACGCCAAAGCCAGAATGTGCAGTTGGCAGGTCTATCTTTTTCATTGAAAAAGATGCGGCCACACTTGGGATTGTAATGCCGATCAGGGTGTAAGAATAAGGCTGCTTTCGGGAAACCGGAGGCAGCCTTATTTGTTTTTAGCGGGGATTTGCCCCGCTTTTTTGTTTTTTCTTTACAAATGAACCTCCTCGCAGCAAGCTGCGAGGTATCACGGGTAAAAATTTCTCATGTCGAAGCAAGCTTCGGAGAATTGCACCCGAAGAGATTATGCGCAAGTGTAGGGTAGGGCGATTGTATCAGCAGCCTGTGGGATATATACCGCGACGGTTGTCCCCTTGAACTCAGTGCTTTCAACAATGATATAACCGGCTAAGTCTTTCACAATCGTATATACGATGTGTAAGCCAATGCCGTTGCCGTTTTTTTTTGTGGTAAACGATGGTTTGTGTATCTTTTTTATTACATCTTGCGACATACCGCAGCCATTGTCGTTTATGCTGATGTAGTTGTACTGGCCTGCTAATACCTGATTAAAAACGGGTACTATTATTGCTTCTTTGAGGGTTTTCAAACCTGTTGCTATTTTAATTACACCTTCTGTTTTTATCGCGTCCCTTGCGTTGATGACTAAATTCAGCAGTATCTCCTCGATGTATAGGTCAGTTGCAACAACCGGGGCAAGAGTCTCTTTCAGATCATATGTAATAGTGATGTGGTTTCCGCAAAGCCTTTCGAGTATGTCTTTCATGTTAACAATGCAATCATTGATGTCTATTTTTCGCTTTTCGAAGCTTTTCCTGTAATTCATGTCAAGAATGTATTTCATTAGTTTTATGGCCGATACAGATGAACCGAAAAACTTAAATGTTTGTCTGTTTTAAAAACTCGTAATCAACTTTAGAAAATAAGACATTTGGGATTTCTGAGAGTCTTTTTTGTGTAATTTTTATGGCATGATCTGATTTGTCTATACCGATCCACTGTCTTTGAAGCTCTTGTGCCGCGAGCAGTGTTGTTCCAGAACCAGAGAAGCAGTCTAATACGGTTTCCCCAGGACGCGAAGACGAGCCTATTATAAATTTTACTAACTCTATGTTTTTTTCAGTTGGATAATTCGGATATTGAGGATCCTTGAATTCCCATATATCTTGCATTTTTTTTCCAACACTATCTTCGGCAAAAATCTTTTTTCTGGGGACGCCGTTAAGCGACCATTCAATTAAACCCTGTTTGTCCAATTCTTCTAAAACACTTGGTGCGCTACGCCAATGTCTTCCCTTGGGCGGTTTGATTCCTCTCCATTCCTGTCCAGTTTTCCCATTCGATGTTTCGCCCGGCGCATGCAAAGGGATGGTTGTATATCTTCTTCCGTCCTTTTCGATCTTTTTAAATAATCTGCTTATATCTTCATCGGAAAAGGGGGCCTTAAGATCATTCCAGGTCATTTTATCAGTTTTAGAATAAAAAAGTATCATGTCTTTGACGTTTCCAAACGCCTTACGACTAAAGTTCTTTGGGTTACATTTTATTCTGGTAATATCATTTCTAAAGTTCTTTTTACCAAAAACCTCATCCATAATTACTTTAACGTAATGACCAATTTTATAATCAATATGCAAGTAAATAGAGGCGCGATCAGACATTAACTCACGTAATAAAATCAACCTCTTTCTTAAAAATTCTAAAAAATCTGGACCGACAAGAGTATCGCTATATGCAATATCATCTCCAATGCTCTTGCTGATCGTGCTGGCCCGGTCATCGCTAATTTTGAAATGGCCGTTTGTTGAAAATGGTGGGTCTATGTAAATTAAATCAATCTTCTTGGCTAAGTTATGGTCATCTAATAACGTCTTTAAAGTGGCGAGATTGTCGCCTTGTATCAATTTATTGCTAGAGCCTTTACCAAAAACAGAAGCAAGCTCGGCCTTTTCCGTGTCGTGAATTACTTCTTTTTCGGAAGATTTATTTTCATAAGTTAAATACATGGCTTTACCTATACTTGATATAAAAACTCCCGCAACACCAAGCTGCTCATAATGTTTTCATCCTTTAAATCTGTGGTAACTTCTTTAAACATTTTGTTGTTGCCTTTAATGTAAAGGACACCGTCAAGTACGGCAACAATAATTGCATTAACACCCTTTGCCTGGAGAGTAGAAATCGCATCGTTGAATTGAGCGTTCTGATGGCCACCAAAATCAGTCAAAAACTTGGCTTCACCAATTACATACTTGCCGTTGAAACGGCCAATAAAATCTAACCCTTTATTGCGGTTGTAATTTAGATGATTTTTAGCAAAAGCCATCATTTCAGCATCACCAGCATCCAAAACGGCATTATCCTTTGTTTTCACAAATTCATGCAGCCTAATGGGCTGGACACCGAGCGATTTTTTGTTTAGCCATCTTCTAAAAAAAGGTCCTATTTGTCGATTAGTTTCTTTCGGCTCCGAACAACGAGAAAAAATTGTGCTAAGACCCATCTCGTATAATCGTCCGCATAAACGGTCAACAGTTGCCGGATTCCTTTCAAGTGCTGACTTGTCTCGTTTCAAATAAGCAACGTAAGAATCTTTTATTGGGAAAAGATCCAGTTTAAGTAGATTACCTAATAAATCAATATTATTCTTTTGTTGAAACGCTTTTTCTATTTTTGTCCATAGACTTTTGTCAATATCTCTTACCCCCTCCGGAATGGTTGGATAAACCTGAAAAAGATCATCAAGATAACTTCTTTGGTTTGCATAATCAATGCTTAGCTTTGTCCAATAATTCATAAATTTATCTCCTTATATTATTTTATTATTATTTCATTGATAAATTAAGCTTAATCAAGTGTTCGCCAAAGGTACCAACTTGCTATGCTTCTATAAGGCCTCCAAGGTTTACTGATCGATATCATTTCTTCCGCAGAAGGAGGTTCGGAAAGTTTATAATTTACCTTGAAGGCTTTTCTGAGAGCAGCATCGCTGGCTGACAAAACGTCCGGTCTTCCAAGCCCAAAAATCAAAAACATTTCAGCTGTCCAGGTTCCAATTCCAGAAAACGAAATAAGTTTGCTGATAATTTCTTCATCCTTATTTTTAAGAATCGAGGTAAAGTTGAGATTCCCGCTTTCGACTGCTAAGGCCAGCCCACGAATATATCTCAATTTTGCCTTGGATACTCCAACAATCGGCGAAATAGTTGAAGGTATTTTTAAAATATCCTCGGGTGTAAAATATTGAGCACCGAGCGAATCAAGAAACTTTGCTTCTATAGCTTTTGCCGCATGAATTGAAAGCTGTTGACTTATTATTGAAGAAGCAAGAGCATGGAAAAGATTGTTTAACGATGGCCTAAGCGTGCAAGGGCCGTATTTCTCAATCAAAGTGTAAAGGGTGGTGTCCGAATTCCGAAGATGATCCACCGCTTTTGTCATAAAAGATTGATTCATCTTATTTCCTATATTATCAAAAGGGAAATCTTTATTTTATCTTATCATATGGCGCTATTTCTGTTAAGCTTTAAATATTTTATTCTCTCTTAGGGGGTGGGTGGGAAGACCCCCCGGCCTCGGCTTGCCCGCGTTGGTGCTCTGCATAAAAAAAGGAGCCGGTCCGGGAAAGGCCGACCCCTGATTTGTTAAGCCGCTTTCGGCTCTACCTGTTTTTCATAAAAGAGGTTGATTCTCTTGGGTAGTCTCTCTATGATTTCGCCGGTTTTCTTGTCTTTCTTCTCGACGATTACGAAGGACTTTAGGGCTTTTTCGCCTTTACGGACGATATAGCCGTTGACGAGCCACTGTCTGAACGTCAAGCAGTTTTCTTTTGGGTCGTACCTGTCGGCTTCCTCTTGGCCCCATCGTTCCGCGATTTGCTTCTGAACCAGGTTAAAGGTGTTCTCTGAGCCGGTCCAGTTTGATTTCTTTTTGATAATCATATATTTTCGGCGGTCTGTTGTTATCTGAGGTGGCTTGACCGCTTATCGCCTGCCTCGCCCAGGGGAAAGCGCCTGGTAGCCTAAACCGGTCAAGGTGGAGACTTGTACTACCTTGAAGGGTTAAAGGCTGGCGCTACAATGGGAAGAAGGCAGGCAAGGAAAGCTGTTTTTAATTTGGTTTTGGTTTGCGCTTGTCCGCCGTTCGGTGCAACCGATGGGCGGGGCTTTAGCGCCGTTTGCGCTGGCAAGCTGAAACGGCGTGCCTTGTGGTCGTAAGCGGGTAGGGTTTTGAAAAAAAACAAAAAAACGCCTTGACCTTGAATAGGTGAAGGCGGGTTTTTGGGAAATACCTTGAAAGCGTCTTTAAGCGAGTTTAGAGCGAAGCGAAAAACCGGCTGAAAGCAAAGCCGATGATGAAGAATGAAGAATGGGCTTTGAGCGGGTAAAGAAGGGGTTGGCGGTTTGTGCCGGTTTGACACCTTAAGAGTCGGCCTTTATAATGAAAGTATGGATAGCCAAAACAGACTATAAAACAAAAGCGCTTGCCGTGATAGCAAACGCTTAAATCAGATCGGGTCTCGCCGATAATTTAAAGTGAATATTCCTTGAAATACCGGCCAGCTTATTCAATAGGCCGGTTTGCCAGCTTATATATCCAAGAATAAGGTGTCTCAGAAGATAGGCCGTTGCCACATTGTCCGTGGTAGCGGCTTTTTTGATCTGCTCCGCTGATTGAGACCCAATCTGATCTAATTTAATTATACCACGAGGTTGCCATTTTACAGATTTTTTGATTTCTTTGTTTTCATTATATCGCGCGATTGGCAAATGGCAAAAATTTAAATAGAGTGCTTTTTGAATATTTTATTTGACTGCGCAAGATTGACAAAATAACTATTTTTTATAAAGATTATAAAACCTTTCTTATGAAAAAATGCTTACCCTGCCAAGCAGGGCCGGTATTTAAAAACAAGAAAGGGGGTATTTATGGCAAAAGATAAAAACTTTGTACTTTACAAAGACATTAAAGCAAAAATCACAATGGAAATGCTTTTAAAGCATTACGGCCTTTTTGACAAACTAAGACCGACAGGCAACAATTTAACCGGGTGCTGTCCGATTCATGGCGGATCTAACCCCCGGCAATTCTCGGTCAGTTTGGCGCGAAATGTTTTTAACTGCTTTGGCGACTGCAAGGCCGGGGGTAATGTTTTGGACTTTGTGGCCAAAATGGAGGGGGTATCAATCCATAAGGCAGGGGTACTGCTCAAGGAGTGGTTCCTAAACGATTTTTCAGAAGGCAAGAGGGGTAACATATCAAGTGAGCCAAAAAAACTGGTTAGAAAAGAAAATAAGGGGGTAAGGGCGGGTATTGAAGACAACAAGCCCTTAGAGTTTCAGTTAAAGAGTTTGCAAGCGGATCACGCCTTTTTCAAAGAGCGGGGCATTGATCCGGCAACGGTTCAAGCCTTTGGCCTGGGATATTGTTTGAAGGGCATGTTAAAAGGGTTTATTGCCATACCAATACACAATGAAAAAAGCGAATTGGTCGCTTATTGTGGGCGGGCTGTTACTCCGGAACAAATCGAGATCGAGAAATATAAACAACCGCCGAACTTTAAAAAGTCGTTGGTGGTTTATAATTTCAACCGTCAAGATCCGTTCGAAAAAGTTTTTATTCTGGTCGAAAGTTTTATTTCTGTCTGGTGGCTTCACCAGGCAGGATTAAAAAACGTGGTGGCTTTGATGGGGTCTTCTCTTTCGGATCGGCAAGAAGAATTGATTGTTAAAGCCCTGGGGCCTTCCGGCCAAGTCATTTTGCTCTTTGACGGTGATGAAGACGGCCAAAAATGTACGGCTGATTGCCTGGCAAGGCTTGGCAAGCAAGTGTTTGTCAAGGCGCTTGATATAAGTCCTTACGCCCGGAAGCCTCACCAACTAACGCCGGATCAAATCAAAGAGTTAATCCATTAATTAGAGAAGCGAACACAGTGCGCCAAGTGAAGCAAGCAACAGATGTAAATAAGGTTAAAACCCCACACCACTTGATTAATGAAAACAAGAATGTTGTAAGCCATCAAAGATTATAGCAAAAAACGGCTTTTAAATCCCAAACAAAAAAAAGACACCTTAAAGGGTGTCTTTTCTATTTCAATGTCTTTCCCGCTAACCGGTAATGACCCAACTATTGACTTCCGGCTGAAACAACGAAAGCCCATAGTCTGAACCTATCTCGTGGGGATTTTCAATGTTTTTTTGCCCAGGTGTTCAGCAGATAGAATCATAGCCCGAAAAACGGAAAGCTACGCCCAACAGTTGCCAATGTCGGGTTTAGCCTTGTGGGTCTTTGTTTTGGCCAGGGTCTGCCGGTGTAAAATCACTCTATATCTGTCTTTTTAATTAGTCAAGCAGGCTTAAAATGTCGCTGTCCTTGCCGTTTCGCCATATTTTATTAAGGGTGTTGCCTGGCGTTGCCGGGTCAAACTCTTTGTCTAAGGCAAACATAAATATACGCGAGCCTTTCTTTCTTTCGTCTATGTCTTTGACTGCTTGGATCATGCTATTAATCCGTTCCTTTGACTTGGCCAAAGTTAAAACCCGGACATTGGCAAACTTAAAATAATCTGTAAACACGCCGTCTTTCCATGATAGCCAATAGAGCAAAAACTTTTTATAAACTGAGGATCTAAAAAAATTATTGCTGTAGATCGGCATGGTCGAGCGGTCAACTTCCAGAAAAAAATAAGCGGTGCTATTGTCTTTGGGATAGTAAAGGGCAAAAGCATTGTCCGGAAAAATATTGAATACTTGTTTTTTCCCGTCAATGGCCTTGGTTATCTTCCAGGTGATCGGGTATTCCTTAAGAAATTTTCGGGGGTCGATAAATTCAACGTCTTTTCTTTCTCTGCACGCCATTTCGAGGCATACCATAAAGTTGGCGATAGACAAAGAGTGCTCCAAAAACACGGTTTTAACTTCCCGGTTTTTGGTGGTCCAGTCCACTTTTGAGCGGGGCACGTTAAGCGCTTGGCTCAAGTAATCCGCGCCCTTGTTGCCGATCCCGTAAACCATAGCCGAACTGCCGGACTTGTACGGCTTGATCTGCTCTCGTGGCCGATCCAGATAGCCAGCGTGATAAAGAAGTTGCAGACGTCGCAAAATAACCTGATCGCTTCCCGGAATTAAAGCCCTGATGTGTTCGGATGTTAAAAACCGGTGCTTGTAGATTTCCTTGATAACTTCAATGTCGCGCTCTTGCAGTTGAAAGGGGCGAAAGGCTACCCGCTTGAAGCGGGGTTTTTTCTCAACGTTTTTATTGTTCATATTTATAATTTAGTGCTTTTTCTTTTCCTGCCCGGAGCTTTGATTAAATCGCTGATTTCTTCGGGCTGTTCTTCGCGGGGTCGGCCTTGGGTTTTGAAGTTGTCCGGGTCTTGTTGGGGTTTGGGCTTGGCGAGCTCATAAAGGGCGTTTTCCCGCTCTTTTATTTCTTTTAAAACTTCTTTTCTTGCCCGTATGAAACCAGACGTTTCATAGTTGGTTTTAATAAAGCGGTCAATATGATTCTGCAATTCCTCGTTGTCTTGATAGCTTTCAATGGTGGGTATTTTAACGATTTGCGACTTCTGTTTCGGTAATTTTATTATAGCATATTGCTTGGGTAGGTTCACGAGCAGGGCCTTAACCTTATAGCGTTGCTTTTCCAGATCATAAACGGCGGTTGGCAGTATTTCAAGAATGGGTTTTAGGGCTTCGCTTTCCGATTCTGAATCGCTGGCAAATTCTCCGCTTGAATATCCATAACTTTGTGAGGAAAACGAATTGTTGCTTGATCCTTCCATGTCGGCCACTTGGCGGTTATATGCTAAAGGCTCATTTTCCGGATAAGACACGGTTTGAGAGCTTGAACGAGAAGATCCGGACCCGGAGCTTTGGCTTTGGTTTTCCGTATATGATGTGCCACTTGAATGGCTCCGGCCTTTCAAGACAATGGTTTCATAGCCTACAACCGTAGGCTTATTTAAAATGGCGATTGGCTCTGAAAGATCGAGCTCGCCCATAAAAACAAGCTCGGCCATTTTTTCGGCGTCGTCTGGAGCCAGTCCGCCGAATACTACTTTTGTCTTGGCTGTGTTCATAACGGCGTGATAGATGTCTTCACCGGCTTTGGTGAGTTGGTAAAGGTATTGATGGGCAAGAATTAAATGCAGTCCGAATTTTCGACACTCGTTTAAAATACTGGCTACATCGCCGTTAAGGTAGTTGGTGCACTCGTCAACATAAAGGTAAAAGGGGCGGCTTGTGTCCGGCTTTCTGGCCTTGGCGCATACCAGCATATCATTAATCATAAGCGTGCCTAAAAGCTTGGCGTTGCCTGAATCGTATTTGCCCTTATCGTTGAGATTTACCAAAACAATGGCGCCTTCTTCCATGATCTTAAAAAAATCAAGCGAGTGGGCCACTTGGCCGATAATGGGTTTGATAAAATCAGAACCTAAAAACCGGATAAGCCGGTTTATGGTAGACAAGAAAATTTCTTCAAATTCCTTCGGCCTTAAGCTGTTAAAATAGACCCATTCCTGGTGGTAAAGATCCTGGTCGATGTTGCCCGTAAGAAACGGCCGGATTTCCGGAACCTTTGGTTTTATGATAAGCTCAGAATCGGACAAGGGAAGTTTGTTTGCTAAAAGGGCATATAATAAGGCTCTTAAACAGCGCTCAAGGAGCGGTGTTTTGTCTGTGTTGTTTTCGCCCCACACTTTGGCGCAACCTTCGATCATACGGCTGACTACAAAAGACATTTCAGATCCGGCGCGCTCGCGGAGCGGGTTGAAATTAAAAGTCCATTCGTCTTCTGAGGGATTCAGAAGTATTATTTTTCTGCTTGATAGGTCGTATTGATTTAGGGTTATCCATTTAACGATGTTGTCATATAAAGAGCCGTGGGGGTCGATAAGGCAAAGACCGTCGCCGTTGATAATGTCTTGCCTTATCATGTGCTCTAAAAATTTGCTTTTCCCCTCGCCGGTTGAGCCCATGACGTGCATATGCTCGGCCCTGGTCTTGGGGTCAAGATAAACGTCTTGCCCGTCAAGATCGGTGCCTAAAAAAATGTCTTTATCGAAAAACTTGCTATAATTCATTTTCTCTTGCTCCGTATGCCAATGAATATTAAATCAAGTTTATCTAATTCTTTCTTAAGCCTTTCCGGGTCGTCTGCGTGCTTTTGCATAGCTTTTTTTCTCTCCTGATCCCAGGCGTCTTGGATCGTTTCGCCTACCTTCAAGCTGTCCTCGATGGTGAGCTTCATTTTTTCAGCGTCAAATTTCTGGTCAATCTTTAGTTCTTCGATTTCTTTTTCTCTTTGTTTTATTTTCTTCTCAACCCCAGAGCCGGTTTTTTCTTCAATTTCTTTTTCAACAGTAACCTTTTTCTTTGTCAGTTCGGCAACCCTAATATCGTGTTCAAGGTCTGCAAGGGTTTTTTCTTTATCCAATTTTTCTTTTTCTTTTCTTTTTTCTTCTTGTTTTTTTCTTATGTCTTCTTTCATTGCTTCCCCAATAATACCCAGGCCAACTTCAATAAATGGATCTGTGGGCAATTTTTCTATTTTTTTAAAAGTGCTTATCAATCCCCAAATTGCAAACCCAAACACTAAAAGGCCCCACATAACTCCTGTGGTAATATTTACAAAAAGCAGTTTTGAAAGTTTTGTAGAAATCTCTTTAGATTTTTCTTCTTTTTTTCTAATTTCAGGCAGATCGATTTTGAGTTGGTTTATAATATTCGCTTGGTTGCATGTCTCATGCCTCAATTCTGGGTTTGTGCAACCTATTTTTTTACCAACATATTTTATTTCTATTGGGGCGACGTTTTTTTGTTCGAAGTGTTTACAAATTTCCGGCCAAATTTCTTTGGGAATTACTTCTAAATTGATATAGCTATCTTTAAATTGGCTATGGCAAACGTTTGTCCATTCAGAGAGATTATTCTTAGGCCAAAAGCTTTCGCCGGTTTGATAATAATATACATAAGAACTATAGTCGGTCCCCTTTATTTCTTCTTCTAACTTATTTAAATATATATCCCAAGCTGAAACGGCCAGCAAAGCAATGATATAAAAAATCAAAAATACGGATTTTACTTTCAAATATAAAGCCCCCCTTCTTGACGGATTTGTATATGTATACTATAATCAACTATTCAATATCACTAATTTTTTACAATTAAATAAAACCCTTCTTGTTTTCAGCTATTAGCGCATAAAAAACGTTTTGTGCTCCCTTGGCTGTAAAAAAGCAAAACAACGCAAGGAGGGCCAAAAAATGGCTGAAAAAGGATCAAGGGAATGGGTTATCGATTTTATAAAACAAAATTTAGCGCCCGGAATAAGAGAAGAAATATTGGGATCAGCCGAGTATCACAAAAAAGAAATGTTGATTAAAGAATTTGAGAAAATGGGGCAAGCCTTCGTTAATGCTCCCCGGGAAACGTTGATTGAATACGCCTCGCTTGTCCTTCCTTTGTCTCAGCTTGTCACGATATACTTCAAGACAATGGATGATCTGGCCTTAAAGCTAACAGCCCTTGAAACTTATTTCGGTGTAAACGGTATTGACATTAAAGAGCTGGAAAAACAAAAAAAGCGCCAGGGGTTTACTCTGATAAACTGCGCTAACACCTGAGGGGAAACACTCCCCTCTTTTTTAATCTCTAAATAGTTAATCCTTTTTAGCCGAAGGCTAACGAGTTCCCCCCCCCCGAAATGTCGGAGCCGGTTTTTTTCTGTGAGGACAAGCCGACAGGCGCAGATCCGAACAGAATAAAAAAACCGAAGCTCCCGACCCCGGTCTATTTTTGGTGAAGTCCGTTAGGACGAACCCGAAGCGAAGCGAAGCCGAAGGGTTGTGTTGTTGGCGTTCAGTAGAATGGCAACACACAAGACGAGGAAAAATAGACCGGGGTCGGGAGCGACAAGCGGACGACATTTCGGGGGGGCATTTGTGCCGATAGGCATGTAACATTACGAGTGATTTGTTAAAATCACGATGCGCAAATTACCCATACAAACCTTGATTGTATGGGCTTTTGTATAGCCTCTGTGCCACCAGAAAGCGAAAAACTAACTTAGTAAGTAAGTTAGTTAGTTATAAATCTATTCCCCTGTCTCGCGCGTATTCTTTAATTTTACTTGTGAAGATCGCACCCTTTGTTTTTTTAATATGGCCGGTGTCTCGGATTTCTTTTACTTCTGATAGTGCCCGATAAATGTCTTGGCGATCAAATAGCCTGGCCACTTTTTTATAAAAATTAATGCTTTGCTCATCTCCGCATAAGTCTAATATTTCTTGGACTAAATATGAAATTTCTGCTTCTTCCTTTTTGTTGGGGTTTCCATTATCTTCTTTAGCTGTTTTAAAATAGGGTTTGCCTTTGCGCCTAAAAATAATCATATCAGTTTTGCCGTCTATCCCCTTTACAAAGCTGACGGATTCTAAGAGCTTAAAACCTTTTTTAATAAGGCCTTGGGTGGCAAGTTTAACAGTTTCCTTTAAGTGAAAAGTTTTTTTAGCGTATATTGGGATAATTTCTGCAAATTTAAGAAGCTCTTTTTTGTGTACTGTTTGGGACCGGAACATTTTACTTAAATATAAGGCGATCCTTTGTTCAATAGGGCTCAAACTATGGAAGAAAGCGCCGTCAAAGTCGGTTATTAAAAGGCTATTTTTCTGAACACTACCATATAAAATATCGCTGGCCTTGATGGTTGCAAAGGGCAAGCTGGCTTGGCCGGTTGATTTCTCCTTAAATAAGTATAAAGATTCGAAAAGGTGGAAAGTTACGTCAACATAAGCCTGTTTTTCATTATCCCAAAAAGCATTTTTGGCCTCGATCACCATTCCCACTAAACATCTAAGATCTCGCACAATCATATTATAATTTTGGTTGCTATCTGATGTTAACCCTCTTTGTTTTATAAGGTTAAAAACCGAACCGAAATTTATAAACTGCGATTCAAATTTTTGGTCTTTCCAAATTTGGAAAAGATCAAACAGGGCTTGAAAAGTGCTTTCTGTGCCAAAGCCGTGTTTGGCGTCCGGATATACTTTCCAAGTTCTATTAACTGGCAAATTATCTTTTCCATAAATTATATCGGTGTAGGTGATACACTCTATTGCCTGGCCTGCTTTCTTTGAAAGAATAAATAAAGGAAACTCAGCTAAGGTGAGTTCGTATTTACTTGGTGATACCGTGGGCTTTTGATTAACGTCTATAAGCATGTCTTTATAATAGCATTTTTAAAAACCGTTGCAACCTTTTTAAACGTTATTTAATAGTTAATTTAAACGTTATTTACGTGCCAAAATACCTTTAATATTAGAGCAGTTATAAACATCTTTATCGGTAAAACTGCGGTAGTCTATCGGTATAACTGCGGGGTTTTATCGGTAAAACTGCGGTAGTCTATCGGTAAAACTGCGGTTACTATAAAAGTTTTCCACAATGGTCTTGGTAGGTCAAGGCACAGTAAAAAAAAGTAACTAACTTACTTACTAAGTTAGTTACTTTTAATTTGGAGATCTCTTTTATTATAACATTTTTAACCAGTCTTTTTTCTTTCTTCTTCTATTTTTTTTATTTGATCCGGCGTTAAATTGGTACGCCAATTCTGGCCAGGGTGTGCTTTTTCCCACTCCCTGCTTTTTCTTGTGTTTTCTATTACTTTTTTGTCTGTTGGTTTAAACATATAATTACAAAACTTGTTAGAAAGGGTAAATGGTTGTAACTAACTTAGTAACTAACTTAGTAACTTAGTAAGCTGGTTATTTTTGATTCTTTTCTTTGACGGCTATTAAAATATAGTCGTGCAGGGTCAGCCCGGCGATCTTGGCTTTTTCTATGGCGTCGGCTCGAAGGGCAAGGGGTAATTTTAAAGGAAAGGTTTTATAATTTTTGGCGAACAAATCATCGTCTGCGGAAACAGAAATATTGGCTTGCAGGTCGGCTTTAGCGCCTTTTATAAACTCGTCCGGGTTTACGCCTGGTTTTGTTGTTTTTAGGGTCATATTTTTTACCTCAATGATAAGATTTCATTATATAAATTGGTGATTTCTTCTTTGGCCTTCGGATCTGTCCACTCTAAAACGCTTTTCCCCTCGCCAAATGATTTTTTATAGGCAATTCTCGCATTAATGACGGTTTCCAGAGGTCTAACGTCGGCGTCAAAGCCGTCTATGGCTTCCTTGGCTTCTTTAGACAAGATGGTGTTGGTTTGCATTTGATTAAGGAGAAAATAGGCTTTAATGTCTTTGTATATTCTGGCCTCTTTCAAGAGATCCAAAACATCATTGACGGCCCAAAAATCAACTTGTGAAGGCATAGAGGGGATAACCAAAAGATCAGAGGCAAGAATGGCGGATCTAAAAACCGTGCTGTCACGGCCTCCGGCGTCAATTATGATTAGGTCAATGCTGTTAAAGTCGTTTAAGTCTTTATGCAGGGTCGGGGTTGTTATTGACATAGCTTTAATGTCCGTGCTTTCCCGGCTTGCTCTAAAGGCCATTGACGAGCCCTGCGTGTCAGCGTCGATCAATAAAACTTTTTTACCGTCGAGCGCGGCGCAAACAGCTAAATTACATGCTATTGTTGTTTTGCCTACTCCGCCCTTGGTATTTCCGATTGTTATAATCATATAAGTTAGTTAGTAACTAAGTTAGTAAGTAAGTTACTTACTTAGTTACTATATAATATTTGAAAAGAGTTTGCAAGGGGTTTTAAAAGAGGGGATAAAGACAAAATAAAATCTAAATAAAAATTTTATGAATTGTTTATAAAGATTTTTTCAAATTAAATCTTATGGTTGATTCGTCCATGTTTAACTCTTTGGCGATCTTCCGAAAAGATAAGCCGGTTTTTCTTAAATCCTTGGCCTGGTCAAAGGCAGGGCAGGGGATAGGGGGTCGGCCTAAGCGTTTGCCTTTGCTCCTGGCATTGTGAAGACCGGCGATAACACGCTCACGGATAATTTCTTTTTCAAACTCGGCTACAGCTCCGACAACATGGAAAAGAAGCCTGCCGGTCGGGGTGGTGGTATCGAGGCCGTTATCGTAAGAAACAAAATCAATTCCTAAAGACTGCAGATCGTCCAGAGTGGTGATAAGGTCTTTGAGGGATCGGCTCAGCCGGTCCAGCTTGTAGACCAGGAGAACGTCAAAACTTCGCTTCTTGGCGTCGGCGATCATTTCATTGAAAGCCGGGCGTTTGGTGTTGGAACCGGTAAAGCCGGTGTCTATGTATTCTCTAAAAAGTTTCCAGGATCGTTTCTCGATGTATTCCCGGAGAGTGTTTATTTGTGACTCGGTTGATTGCCGGTCGGTTGATACCCTGGCATATATGGCAACGGTTTTTATATCCATAAAATAGGTGAGTAAAAAACCCCCTTAAAAATGGGTTTTTAAAAGCCAATAAAAACGGCTATTTTCATGATAGCAAAAGGGTGAGTAAAAAACAAATGATTTATACGCAAAGGAAATGTATGATTTCTTTTTGATCATTGATTTTTATGATAGGATGAAAGAAAGATAATTTAATAGGTAAAAACTATGGCAAGGATAATTTTAAACAACAAAGAATATTCCCTGTATGACTTCGATAACGAGGCGGACTTTGAAAAAGCGGTCATTGAAAATCAGAAATATCTTTTTGGAAAAGATTCAATCTATGTGGATGTCAAAAAGAAGATTGGAAAAGATAATCACAAAGGAATACCGGACGCTTTCTTGATCGATTTTTATGATCCCAAGAAGCCGCAGCTATACATTGTTGAAAACGAAATAGCTTCGCACGATGTGTATTCCAATATCACGGAGCAAATCGCTCGTTTCGGGGCGAGCATTGTGTCTTCTGCCAATCAGATACGCAAAGTGCTTATAAAGGCGTTAGACAACGTGCCTCAAACCAAGAAAGAAATTGAGTCGTACTTGCCACAAACAATATTTAAAAACATAACCGAGCTAATGCTTTTTCTTACGGAAGAAAATGATATTAAGATCGTTGTTGCCATCAATGACGTTACTGCTGATTTAAACCTGGCTTTTAAGATCTTTAAGACTCCGCCGGACGTAGTGCTCTTGCAGCGCTATATGTGCGGGGATAGCGTATCATACTATTACGAACCAATGCGCGAGGAAATTGAAGACATTGAGATTGAAAAGATAAAGACGGGTAAGGCAGTAGATTTTGATATGGTCGTCTGTGCCGCCTTTGAAGACGGCTTCAAGCACGCTTATATGGAAAACGATGCTTGGTGGGAAATTAGACTTTCTCAAAAGGCCCGTGAAAATTTGAAATACTTGGCGATTTATGAAAAAGCTCCAGTTGCCCATATCAGCCATTATGCAGAAATAGACCGGATAGAGCCCTATAAGGACACCGGCAAATATATTTTATATCTTAAAAATAAAAAGACTGTGAAGCCGATTAAACTCAAAGGTGGCACGAAAGGAGAAGCCCCGCAGGCACCGCGGTATACTACTCTCTCTAAATTATTAAGCGCCAAAACGGTCGGCGAGCTTTGGAGTTAATACATAAAAAGACCCCTGACTGGGAAGCAAGAGGTCTTCAATTGATGTTTTTATGGCGCATGCTTTTGTATATGCAAGGTTGTTTTTTTGGTTGGTCATTATTAGGATTTCTGCGTTGCCCACGATTGTCTGCAAGATGTTGTTTATGTCGTGCACAAGATATGATGTGATCTCGTTCACGGATATGATGTGGTCAGTATTATTGTTTACGGTATTCTTTGCATACAATGTATTGTTCAATATGTCCTCCTATTATTTATTATTATCTGTTATTGTATTACTTTATATTGTAAGTTTTTTGGGCAGAATATTAATTTTTAGCTGTTGCCGATTTTATTTAAAGTAAATATATTTACTTTACATTATTGGCAAGTTGAGGATAATATTTGCCATTAATGATTTTTTTGTGTTTAATATAAGAGCGTAAACAATTTCAACGGAAGCGGGGTCCGTTTTGCAATGATAATATCTGCCGAAGGGCTATCAACAATAATTAACAATATCAGCGACGCTGTTTTTATACATGATAAAGTCGGTAACATTTTTTATGTTAACTAATTACATTATTATCACTTTTCACTTTTTTGTACCTATACCGTTTTTGCCGTTCCAGCTCACACGATTTCTTTTGGCTCAATGAAAAGCTTTATGCCAGTGACTATATCCTTGATTGTCCTTTTGCCCAACTGCCCGACTTTTTCTTCCAGATCAGCTTTGTCGAGCGTTATGATTTGCGAGACATTTGCAACACTATCCTTGGGCAGGCCCCCTTCGCCTTTTTTAAGGAATACATTACCGGGCGCCTTGGCTAAGGCCAAGTTTGAGGTGATGATGCACACAACCACAGTATTGATTTTGCTTGCATTGAACAGGTTGTTTTGTATTACGATGCATGGACGCCTATAGCCGGGTCCGGAACCGGCAGGGTTTTCAAAATCGACCCAGTATATATCTCCCTGCTTGATCAATACTCGGGTTCCTTCGCCAGTACTGACTGCTTGAATCGCTTCTTAACGGCTGTCTTAATGCTGGTATCCTCGGAGGCATCTGGGCTGCCGTAAACCTCGTTAATTTCGGCAAGAAGTTTGGCGTTGCGTCTTCTTTCGAGAAAATCCGCCATGGCCCGGGCAAAGACCTCGGATCTTGAACACTTGTGTTCAGCCGCATACGAGTTAACCTGTTCAAACATATCATCGGGTATAGATATTGCGGTTTTCATACTATAAGTATGAATTAACTTAATACTTTTGTCAAGCATGCATGATTCTTTTTAACTGATTTTTTTCACCGGATTTTTTGTATTTATCACGGTTAATGCAACTAAGACAATGTGGTGGAGATATTTTCATATAAAAAACCTATTTACCTTTTTTTCCAATAGTTTTATTGTTTTCTATATCAATAGCCATACAATAATTTGTTGCGGCAGTTTGGACAATGCCCATGTCTGCATAGACAAAGCCGCGATTCCAGTAAGCGTCCGCATCGTTTTTATTCAGCCTGATTGCGTTATCATAATCCCTTATGGCCGCCATGCTGTTGCCTATGAGATGGTTTACAATGCCCCTGTTGTAGTATGCATCGGCACTGTCCGGCGCAATCTCGACAGCCTTTGTGTAATCGGCAAATGCCTGCTTGTATTGCATTGAAAGCTGGTATGCAACCCCCCTGTTGAAGTATATAACGGGGTTATCCCTGAGCAATACAAGGCATGCGGAATAAAGCCTTATCGCCTCGCTGTATTGTTTGCCGTTGCTTGCATTAAGCGCTTTTGCAAATAATTCCGCAGCTTTTGCGACATTCTTTTTATTTGAGTTCTTTTTCAGTGGCAATGTTTCTATAACGCTGCTGCCGCCAAGCTCCCTTTTTTCCGGCTTTATGCTTTGTGAACTACCCCGCCCTTTCGGACGGAGCTTCCCGGTTCCATGAAGAGCCTGATTGCACTGCTTCTCCCCGGGCGTTACTTCCCGTGATTCCCACGGTAGATTTGTTTATGATGTTTATTGCAGCATTGTGATCTCTATCGAGAACAAGACCGCAGAACGGACACATATGTGTTCTTACGGACAGATTTTTCGGGACATTTTCACCACAACCGCTGCATATGACGCTTGTATTCCGGGCAGTGACTTTCTCGAACCGGCAACCAGCCTCTTCCGCTTTGTATGCCAGTTTCAGGAGAAATCCACCCCATCCTGCGTCTGATATGGATTTTGCGAGATGGCAATTGCGTACCATATTCCTGATATTCAAATCTTCAACAGCGATAAAACCGTAATTATCTACTATATATCTCGACACCTTGTGCTGAAAATCCGACCTCTGGTTTTTCACCTTGCGGTGCAAAGATGCAACAGTGAGCCTTGTTTTCATTCTGTTCGACGATCCCTTTTTCTTTCTGGAAAGGTCTTTCTGTTTGCGTATAAGTTTTTTCTCCGATTTTGTAAGGTATCTCGGGTTGTCTATAATTGTTCCGTCAGACAGTACGGCAAAGGATTTTACACCTACATCTATGCCTATAGATTTTATGGGTACAGGCTTACCGTCGGGATTGTATTCAACGGAAAAACAGGCATACCAATGGTTGCCGTCTTTCATAACGGTGCATGTCTTGATATCTCCCCTGATCTGGCGGTGCAGTTTTATTTTTATGTGCCCGATCTTCGAGAGCTTCAGCCTGCCATTTACAATATCGAACCCTGGCTTTTGCGGATATGTGATGGAATCGTATCTGCCTTCTCCTTTGAAGCGAGGGTAACCCGGCTTTGTGTTCTCTTTTAGTCTGCGGAAGAATCCCTGATATGCCTTTTCTACTCTGAAAAGCACATCCTGGAGCACCTGGGAGTGGACATCGAGAAGAAGCTGCACACGTTTTTTGTCAGCCACAAGTATTTTTTGCTGTTCAATACGTGACAAGCCTTTACCTGTTTGTTCATAGCGGTTCCTTCTGTCCTGGAGGCAGGAGTTATAGAGTATCCTGCACGTCTCCAGGGTTTGTTCAAGTTTTTGAGTCTGGTTTTTTGTCGGGTGGAGACGGTATTTATATGTTTTACGCATTCTGATTTTCGATATAATGTTTTATATCATCAAGCGTTACCTGTCCGGTGGATGCAAGAAAGTAGGAAGGACTCCAGAAGTGCCCCTTCCGTAGTATTTCTTTTACATATGGAAATTCTTTGAAGATCAGCCGGGCGGAAACAGATTTCATGCTGTTTACAAACTTCGATATCTGTATTTGCGGCTTACTGGAAAACAGAATGTGTATATGATCTTCTGCTGTCTCCTGTTCGACTATGTTTATACCGAAGGATCTTGCCACATCAATGTTGATAGCCTTCAGTCTGTCAACAAGCTCTCCATACAAGACCTTTCGCCTGTATTTTATACAGGCTACATAGTGGAACTGAATGCTGTATACTGAGTGATTACCCTTATCTAACTTGTATTGCATATGATAATTATATCATATAACTGACTTTATCACAAGTGCATCCGCCTTTCATCCCCTACCTCACGGAAGGGGACTTCCCGGCGGTTAAGTTAAGCGATCCAATAATGCCTCGCTGTTTCTAAATAATTGCCGCTCTGCCTGCATATCGGTTTGCATAGTTCCAAGCTGCTCCGGCTTGGGACTGCCCTTATGCTTTTCGGGCAGCAGATTTTGTTCTATTATTAACTGGCGACTGCCGGAGCCGGAAGCGGCAGAAGGGACAGCCACAAACTGCGGAGACGGAACATGCCTTTTTTCAGATAATGATGTTGTATCGCTGCTATGCGTTTCGGGTTTATCGACAACCCTTGCAGATGTAACCATTGTTTCGGTTTGCTCATTTTCTATTGCCCTTGAGGGAATAATCGTTTCTTCGGCCTTTTTTTCAATGGCTTCAATGACAGTTGCGGCGGGCGCGGTTTTTGCTGCCTCCGCATCGGCAACGGTCTGCATATCTTTTTTGGGCAATGCCGCCTGGTCATCTGCGGGAACGGTTTCGTTTGTCTCAACGGCAGACTCGGCGGTAGCATCTGTTTGAGGTTTTATTATCGTTTTTTTGTTTACGGCATTGTCGAAGGCAACCGACGATCCCAACAAATCGAATAAGCCCATTGCCACATTAATAGGATTGAGCGACAATACATTCATTATACCAGAGGCAGCGTGCAATGCCCCGCCCGTAGCGTGGACAGGCTCAACATATCCTCTCGGAGATGATGCAATCAACGTTTTATCTGTGCCCGGTGCAGAAATTACAGATGTTCCAGTTGCGCATGCCGAGAGAAATACGGCGGGAACGGTCAGCGCTACAGCAATGAATGTTTTTATGCTGGACGTAATTGGTGCTGTCGTTTGTGTTATTTTTGGCAACATCTTATTCTCCACTGATTCAAAAGTTGTAAAGCTGGCCCTTTATTATGTTCATTTTTGACTTATCGTCTCTTTTTGGGTTAAGGCAGACTCGTTTTATATTGGACAGCAGTTTTTTGTGCCTGTGCAGAGCAAGTTCGCAGTTCGTTAAATGTCTTTGCAGCTTCAGTATATATATCTCGCGTTCGTCCTGGATACCGCCACAGTGTTTCTCGACATCGGCATCTATATATTCTTTTTCCTTTATTTCTTCGGTCAGGCGTTCGCGTTCGCCCTCAAGCACTTCCCCGTTTGCCCCCTTTAAAGCGGCAAGCCTTATTGCCTCATCGAGCAATGTTACGAAGCGTTCCGTTGTAATCAGGTGCTTTGCTGCGGCGACAAAACCCTGTTCGACAGTGTACTTACTTTTTTTCTTTTTTTTGTCTGTTTCCACTTATGTTCTGCCCCTTTATTATTATCGTTTTGTTTGGCACTTATTTAAGCCCTTTCGTGCAGTGTTTTTTGTCCGTTGTTATTTTGTCGGTAGTATTTTATCTCTTGAGGAAATAACGGTCAATTTATTCGATGTTTCAGATAGCTGTTGCGATGTTTTTTGCGGCAATAAAGTGCGCTGCCCTACCCTCTTTGAACATCGATGCAACTGCCGCATTCCGCAGCCGCAAAATTGGTCTTCAAATTTGCTTATATACCTTATAGAAGGCAAATTCTATGAAGGGGGTTACAATGGCAAAAAAGGGAATAACGGTCGATGAAGTCGCGGGACTTTTGAAGCTGACACGGCAGGCGATACGGCAGATGAAGCAATGCCATTCCGTGAAAGACGACGAAGCCGAGATGCTCGACAGGGTTATGGCGGAAGCGATACGGCAGATGATTTCGAAAAAGCCGCTGCGGTAGCTATTCTGTTTTACGAAAGTGGGGGCATGCGTCGCTTGTTTGGTCATTTATTTACTGCATCCGTTTGTTCCTTTCTCATTGCTCTAAAAGAAAGGTGTGGAGCTTTCGACGACTCTTGAGTAAAGCCCGGAACATCATTTATACGCAATGATATAGCATGACAGTGGTCTGTTTCTGCTTTTACGTTTTCTTTAAGAACAGGGTTCTTTGCTGCTTCATCTTTTGATGGGGACTCCAAGCAAGAGAGTAATGCATTAAATTCGTCTTTCAGCGTATCAAGTTTTGCCCTGTCGGTTGTTAACCATTTTGCTGGAAATACAGCGCTTAATCTTCTATCTGCGGTTTTGGTGCTATCATACGATATGATCACCGCGCATTTTTCTTCTGCATTTTTTGTCGTTGATGTAATTTTGTAAACTGTTTCTCTTGCCGTACAAACACCATCGTAACTATTAGTTGTCACGTTACAACCGTTTTCCTTAAATATCTCGCCTCCCTGTGCATAAAAATTTACTGCCGAAAATAAGCAATCGCCAACCAGTTTCTGTTTTGGCTGTAAGGGGGTAGAGTTATTGCAGGCAACAAAAAGAAGCATGCATAAGCTCACAAACACAATTTTATTAACCATGATTTCCTCCTATTTAAATTTTATTAGTTTCCACGTTAATTGATCCTTTTTACTTTTTAAGCCGTCGGTTTTTTTGTATTAGCTCCCACTCTTCATCTGTTATCATTCTCCATTTAAGTTGTACCTGTTGAGAAAACGAATTAGCAAAATATGCATCAATTTCCTCTTTTGTGGCAGCCATATCCGTGATCGCATTTTCTTCACCTGCCAGCAAGTTTATATGCGCTTTTTCAATAGTTATCCCCCTGCCCTTTGCTGTTTCAGACAACTTCGCATCGAGTTCTTTTTCGCCGATTAGAGGCTTGTCGGCTTTTCTCTTTATGAGAAAGATGTTGTCGCTGTCGTCTTTAACCGCAACGGCACATACAGGGTATTCGTACAGCGTGTTTGCCGCAAACTTCGCATAACGTGGCGACATTGAGGTGAAGTATATGAGATTGAGATACTTGTTATGTTCGGCGATAAAATATATTATCGAGTAGTCAATACCGCCCATGCCATCGGGCAGATTGAATTTTATCAGGTCGTTGCATTTGAAAGGGTTGCTGCTTTCGCCGGTAAGGTAAGCAGGGTTCAGGTTAAGCAGCAGCGCTATCTTCGACAACGTTTTGTCGCTGAGTTTGGCCTTGCCGGATTCATAAGGCACAAGGGATTGCTGCTTAATTCCAACCTTGGCCGCAATGTGAACTTGTTTTATGTTCTGCAGGGTTCGAACGATTTTGAATAAGTGATAGTATTCCATGATTTTACCTTGTTTAATTTAATTAAACAAGCAATCTACATACACAGCCGTTATAACATTCTCGACCAGATATGCGAAGGCCAATGATATAATCGGTAAGTCTGTAATGAAATGCAGTTGTGCATTGTTGCCCGTCACTACTATTTGAGTGTCTGCGTTAATATTTATGCTATTTATTTCATATAACTTTTTTGCCTGCACGAATATATTTCTGGCAACCTCGTTAATGAAGGCAATTAATTCCGCCGTATGGTTGTCTGTGGTAGTAGCATAGTCCACAGCAAAGGTTACCGCAACAGTGCCTTTAATCTCGTCTCCGGAAAAGCCGATTATACACGTTATACCCCCGGATCTCGTATTGCTCTTCAGTAATTCCTGTCCCACGAGGACAATATCAGTTTTCAGCATTTCCTTAATTACGCTCTTTGTGGCATTCACAAAAGGATTGCTGTGCCTTTTCTCCATTATATACCTCCGAGTTTTTGTTATTTCGATGCTTTTTTTCCAGAATACCAGTCAATGCGTCCATAGTCAATATTTTCATTAAGTTAGCGGTTTTTTACGATGTTTTTTGCGGTCTTTGAAATTCGCTACGGCATGTGGTCAAATATTGACATCCTCCCCGCCCTGAAGGACGGCGATTCCTGGATAGTTGCCGAACATTATGCAACCGCCCAGGCTGGTTCCTGCTTCCTTGAGAAGTCTTGATGCACTGCCTCTCCACAGGCTGACACGGC
>Ga0302244_1000584_pt1 | contig 27395 bp, 18 predicted proteins | sample AAG_UR_Phe_MG_FD_193513 | JGI IMG/M metagenome (GOLD analysis project Ga0302244, IMG submission 193513) | Enriched activated sludge microbial communities from anaerobic digester in WTTP, New Holstein, Wisconsin, United States - AAG_UR_Phe | ecosystem: Engineered > Bioreactor > Anaerobic >... | reverse complement strand
AGCGGTGTCTCTGATCAGATGGTTATTACTATCAGCGGTCAGGTTATTCCTGTCTCGAGTATTTCCGTAACGGGAGCCGGTGGAGCGTCAACCATAACACAGGATAAGGGTACATTGGCCTTAACGGCAACAGTCACTCCTGCTAATGCCACGAACAAGACCGTCACCTGGAGTATTGCCAACGGTACAGGCCAGGCGACAATCAATTCCAGCGGTGTTGTCACTGCAGTTTCCAATGGTTCGGTGGTCGCAAGGGCAACCGCGAATGACGGTTCGGGAATATTCGGGGAAATTACAATCACAATAAACAACCAGGTTATACCGGTTACCGGAATATCAATATCCGGGGGAAATGCAATTTCAACCCCGGGTGGCTCATTGCAGCTTTCTGCAACCGTCACTCCGTCAAACGCTACAGACAAATCTGTTGTCTGGTCAATTACCGGGGGTACGGGTCAGGCAACAATTGATCAGAATGGTCTGGTGACTGCAGTATCCAATGGTAATGTGATTATCAGAGCCACAGCTAATGGGGGAACTGATATTTATGCAACAACAACTATTTCTGTTACCAACCAGACAGTTTTAGTGGAGTCAATCACTGTTACAGCATCAGGAGGATCGGTAGCCATAACCGGATTGGAGACCTCTCTTCAGCTTAATGCAGCTGTCAGTCCGGCAAATGCAACAAATAAAAATGTGAACTGGTCAGTTGTCAACGGAAGCGGGCAGGCAACAATAAGCTCAACGGGACTCCTTACTCCCGTTGCATATGGTACAGTCACAGCCATCGCATCCGCGGTTGATGGTTCAGGAGTTTCCGGAGACATCGCTATAAATATTGTCAGAGATTTCATTGGCATAACCGGCATTTCCGTAAGTGGTCAGAATGGGGAAGCCATTATTAATGAAATAGGAGGGACCCTTCAGTTAACAGCTGAAGTAACACCGGCAGATGCAAGCGACAAGACAATTACATGGTCCATTAATAACGGCACAGGCAGGGCAACAATCAGTTTAGATGGCCTGGTTACTGCTGAAGCTTATGGTTTGGTAACAGCAGTTGCCACAGCAAATGACGGTTCGGGAATATCCGGATCTCTTCAGATAGAAATTGATGATAGTCAGGATAGAACTCTATTACCTTATATAAATGGGAACCTGCTTAAAGTTCCGCTGAAACGGAGGTTCACAGGAAAGAAAATTGCTTTATATGATATTTATGGCCGTATTCTGGAAACCGGAATTGCGGATAGTGATATCCATGAATTTGATATTTCGAAATACTATCCTGGTATTTATCTCATCGTTCTGACTGACGACAACGTTCTGGAAGTGCATAAAGTTGTAATCCATTGATTATATTACAACATAGATTGTCGATGCTCTGTGTATAAAATCCATATAAAAGCCAATGTGTTTATTACATTGAACTTTCAAAATTAGTCATGAACCAGATACATATGAAATCAATCGCTTTCATTGATATCGAAGTCAGTCTGAAAAACCAGGAAATCCGTGACATTGGCGGAATAAAGGAAAACGGGATTCTTTTCCATTCAGGGTCAATTCCGGAATTCATTTCATTTATTAATGGAACAAGTTTTATTTGTGGCCACAACATATTAAACCATGATTTAAAATATCTTCAGAAACCTTTAGCAGATTCCGGGATACAGCATATTAAGGTAATTGATACATTATTTCTCTCTCCATTGCTTTTCCCAATGGAGCCATATCACCATCTGTTAAAAGATGATAAGCTTCAATCAGAAGAATTAAATAATCCTTTGAATGATTCAATTAAAGCCAGGGATTTGTTTAATGATGAAGTCTCTGCTTTTAATGCACTGGATAATTCATTAAAAATCATCTACTATCTCCTGCTAAATGATAAAAATGAGTTCCAGTCTTTTTTTGAATTCATTGGCTTCAGAACCAGTAGTCCTGATAATGCGGAGAATTTAATACGTCAAAGATTCAACAATTTTATTTGCGGTAATTCAAAATTAGCTGAAATAATTACTGCACATCCGATAGAGCTGGCCTATTGCCTGGCATTGATTAATTGCAACAACAGAAAATCTATCACTCCTCCCTGGGTAATAAAAAACTATCCGGAAGTTGAAAGAATAATGTATCTTCTTAGAAATAAACCATGCATACCCGGATGCAGTTATTGCAATAAATCTCTGGATCATTACGCAGGTCTTAATCATTACTTTGGCTTTAATTCATTTAGAACCTACGGTGGAAAATCTTTACAAGAAGATGCAGTTAAGGCTGCAATTGATAATAAATCGATTTTAGTTGTTTTTCCAACAGGAGGGGGAAAATCATTAACCTTCCAATTGCCTGCTTTAATGAGTGGGGAGAATATTAAAGGACTGACTATTGTAATCTCTCCTCTGCAATCACTGATGAAGGACCAGGTTGATAATCTTGAGAAGATCAATATTACATATGCGGTTACAATCAATGGTTTACTCGATCCTATTGAACGGAGTAAATCATTTGAAAGAGTTCAAGATGGTACTGCTTCAATACTTTACATTTCACCGGAGTCCTTGAGATCAAAAACCATCGAAAGGCTTTTACTGGGAAGAACCATTATCCGCTTTGTCATTGATGAGGCTCACTGCTTTTCTTCGTGGGGACAGGATTTCAGGGTCGATTACTTGTATATCGGTGACTTTATCAAAGCCTTTCAGGAAAAGAAAAACCTTCAGGATAGTATTCCGGTTTCTTGCTTTACTGCAACTGCCAAGCAAAAGGTAATTGAAGATATTTGCAACTACTTTAAAGAAAAATTATCTCTGAATCTTGAAGTATATCGATCCGGGGAATCAAGAACAAATCTTCAGTATAGGGTATTTGAAGAAGGTAATGAACAAGAGAAATATAACAAGCTCCGTAGCCTTATTGAAAGTAAAAAATGTCCCACCATTGTCTATGTTTCCAGGACATGGCAAGCATATTCATTGGCTAAGAGACTAAACGAGGATGGTTTCAATGCAAAGCCTTATCATGGCCAAATGGATGTCAAGGAAAAGTCTGAAAACCAGAATGCTTTTATCTCCGGTAATGTTCAAATAATGGTTGCAACTTCTGCTTTCGGAATGGGTGTTGACAAAAAAGACATTGGGATGGTTATCCATTATGAGATATCTGATTCATTGGAAAACTATGTCCAGGAGTCAGGAAGAGCCGGAAGAGATGAGAATATTGTTGCTGATTGTTATGTTCTGTATAATGAGAATGATCTTGGAAAACACTTTGCACTCCTTAATCAAACCAAATTAAGTATCAAGGAGATAAAACAGGTCTGGAAAGCCATTAAAGGGATTACCAGATTCCGGTCGACTGCATCCAATTCTGCATTGGAGATTGCCCGCAAGGCTGGCTGGGATGAAGGAATAACTGAAATTGAAACACGCGTTAAAACTGCTGTTTCTGCACTCGAAGAGGCAGGTTACTTGAAACGGGGTCAAAATGTACCGCATATTTTTGCAAATAGTATCCTGACAAATAATGCACAGGAAGCAATTGACAAAATCAACTCTTCAGAACGGTTCAGTGAAAAGCAGAAAATAAAAGCAATCAGGATAATAAAAAAACTAATTTCAAGCAAAAGCAAAAGACACTCCAATGACGAAGTTGCTGAATCCAGAATTGATTATATATCTGATCACCTTGGTATTGTAAAGGAAGAAGTTATTAAAATAATTACTTTACTTCGCGAAGAGAAGATCCTGGCAGACACCAGGGACCTGACCGCTTTTATAAAAAAAGGAGACCTTGTAAACCGGTCAAAATCAATTGCTGAAACTTATCGACAAATAGAAGAATTTTTCCTTCAGCAACTGGAAGAAAATGAAAAGACATATCATCTCAAGGAATTGAATGAGAAAGCTATTGAAGCGGGTTGCCAGCATGTTACGCCCAATAAATTTAAAACCATTATCAATTTCTGGGCGATTAAGAATTGGATTAAAAGACAAAATCTGAAGAACTCAAAAAACCATGTCGTCATCCAATGCATCCAACCTAAAGATGAGTTACAGGAAAAATTAAAAAAGAGACATTCTCTTGCAAGATTCATCGTTGAATTTCTTTATGGAAAAATTGACAATAATGCAGATGTAAACGCGGAAGAGGTATTGATAGAATTTTCAGTTATTGAACTACAGGAAGCATATAAGGAGAGTCTTGAACTATTCAAATTTGAAGTTACAACAGATGATATTGAAGATACATTATTCTATTTATCCAGGATTGAAGCAATTAAAATTGAAGGAGGATTCCTGGTTATATATAACACAATGACGATCGAGAGGGTCGAACAAAATATTAAAGCTCAGTATAAAAAAGAGGATTATCAAAAGCTGGATCAGTTTTACAAGAACAAAGTGCAGCAGATACACATTGTTGGAGAGTATGCGAAGAAAATGCTGGAAGATTATCGCGGAGCATTGCAATTTGTGGATGACTATTTTAAATTAAACTATCCTGTTTTTCTCAGCAAATACTTTAAGGGAAGCCGTCTTGATGATATTAATAGAAATTTAACTCCGGCAAAATTCAGGCAGTTATTCGGATCACTATCCACTGCTCAATTGGCAATTATTAATGATAAAGAATCCAAATACATAGTTATTGCAGCCGGTCCCGGGAGCGGAAAAACAAGAGTGCTGGTTCACAAACTTGCTTCCCTGCTTCTGATGGAGGACATTAAGCACGAACAACTTTTAATGCTCACTTTTTCAAGAGCAGCTGCAACAGAATTCAAGAAAAGATTGATAGAACTTTATGGCAATGCGGCAAGATTTATCGAAATCAAAACATTCCATTCCTACTGTTTTGATTTATTGGGAAAAGTTGGCAGTATCGAAAAATCTGATGAGATAATTAATGCTACTATTGAAAAGATTAAAAATCATGAAGTTGAACAGAGCCGTATATCAAAAATGGTTCTTGTAATTGATGAAGCTCAGGATATGGATGTGCATGAGTATAATCTGATTAATGAACTTATAGAAGAAAATGAAGATATGAGAGTGCTGGCTGTCGGTGATGATGATCAGAACATTTTTACATTCAGAGGGGCGGATTCTGTTTATATGGGGAAGTTTATCACTGAAAAGAAAGCAAAAAAATATGAGCTCTTTGATAATTTTCGAAGTAAAAGCAACCTGGTTACATTCTCTAATCAATTTGTCAAGACAATAAAACATAGATTAAAAACATTGCCGATTGTTGCATCTGACAAGAAAAATGGGATTATCAAAACTGTTAAATATCAAAGTAATAATCTGATAGTTCCTACTGTAAATGACATTATTTCGACTGACCTCTCAGGTACTACATGCATATTGACACAGACAAATAAAGAAGCTTTAAATATTACAGGTCTGCTTATAAAGAATGGATTCAAGGCTAAGCTGATCCAAACTAATGACGGATTCAATTTGTATAATCTTTTAGAAGTCCGTTGTTTTCTTGACACCCTTAAATCAACGGATGATTCACCTTCAATTAGTGATAAAAAATGGGAAAGAAGTAAATCAGAGTTATTCAGAAGATTTGACAATAGCTCAAAATGGGAAATCTGTAAAAACATTATCAGAGACTTCGAATCCACAAATACCAGGATAAAATATTTTTCTGATTTAGAAGTATTTATACGTGAATCAAAATTAGAAGATTTTCAAAGGGAAGATGGAGAGACAATCTTTGTATCAACAATACACAAAGCGAAAGGCAAAGAGTTTGATAATGTTTTTATTATGCTCGAGAATTGCGACCTGTCAAGTGATGAAAACAAGCGTATTGTATACGTTGCAATGACCAGAGCCAGACAAAATCTGTTTATCCATCATAACAGTAACTTTTTTGACACATTTCAGGCAGATGGATTAGTTTCTCTTGTTGATTGTGAGAATTATGAATTACCTGAAAAGATAACCATGCAATTATCATTTAGTGATGTCAATCTTGGATTTTTTGAGTACAGGCAATTCCAAATAAACAGTCTCATACCTGGTGATATTTTATGCATTAAGGACGAAGGTCTATCAGATAATACAGGAGATATAGTATTAAAATTCTCAAAGAAATTTAATGAGATTATCTCTCAACTTAAGGATCAGGGATATCACTTACAAAAAGCCAGGATTAATTTTATCGTATACTGGAAAGATTCTGATAAAGAAAAGGAATCAAAGATTATTTTACCAGAACTGGATTTTGAGAAATAGGTAAGGTTTTTGCAGCACGTTATAATACGACGAAGCTGTAAATGACATTGACAAAAAAGACAACAATTAATACATCTGAGTCGTTATCCGGATTGAGCCCCCATTGTTTGGGGAAAAGATGCAGCACAAGTAGAATCCGGAGCAAAGCTGAGACTAGAAATATGGAACAGATAGGCAAGGATAAACATAATAAGCCAGGAAGCTTGCAACATAAAGAACAGTATGCCACTGTATGCGCCCTGTGCTCTGTGCCCTGTGCTCTGTGCCCTGCGCCCTGAGCCCTGTGCTCTGCGCCCTGTGCCCTGTGCCCTGAGCCCTGCGCCCTGTGCCCTGCGCCCTGTGCCCTGTGCCTGTTTCTTTATATTTGAATTGTTAGATATAATATATAAAAGACCAGCTTACAGGTATCATACCACTAAAATCAAAATTAAATTATGATGAAACCCACATGTATTGCATACACAAACACGTATGAATATAATTTTCATACATGTGGGTTCCCCCGCTTGAGCGGGGCAGGCTATCAGACCATTGAAATAAAAATTATATACTCATGAAACAACGTACCATCTTTATAATTTTAAGTTGCATTATTTTATCATCCTGTACTGCAACCAAACTTTTGACATCCAATGTCCAACCTTCAGAAGTTACAAATCTTAAACTACTTGAGCCTTATTCCTATATCTCAATGATAAAGAAGGGTAATAGTGGAGAATTGGATGACAGCATATCGGCAATTTCAAAGCAGTTGAATATCAATGTTATAAAAAGCTTTGATGAGCAAATTCCAATCACCGGGGATATTTTTCTGACTGACTCTGCAATCAACATAACTCTTGAGAAAGAATACGAAGAACTGATTCTGACAGCTGATAGAAACAAGAGCATTACAAATCTCAGAATAACACCTACCCTGGATAAAATATTGGAGGCAAATGAAACAAGATTTGGGCTGATTATCATATCTGCAGGTTTCACCAGAGTAAAAGGAAACTATGGCAAAGAAATTCTAAAAGGTGCTGCTCTTGGTATATTAACATTGGGAATGTATTATCAGACTCCAATAAAAGCCTATTCGACTATATATGCCATGATTGTCGATTCAAAAGAAGACAATGTTGCATTCTATCGAAAGTCATTTAAGGAAGACATGGAACCACTCGATCAAGAAGTCCTGACAAATCAATATAAAAAGATCTTTGAGGGCTATTTTTGGACAAAAAAATGATTGCCGCATGCCGCGTGCCGCACGCCGTTCTTTCGCCCTGTGCTCTTTGCTCCGTGCTCTGCGCCCCGTGCCCTGTACTTAATTCTGCATATTTTTTGAATAATTGCAGCCGCGTATTTATTAAATTCAACCCCTAATTCGCAGAATTAACCAAAGTGTAGTATAATATTATGCATAAACTATTCATTTCTATTATCATGCTTTCAATCTTCTGTTCATGTTCAAAACAGATACAACCGAAAGTTATATCCGGAGACAAATTGATAATCGTAAATGCAGATGATCTCTGTATGAACGATGAGACAAGCAATGCAATAATCGACGCGTACCGAAATGGTATTGTTACCAGTACCAGTGCTTTTGTAACCTTTGCGGAACCCGTGTCTGCACTGAGACGTATTCATTCTGAAAATCCTGATTTGCCCATCGGTATTCATTTGAATATCACTGAAGGGAAATCGCTTCTTCCCGCGAGTGAAATACCCAGCCTTGTAGACAAAAACGGTAATTTTTTCTCACCCGATCAAATAATGTCTAAGCTGCCAGACATAAAAATTGAGGATGTCCGAAAAGAATTAAATGCACAGGTCAAACTATTCCTTTCTTCAGAAGTGCCTCTTGATCATATTAATTGCCATCATCATATAACAGCACTGTACACTCCGTTTCATATTGTAATGAGAGAAATATGCCTGCAATACAATGTTCCCATGAGAAATCCGGTGCCCTACAGCATTTACAAAAAAATGAATGTAAATAAGGGTAGTGGAGGAGCATCAGCGGCAAAAGAAATGATTGTCTATGGCCTGCTTCATCCGTTTAAATCTTTTCCGATGATGAAAGTGATGGGTCCGGCTGCATTTATTGAACAGGAAAAAATTAATAATGAAGCAGGAATTAAAATGCCTGACTGGTTTATTGATTCTTTTTTTGAAAATGCAAGTGTGAGTGACTTGAATTCAATTATAATGCAATTACCAAATGGAATCTCCGAAATAATGTGTCATCCAGGAAGAGCCGGTGAAGTAAAAGTTCTTTCTGATCCGGATGTAAAAAAGACTCTGGAAAAATCTCAGGTACGACTTGTGAAATTCGATACCATATAATATAAATAATATAGCTTATTTACGGCACAGGGCATAGGGCATGGGGAAAGTCGTGCAGGTCGAGCAAGGTCTCTTAAAATGAAACTTTAGCGAAAGTCTAAACAATGTATTATGTATTATAGGCGATGTATTATGTATTGCTTTCCACTTTCCACTTTCCACTTTCCACTTTCTGCTCACCAGCTGGCAAATCTGACGTTTTGCACACCGGATCCAGGTCATTTTGAACTCCAAAAAGCCCAAAATCGGGTTCTTAAGTCTAAATAATCATGCCATTGGTCAAAACCTGATTAATTTCCCGTTAACCCGACTTGTTGATTGTAAAGCTCAGTAACACAGATAATTATATGCGATAAAATACTAAAAGCCACCTTCCGGGGTGGTTTTTTTTGTAAATATGGCCTCCGTTTTGACGAACGGCCGCTTAATCCCTGTGAACTATCCGGGCTGTTCCCATGACCGGCTTTTAAAAGCTGATGAATGGTTTTTAAAAACAACCGCAAAACCCCATGTAGTGGGCTTCTGCGTATTGACACGAAGCTTTTTGAGTGTTAATTTTACCATACAATTTTTAACTTAAAACCAGACAGCCATGAGAACACATTATGAAATTTCGTCAGAGGAGACCGGTACAGTAATAATAAGGTGCCGCAAGATTTCCAAAGCCCTTCGCAGATGGTTAAGGGAAAGAGATGTTGAATTCAATCACAGGTTTTTCCTGGCCTGATGATGCCGCATATTAAATAATATGTTAAACCAAATAAAAAGTAAAAAAAACATGAAAGTTAAAAACTGGTATTTTGCAGTTCTATTAATCCTGTTAACTATGGCAGGATGCTCTAAACCTGATGATGATACAGGCCTTTCAATGCTTGGTATTGATCCCGTCAGTGCAGTTTCCCCTAATAAAAAGGCTTTCTTCGAAGGGTATTACTCTCCCGGAAAAGGCATAGCCGATACATGCAAGTCGCAAACTTTCCCGCTGACCGCAGGTCAGCATACAACGATGGGAACGGTTGTCGTATCGAATGATGCCGGATTCCTTTATGTAACCTATAATTCTGATGAAAACTGGGATCTGGATGAGCTTCATCTCTTCATTCTCGACTCAGCCCCTACAGGCAGACTTTCCCCCGGTCAGGCTCCGTATAAGGTCGAAAACCTTGCCGACGGCACTCATTCCTATACTTTTGCCATTCCCCTGAATGAAGACCTTCAATGCGGAAAAGGAATATGGATCCAGGCTCATGCAGCCACCGGAGGTGAAACTGCATACGGAGGAACAATATCCAGGCCGGTTACCGGAGGTCCATGGTTCGGTACTATATACTATGAAATCGAATGTTGTGAAGAAGAAGAAGAATGCGACCTTTCAGCTTCAGCAGTCGTGACCGATGTTAAGTGCTTCGGCGCTTCAACCGGCAATATCGATGTGACCGTAAGCGGCGGAGCCGCTCCCTATACCTTTATGTGGAACACCGGAGCTACAACGGAAGACCTTGAGAACATTCCGGCAGGCGAATACTCAGTTACAATTTATGATGCTGCCCAGTGTATGTTTGTCCTGGATACGATAATGGTACTCCAGCCTGCATCAGGAATCAGTGCATCAAGCGTTGTAACCCAAATCTCGTCTTATGGAGCCAACGACGGAGCCATTGATGTAACAGTTACAGGCGGAACACCGCCCTACAACTATCTCTGGAACAATGACGCCACAACCCAGGACCTCAGCGGACTCGGTCCGGGTGTCTACAGTGTTATTATTACCGATGCCAACGACTGCAGTACAGCTCTCAGGGAGATCTTTGTTGAAGAACCGGATGAGGAGGAAAAACCAATGATCGCCTTTGCAAGGAAAACATACGAACCGATGGTGCATTGCTTCCTCGGAGAGGAATTTGCAGAGTATGGATTTGATCAGTGGGGATGGACCAATGGCGCCCTGGCACCAAATGAAGAATTCACCTCACACTACGAACTGTGGACCAATGTTGACGGTTGTGATGTTGAAGGGGCAACGAAAGTGGGATACATTAAAATGCAGTACTCCGACGGAACTGCAACAGCTGTCATCACTATGATCGGAGATTATAAGATCAGCGAAGCACGCATGTACATTGGCAACGACATTCTTCCGGTAGTTGATGGCGATTACACAGTCGATCCGGCAGACTATCCCCACGTTCATGCAGGACTTGGCGGAGCTACGACCGATACCTTTACGGTTAACGGACTCAGTGGAGATATTTACGTAATAGCTTATGTCGTACTGGGCGACCAGGAAAACAATTTGCTGAGATAATAGCTGTTTTGGTTTAATGTGTGTTCCAGGCGTTATGCCTGTCAGATCCCGGGCTTTTTGTCCGGGATCTTTTTTTTGTGCCCCGGCATGGGAGCTGCCTAGAAGCTTCCGGATAATCCCATGTATATTTCAAAACAATATCATGGAGATATCAATGCGATATCATAATAATATCATATTAATATCAAAACGATATTATGACAATATCAAATAGATATAATAATATATCATGATGATATTGTTTTGATATATATTTCATACATTTGTATTATCTAACCAAATCGTACCAGTGGTTAATACATGAACCTTACACGCCTGATATGAGTCAGAAGAAATCTATATTGCTCCGGATTGAGCCCCGTATCTTCAAAGCGATAGAAAAATGGGCTGCTGATGAGTTGCGCAGCACCAACGGCCAGATAGTTTACCTTCTTGAGCAGGCTCTTCGCAATGCCGGAAGGTACAAGGGAAAACGGGATGATGTGAGCAAACAGGGGAGAGGCTAAGCTTACTGATTGATGAAGTAGACTGAATGGCAGGCGGCGATTCCTGCCGTCTCGGTTCTCAGTCTGCTGTTACCCAGACTGATCCCTTTGAATCCGCTGCTCAGTGCCAGGTCAATCTCTTCCATGCTGAAATCGCCTTCGGGGCCTATCAGGATTAGCGCATCCATACCTTTCCGGTAGATAAGATCCATTTTTCTTGATTCAAAACCGCGATTGCAGTGGGCTATCATTTTTATCCCGGAATGCCCGGCAGCAATGAATTTTCCGAACGGCAGCGCTTCGTTTAGCAGTGGTTTGTAAGCCTTGAGCGATTGCTTCATTGCCGAAATGATGATGTTGTTTATCCTGTCGGTCTTTATGCCCTTCTTTTCCGTATTCCTGCAGATCAGTGGTGTTATCTCGTCAATTCCCAGTTCTACGCTTTTTTCGATGAACCACTCGAATCGTTCCTGGTTTTTTATGGGCGACACGGCCATGTGAAGCCTGTATTCCCTTTTTTCAAATCCCTGATAGCTGTCAGTTATCCTTATCCTGCAGGCTGATGGGTCGCTGCCGGTAATGATTCCCTCGTGGTATCCGCCCATGCCGTCAACCAGCTTCACGCGGTCGCCTTTGGTCATACGCAGCACCCTGATGCAGTGTCGCGATTCACTTTCATCCATCACGCATGAATCACCGGTGATACCGGGCACATAAAATATCTGCATAGCGCATTCGGGTTTTAAATATTGCTCTTATCTGACCAGGCCGTCGAGTTGATTGATTACAGCTTCCTCTTCTTCGGTCATTCTTCTGAGGAAGCGGCCGAGTCTGTCCTCGACAGCTATCATATAGGTATAAGGCTTTCTTTCAGAATTATCGGGATGCTTCCTGTCTCTCAGCCGTATGGAGCTTATAAGCTTGTTGAATTCAATATTGCCGGCCTGGGCCATCATAACACCTCTGAAATAGGAGAAGTAATACCATGTTGAAGGGTCGGCCTTGAGATAAATGTCAATCATATCGCCGCTTCTTCTTCTCTGAATATCCACATATCCGTCAACATACACGTTGACCGGCTGTCCGCCGATATAGCCGATTCCGATCTTCCCCTTAGAGCGGAATGATGAGGAAGCCTCATTCCAGTAAAGCGTAACATCATTAAGGAGAATTTCATAGGTGAATTCCTTTGGCATGTTAGCGGAGGAGCCGAAAAGGCCGGTTTCCTGTCTTATCTGGTTGGCGGCACTTTTCCCGATAAGATCGTCTAAGCCCTTGATATAGAAATCCGAATTCAGGCTGACCGGCTTGAGCGTAGGCATCATCCTGATCTCATCGCTCACCATTTTCAGGGCTTCAGGGGAGAAGAAGAAATCGAGCCCCAGAATTGTTCTGATCTCAATTTTCCCTGAATCGGTGTTGTTAACGAAATTCCCTGCCGTAGCCATCAGAACATGATCGAAGTTTGTTCCGAAATTCAGTTTTCCTTCACCGTTTAAGATGCAGGAAGTTCTGTCGAGTGAAACCATGTTCCCTGATGCTGAAGGATCGGCGATCTTTTCAAGCGATGATATCTGGTACCTGTTTCCCTGCTTGTTGTACCACAGATATCCGGTTGCATTCACCATTCCTGCATCCGACCATGATTTCTTCTCGCTCAGGAAGGCGGGATAGATATGAAGGGAATCGATATTAATGAATGAACCCGAAACAAGTATTTCGTCATTGGGATTCCTGGGTTTTTCTGATATCGCGATCATTACATTCATCGGATCGATGAACGATTTGAATTTCACGGGATGGCTCCTGATACGTCCGCAGTCGTGGACGATGCCTGCCGAACCGGTGAACAGCAGATTCGGGGAGTTTGAATACAGGTTAACATCACCGGAGAACGAGAATGCAGGGCTAAGCATGAATTCAGCATCGGCAGGGATGAATCCCTTTGCACTTGTTGCCATGGTGTCGACGGTAATCTCCGGAAAGCTGATCTGCTGAACGCGCTTGCTGTCGTCTGTGTAATCGTAGACAGCGCTTCCCGAATATCTCCTTGAGGACTCAATTTCTATATTGGCCGAATGCAGGATATGACGGTTGTTGACTGCAACAAGGGCATTCGTCAGCTTATCGATAGCCGCTCTTCTCCTGATGGTGATTCTGCCCATGTCGGGTTGAATGAGGGCATCGGCTATACGGATATAGTTAATGTCTTCGGCCTCAATATATTCCTCATTTAAATTGTAGCTCGCCTTTAGTGATGTAAAGGAAATAGTGTCGCGGATGTTGTTTGTTGAAACAAATGTTGGTTTTTCAGGAGAGCTCAGACTGGTCCTTAGCAGCTGGTCAGCCGGCATAAGTCCGGAGACTTTTTTCCCTTTCTGTTCCATCGAGAGGATCTTCGTATCCTGGTTGTATTCAAAATCAGTCATGGTGCAGATATACTGTACCTCCGGAAACTTCACTACCGAAGAATCGGTGTTAAGATGGAATCTCGAGAGCTTCGTGGCAAAGTTTATGTCGGCATTGACATTGTCGGCGATAAAGGCATATCCGCTTGTGGATGAGGATTTCAGGTTGTAGTCTGCGGTGTCGGCCCTGATTGTTCGCGTTTCAAACGCGAACTGCCCTGAAGTAATCCTTGAATCGGGCATGTCGATTATACCGCTACCCTGGAGACCGGTGCTCTTCAGATTGATGCTTCCGTCGAGCGTGGTACCGTTGGCGAACATATTGAATCTTTTGCCGCCTGTATTGAAGCCATGCCATTCATCTTTCCCGGGAAACCATTTTATTTCAACATCCGTGCCTGTCAGTTCGGGGAAAAGTCCGGAGCCGTCATCTGCAATATTAAAGGTGTTCGCTTTTGTAAGCATTGAGTCGGGGAAGAAACGGTACTCGTCTGAAGTGGAGGTGGAGGTGAGGTGCTTTAGTACCCCGTTGCCGATCAGGCCCTTGCTGCTCATATGTATCTGATCGAATAGTACGGCCCTCCCGTCGTAGATCTTAAGTCCTTCTTCCGGAATGCTCATCTGGAATCCGAGGGAGTTGTTTTCCTGGACTGTCAGGTATTGTTTTGAAGGCTCAATTATATTTCCCCCGAAAAAAACACCTGTAAGTCTCAGTTCAGAGCTTGAATAGTGATCGATGTTTTCAAATGTGAAGGGGTCTATCATGAAATAGAAATCATCTCTCTTGTAGACGCCCTCCAGGCCTTCTATCTTGTCGTAAAAGATGTAGGATGAGGATGTTGAGTTGACTATAGGATACTGGGACAGGCTTTTCAGTCCCGATTTGTTATCCGGATCGTCAATATACAGCTGGGCCGAGCCCAGTTCAACCACACTATTGACATAAAGTGCAATGGCATTGCCGTATTCATCAAGCTCTTCGGTTTCCACCGCGATCCTTATGGAGTCGATGCTCTGAAGATTTATAACAAAGGTATCGTAGTTGAACTGGAAATCCTTGCCAAAGAAGGTAAAAAGGCCGGCAAGAACTGCTCCGTCAAATCTGAACTGTTTGTTTTTCCCAAGCACTATCTGCTTGTCAGCGGGGAAAATGGCTACCTTCTGGGAGTCGCTTATAAAAATACTTTCAACGCCGTTAACTGTCAGATTGAAGTCTTTAAGATCAAGAAAAGCGTTGTCGAGCGGAGCCCTGGTCTCACTGAAAATTGAAATTACATCGTAGTCCTTTTTCCCGGCATAGGAGTCGATGTAATCCCTGGTCTTCTGCTTGATGGTAACTTCCTGATTCGACTGGTCATAGAAAATAAATCCCCGCTTTGCCATGTCGATGCACAGGGCTGTAACATATTCCTCTGATTTATTGAGCCATTTGGCAAATTCACTCACGGGAAATGTTTCGGAGTAGTACCACTCGCTGAATTTCCTGAGTCTTGTAAGCGGATGTTCATTGTCGAGGTTCATCAGTTTCATGAAATCATTCGAGTCGAAAAAGGTAGACGACTCGAACAAAGCCTGTCCCATTGCAGCACCCATCGGTCTCGAAATAACAGCATTTTTCTCGTCCATATTCCACGACAGGTTTTCAAAATACATGTCGACATTGTGAAATGTGTTGTAGTAGGGGCTGTGTGAGACGGGATTGTTGGTCCGGAAAAGGTTTAGTTTCCGGTTCGGTCCGTTGAAAGAAAACCCGAGGCTTGTATGGTAAATGGAATCCTGTCCGAGGTATATTGTTGCCTGGGTTTCCTGGCTGTTTATACCACTGCTTGAGAACACGAAGTCGGCTGAGGCTATCTTTATGAAGAGCGTGTCGTTCCTGAAAAGGTTTATCATCGCGGGAAAAGCTTTTTCACCTCTTCCCTTAATAAGGGCGCCTTCAAATAGAAGTCCTCCTTCGAAATCCACACCCTTGTATAGATTTTTAATTTTGAATTGTTTCCTGTAAGTTTCAAACTGAGGAAAGGTTGCCCTGTTGCTGCTTGTTATAGTTGCAGCCTTATCGGTCAGTACACCGTAAACCGGTTCGGAGAACCACGATTTATTTGTGAGCCGGGCTGAATCGCATGTGAATGTATTCCTTGTTACGTCGATAATATAATCGCTGATCTCAGCATATACATCATTCGCGGGATAACCTGCCTTTTCCCATGTGATGGTTCCCTGAGTTCCGTGGAATTCCTGCAGATCGGGATGGAAAATGCCTGATGCCTTGTATATTTCCGTGCTGTCGCGCTGAGAGTAGCAAGTAAGCGTGACATTGTTCAGGACAATATGAAACGAAGTATCATGAGTGAACTTTAAATCGGCATTTTTGGCTTTCCATTTTACCGATCCCGTGTTAATCAGCAGGTTATCTCTTATCAGCAGGCTGGTGTTCTCGATATACCTTGCAAGGCTCTCATTCCTTATCTTCGGATTAAAGATCATTTCGGAAAGGCCGGTCAGCCAGTAATTCAAAAAGGCATCGGTTTTGTTGTAAGTGGAGAAATCGGTGAGTGTCTGCAGAAACTGGATGAAATGCGGATTGGCCCTTATCTGTCTTGCCGTCAGCTGGGTCGAGAGGTCGATGATTATGGTCATATTCTCCTTGTTGAAGGCGGAACTGTCCCATCTTGCAATGAAAGTATTCAGTATTGCACTTTTGTCTTCAGGAAGAACCGGACCCATAAAAGTCAGAAGTTCATCCTTGAATTTTATCGGATCGCCGCTAAATGCCGGTTTGGCCTGTGAAAAAAGGCGTCCGGCCGGAAGAAGGATCAAAAGCAAACCCAGTATGATGAACTTCCTGACCATTAATTATATTATTTGAACTGCAGATTACCGTTATTTTCATCAAACGGCAATTGACAGTCTCATATTATCGGATGGCTTCAACAATAGCTATGAAATCATCCTTTTTCAGGGCAGCTCCGCCAATCAGTCCTCCGTCGACATCAGACATTGAGAATATCTCAGTCGCATTTGACGGTTTACAGCTGCCGCCATAAAGAATTGTAAGGTTTTCTGCAATTTCTTTGCCGTATTTCTCACTGAACAGTCCCCTTATGAACTGGTGTATCTCCTGAGCCTGTTCGGGTGTGGCCGTGAGTCCGGTTCCAATTGCCCATACCGGTTCGTAAGCAACAACCACATTAGTGATTTCTTCTGCCGTGAGATTGAAGAGTCCGTTCTCAACCTGGTTTTTCACGACTTCGAAATGTTTTCCCGATTCCCTTTCGCCGAGTACTTCACCAACGCAGAAAATGACTTTCAGTCCGTTTGAAAGGGCGAGTTTTGCCTTCCTGTTAAGGATGTCATTGTCTTCGTGGTAGTAACTTCTTCTTTCCGAATGACCTATAATCACATATCCTGCTCCTGTGCTTTTAATCATGGCAGGGGATATTTCGCCTGTATAGGCTCCTGAGGGTTCGGAGGCACAATTCTGGGCTCCAAGGCACAGCTTACCGTCTTTGAGCAGCTCCGCGACACCTGCAAGATGAATGAAGGGGGTACAGAGCACAACTTCAGCCCTGGATGGCTTCAACCTGAAATAGGTGTCTACTGATTCAGCAAGCTTTAATCCTTCAGCCAGTTCCATGTTCATCTTCCAGTTGCCGGCAACAATTTTCTTTCTCATAGTTTTTTTAGTTTATAATATAGTTCAACAATAATTCCTGGTATAATCATTACTGATCCTTCTGCTGCACTTCTTTTTTCCGGTTTTTCCCGACAACGAAAAACTGACTGACAAGCAGAAAAAGCACCAGCGCGGCCAGTGCAAGTGAATAAACAACAAGCACGGGTGGCTTGCGGGTCATTTTCTGAAGCTCCGCGGCAGTCATGTCATTTACAAAATTCTCTTTGGGAGGTAGTGTGGCCCATGACCATTTGCCCATGATATTACCATCCCTGAGCAGCATATATCCGGGATTTGAGCGGATAATTGTCTTAAGGGTTATCTCATCGGCGGTGCAGAAGATCAGGCTGTTCTGATAGTTCATCACCACATCGCTTCCCGACGCGGTAACCACGTAAAAACTCATTCCTTTTTCGTTGCACCATTCACCGAGTTCAAAACCCTTTTCGAGGTGTTCCTGAGCCGCCTCATTCAGCTTTGTCGATATCATGATCATGGTATAACCGGGATTAGTAAGGATCCAGTCGGTTATATCGTCGCCCTGAGTTGTTGTGATTGCAAAATCGTGAATGGGAGGGATATATCCTTTTTTTACCAGTACCGATATCTGGTCAACGAACACCCAGGTGGTGTCATCCGCGGGATAGTTCTCGAGGGTAAACTCCTTCTGCACCCCGTCCTTTTCGTAGATAAAAGTGCTGAGGTATTCATCGGCAGGCGCGTCTTCAGGAATCATCATTCCCTCGGGGATATTGTTCCCGGTTTTGTAGGGAAGGAAGTCGAAAAGCTGAAGGTATCTCAGGTTTAGCAGTGAAAAGATGACGAAGAACACGGATACGCTTATTATTGCATTCCACTCCCTTCGGGGTTCACAGACCCCGGGCAGTTTATTCCTGTTGATGAAAAGAAACAGGGCCGGAATTAATAGAATAACGTTTTTGCCGAAAGTCTGCCAGTTGGTAAGATGAATGGCATCGCCGAAGCAGCCGCAGTCCGACACCGGGTTTGTAAGAGCCAGGACGAGGGTAAGCGGAGTGAAAATAATCATAAGAAGCATAACACCCCATACTCCGGTTTTTATCCGGTAGCCGCTGAGCACCGAAAATCCGGCGACAAACTCGGCGGTACAGAGGATAATACCCAGCGCGAGGGCAAGCGGCTGAAGAAAGTCGAGGTGGAAAGCCTGAAAGTAATCACCGAATTTGTATGCTGAACCAAGCGGATCAATCGCTTTGACAGCTCCGGAGAACATGAATACCAAACCAATAATAATTCTGCTTACATTCTTTAATAAATTCATTTCAGATCAGTTTCCTTTCAGTTATAGTTTGTATGATTAGCGAGGAAATTTCCTCAGGTGTTTTAATCTTGTCACTGTTATCGCTGCAGTTGATAACGACAAGTCTTTTGTCGCTACGCGAGACTCTCAGATATATGTCCCTTACCTTTTTCTGGAATATCAGGCTCTCCTCATGTATGTCGGGTGAGCCTTTAAGATAATCCCTGTCATTACCTCTTCTGCCTGAACTCAGTTTTCTCTCGGTGAATGAAAACGGCACATCGAGGAATATGTTCAGGTCAGGTGTTGGTATCCCGAAGTGACTGAATTCCAGCGTAAGTATCCAGTTCATAAGCTTTTCCCGCGAATCAGGGTCATCCAGTTTCGCGCACTGGTACGCTATGTTCGAGTAGGTATACCTGTCGAGCAGGACTATCCTGCCCTCATTGAGCCAGTTTCTTATCATTCCGGAAGCATCCATGCGGTCGCCTGCAAACAGCATGGCAACCAGGTAAGGATCAACATCGCCGATAGAACCGAATTCCCCGCGCAGGAAGCGAGCAATCAGCTCTCCGAAATAAGGTGAGTCGGTTCTGGGAAAATGCAGTAGTTCACAACTATAACCCTTCGCGGCAAAATAGTCGTTAAGAAGTTTCAGTTGGGTTGATTTTCCTGATCCGTCGACACCTTCTATTACAAACAGCTTCATGCGTTCCCGATTTCAACTGATGCAAAAGTAATAATCATCCCTTAAGATGAAAACTGATCGGGATTTAATTTATTTTGAATCCCTTGCAATGTAATTAACATTCAATGAAGAAGATTATGCCATGCTGAAAGGGTCTGAGGGAAAAAAGTTGTAATTTAGGGGCCTGAAAAATGCTGTTATGACTGACAAACCGTTTTCTATAAATGTCAGGGGTCGGCTTATCGATCTGTCGGTTCCCAGGGTAATGGGGATTATCAATGTCACTCCCGATTCATTTTTCAGCGAAAGCAGGGTGGAATCGGAGGCTGAAATAATAGAAAAAGCAGGAAGGATGCTTGAGGACGGCGCTGATTTCATAGATATCGGCGGATGGTCGTCACGGCCCGGAGCTGCCGAGATACCTCCCGAAGAAGAAAAGAAGCGGGTGATCACTGCTGTCAGGGCTATAAGCCGCGAGTTCCCGCGAGTGGCAATTTCGGTTGATACTTTCAGAAGCGAAATCGCGGAAGAAGCAATTGTGGAGCACGGGGCAGGGATGATAAACGATATCGCGGGAGGAGAGGCCGACAGTAATATGTTCCAGACTGTTTCCCGCCTGCAGGTCCCCTACATAATAATGCATATGCAGGGCAAACCTGCCTGGATGCAGCAAAATCCCAGGTATGACGACATAACAGCCGATATAATAAAATGGTTCGGCGAAAGGACGGTAAAGCTTCAGTCGATGGGAGTGAATGACATTATTATTGATCCGGGCTTCGGATTTGGAAAGAATTCCGGACATAACTTTGAACTCCTCAGGCATCTCGGTGATTTTTCGATAATCGGACTGCCTGTTCTGGTGGGTGTTTCAAGGAAGACAATGATTTGGGAAACACTTGGAATATCTCCCGGGGAAGCCCTGAACGGGACAACAGTGCTGAATACCGTGGCTCTTCTTGAAGGAGCTGATATTCTGAGAGTTCATGATGTAAAAGAAGCGGTTCAGGCAGTGAAGCTTGTCATGAAACTGAAAAACAGTGCTAAGTAAACAAGATGCTTAATATTACAATAATCGACATAATAGATATAGTCCTGGTGGCTATTATTCTGTACCAGCTATACCGGCTGATCAGGGGGACCGCGGCCTTGAGCATATTCATCGGGATATTCATCATTTACATGTTCTGGCTGATAGTAAAGGCTCTTAACATGGAACTTATCAGCGCACTGATGGGCCAGGTTATCGGAGTTGGAGTGATAGCTCTTATTATAGTGTTTCAGCAGGAAGTCCGCAGGTTTCTCCTTGTTATAGGTAACCGTTATATGAACCGGAGGAGGTTTTCTTTCGGCAAGATATTCGCCGGCGAGGAGGAGAAGGGAAGTCCAAGGGAAGCTGAGGAGATAGTCAGGGCCGCCGAGTCGATGGCTTCGAAAAAGATCGGGGCGCTGATAGTTCTGGGGCGTAAGAGCAGTCTTGATATATATTCCGAAGGAGGAGAGAGGATAGATGCAATTATCAGTGCAGGCCTGATCGAAACAATTTTTTTCAAGAATTCACCTCTGCACGACGGAGCCGTTCTTATAGAAGACGGGAAGATATTTGCAGCCCGGTGTCCGCTTCCCATAACCGACAGCGTTAATCTGCCGGCAAGGTTAGGGATGAGACACAGGGCAGCCATAGGGATCTCGGAGCATACCGATGCACTGGTAATAGTGGTGTCTGAAGAATCGGGTCGTATTTCGGTCGCGGAAGGTGGAGAGATAAGGGAGAATATTAGTCCTAATGAACTTCGTCAGATCCTTCTCAGGGAGAAAATATAAAAGGAATCCTTACCGGCCTTTTGTCAGAATTGCTCAAGTATCGATATAACCAGTGCTTCCTTGTCGGTGCCTGAAGCCTTGCTGAAAGCCTTTTCAATGATATCTTTCTTTTCGGGAATCGCCCTGACAATTGATTTTTTGTTAAGCTGCACCTGCTGAAATATCCCCTCACTGCCTTTAATATAATACTTCGTATCATTTACATACTCGTCGTATCGCCTGTCGGCGGAATAGGCTCCCTTGTAATCGGCTGTGACAAAATTCTTCATGGGCACCTTTATGAATTCATATTCCCCATCTCCAATTACCTGATAAAACCTGTTTTCCCTGATTCCCTTATCAAATTTCCGGCCTGATGTGGTCCGGAACAGGACTTCCCTGCCGTCTATATTGATAATGACCTCCTTTACATATTGAGCCGGAATAGAAAACTCAGCAGTGTTTCCTGACCTGGCATAGATGATCGTGTTGTTCACCAGGTCGAGATCTGCATTGATCTCAAAATAATAATCCTGTCCGGAAAGCATCAGGAAAGATGGCAGAAGAGTGTCAGCCAGCCTGGGAGTTCCCTTGATTCCCTCATACCTTGTATCGAATGTGATCCCTGTCTGGGACATCTTATTCAGATTCATAACCGACTGCATATTCTCCACCGACATGAATACTCTCTGGGTGGCTTCAGAGAGTTGCTGCGAAAATGTATTGACAGCGATGAAAAAGAATAGGCAGATAACAATTGATTTTTGCATCTTGATAACTTTTTGCCGGTGTGCGGCCGGCTGATTAAACCATAACAGCCATTAGTCCTGCTTACAAATTTAATAAATTCGGCTGACTGAATTAATAAGATCTGAGTGCATTAATTCCTGGGTCCCTCTGTAATATCCCTGTCTGATAAACTTGGCAAGTCAGAAGATGAATATTTTTGTTCAGGAAATGAAATCCTGAACATTTTTTATAACATTTGTAATTGACATTTAAGAATCATCACGATATGAAGAAAATACTTCTAATACTCATTGCAATGGCAAGTTTAACCGGATTATACAGTTGTTCCGGCTCTTCAGATCCCGCGGGATGGAGCAGCGGGAAGATTGATCAGTGGTTTGAAAAAGGAGAATGGCTTGGAGGCTGGGAGGCAGTTCCTGATGAGTCGATAAACAGGAAATCATTTGCGATTTCCTATTTCAGACACAGGGAGAGATGGGACAAGGCCTTCGCCTTTCTTCGCGACAATGACCTTTCGACGCTCGAGCTGAAACGTTATGATATTGACGGAGATAATGTTTATGCTCCTGTCAGCGAGTACATTACAAAAAACGAGGAGGATGCCCGCCACGAGGCTCACAGGGCATATATAGATATTCAATACGTGATAAGCGGAAAGGAACTTATCGGAGTGGCTCCCATATCGGCTAAAATAACAGAGCTTGAGTCATACAACCAGGCAAACGACATCGAGTTTTTTACCGTGAGCGGCGGAGAAAACCGTCCGGCAAATCCATCGCGATTTTTTATTTTCTTTCCCGACGATGCACACATGCCAGGTCTTAAGGATGGGGAGAACTCACCAGTAAGGAAGGTAGTTGTAAAAGTCAGGGTGGATTAAAAAGAAGAGACGCCGGGGCAGGCGTCTCATGCATCTTGGGTTGACGGCACTGTGCAGTTAAGAAGTGCTTCTGATTCGTTTTTACGTATCTTGTTCCCTAATGTTACATTTTTTTCACAGTCTTTGACGAATGACGACCGGCTCACGAAGATGAAATAACTGAACTGTTAAACTAACTATTTGATTGTATGTATATTGATCATGTTGCCATCTGGACTGAAGATCTTGAAAGGGAAAAGGAATTTTTTCTCAGATACTTCGAATGCACTGCAGGTCCGAAGTATATAAATGTCAGGAAAGGATTCTCTTCATATTTTATTTCCTTTTCATCAGGGGCGAGAATAGAGCTGATGAAAAGGAATGATATTACAGGGAGCAGATGCGGAGAGACAATAGGCATAGCCCATATCGCCATTGTTGTTGGAAGCAGGGAAAAAGTCGACAGCATGACAGCCCGTTTTGAGAAGGACGGATACAAAGTGAAAGGCATGCCAAGAGATACAGGCGACGGTTACTATGAGAGCGTCATTCTCGATCCGGAAGGAAATATTATCGAATTGATGGCGGAGTAAAGGCATAAAGCCTAAATAGCGGGATTGCCTTGTCCCGTTGAAATCATATATATTAATGTGTCCTGAGTAATAATTCAGGTGGCTGTCCGTTTTTAATGGGATAATGATTGAAAGTCAATATCAGCATTATAAGATTGAGGTTTGCTGTTATTTGTCCATATGACAAAGCATCTTGGCTTCAGGGCGGGCATATTGTACCTTAAGAAGTTGTGGTTCATAGAATGAACTAAAGCTTTGAGGTTTATGAGAAATTTTATACTTTTCCTGTTATTGTGCATATTCTCGGCAAATCTTTCGGGACAGACCTGCACAATTATTTCAAAAGCAAATAATATTACACCCGACAAGTTGTGTTCTCCCGTTACGGTATCGTGGACTGTCAGCTATACCGGAGTGAACAATGCCGGCACCCCGGTTGAGATAAGACTTGACTGGGATAACGGTTCAGTTGTCACGGTTCCGGCAATTCAGTCTGGACCCGGAGTTTTTTCCGCCACTGCCTCTAATACCTATACATCTGCCGGACGAATTTGCAATTATCATCCTAAAGCCACCCTTATTGTCAACGGAACGCTCTGCACTTCGTCGACCCAGGAGCAGATTGTCACGGTATGGGACGATGACGACCATAACGGGGGCAACATGCACATCAATCCAGAGATATATCCTGTCTGTTATGGAAACAGCGCTGATGTGCGTTTTCAGGACCTTACGCAATTCAACTGCGTACCGCCCCAGGAGAGAGACAACCCGAATATCAATACCCGATGGATACAATGGATATACGGTACAGATATAACTATGACGGGGCAGCCCGTTACCATTGAAGGTAGATCGAGGAGCTATCCCTATACGGACAATGTTATCACGCTGACCGGACCTGTAACCGGTTCGGGCGTGATGTCGAAGGTAATAAATGTCGCCGCTGATAAGAATGTAGGGGAATATTTCCAGGTCACGCTTAGAAACTGGAATTACTGTAATCCCTATGATGATCCGAATATACCTGGTCCTCCGAAGGACCGTGTTAACGGCGATAATCCCCCGGTGGAGACTACCGCGATAATCCTTATTGTTGATTATCCTGATGCCACCATCGATCCTGTTGCCCGTATGTGCGCCAATGCACCGCCGGTGACACTTACCGCCCATGATCCGGGTGGAAACTGGTCGGGCAAGGGTGTGTCGGGAAATAAGTTCGATCCTTCTGTTGCCGGTGTCGGAAGCCATATTATCAGGTATAATATAACAAATGCAGAAGGCTGCAGCGACACTGATACGGCAATTGTAAAAGTTATGCCAGTGCCTGATGCAACCATCGATCCGGTACCGACATTGTGTATCACCGACACCACGATAACTCTTACTGCTGCAAGTGATGGAGGAATCTGGAGTGGACCTGGAGTGACGGGGAATATTTTCAACCCGGCAATATCGGGCTATGGCAATCATCAGATTGAGTACAAGATTGTTGATTCCAACGGTTGCATGGACTCCGACCTGATAACGATAACGGTGGCAACACCCGATGCAACAATCATCCCGATTGATACCCTTTGCATTAATCATGCCCCGATTACCCTTATCGCTCACGATATGGGAGGTGTCTGGTCAGGTCCGGGCGTGACGGATGACAAGTTTGATCCTGCAATTGCAGGTCCCGGTACGCATACGATACACTACAGCATTGTAAATCCCGAATGCAGCGACTCCGACACGGAAGATATTACTGTGGTCCCGATACCGGTAGTGGATATCAACAGGGTAGGGACAGTGTATATAAACGGTCCTGCCATCAACCTCACTGCCACACCTGCCGGCGGAATCTTTTCAGGTCCGGCCGTCACCGGTTATGTCTTTGATCCTGCCGAGGCCGGTCTGGGCACACACGTGATCAGCTATGAAACCATTATGGACAAATACGGCTGTTACGGAACCGACACCATTCATATTCAGGTTCTCATGCCTCCGCTTCCTGTTGCTGATTTTTCGCCCGACACTGTTGGATGTTCGCCTCTGACAGTGCAGTTTACCAACAAGAGTCTTTATGGCGAAACCTATATGTGGGGTTTTGGCGACGGGCAGTATTCAGTAAAGGAAAATCCGGTTCACACTTATTATGTACCGGGTAGCTACATTGTCAAACTCATCGTTTACAATATTGCCGGCGAATCGGTTCACAACGGCATAGTAACGGTTTATCAGAATCCGACAGCCATTCTGGAAGCTTATCCTACCGATGTGATCAACAACGAGCAGGTAGTTGTCTTTTCAAACAACAGTATGCATGACTCGATTTCATTCTGGCGCTTTGGTGACGGGATGACATCGGAGGAGAAGAATCCATATCACAAGTATATGGAGCAGGGGAGTTATATAGTGACACTAATCGTGACATCGAAGGACGGATGTATTGATTCCGCTCAACTGGCGACACCGGTCAGGGTTGACTGGAAGGTAGGTGATATTGACTTTCCGAATGTCTTCAAGTGGAATGAAACCGGTCCGACCGGCGGATTCTGGAGGCCCGGCTGTTATCCGGAGATGGATTATGTTTTCAGGCCCTTCTATGAGAACGTTTCTGAATATAAGCTTCAGATCTTCAACAGGTGGGGTGTGTTGATTTATGAAAGCAGCGACCTTTACCAGGGATGGGACGGTTACAGCAGGGATGGGAAGCTTGCTGTCCAGGGGGTTTATGTATGGAAAGTTACTGGGAGGTATGCCGACGGTGATTATTTCACCAAGGTCGGTGATGTTACCTTCCTGCATTAAAACGCATTCTGATCAGTTAAGTTAAATAAATCCAGAAGCAGGAAAAGTGGCTCTTCGGAATGTGGATGAAGTCCGGGACAGTCTCTGTCACCGGACTTCTTAATTTTACGGGGTATGATGCGAAATTAAAAATAAATGATATTTTTGCGCCATCGTTTGAAACTGGCACTGAGCGTCAGGTAAAAACGGAAGATTATTTAAGTCAGTCAGAATATTTGAAATAGTTATCGGGGTGTAGCGCAGCCCGGTTAGCGCATCTGGTTTGGGACCAGAGGGTCGCAGGTTCGAATCCTGCCACCCCGACAAAATAAAAAGCCCTGGTACGTCAGTGCCGGGCTTTTCTCTCTTTACACGTCATATTCCCCGGCAGCTTCGGGCTGGTATATAATATCTTCAATCCGTATCCTCGTGAGGCCGGCGGGCACTATCCATTCTATTTCATCTCCAACCCGGTATCCGATAAGGGCAGTGGCTATTGGTGAGAAAATGGATATTTTATTTTCCCTGATGTTTGCTTGTTCGGGGTATACAATTTTAAAGGTTACCGGCTTTTTGGTATTCGCGAAGCATATTTTTACCTCTGAATTCATGGTAACAACATCTGACGGTATATCCTGTGGTTCAACAATGGTGGCATTGCCCAGCTCCTTAAGCAGTTCTTCGGCTTCGGCTGCATTTATAGTACCCGACAGCTTCGCGTTATCTATGTTCTTCAGGATCCTGATATGATCCAGCCGGCTTAATGTAATCTTGTTCATTTCCTTTTATGTTTTAATCAGAAAATGTCTTAAAAGGACAGTGCCTGACCCGTTGATATAGAAAGCACGCGAAGCCCTTGATTAGTCACAAGGGCCACGCATCCTTAGAGTCCTAAAATACAAAATATTTTTGTGAAAACAGATTTGATTCTGAAGAAAATACTCTTCTACAGTTACAGTTCACTGAACCATGCTTCATACGCTTCCTTCTGTTCGGAAGTCATGTTTTTCCCATGGAAGTCAATATCATAATTGTTGAAAAGCCATCTGAAGAAATTAGGATTGTTTTTGGCTTCATTCTCAACATAGCTCTTGAGAGTAAACAATTGATTCCGGCTTCCACCGTCGGGACCTGCCTGAACGTTTATCTGACCGTTCACGTGATTCATGTTGTCCGTTAAAATCTTTACTGCATTTGCTCT
>Ga0302244_1000559_pt1 | contig 28246 bp, 43 predicted proteins | sample AAG_UR_Phe_MG_FD_193513 | JGI IMG/M metagenome (GOLD analysis project Ga0302244, IMG submission 193513) | Enriched activated sludge microbial communities from anaerobic digester in WTTP, New Holstein, Wisconsin, United States - AAG_UR_Phe | ecosystem: Engineered > Bioreactor > Anaerobic >... | reverse complement strand
GACTTGGTGCAAATCTAACTCTAACTGACATTGTGTTTTCCTTTCAGACCTTCTTTTTGTTCTATATCGAACCTTTATATTATACCAGAATTGTCGCTTTGGTTCACCCAATAAAAACCGTTATAGAAGCGCATATTTGATTCTCCCTGTTCAATCTTTGCGTCCGCCTGGTTATCCACCTTGAAATTTATATGTATCTGCGGAGTTACCGCCTGATTGTTCGCCATAATTCCTATTCCTAAAGCCTTCATCTGCCCGGGCGTGAATACGCCCTCATCTTTTCTGATAATCGAGAGCACTTCGTCGGGGCCTATGCCTGAATGGAAACGGGGGATAAGTCTGTAGAACGTGGGTTCATCCGGCATCCCGCCATTATGAAATCCAAGCCCGGCGGTCCAGTCGCCGAACATGTTGCCTGATATGCCGGCAACACCGCTTCCTGCTCCCGTGGGCTGTTTTGCAAATAATCCGGTTATCGCCCCTGTAACCTGCTGCCCCAACGCGCTTGCAACCGCCCTCTTGACGCTCGTTAAAAAGCTGTTAATGTAGTCGGAAAGATTTTTTAAATTCCCTTCAAAGGCATCAAAAAAGAAGTCGGAAAACGCCTGCTGCATCGCCTGAGCGGTCTCTTTCGCTATCTGCTGCGCATATTCAAATGTTGTCTGGAGATTGTACGTATATTCTCTTAAGCCCCGCTGCCAGCCGCCGACAAATGTTCCATCAAGTCTTTCAACTTCAATTATCAAATCGGCAATCTTTAAACGAGTCTCATCTATCTTTGATTCCGCCGTCAACTGCCCCGTCAGGTCGTTTCTTTCTATTGCGGCAAGTCGCATCTTCTCATAATACCCGACTACCTGCCTGTATTCTGCGAGCCTGCCGGCTGCGACATCCCGCCTTGACATTGACATCTCTTTTTCCGCAAGATCAAGGACGGCGAGCGTGTGCCTTGTTCGCGCCTCAAGCTCCTGCATACGGGCATCATCACGTATCTTTTGTTTGTTCTTCTCGGCAATACGGACAATCTCGGTATATTGTGCCTCAAATTCTTCTGCCTCCAGACCTCTTTCACCAAGCATTTCACCCAGCTCCGCCGCCCAGGCATCCTCCGCCGCAAGGCGCTTTTCCAATTCTGATGATTGCTTATTCGTTATCTCTTCCTGAATCCTGGCATCCTGTTCTGCTAATTTATTTGTATACTCGCGCCAGTCCGCCTCCGCCTCTTTTGTCCTTTCCCTGCCTATGCCGGACACTATTGATTCATAGTATCCTGCCAGCAGCTTTTTGTCGGATTCTTTCCCTTTTAGCTCGCCCATTTTCTGCATGGCGTCTTCATACTTGTTTTTCACATCAAGCAGCTTGTCCGCCCATTTATCCGATGATTCCGCCCCCTTTTCGGCGTCCGTCTGCCAGTCCCGCAGCATCTTTTTTATGTTGTCCGCCGCCTTCTTCGCCTCGTCGGAAACAGGCTGCGGCTTGCCCTTGATATTGTATTGTCCTGCCTGACCGCCCATAAGCCTATCACGGAATTTATTAAGCTCTTCTTCGTCCCATGTCATGGGCGCACCCCATTCCGGCCCGGGGGCGACTTTAATGACCCCGCCGGATATGGCCTTGCCTATCTCTTCGGGACTCATGCCCCTTTTCAGCAGCATATCAAGAGTATCCGCGTTTAGTCTCGGCAACGGCACACCCGGAACATTCGCCTTTACTTCTTTCCATGAGCGCATCAGAAAACTGCTCTTTACCATACCGCCGATAAGCGGTATTTTGTCGGCTGCTGCTGCCGCGAGCTTTACAATCTCTTTCAAAGACAGCACCATATCGGCGATGATACTGCCTGCAATCCTAAGTCTGTATATAATTTCCGGTTTAACGTCTATTTTTGTAATTGTCCCGTCTGCATCCCTCTGCACGTCTACCAGGCTCCTGGAAAACTCCTGCACCCCCTTTTTCAACATGCCGAAGAGACCGCTCCCCCCTTCGCCGAACGCCCTTTCCAGAATATCCTTCAGATTGCTCCAGGCGCCCTCCCATGTATTTTCAAACTCACGTGAGGCATAGATAAACCCTTCGAGCCTCGTTTTCAGCTCAGTAAAAACCGTACCTTGCTCGCGCCACTTTTTTACCATGCTATCAGATATACCCAGGGCAATGGCCAACGATGATGATGCGGGCTGTATTCCCCCCTGGATCAAGTCCCGCGCTTCCTGTTTAATCTGATTTATAGGCAGCCCGATTGATTTTACTGCATTGGTAAGCAGCCCTGTTATTTCAAGTGTTTCCTTGAATGTCATTTTTGCGGATAGAGCCGGGGCGAGTATGCCCTGATATACCTCTACTAATTCCCTGTAGGAAGCCGGAGTTGTCATCGCTATTTTTTGCAGTTCTTTTTGCGCTTCCACCGCAATTTGTTGCGACGCGTTAAATTTGTCCTGACCTGCCAGAGCCCTGCCCTGCGCATCCGTAATATCAGTCATGGAGGTAAGTATTGCAGCGATGCCCAATTTAGATGTTTCAAGGGTTTTATTGTATTCTATGGACATGCCGACCGTCTTTTTGATGGCTTCAACGGCCTGATGGAACCCCACTGCCGCTAAAGACACTCCTAAAAGGTTTTTTATTAATCCATTTGTTGATACTGTAACCCCTTCAAAATTATTTCTTAATCCAGGCAAAGATCCCCGGAGTTTTTCTATTTCACCTCTTGCCCTGCCTATCTCGGACACAACCGCCTTTGCATCAGCGGTTATCGTCATCTTGACATTTTCGGTTGCCATGCTATAATCCTTTATATGATACTTATACTTGCTGCAATTTGCGGATATTCGTGTCCCTTTATGATTCTGGGTGGTCTTATTTTAAACCTGTGCGGCGGTTGGCTGGTCGGCATACCCATGATGTTGGTTGGCATATGGATGCTTGATTTCATTGCTAAGCCGTGATCCTCTCCGCACATATTTTCCTGCACATAGCACAGGCGTCAACAGTTCTGCATCTTTTCCGCTTTCCGTCCCTAACTGACAGCCCTTTATCTTTGACCCCCATAAATGCCAGCACCGACTCTCTGAACATCACGTCTCTCCTTCTGTGCTCGATGTAGATTTCGCATTCTCTGATGGTATATCCCCAGAGGATTGCGTCCCGTCGTGTAATGTCCCCTCCTGTGAGGAGACAGACGAGTTCGTCTGCCCAGTCATGTTCTTCTGAATTGTCCCCAGCGTCCCGTTTAGTTTCTCTAATACTGAAACTATCGGGTTCAAGCCGAAAAAATCCTCTACCGCCTGTATGGATGTTTCAAGGTCTACCGCATAGGCAAGCTCATCTGACAGCGCCTCAATGTCCTTGTCCTTCGGATGCACGCCTTCCGGGGTTAGTATCACAGCAAGGGCGGAAGGCAGTTTGTCCCCCAATATGGATATAATGCCCGGCATGTCGATATAAGCAGGCAGGGTTATTTCTCCCAGAATATCCATCAACTGCTTTACCTGCCCGATAACAAGGGGCCGCTGATGATATATTTTGCCGTCAATATTGTACGTGTATGTCTGTGGCATCCATCCTCCTTTTTTTAATTAAGAATTAAGAGTTAAGAATTAATAGTTAAATTCTTCATTCTTCATTCTTCATTCTTCATTGGCCCCTGTCTTTTGTAGGGCTCTATGTAAATACTATGCTCAGTTCATCGTCGCCTGAGCTTCTGTTCAACTGGCAGGTAATCCCATAATTTTTGATGCCTTCTTTGTTGTCGTCGGATAATCCCGTATACTGCACTTTAGGAGCCGTGATGGTACAGATATTGCCCGCTGCCCCGGTCAGCACCATCGACAATGCGCCTTCGTTGCCGCTTCTTAATTTGCCGTAAAAATCATATGTAGCGACAAGCACCGCCTCCGGGTCCATAGTCATGGTCGGCTTCCTGGACGTTATCACCGCGCTCTTGTGCCCGGATGATGAATTAATATCCTTTCTCAACGCAACATTGTTGTTCATGTTCACTTCAAGCGCCCCAATCAGTGCGGGATATGAATCTATCGTCATAGTCGCAGACAAAAAGGCTATTGGTTTTGTGCTCTCGTAGGCTACCCCCGAAGAAAGCATCGCCCCGTCTGTAATAGAAAAGTCCGCGCCGGTAAACTCGAAATGCAGCCAACCCGGTGCGCCGTCCTCCAATTTCAGGCTGACGTTACCGCGGGCACCCCACATCTTCTTTATAACGCCGTCCACATACATGGCGAGGGTATAGCTTCCTATAGACGCAGAAGCGGGTTTATAAGTAACGGATACTCCTGCCGATACGGTCTCTCCGAACCCGCAGCCCTGCAACAGTTTGCCTAATGCCGGTGCAGTGCCTGCGGTGCCTGATCCCTTAAGTTCCACGTCAAATTCCATCTTTGCCGAACGTGCGCCGGGTATTGACGCCCACTCTGACAAGGATGAAGACATGTTGTTTCTCTCGCCCATCGCAATGCTCGGCGTGAACTTCGCATTTGCCACAAGTACGGCATCCGCCCCTGCAAGCGTTTCAGCAGAGCCTTCCGTCCCCTCAACCTTTATTGCTAACTGCGTTCTCGCTTCTATCATCGTTTACCTCCTCTTTGTTATTCATTGCCGGGACCGGGTTGCCGTCCTTGTCGAGATAGACGGTTCCTCCGGTATTAAATTTATCTTCCATCCTGCTATCCGCTGCCTGCTGTTCTCTATCCTCTTTAGGCTTCGCCATATCGCCTCCTTTTTTTTCGTACATCGAAGTACGATGTCCGAGCGCTGTACGGTATTTACTATGTCGGTACGTCCAGATAGTGCCGCGTCCTGAATTTCACCACATAGCTGATTATACCGTCTGCATAGTCTGCCAATTCCCGGGACACGCACATAAACGGTTCTATATCGTCGTTTTCGAGCTGACTGCCTTCTATGGCGTCCCTCACCGCATCGATTAGCGTATATATGCTATCTGCCGCCGCCTTCTCGGATGTAAGGTTTTTCACCGAGATCAGGCATTCATATTCAGTCCAGTAAACGGGCCTGGGTCTGCTGCCCGTGTTTGTGTCCCCTGCGAAATATACAAAGCAGGCCGGATAATTAAGCGTGACGGGCGGTTTTTTCCTGCCTAAGGACTCAACGAGGCGGAAGAGATTATTATCATCTTCGTCCTCCAGCGCAGCTATCGTCGCTATGATGTCGTCTTCAATATCCGCTATGCTCGCCATTAGAATCCTTTCATCTTTGTCCTGGTAAATATTCTGTCGCTTTCCGTCTTGTTACATTCTGCGTATGACGCACCTGTTGATGCCGTTGGTTCAGGGTCTTCGCCTATGGATATTATGCCTTTTGCTATACCCTCAAGCTGCCTGATTGCGTTTTTGTATCGTTCGGATCGTGTTTCCGGAACAGTTTCAACCCTGCGTGAATACAGGTTGTATATCGCTATATCCACAGAGCATTTTTTGACGATATCCGGTACGGTTGAAAACGGCACCGAATAGCGCCCCCCGCAATAGCTGTCAATCTCGGCATCCGCCTGGGCTATTGCCTCGGATACCCTTGACGCAACCTGAACGCCTGTGCCCTCGTCGTCTGTCAGGCTTGTAACGTCATCAGCCGGGATCATCTTTTCTATGTCTGTTTTTGTGGAGTAGGCCATAGCTTACTTCCTTTTTTTCTTATTTAAGGGTTCCAGGATTCGAGGATTCGAGGATTCAAATGGTTCACTTGGCCCCTTGACCCCTTGGCTCCTTGAACCCTCTGTCTTTCGCCCCTCTACGATGAGCATGGGTTCATTTATCAGCACCGTTGCGGTATCGGCGTCAACGTCAACTTCAACCGGCTGACGGGTGAATTTCATCCCGGCACGGTAAAAGTGTTCGGGTTTGGATTTAATTATCAGTTTCATAACGCCTCCTCTTTAATTTAAGGGGTCAAGGATTCGAGGGGTTAGGATTCGAGTGATCCACTTGGCCGCTCGAACCCTTGAATCCTTGACCCCTGTTTTTTATGTCAGCCACGGCACAACAACGAGTTTTGCCGAATTGTACCAGATGTTGCTTGCGCCGGTTGCGTCGAACTGCGCTTCAACAAGGGCCTTGCCTGCCGCCTCGTTAGACGGCCCAACGACAAGATGCGTCGGTCTGATGTTCAGAGGCGTTGTATTGTCCTCTTTGGTAAATCCCATCATTGCGGTACGGCCTGCCAGGTAGTATGTGCTGTTCAGTGTCTGCTTGGACCCGAAAGCAAGCTGCCAGAGGCCATAACCGACGTTCTTTCTGTCGTCCACACCGTAGCGGTATTTCTTCCGCATGAATGCGTTTTCATCGTCGGGCTTGTCCATAGACACGAACTGGGGCTGTTTCCTGATCTGAAGGATGATAGGCTTTATGGGCCTGCTCAAATCCATCAGATACCAGGCGTTAGACGCCCCGCCGCCGTAGTTGCTCTGTGTTGATGCACCCACGGGATGATCCGTATCGAAGAAATACTGACCGTCGAAGCAGGTTGTTGTAAATCCGGCGGCGAGCAGCGCAAAGACGAGATAATCCGGGTGTTCTTTCGCTGCCTGAGCGAGACCCTGAATCATGGGCGTATATACGCCGATCTGGTCGTCTTCAATGTCGTTTCTGTCCACCTCAATGGTAGATTCATAGTCCTTGTTGGTTATCTCATAGTGATAAGCGGACAGGTCTTTTATCACCCTGTCGCCCAACCATTCTCTCATCATGGGGAAGTTGCCGAGCCATTTATAATCCACGCTCCTGCCGGTTGAAGGCACCTGCATGGCTATTGTCGGCCACATAGGTGATACGGCTTCCAACGCCTGGTTGAAAATAGTGGAAAATGCTCTGTAAATACCTGTTAATGCTGACTGATTGATTATCATCGCTATACCCTCCTTTTAATTTAAGGGTTCAAGGATTCGAGGGTTCGAGGATTCAAGTGAACAACTTGGCCCCTTGACTCCTTGATTCCTTGGCCCCTGTCTTTTATGCTGTCAAGAGTTTCTTCTTGTACTCTATCCACTGCGCGAGCAAGATCACATCATCGGTTCCCAGTGTTCCGTCTTTCGGCTTGATGGTAAGTTCCATCGCTGCCGGGTATGCCGTAAGATTTGCCAGCGCAAGCGTCAGGGTGACTTCCTGAACGGTTTTTGCCGTGGCGTCTCCTGTCATGGCGCCGGTATCCCCGCCAAAGTTATCGTCGGCATCATAAAGCGCGTCCACATCGTTGTTGTATGCCGCAACGGTGAACTTTGTCGCGTCTGCACCGGTTGCCCCTGTCTTTGCCGCCAGTATGTGAAGTACCATATTGGCGGTTACATCGGCATCAGGAGGGACAATAACCTTTGCGCCGACTGCCAGCGGTGCAGCATGGTTGTTCCAACGGATACCAAGCCCCTTTGCCGTGACACAATATCCCGGAACATCGCTTGCACCGTCCGAAAATGCCGCCAGCGCAACGCCCGCCGCACTAAAACCCGGCGTGGGGATGGGGATGATCCCCTTTGCGCTCTTTAAGTGCTGGTATATTTCCTGCAATGCCGCTTCAGCCTCTGTCTGGCTGGTAAAACCGCCCGCATCGGCTATGCTGATTGCGCTTGCCGCATGTGCGCCGGTTGTGTCTGCGATATGCGTTGCGACGTCCGCCTGTCTTATGGCCGGTTCGATGTCAACCCATGCGTGGGTTGTGTCGATGTAGCCTGCGATGATGCCCACGAAGATATCATTTGTGACATTTCCTGCCAGGTCTACCGATTCATCGTCTGCTATGAATACGTTGTCGCCCACATTTGCGATGGTGATCGCAGTGGCGAGTTTCATCTTGAACAGGCCCCTGCGACGCACTATAACGTTGATGGCGCCGTCCGCGCCTGATGTATTGTCCGCCTGCTCACGGGCAATGCCCATGAATATCTGTCCTGCCGTATCCGCACCCACTACGGCGTAGCCTGCCGCGTTTACGCACACGATAGCCCCTGCGTAAATTTTGTCGCCGTCGTCAACAGGTATGGATAGTTCCACACCCTCGGTATATTCTGTTGTTTTGTCTGCTGATAAAGCCATGTTATACCTCCTTTTTAATTTAAGGGTTCAAGGATTCGAGGGTTCGAGGATTCAAGTGAACCACTTGGCCCCTTGACTCCTTGACTCCTTGGCCCCTTCGCTATTTGTTGTACTTCTTAAAGGTTTCCACATCAATGCCGCACTGTTTGTTGATCTCAAGCTGTGCCTCGTCAAGTGTGCCTTCTGCGGGTTTTTCGTTCCCGGCAACCCTGCCCTGAACAACGATTACAGGAGCCTTTGAGACAAAGACCTGAAATCCTGCAAGGTCTCTTTTTGCATAGTCCGTTGCCCAGTCTTTCTGTGCCGGTGTTATCTTGCCGTCGTTTACTGCCTGTTCAACGGCATCCGATGCCTCTTTGTCAGTGAGCTTTGACTTGATGGCGGCAAGCTCTGTCGAAAGAGATTCAACCGTGCCGTGCGACTGTTTCATCGCCATGATTGTGCCTGTGATTTCTGATTCTGTTGCGCCTTCTTTGAGCCCCAGGGCGTCAATAACGATCTTGTTGGCTATGACCGCCGACTTCCCCTCTAAAGCCTGTTTGTCTGCAATGATCTTGTTGACGGCAACAATTGCCTGTTCTTCCGTTGCTTCCCCGGTTAACCCGAGGAGTTTCAATAAATCTTTCATACCGTTTCCCTCCTTTTTTATTAACCCTCTGTCTTTATTTACCACCGGCACCATGCCGTCAATATTCGGCTGGTTCGTTAATGCCACGTTGATAAGCTGTGTTACCTTGTTGTCCGCTATGCGTTTCATGAACACAGGGGACAGATAGCGGTATTCCTTGTTTGCCAGATACTTCTTCGCCCGTTCAGTCCATTCCACGCTTGCCCATATGCCCTCCTTGCCTTTGTTGATGAGTTTCTTGATCCAGCCTGCTGCCGGAGCTTCCGTCCCTGCCAGTGTCTGATGTTCGTAGTCTATAACCATGTCGTTCTTTTGCGCCTCGAAAGTTGCAATAACGGCATCTGCGCCAGCGCTGTCGAGTTCAAACGTACCCTTCGGGGTATCATGACGACCGTAAGGAATAACCTGAATCTCGTCAGGGATGCCGCCTTCCCCGCAATCCCTGCATATAACAACCATGTCATTTTTCACTCATAACCTCCATATGGATTGCCGTTGCGAACCCGTTGCGACTTCGCCACATCGCAAATTTTATACCTGCCCTGTAACTTTGTATGTGTTCTGTTCTTTTCGTGCGCTACAACGCAAATATGAGCATCGTTTTAACTGCGGGGACATTCCTCGCTTCTTTGATTGAGGTGTGTCTCCGATCAAAGCTTGCTCCCTCCCGTTATGTATCTCGCCAGCACAGTCCTGATCTCCGTCCAGTCCTCGTCCTGCACCATCAGATACGGCCTCGGAGGGATTGTAACCTTGCGACCTCTTCCTGCCTGGCCTCCAAGCTGGTGTATCCTTGCATACGGGATACTCGCCTTTGGCCCTATGACCACCTTGTCCGGAAATGCCTCATAACTGATTGAGTTTTTCAGGGTGCCTGTACCAGAAAGAGGTACACCCTGCCGGAGCCGCTTGCTCGATGCCGGCTTAAGCCTGCCGGCCTTCGTAAAATCTTCACGCCTTATGGTTTTCAGTATTGTTGCGGCAGCTAAAGGTTTCCACTTATCCGGGCGACCGCCGGCTTCAAAGTTTTTTACGACCGACCTCCTTACAATAGCGCCTATTTCCCGCATGGCGGGCATTGTGTTTTTTGTGCGCGTCATCAATCTCTCGAGCATGGTTTTTACTTCCTGGTCTTTAATCTCAACCTTTATTTCCACTTGACATCCCCTCTTAACATGCTATAATTACTATTAATCCACCGGAGCGGGCCCGGGTTCCTGAAGTTCCGGTGCAGAACGCCGCAGTTTCCGGGAGCTGTTCGCTCTTTATCTTCCATACAGCAACCATCCCTTTCTTTGTTTTAGAAAATACCCTTCAATATCTCCCCTGAAGAACGTATACCCCACAAATGTTCCCTGCTGATGTTCCGCCACAAGCATCACATGCCGCTTTTTCTCATCCTCGAAAAACCGGATAAAACGTTTTCTCATAACAATCCTGCCTGATATTTCTCCTTTTTCCGGGGACAGCCATATCTCATACGGGTTCTCAAGGGTCGGTCTTATCAGCGGAAAATATGCCTCCCTGCCGTCCATTGTCAGATGTTTGAGTAGATAATCCGACAGGATGATTGAGTCTCCATCCGGCGTGTTGATAGCAACGCTCTTTCCGCCTATGGCTTTTTGAAAAAGTATCTCCGCTTTTCCCATATCTCCGCCAAGTTCTTTAAGCACAGGCCCCAGCTTCGCAGGCATAGGATCATAAGGTACCTTATCCGGGCGTCCCGCCTCTTTTGCACCCTTTTCGATCAAGGGCTGGTACCGCTCTTTTTTTGCTCCGTCTATTGCTCTTTCAGCCAGTATATCCCTGTAACTAACTTCTCCCGGATTGTTTCTAAATCCGGTATCGGCAACGTCCGGCATATGCTTTTCCGGCGTAAGCCCATCCCGCTCAATCTCAGATTTGGATACGCTTACAACCGTGCAGCGACAGTTAAAACCGTTCGGAGGAAAATTCACCTTCCAGAAAGGATCGTCATGAGCTGCCACCTTCCCGTTCATGGCCGCGTGAGCGGGCCTTGTCCTGCCGTCCATGACCGCGCTGTATTGCCAGTACGGTCTTGTTCCTGTGACCTGCATCAACTGCTGATAATGCCCTGCCTGGAATGCCTGTTGCACGTTTGTCCGGAATATTGTATCAAGCCGGTAAGGCGCCTGGCCTCTCCACCCGCGCAACGCTTCAGCTTCTTTCAACGATTTCTTGAAATCGGCAAATGTTGTCTTCTCTGATATGGCCTTATCCATAGCAGCGTATATATCTCTTACAATATCCATCCTCGTAATCCCGGACACGGTAAAGGCTTTTGCCTTTGCCTCATCCGTCAGCTTTCTGTATAGATCGGGGGTCAGGGGTGTTTTGTCCCTGAAAAACTTTATAGCTTCATCGAATGTCGGTGTAGTAAATTCGATCATTCCAGAGTTCTCCCTTTCAGGTCGGCCAGGGCAAGGGCAGCGCTCAGTACATCCTCAAACTGTTTCATGTCGATGCCCCGGTACAGGTCTGCAAGTTTTTCCTGCAAATCGTCATAAGATGCCGCCTCATCGACAATGCTGCTTATTGTTGTCATGTCCGGCGTGCCCTGTATCACTGCCTGACCGGCAAGAGCGTCAATATAATGCTGTGCGGCAATCAAACCGGTTAATCTATCCCCGGATCCGCCGGCCTTATTCGCCACATGTTCTTTATCATCCCCGATCTTTTCTTTGCCATTCCCGCCGCTTTTGTTGTCATTCCCGCGCAGGCTGGAATCTACAGGGTTATCCCGAACATCAGGCGTCAGATCTCCTATTGTTTCTTCCCCTTTTTCCGGTTCCGGTATGCCAAACCGTTCCTGTATGTGCTTGATCCCGATTTTGTTATACCCCACGTCTTTAACCAGTATGCCGTAGACCCTTGCTGTCTTTTCCAGGTCTTCACCGCACTCGAAGTGAAATTTGAATTTTGGCACGGCTTTGTCGGGGCCATAGTTAAATCTTACCCAGGGAGCGAGTATCTGGAACTTGATGGTCTTCATAAGCGCTTTTGCATCCGATTCAAGCAGATCCTGCCTGATATTCTCTGCCTGGTCTTCGCCGCCAAGCTTCCCCGGCGTTCCTTCGGCGGATCCGGCGTGTCCGAGCACCGCCTTGCTTATTGCCTTGTCGCAGAAATTAACCAGCTCAGTAAATGTGCTTGTGTTGCCGGTTACTTTTGATTCGACAAGTTCAATGATTGTTGAATCAGATATAACGGCGGCGGCGTCAACCGCCATATTGAATACCGCCTGCTTTAATACCTCTATGTCCTGCGCAGATGCGCTGGACTGATATTTTCCAAGCCTCATGGGCACTGAATATAGTTCGTTGAAAGTCATCCATGCCTTGATGTCATAGTTTTTGAACAGGTACATCCATGCACAGGGCCGAAGCAGCCCGCCTCTCGGCGTTGCTCCTGATCTGGCGTGGTATGTATGGGTGATGAATTTATAAGGCGGCAAATCTTCCCCCCATACAGGGTTTGCGTCGGTCAAAAGCTTCGGGAATGGCAGGAGCACATCGGGACTGTTAAAGGTGAACCTCTTCTGATGCACCCAGTCGAGCGTTTTTACCCAGTATTTCCCTTCTGCAAGCTCCCACATGATCTCACATACGGAGAACCCTTTGCCGATCGCGTCAAGTATGTCCAATACGGCGTCTTCCCAATTTTCTATGTACTCGAACATTTCACGCGCCGCTTCCGCTATATTATTGTCCGCCGGTTCGTTTGTGGCAGGGATGATCTCCCATTCCAGGCCGGATACGGCAAGCTTGCGGGTCTGCAAACATCCGGCGAGATGCAGGTCTTTCTCTTCCATCTCTTCAAAAAGTTCGGACTGTCTGACTATATCCCCCTGGTCCGCTTCTTTGAAAATGCGTCCAAGCCTGTCAGGAGTCAGCCCCCTCGCAGGGTATGAAGCGTACCTGTCCCGTATGGTCTGGACGGCTATTTGATTCATAATCGGTTTTTTATTATTCGGATTATACCAGCTTGACGCCATTACCACGCCCCTCTCTGTCCTGCAAAACCGGACCTGTATGATTCATAGTGATCATCGTTGCCGTGTCTGTCACTGCGTTCGGAACTGCCGAACATGGGCCGCGTTGTCACGGATTCATATCCAACAGGGCCTGCCGGATTTACGGCTGCGTGTGTCCCCAGGGCAGCCGCCCAGAAATGATCTGCATGTCCCGCATCGGTTCTCTCCGCATCAAATCTGGTATTGCCTGCCGCCGTAGTGATTTTCTTGACCGAATGGATATCATCTCTGATTTCCCTGTCTATCGGTATTCTTAAAGTCCTGTCTTCAAACCCGCGGCGTATTGTTACGGCAAGGTCTTCCTTGACAGCAGCGGTGAACGTAACAGACTCCGCCCGGCTCCCGAATCTTTCGTGCGCCTCTTCGGCGAGCTGCATCCCGAGGCCGGTCGCATCTATACAGCACCGGCGCACAAAAGGCAGGTATGTAAAGAGTATTTCTCTTTGGATCCTGAACGGCTCCCTGAAGAGCCTCCTCACCATGCGCGTCCAAAGCACGTCTCCGACCTTTTCCCATAGCCAGATAACCGTGAGGTCTTTCTTACGGCCGATATCTACACCCATATAAAGGTCAGAACTAAGCGACTGCACGCGGTTAATCTCCATTGTGGCCTTTTCGTCTTCGCAGGATGTTATCATCTCATATGTGATATAGGCCGTAGCCTCATCGACAAACTTACACTCATATTCCTGAGCCCATGCGTCGGGGTCGCTGATTCCGGCCTTCAATTCCTCGATATTCCGGGGAAGACCGTCCGCCACCGCCCGATAAATGTCTATGATATGCTGCGACCATGTGCCGCTCTTATCGGTCATCAGCTCATAGAATTTATTGCTTTTCCCGTTAGGCGTTGAAATGACCCTCAGTTTTAACCCCGGTCTGGATACTATCGGGAATACAGCCTGCCATATCTTTCGTGAATCGGCATGAAACGCAAATTCATCCAGGAGGACATTGGCGGAGAACCCCCTCGCGGTATCGGGGTTTGAAGGCAAAGCGGTAATCCGTGAACCGCCGGGCAATACCACTTCAAGCGCCCTTATTGTGGGTTCCCAGTCATATTCCAGGGATTTGAAGCCCGCTTTAAACCCTGCCAGATGTCTTTTTATCCCTTCCTCCATAGCCTCCCTTGCCTGTCTTTCTCCTCTTGAGAGGATTACCCAGCGTGATTTCTGTCCCTGAACCTCGTTCTCCAGACAGTCATCGACTATTTCAAAGGTTGCCGTGAAGGTCTTTCCGCTTTGGCGGGACATCATGCCAGCCTTGAATTTAGACCTGTCGGCTACCCAGTTTTTTTGATACTGATAGAGAACTACAGCAGCTTTATGATCCAATGCCGTACACCTCTTCTCTCACTTTCTTCAGCGTCTCCTGATCTATCTTTCCGGCAAGCTTTTTCTCCACGTTTTCAACCACCTTTGCCGTTTTTTGCTTTATCTCTTCCATCCATTTCTTTTGTGCTATGCTTGCACGGTTTAAATCCGCCACCATACGTCCAAGAGATGCCAGAGACATATCTCCCGCATCCTCCATTTTTACCAGCGCCTGAAATGCCTTTTCCTGGACGAGCTGCATTAATGCTTCCCCTTTAAAGCCTTTCTCGTCACCGGCAGCTTCAACTACCGCCCGCGCCTGTTCTGTCGCAACCCTTATGGCCCCAAGCCGCTGCTCAAACTCTGATCCATACCGATGGAGAGCCGATTTTGATATTTCATACCCCTGTGCGCTAAGCCATTCGGACAATGCTTCATATCCGGCAAACCCTCCCTCAATAAGTTTCTTATTAAGATCGGTTTTAACGTTGTCGGGAAGAGTTAATATTTTTGACCGCTGCGGCATTTAAGCGCCTCACCAGTATTTTTTCGGGCGGGCAATGCCCGGATGGCAGTCAACGGTGTATTCAACAATATCTATGCCGTGGTTGTTAATCTTCGCAAACCATACCGGCGTGTCTCGTTTTGTGATGGTTGCCAGCTCACGTTCGCTAAGGTAGTCCAGTTCCCGCCGTATTCCCATTATAGTGACATCCAGTATTACAGGCTCAATCGCATTTTTGATGATGGTTTCTGATGTTCCTACCGGTTGAGACGCATACAGCGCCCTTAAAATGAGCCATCTAAGTTCTTCTCTCCGGGCTTTTTCGATGTCCATTAGACCCCCTTCTCCTTTTGCTTTTCAATCCGGTCATATATACGGTCAAGCTTCGCGTTTATCATAACTTCATTCCGAACAAAGTCTTCCCTCCGCACATAGCAGATGGGCAGATCGGCCTTAATCTCATATAGTTGCTTTTCTACCGCCTCAATCTTTTTGTTGTTTTCAAGGTACTTTGTTTCTATCTGGCTTAACGAGCGGGTCACTATATGTTTTACATACGCCATCACAATTATATTGCAAACGGCGACAAGGGATGCGCATACCGTGATTATCTGCCATTCACGCATCAGCGTTCCTCTTCTAATATGGTTTTTAGTTCTCCTGCATACCCTTCCAATAACTCGATATTTTTCAGCAGATTCTTCGCTGCCGTAACATTCAGACAATATTTATTGCTGCATTTCTCCCATGTCACCTGATAATAGGACGGTTCAGTCGGCGCAGGAGGCAAGTGTTTCTCTATGTATTCAATTTTGCTTATTTGCCGTGTTGATCCACACCCTGTTAAGCTCAGACAGAATAGGATCAGCGCCGCCGGCACGGTCAATTTCCACATACTTTCCCTCTTCATTTGCTTCAGGATCAGGTTTCAACTCGTCTATTTCCCTAATGCGGTCAACGACCTTGTTTTTAGCTGATAGCCTGTTTTCGCATTTAGCTTCCGCTGCCTGGAGATTTGATTTCAGCTTTTTTACTGTTTCTCCGCACGCATCGTTCGCATCCTGGCAGGATAATATTTCTGTATTTTTCAAAGTGATCTGATTTTTTAATACATCAATCCTTATCCCCTGAATTTTCCACGCGGCGCCGCCCGCTATAACTGCGCCGATCAGATAGGGGAAAAGGAGCTTTGCTATCTGTAAATATCCCATGCTTTCTAAGCCTTCGCTATCGCGTCACGGATAAAAAGCATGCCCGCTCCGGTTAGCGCCTGTGTAAGAGCCCCGGCTATGGTATATTCTTTGGCCAGATATCCGACAACAGCGGCAATAACCATTGTTATGGCTGTCCAGTTTGTTTTCGACCTGAAAAACTCTTTCAACGGCTGATTGAACATCGTGGCCCCCTTTTATATTGTCATTAATTGAACTGCTGCTTCATACGCGGCCATAGCCCTGTTTATCCAGCCATTACGGTACTTCAGGTATTTACCTGGATTTCTTGCGCAAAGGCTCTCGTAAAATGCAATTCTCCTCTCCCGGTACAATGCGGGATCAAGGTTGCCGTACAGGATGTTTGCGGCGGCTATTGGCCCGGCGTTGTAGGCAAAATCGGCAGCCTGGAGATCGATGCTGCCGGGAAGATTGTCGGCGTTAACCCTGTTCCAAAACTCTTTTCTAAAAATCTGTCTTACCGTGTCGGCATTAACCAGCTTTACATCGTCAGCGTCTGTGTCGCCGTCGCCGTCCAGATCAAGCTTCAGGGCTTTCATGAGGCCGATAGTAATGCCCATTTGCGTAGCCCCGGCATGATCAACCGTGTATCCGCCTTCTGCCTCCAGGACAAACTTTAATGTTGCCTCAAAGTTTTCTTTCACGATCTCTCCCTGTACAATCGTGGGTGATGCCGGGTAGGGGTGCGCTCACACATCCCCTCCCGGACTTGATAAAACCGTTTTTTCGGTTGGGTTTTTGCTGTTCATTTGTAGGGATTGTATTCCTTATTTATAGATAGGTTCTATTGAACGGTTCAAGAATTGAAGATAGATTTAAAACAGATTTTCCTGATTGATATGGATGATGCCTTTCTCTTCCAGGACTTCGTAGACAAACCTCTCCGATACATCGAGGAGACGGCACAGGTCCTTGATATTTCGGCCGTTGCAATGCTTCTTGATATATCGTTTTTTGATCTTATCGAGGGGTTTAGTTGAGACGTATATATTCATGCAGGCAAAATTCTCCCAAAGTGCAATGGCCATATCGACGCCGCAATGATCGTGGACCATTTTCATGTCCTTATCGAGGAGGTCGTCGATCTCAACCTCTTTCACCCATGCAAGGGATTTATCCGGCATCTTCTTTTTCCTTCAATTTCATATTTTCCCCGCATTTCCAGCACTTCATGCCGCAATCCTCCGGTTTTTATAATACACCTCGTTATATTCGCGCTTCGCAATATCTATGCAATCTGCACAATACTTTCTGTTCGGACCGCCTTCGAACGGATCGCCGCATCTTTTGCATATGCCGGCAACCAAAGCACGGTGCTTATTCCCGGATTCCCGCCGGGTTTTGCCGGTATTGTGCATTTGACAGATATTAGGTGATCGTTCGGCGTCATCCTCAGACGGCACCCGCCTCGGGTATAGCGGGTATATTCTGTTGCCGCATTTCCAGCAATAGTATGCCTCTATCCCGCGTATCCGGTCGGGGTCAGGCCTCATCTCCATAGATTCACACTTAGGGCATATCACAGGCTGTCCCCCTTCGGCGCAAACATGGCGCATCGTTCGTTTTCGTGTCGTGCATTTCGCGGTATCAGCCGATCAAGCAACGTATTGAGCTGCGCTATGTAAAATCTGTCCATTGCGTAGACAGCGTGAACATCCAGCACGGGGCAGCCCCTGTCAAAGCCTTTGTTGTCATAGTGCCCGCAGTTTTCACAATATTCCTTCAGATAGAGTAATTTGTCTCCAATGTCGTTAAAATATGCCATCAGCCCTCCCTTCTCATCTTTTCCCATGCAAAGCTTGCATAGTGGGCAATCTTCAGCATATCCCGGAGCTGGTCCTCGCGCCCTCTCTGATTACGCCCGAATCGCTCAACGTATTTACGTACTTGTTTAATGCAATCTTCGGCGGTCATCGTCTCGATATTGTCATCCGGATAATCTCCGAACTGGGCAACGGTATAATTTTCCACATGCTCATACACCTTTGCTCCAAACTTAACCCAGTTATCACCGCGTATACTCATGGCCCGCACCTCCTTTTTTAATTCTTCATGCCTCTCCGTCCAGCAGCAGGCGCATATATTCAAGCGTGGTTTTTCTTGCCGCGCTCATGGTCTCCGTAAGCGGTTCGTCTTCGTCTAATGCCAGCTTGTAAAAATCCTTGACTGCCTCGGTATAACGCATCTTGATTTCATCTATTCCCTTTAAAAATCCTGCCTCCTCCGGTGTTATGCCTTTCCGATTCGCCTCGCGTTCGATCTGTCTCAGCTCTTTTTCCGCCTTTGTCAGCTTTTTCTTTGTCTCTGTGTGTTCTTTTTCCAGGGCGGCTCTTTCTTTGGCCGCTTTTTCCTCCTGTTTGCGGAGATTGTCGTCCCTGGCCTCGATTATTAGCCTTATTTCGTCTGGTGTAAAATCTATCTCCTTGCCGTCTATAAACAGCTTTTCACCCTCTTTTGCGATCTGAACTGGGGAATTTCCCCAGTCGCCATTTGTTAAGTATTTGATTTTATTAATGTCCTCTCCGACGTAACTGGAGAATTTCCCCAGTAGGCGCTGACTAAAGTCCCCCAGCTTCTCTATTTCATCATCGGCTTTATCGATCGGTATATCGGCTTCATGGCACCAGCGGGACCACAGTTTAAGGGGTTTGAGTTTCCGCTTGGTATCTCTTAGAAAGATAGCCCTTGTAAGGCGCGAAAAGTTTTCATGCAGGATAGCGCCGGAAATCTTGGCATTTGCCTCAGCCTTCAGTATCTTATACTCCCACTCCCGAATATCGTCATCCTGTCTAAACTGCTCATATGCTGCGGGATACATTCCTGCCTGTGCCTTCGTCACGGCAGACAGGTCGCCTGCGTCCAGTTCTGTTTGTTCGACTTTTATTGCTGTTGAATCTAATACCATTATTAATTCCTCCTTTTTACGGCTTTTCCTGCCCGCTTTGTCCGGTCAGACCTGTCCGCGCAGGCGGGCGGGTCAGTTCGTATGTTATCTTTTCGACCATATCCTTTTTTGCGCCCACCAGGAACAGCCTTTCGTCAGGCCATTTTTCCACAACTGCCCGATCCAGACTTTTTGCAATCCTGATCGCCTCGTCAAAGCCGTGTTCCTCACACTTTGCAAGGGCATCCCTCGGAATGGTGATCTTTTCTGTAAGCTCACGAATCAGTCTGCCGTACTTTGTTGCGTAGATATCGGCAGCGCCGAAGATTTCTTTTTTCTTGTCGCGGGCTACCTTAAGCATCTGTCTTTCCACGGCCGCCGTTTCTTCTTTCAGCTTATTGATCGATGGGGCGTATTTTTCGGCTATCGCAGCCACTTCATCATTATATTGCTTCTGTAATGTCTCCGCTAAGCGGGCAATATCGCTGAGCTGAATCATATATCCGGGTATTCTATGCGGCATCCGGCGCCTCCTGCTCTTCGTGTTGCCCCGCCATATGCAGCCTCATCTGGCCTAAATATTCGGGCAGGGTTATCCGCTTTATCTTTGATATTCTGTAAAGTATCTTTAATGCGCGTCTTTCCATGCGTCTTAAATAGTCGTGTATTTCGCTGCCGGCTGCAGCAAGGTAATACCCGCCATATGCGGCATCAGATGTCGAGCATATTGCTACGCCCTCATCCCTTAGCGCCGTTATCAAATACCTTATTGACCGCGTATCTGAGATTTTGTTTTTCCAGGCTCTTTTGTAGACCAGTTCATACATTTCCGCCATACTGATTGCGTTTGCCTCTCCGACATGCTTTGTCATTTCCGTAAGCAGCTTTGCCCTTTTCTCCGGTGTGTCGATCCTTTCTTTTTTCTTACTATCTTTCTTTTCCATAATGCCCCCTTTGTTTTAATTCAACTTTTATGCACTTCTATATATGCCTTCATTATTCCGCTCCCTGTTTATACGCAATATGCCACTCTCCGGGCCGTTTCCCGCCGTCCAAAAACTCCTTGTATGCCAATTGCCGTTTGAGCGCCTTTTCATTATGTTCTTTTTTCATATCTATTTGAGCCAGCGCCAGAAAGAACGACAGCGCAAGTATGATTGTCCAAATCACCTTTTCAAATATGTCAGTCTTCATCTTTCCCCCTCCCGGCCTCTATAAATCGCCCGAACAACCATGTAATCAGCAGGGCAGCCGCTATATAAACCGCAATTAACCACCACATATTGCCTCCCTATTTTTCGTTTACCTGACAGCCGGTGCATTTCTCCGGTTGCCTTAAATTCCTCACCATGCAGACGCATATGTCGATCCTGTCCTGCCATCCGATACAATCCACATCCCCGTTTGCATATCCGCGCTTCCTGTCCGAATCGTCAGGCCGGGCGGGAGCATTCAGGTTCTGGAGTGCATTCCCGTGTCTTTTAATCATAGTCTTTTTGCCCCCGTAATATCTTTTTCATCCCTGTAATTATTCCACGTGACTTCTGCACTGTAAGCCATTTAAGGTGCTCTATGTTTGTGCCTGTCTTTCTTCCGTGCCATTTAATGTAGTTGGCAAGGTCGTTGTCGCTCCAGCGCAGCCGCCTCTGAAGATATCTGATATGCCTCCATGATGCCTCCATCGGCGTGCCGGTAAAATAGCCGTCTAATGCGTTTTGCCTGTAAGGCTGCTTTTTGGCCATGTCGGCGATTAACCGTATAAACTCCATACGGGTAAGGTCGTGTAGTTTGCTTTTGTTGTACCGGGCAGACAAGGTGCAATATACGTCCTCTCTGTCCATGCCTGCGGCGCGAGCGGATGCCCAGAATTGTTTTAATTCCTTGTCAGTCCAGGGCGTGAGTTCGGTATTTAATACCTGTCCGCTTTGTCCGGGCAAGTCTGTCCGCGAAGGCGGGCGGGAACGTTCTGCATTTGTCATATTAAATCCTTTTTGGTGTTTAGCTTTTGGCTCGGACATGTCCTCGTGCAACGGGGGCATGTTTTTGCCAGCCGCACTCTTAGCGGATTAACCGGCGTAAAGGGTCTGTTTCTTTCTTCCACGCATCTGCTCAACGGGATTTCCCCCAGCACAGGACATTCAACGGGTTGTTGCGAATACTTTTCTTCCGTTGCATTTAGTATCCTGTCCGGTTTACCCTTATAGTTGCCTTTCAGGACATGGCATACAGCAGACTTGTTATAGCCGATCTGTCTTGCCACTTCCTGAAGCCCGAGCTTTTCAACCATCTGCTGCAACAATTCCTTACTCATGTTGCGTTTTCCCGTTGTCATTCCCGCGAAGGCGGGAATCCACATCCTTCGGCCATGTAACCTCTTTCAAATTCGGGTCCCATACCTGTTTTATCCTCTGGATCATGGGGGCTTTCGGGCCTGTATAGCGCACAAGGACATAGACCGCTTTTTCTCCCTGGCCTGTTTTTTTCAGGTATCCCGATTTGGCAAGATACAGCAGATACGTTTTAATCTCCCCTCGTGCAACCGGGTACTCTTCAGTGCCTGATGCCGCCCAGATTGTGGCAAGGTCAAACCTTTTAAGTATCCGCATCGCCCTCCACATATTCTGCCTGCCGCGCCCCTGGGTAACTTCCGACCCGTCCCTGCGCAATCGCGGAGGTTCAAGGGCATCTCTAACGAGTGTAAAGATGTGTATCCCCGTCTGCCCGGCGCTTGCAGATATTTCTACGAAGCCGCCATGTGCCAGAGTCGTGACATACTGCCTGATAGTGCTTTTATCCAGTTTCAACTCGCCGTGTAATTGAGTAATCGAAAAGGTTTTGAGTTTTCTTATTGCGTTCCAGAGCGCTTCCCGTGTTTCGTAAGCGCCCTTTTTGTCTTCGGGCTTTCTCATCTGACATACTCCTTGCGTACAACCCCTTCGCCCGTCCAGAAACCTTTTTTCATGGCAATCCATCCGGGCAAATCCATTGTTGCCTTGCCTGCATTGAGCGTTTCTTCCTCAATCCGGGCAAGGTTTACACAGATGCGCCTTATAGAGCCTTTTGAACGTTTTGCTACTTCTGAAATAAGATCGTCTCCGATAGCCGCCTTGTGGCAGTAGAATTTTGAAAGCACCTTTGCGTCTCCCGCGTCTGCCGCCTGCGCCGGCACGAAATCGAGAATCCGGCCGTGGAAACGTTCCCACTTCACCAGGTCATTGGGGAGATTCTCCTCGCCGATTAACAGCATAGGCACATGAGACCCTTCGTAGATATCCCGTACAATTTCAACCGCTTCGCGTTTAACAATATGATCCATCTCGTCGATGATGAGCGGCCTGTCTGTCATGACAAGGGTGTTCGATATCTGTTCGGTCAATTCATACATGGTATGCGCCGGAACCAGCCCCATCTCCCTGGCTATTGCCGAGAGAATCGCCTTTTTCGTCCAGGTGGATTTACACTCGATATAATATGCCTGATACTTATTCGCCGTGTATGCGGCGGCGAAGCTTTTCCCGAATCCGGAAGGCCCGTAAAAACAGACCATGCCGGGGAGATGCTGCGGGCGTTTCATCGCGCGTTCAAGAGCCCTACCGCACATGGCGACATTCTTGAGAGGGGCTATCGTGCCCCCGTGCCCGGGTGCGTTTGCCGGGTAGTTTCCGTTTTCCGTCATATCATTCCTCCTATTAAAAATAGATCCCCGCTTTCCTCATAGAGATCGTTGCATACTCTGTAGTCCGCCGTCTGAGGATACCGGGCGTAAAAATCGGCTTCTTTATCAGTTAAGGGTTTATTGAGTTCCAGACATCCCTTGATTTTCATGTAGTAGGCATACTTGTCCCTGCCGTCGTCTAACGCCCAGGGGTCAATATCTTTCAGCACATTCCCTTCGGCGGCAAACCGGCGTTCCAGCTCTCGCTGCTCGTGTGCTGCAATAGCCCTGAAACGGTCGTCTTCCTGCTTCTCTTCAATTTTTCGGAGGTGATAAACTTTCGTTTCCTTCTCAATCTCTTTTGCAGTTGCAGTTGCCGATGTAACCTTTATTACTTCCCGGTCTTTTATTTCTGATTTGTACAGCTCAAATCCTGTCCTGACCCTGCGCGCCTGTTCTCCGACCCAGCGCATTAATTGTGCCTGGTGTTTGCGCTTGGCAGCCAGTCCCGGCTGGTCATAATTGTCTTGTGCGCCCCACGGCTCCGCCATGTCGATGACTTCCCCTTTATCATCTATCAAGGCGGCCGGCGCATCCCTGTCATAGGGATCCACACAGACGCGGACGGGTTTTTTCCGGCCTGAAAGCGCAGGGGAATAATATGATCTATGATCGTTTGAGCGGACCGTGACCGCAACTGTGGCCTGGCGCGGTTTCCGCTCGAATGTCGGCAGACAGATATAATCCAGGGCGTAGCCTGTAAAAACCGTTCGCGGCTGCCTGACAAGGCCGTCAAAAAAGAAATCCCGGGGTACTATTGTGCCGCCTTCGGCAAGCTTCTTCTCCGCCTTGTTGTGCTCATCTATCGTATCAAACACGGCAGTTATAAAATCCTGAATATGCATCAACGCGCCGTGTTTTGCCTGTTTTTTCAGTAGTTCCTGTACCTCTTTATTTTCCCAGGCATCCGCATTGCGTTTTCTGTAGCCGGGAAGGTTCTTTGCCTTCAGGCGCGTGTCAAAAATGTTCATGATGTTTTCAATCGGTTTTGCCCAGGGCTTTCCAGGCTGTGCCTTTTTGTGCCCCACGTCGTCTGAGATGTCCCCGTATTTATCGCGCATTGCAAGGTAGTCATCGGTATTGCTGTAGCCGGACAGCCCCGCCCTGATATGTGTTATGTGCCTTGACCCTTCCGGTTTGCCCCAGTCGGTAAATATCTCGTCCGGCATACCCCAGCGCAGGGCCTCGCGGAGAGAATTGCCGACGGTGTATTGGTTATAATGGCTGAGTTCTATCCATGCGCCGGTGATCATCCGGGAAGAGCAGTCCATCCAGAAATAGCCTTCAGGCTTTATCAGTGCGTCTGTCTCCGGGTCATATGTGACGTAATCGAAGATCTTCTGATCGCCGCAGATTACACTTTGTACGGGTACCGCTGTCCATTTCCTGATAATCTTCGGCAGGCCGTGGAGTTCAAAACCCGTGGCGCCTTTTTGGATTCTCAACCATATTGATGGCGGTATCTTCTTGACGATCCGCGTAAAACTCACATAGTCCCCTAATCGCCACTCTTCCCCGTTTGAGCTGTTTGAACCGTTTGAGCGGTTTGAATTTTCTTCCATCTTCCTATACGCCGCTTTTATTCCCGCTTTCATGTCGTTCGCGTAACTTGACAATCCGCAGGCCAGGGCCTCCGGGGAAAATGACGATGAGGCCGGCAGCTCCACACGTTCCTCACCTAACTTTATCCTGTGGACTGACCGGGTGCGCAAATCCTGCACATCCTCAATCCAGCGCCTTATCTGCTGTTTTGACTTGCCGTATTTTGCGGCGAGGGTTTCAAGTAGTTTTTCCCGACCGCCGTACGCGGGCATGTTTTCAAAGGCCTTCGCGCAGGCTATCTTTGCCTGCATGATGGGGTCAGCGATCTCGGCGGGGGTGAGGCTGATCTTGCGGGAGGAGAGGTATTCCCGGAAGGCCGTTTCGTCCATTGCGACAATGCCGGCTTCCGCTTCCAGGAGAGCAATGCGGGTTTCCTCCGGGATGGACGACAGATGGTATTCGCGGCGTTTGCCGCCTGGGCCGCCCGGAGCGGGCACGTCCTGAAATCGCCATTGCTCCTTTTGAGCCTTTCGGTTTACGCTTCTTTCCGTCCCCGGCATACCCGGTAACCCCGCCAGTTCCTTCGCCGCATACCAATCCTTCATGGTTCACATCTCCGTTTTATGATATAGTTGCTTATTCTATTAAAGGAGGTCTTGCTCATGGCAACATCTACTTGTATAAAATGTGGAAGTACGAGGTTTGAAGTCAAAGAAGCTTCCCCCTTACATTCCAACTTCAAGCTCTACTTTGTGCAGTGCGCCCAGTGTGGCGCCGTCGTAGGTACTATGGATTATCTGAACATTGGATATTTTATTAAAAAGATCGCTGATAAGCTCGGCATCAGCGAAACCGGCTAATCTATAGCCAAATGATGCATTGGCCTCGCCCCACATTTCAGCACAATGGCGGCATATAAATAATGCCGCGGGGACAGCCATATTATCCAGATAAACGGCATATATCTCGCCGGACGTCGCTGTATTGCCTAAGTCACAGTTCATTTTTGTCTTCATTTCCCCTCCAGCAGCGCCTTCTCAAGCTCTTTCAGCTCGTGCTGTTCGCGCGTTATCTTTTCCTTGAGCTGCCCTATCTTGGCGTGTATTACCTCTTTGCCTCGCATTGCCTTGTGATTTGCCGCCTCCGTGATGATGTACAGTATCTCGTAATCTCCGGTGATCCAGCAGATAGCCGGCACCAGCTCGGCGGGGATGCCCCATCGCTTGTTGCCGTTGTTGTCGATGTTTACGGATTCGTAATCTCCGCCTGGAGCGGTCCACTTACGCAGGGAAGATGGCGCCACTTCCAGCCCTGTGAGGTTGTAAATCTCGGCGCAGACCTGTCCGTCGTTTTTTGCGGATCTGCGAAGTGCGTTTGACAGTGCCTGCCTGATCCGGATGCCCAGGCCGTGAGACGGGGGAGCCTTCGGGATCATAAAATTGAAGAGGTCTCCCTGCCTTTCGTCAAATGATATTCTTTTCTTTGACATTGACGTTTTCTCCTGATATGTTAAGATAGTTACAGATGAATCCTTTATTAAGCATTTACCGCCTCTTTGAAATTCTGATCCGCAGGATCGGGGTCTCTTCTTTTGTGCGGCTCGTCCCAGAGAGAGGTATAGGCCACGCCGAGCATATCTGCGATCGCCTTTTGTATGCGGTAGGATTTGAACTTAGGATACTTGCTGATGATAACCGCCACAGTGGTCGGAGATCTGCCGGCAAGCGCGGCAATCTCGGTGTACTTGACGCCGGCCCTGACAAGCTCGGCTTTAAGTTCCCGTCTCCATTTTGTGTACGATTTTTTAGATTTCATAATTCACCTTTAATCGGAGATATTTATAATGGATAAAAAAGAACTTATTCTGACTGTGGCGAAGGATTTTATTTTGGAAAACAAGTTGTATCATTGTCCCTCCGACAAAATAGAAGTAAAAACAAAAGAACTCGGAAAGGTATTGGAGAGCATCGTTAAGGAAGTGGAGCGCGTCTATAATGTTATCAGTGATTAATATTTTCATTAGTAGTGATCTATTTCCTGGAGAAATCGGGCTATGTTGACTATTGCGTCTGTACGCCGCGCGGCATCATTAATGTCTGAAATCTGTGTTTTTGGAACCATCTCGTCAAAAATAGCTTCCGCTTCTTTTAGAATCAGGCGGGGAACCTTAAAAAACTCTATTTTATCTTCCTCTGTTATTGCTGCCATTTTTTTTGCCTCCTCTCTAAAGGATTGTTTAATTGATATGATGGATTTTAACGGAATATTTGGAGCCTTGTCAAGTAAAATTTGGTGTCCGAACTCAAAATTATCATTATTTTATAAAATTATTGCTATCTATCTAATATCATTAATGTATCACCCATGTCCGAACTCGGCGCGGCACGTCCGAACTCATGTCCGAACTCAGGGGTTGAGTTCGGACATCAAAAAGTAAGTAATATGAAGGTTAGATTAAAACAAATTCGAGAGGAATTAAGGAAGACCCAGAAGGAAATGGCAGCTCTTGTCGGTGGCCACGAAAGCACTTGGCAAAAATATGAGAGAGGTGACAGTCTCCCCGGTTCAGAAGTCCTCCAATCCCTTGCCAATCTTGGTTTTAACATAAACTGGATACTTACCGGCGAAGGAGAGATGTATATCAAAACAATTCTCGTCCAGCGCCCGATATTCCCTGAAATGACACCCGAGGAATCAGTGTTTACTGCTGTTATTCCTGTAGATATTGAACCCATACTAAATGCAGCAATCGAGGTGCTGAAATCAAACGAGAGAGGAACGGTTTTAGCTCTAACTCAAAACGTCTATGAATTTCGCGACAAAGTAAGAGATCGGAGGGTAATAGCTGAATTAAAGAATGATATGGACACTATAAAGCGTAGACTATTTAATGATGTCAGGGAGGCCGACTTTAAAACTGCGGAATCACAGGGGGAGAAGAAGAAAGCGGGCGGGGGAAATTGAGATTATTAGACGGGGGGTGTTGTTCGGGGGATGATTACTGGAACATATCGATCTATTGTGCAGACGCCGCCGATCGGAGCAGGCAGGCGCATATCAACCTCTACTGTCACAGGGGAATCATGCCTTTGCCGGCATTGGCAAATTGATATTAATTTAAGTGTGAATTAAACATAGTTGCTATATGCCTGGACACTTTATCTATGCCTTGCTATAATGTTATATAATCTATGGGAGGGACGGTAATTATGGAATATCCAGTGCTTACAATAGAAATTAAAAACAAAGAACCGGTTGAACTTCTTGATTTAACAAATAGTTTGCTTAGCCTGTCCGATGAATATAAGCGATTTATGATGCAGGCAGACATCTCAGTGGTACCTGAAGGAATCAAGCTTTATATAAAAGAAATCAGAACGGGAAGTATTATTACCGACATTATAGCTATGGCTCCGGCTGCGCTTCCATTCCTTGAACACGCCAAAACGGTAGTCACTTTTGCCACCTATTTTAGGACAAGTATTGAATATTTACTCGGAAAGACCGTGGATAAAAAACCTTTACTTACAAAACAAAACCTTAATAATATAGCGTCTTTTCTTGAGCCCATAGCAAAGGACTCCGCATCTCAGGTAAATTCTCATGTTACTATCAATGGAAATATAACTAATATTTTCAATTATAATTCAGTGGAAGCAAACGCCATTCAAAATCGTGCCAAGAAGGACATCGAATCTTTAAAAGAGCCTGTTATCGGCATTAAAGAAAAGGTTTTATTATATTGGTACCAGGCGCGGAATGACCCCGGGAGTAAAGTCGGAGACAGGGCGCTTATTGAAAGCATTCACAAAACCCCTGTCAAGGCCATCTTCCTTAACGATGCAATTAAAGCTCAGATGCTTTATGTACCGGAAAACCCATTTCGATCAGCCTATATAGTTGATGTTCAGGTTGACACGATAAATGAGCGGCCCGCCTTATATAAAATTTTACAGGTTCATGAACGATTTGACCGACCACCAGAAACAGATTCTTAAAGAATATTTTTCAAAATAGCTGCTTTAAAATTTCTAACATAAAAATGCAATTATTTGTGTTTTTCAACATGTTTTCAACATTTTAATAATTGCATTTCTAACATTGCAAAATTTTGCCAAAATCAATGCCATCCTTAATCTTCCCTCATCTTCCCTCATCTTCCCATTTCTATCATAATAAATGCAATCTCCTTATAGCCAGAAGACCTGGGGCAAAATGAGAAGCTGCATTAATCTACTTAACAAGGACTGCCAGATAGCCATATTTCCAAAAAACGAATAAGGCTACAAAAAGCAATATAACAAGTATATATAGGC
>Ga0302244_1000545_pt1 | contig 28819 bp, 32 predicted proteins | sample AAG_UR_Phe_MG_FD_193513 | JGI IMG/M metagenome (GOLD analysis project Ga0302244, IMG submission 193513) | Enriched activated sludge microbial communities from anaerobic digester in WTTP, New Holstein, Wisconsin, United States - AAG_UR_Phe | ecosystem: Engineered > Bioreactor > Anaerobic >... | reverse complement strand
TTTTGTCTAAACCGATAAATTTTTCTACAGCAGAAAGGAGGACAGATATGAACAGAATCCAAATGTCATTATATATGATAAGAGAATCGGACAGGCACAGAAACCTGATGATGCTGTTTTATTCCCTTGGCATAGTAGCCGTTCCCCTGATGATGATAATCCTGGGTTTGGTGGGAATGTTTGTGGGGTTCATATTGCCAATAATATTCTTTTATTTCGGCAACGAGGAGTTCCACAGGTGGCGCTCGATGCAGGCCGGGATTAAAGGCGAAGACTATTTCCACGAAAGCCTGTCGAAAGCCATCGGCAGCGAAAACGACTATGCCCTGTACCAGGGGATAGCAACAAACTACGGCGACATAGATTATCTTCTTGTATGTCCCGGCGGTGTCTATGCCTTTGAGGTAAAGAATCATTCCGGCTACATCAACTACAACGAGAGCGGGTGGAAAAAGGTCAAGATAAGCGGGGGCGGTATAGCTTATAATGGCGGCATAGGCAATCCGAGCGGGCAGTTGGGAAGAAACATCATGTGGCTCAAAAACTACCTTAAATCTGAAGGCATTGAAAACATATGGATAAAGGGCATCGTGGTGTTCACCCACCCGAGGGCGCGGTTAAGCGTAAAAGGCCTGAGAAACGTTATGGCCATAACGCCCGAAGGCATACCGGAGGCGGTAAGGGGTGCGCAGATCGGGGAGGAGAAGGCGGTTAGGGTGATCAGGGCGGTGGACAGGCTGAAAGAGCGGTAATAAAAACGATAAAAGTACATCGGTAGCTTAGAGATATTAGTTATCGACGGTGCCGCAAAACCCCGCCGTTCAGAATGATGATGTCAATTAGCTGAAGCGGACTTTTTATCTGCAATTTCTGAAAGTATTTTTATGATCTCGTCAATTTCCCTTAGTATTTCTGAGGCATGTTGTTTGCTGATGCTGCTTTTGTTTTTTTCAACTTCATGCTTGAATTGCACTACTCTTTTTTTGAAAAAAGCTACCCCCCCACCTCTCTTCTTTTCTGTGAAAGCCTTTTCTATCCCTTTTGCGGTCAGCTTGTTCTTGATGGCCTTTGCGAGTACGTCAAAAAACCTCGGGTGATTTATGTTGTTGACAAATATGATAGCCTGCGCCATATTCAGTTCTTCATTTTTCAGTGCTTCTTGCGCTTCAACGGGTAGCTTTAAAACAGACACCAATCTTTCAGCGTATTTCATTGATTTTCCTGATGTTTTCTCAATTGCAGACAAAATGTCTGCAACCTCTCTTTTTACCTTATCTGGTCTGTTGTAATAAGATATTATATTGCTGATCATCTCTTGCGGTTCAATGTTTTTGATGCCTGATTTTAATTTATAAAAATTATAATAAGCTTTAGCCTCGTCCAGAGGATTTAGGTCTTCTCTCTGAAGGTTTTCAATCATTTGCATAGCCATGACCTCTTCTTTTGAAAGAGATCCCTTCATTATTCTGGCCGGGATGCTGGACATATTCAACGCCTTGCATGCTGCAAGCCTCCTGGCCCCCGCGATGAGCATGTACTTGTCTCCTTTTTTGCATACTATTATCGGCTGTATAACATCTTTTTCTTTTATCGATTCTACAAGACCTCTGAATGAATCGCTCTCAATGTCTACTTCACGTATATTATCCTCTACATCGATCGATGAAAGCGGGAGATAGCTTAACTGGATATTATCATCAAAAATAGCAGTGATGTGGCGACCCTGCATGATGTTAGCTATAGACTCTTTTGCAAATCTTTTGCTGACTGATTTTTTTCCCTCTTTAGGTTCGTCTGCCTTCATATTTACCCCCTATCTTCTTCGTACTTGACAATCCTGTTATATATTTCTTCAGTGAGGGCGTGCAGTTCGCCGACAGCCTTTTCTGATTTTCTGGTCAATTTAGGCGCGGCCCTACCCAGTGCGCTCAATTCGCCCACTCTAACACTCCTGCTTATCTTATTGCTAAACATTTTATCCTCAAGATAATCTTTGAGTTCTGCTTCAATCTGGTTCTGGGTCTCCGCGCTTTGATACATATTAACAACAATGCCGAGCAGCTGGACATCGGGGTTTAAATACGTCTTTACGCCGGGCATTACGCCCTCTATGATGTTTACCGCTCCCTGCACAGAATTCGGTTCAAGCTGTATTGGTATGATTATATAGTCTGACGCTCCTATTGCGGTGGAAGTCAAAAGTTCCGTAGACGGCGGAGTATCAATAATCACAAGATCGTAATCGCGGGATATGTAGCGGAATAAATCTCTGATTTTAAATCTGACAAAATCTGCGTCAGTAGACAGCTGGACTTTAAGCCTATCCAAGTCAAGCGAAGATGTAATGATAGAACACTCCTTGTTGTCTTTGAAAATGCTGTAAGTAGCCTCCTTTGTTTTTACATCGAGATAAGAAACATTTTTCTGCTCAGGCTTGTTTAGATCAAGGGTCATTCCTATTTTTACAAGATCTGTAATTTTTGCAGCAACTCGTTCAGTATATCTGCAGAGCCACCGGGAAAGATTTGCTTGTGCATCCCAATCTATGAGAAGAATTTTGTTGAAATATTCGAACATTAGTTCGCCGAGCATGACGGCAAGCGTTGTTTTACCTACTCCACCTTTATGGTTGGTAATTGAAACTATGATCGGCTTCCTCATGATATTACCGCCTTAATTTTATTGTGCAGCGTGTTGTCGTTTATTCCTTCATACAGCTCCATCCCCCTCTGTAATGACTCTTTGTGATGCTTTACAGGAATATTTAATTTATTCCTAAGTATGGAGTGGCTGATGTGATTTTGAAGTATATAGTAGATCATATTGTCAATCTTTGCGATTTCTCTCGATTTTCGCTTGCCGGTTCCTTTTTTGTATCCCTCATCAATTCCAAAATATTCCGTCAATATTCCCCTGACCAACTTGAACAAAACATTGCCGTCTCTTGCTCCGGCAACGCTTTTCCTCTCGAACGTTTGCCTTAATATTTCTTCAATTTGATCTTCTTTCCCCAGGTCCTTGTACGTAACACAAGTCTGGAGAAGTCCTTTTAATGCTCTCATATCGGGGCACATCAGTAAAAGAGATACAACGTTGTCCGACAGAGCAAGATCGTTCTTTTTGGAAAAATATTCAATGCACTGATTTTTCATGTCGTTGTCAGGCGGTTCTATAAGACACACTTCGCCTTCGAGAAATCTTGATATGATTCTTTTCTCAATATGCTCGAAGCTCTCCGGGGGTTTGTCTGATGAAAATATCATCTTGCATTTTGATCTCGCCGCTATCTCATAAATGGTAAAAAACATAGACAAGTAGTTATCGAGCTTTGTATCTCTGTCGAATGCTTGTATGTCGTCTACTATGAAAAGGTGCATATATGCAAAGTCGCTGACAAAGGTCGATGCGCTGTGCGTTGTAGGACTCATGCTGTATTTTTTTGAATCGCTGAAATATTTACCGACATCATCCAGAAAACCGTTGCCGTTCTGAAAATAAGTATTATATCCTTTTTTTGTCTGGTTAAATGCAAAATTTTCCAGCAGATGACTTTTTCCGGTTCCCGGTGGACCGTATATGAATACCACGGACCTTGAATCGTCATTATCAACGATATTGAGGCACGCACTGTTTGCATGTATGTTGGGTTTTCCTATTATGTAGGGAGAATCTACAAATTCTTGTCTGTAATATTTTACACCGAATCTGTTAATACCTCTTTCTTTTGCAAACTTCTTTTTAATGTCTTCGTCTATTACCACATTGTCAGTCTTTTTGACATATTTTGTTATCGGAAGAGGCGTTTGTGCATCTGTTTCGACCAGAATCGCAACTTCGGCATCAAAATAATTTTGCAACTTATCCAAATATTGCCTTTTAATTTGATCAGCAGTATTAGGATCGTTAATGAACAAGTCAACTTGGTTATTTGTTTTGTTATAGATATAATAAGTATTTAAAAGAAGAACAACATCATAATCAGTAACAAGCGGATGATGTTCGTCTATCCGTGTTCGCTCGCCTGTAAATCCTTGTCTGTAAAGGCTCTCTTTAGTCATATAGAAACCCCTTAAAGTTCCCTTAAGTGTCCTTTAAATATCCTCTTCGTGTCCGTTTACTATCCTTAACTTCCCCTTAACTTATGAACCATTATCGAAAAAGATTGCTATTTTGTCAAGCAAATAGTTAAAGGGATTTTAATGGGATTTATAGGGAGAATAAAAGGAACATTAAAGGAACATTAAGGGGCTATTAAGGGGACTTTATGCGATATTAAGCTTAGAATGAAGTGCGTCACATTTATAACAATTGCAGCATTGATATCTCTGTCGTGAATAGTTTTGCATGAAGGGCATATCCATACCCTGTCCTTAAGAGATAAACGGTGGTTTACAGCGTCGCTGGTACTGCAGGTTTTTGTCGAAGGTACAAACCTCCCGATCTGCACTACTTTAGTTCCATACCACTCGCCTTTGTGCTAAAACTGCCTTGCAAATTCCGGCCAGCCTAAAAAGAAAAACAATATTTGACAATAGTAGCAATACCCGATAGAATAATTCTAATTGAATAACCCAGTAGAGGAGCTACATAATATGAGTAGTATTAATCCATTCAACCTTGGAAGTGTTTCGTCGAACATTAAATTTTGTAATAGGAAAAAGGAGATTAACGACCTTTTAACTCACGCAAAAAATTGCACTAACGTTGTTCTGTTTTCTCCACGTCGCCTTGGGAAAACTTCACTTGTAAAATATGTTATGAGAGAAATCGCAAAAGAAGATTATCTTACTATCTATGTCGATCTTCTTTCTATAATTAGCGAAAAAGATGTAACCGAAAAGTTTTTCAATGCAGTCGTAAGGGAAGTGGGGGGCGACATAACAAGAGGGTCGTTCGTAGACAAGGTAAAAAAGTTGTTTACAAGGCTATATCCATCAATAGATATAGCCCCTGACGGTGTGTCTGTATCTGCAAAATATGACAGGACAGAGACATTTACCCACCTTATGGATGATATTTTCGTAGGCCTGAACAAACACCTGAAGAAAAATAACCGCAAGTGCCTTATCGTTTTTGATGAGTTTCAGGAGATAGTAGAACTTCCCGAAAGCAAGCGGACCGAAGGCGTTCTTCGCGAATATATCCAGAACCAGCAGGATATTTCTTTTTTCTTTGTTGGCAGCAGGCGCCGTGTCCTTAAAGCAATGTTTGCTGACTCAAAAAGAGCGTTTTACAGGATGGGCTTTATCTATGCTATGGACAATATCCCGGAGCACGATTTTGTGCCGTTTTTGTCAACCCTATTCAAAGAAACAAACAAACAATGCCCGGATAGCATAATCAGCAAAATATATGAATTTGCTGGAGGCAATACCTATTATATTCAAAAATTGTCGTATATCCTCTGGAATATGATTCCAACAGGGGAAGAGGCAAACGAAGAGACACTTGTATCTGCAAAAAACGAGCTGATGAAGAGCGAGGCACCTGTTTTCCAGGGTGTTTTTGTAAACATGAATCATGGAGAGAAAAAACTGGTTAGAGCGTTGTCGGAAGACCCTGCTTTGCAGCTATATACTATCGATTATCTTGCAAAACATGGCTTGAGCGCTGGTGGTGTGCAGAAAAGTCTTAAATCGCTGATTGACAAAGATATTGTAGAAAAAACAGAGAAATCGTACAGGGTGGTGGATAAGGTTTTTGGTATGTGGTGCATATCCAGCCTTGAGTGATATATTATGTCAAAGCGAGATATCAACGCCTTATCACACTGACCCGGCATAAAGCAATCCTCCTTTTGATAATGACCGGATAGTACTTTCCTGAAGAGAAATAAAATAAGTATTTGGAATGCCGAAGGATATGAATTCAGCTACTCATGATACCAAAGACAAGCTTGTCGAAATCATTAAAACCCTTCTTCATACAGACGAGGATCTCAACTTTCTTCTCCAGTTGAACAAAGAAGACCTTGAAAAACTTGCATCTGTTGTCAGAGCAAGAATTGATGTATAAAAAAAGATATTTCTGCAACATCTAACAACAACCCTTCAGAAGTAACATTATAAATTTTTCTGGGTTTATTGATAACGGGTTGAAACATGAAGAGTCTTGGTGGGTTATTTTTTTGTTGCTGCGCTTATCGGGCTGCTTCTTGAAAGTGTGCATGAGGCACTTTTCTTTACAGTGAAATAGTTCAAGCGGCAATTATGGACGAAACATTTAGAAAAAAAGAATATCTGCTTGTCTGATATTACCGACATAAAGTGACTTTTATACAAATTAGTTATTCAAACCATTCTATAATATTGATACATTTTTAATTTGCCTTTTTTATGAACAAGGAATACCATGTAAGAAAACTGTGGAGTTGCCACTATCAAACTGGAAAAAACGATATTCGTATATTGGTAGTTTCACGAGAATAATATGGAAAGACAAGATACAAGATTAGAATCTGAAGGCGCTGAGTTTTTAGTGCTTGGACAACTGCTCATCAATCGAATTGTCGCTTATAAGACGTACACAAATATGCCGGGATATGATCTTGTTGCAACAAACCCAGAGAAAAATTCATCAGCAAAAATTCAAGTTAAAAGCAGATGGGCAACAAAGGCACATGGTTTTCCAATAAAAAATTTTGATTGTGATTTTGTTGTTGTCGTACTTTTAAACAGAGGGTCGAAGGACAGGAAAAAGGAGATAAAGCAACCAGAATATTTTGTTATTCCAGTAGATGTTGTTAAAAAAGCACATAATACAAAATCAAGTTGGGGTAAAGTATTGTTAAAGGACATTCCAAATTTGGAACAATACAGAGATAATTGGCCTTTAGTAAGTTCGTTTTTGAAAAAAAAACCCGTGTAACAAGGTGCCAAAACCGATAGCAAATCTATGGTTCCGGCTTATCTTTTTGCTCTGTTTGCGAGGAAAATATGAACCTTCTTGATTTAAAGCAGTTCAATAAATTTGAAAATTCCAACAAAGTAAAAGTTTTGAGGCATAAAAGTTCAAGGGAAGACCTTTGGAAGCTCATTTGTGATGGCGAGTTCGAACGTTATCAGAATGAACAGTCTTGGAATGTGTTCGGTAAAGCCGATTATCTAATAAGCTTTATTGCTGAAAGAGACCGTTATGCAAAGTTTGTAGGCGTTTGGCGGGTTGTTTCAAAACGCTTAAAGCCTTCTGGTAGAGGTTATTTCTATAAGACCGAAGAGTGCGAAGGGTTTGATGAACTCAAATCACGGCTTATCGTTCACTGGGGTGATGGTACCAGAAGTTGGGGGCAGTGGCTCCACACGAAAGGCAACAAGGAGATTTCAGAAATATTACCTATAAACTATGTCATGGATTTCCCGGGGTTCTATGATTTTGTTTTATCATATCAGGAACTAAAACGGATGATTGATAACCCAGACTCAAATAGAGAATGGCATAGGATGCTCAGTTCGATTGCCGGTGTTTATCTGATACTAAACAAAACAACAGGACAACAATATATTGGTAGTGCGTATGGGAAAGGTGGTATTTGGCAGCGCTGGAAAGCTTACGCTAAAAATCCTACAGGGGGAAATAAGTTGATAAAAGCTATTTTGACTTCATCACCGGAAGAATATGAGAACTTTCAGTATACAATTTTACGAGTTCTCGAACCAAACATCACAAAAGATGAAGTGCTTGGCCACGAAGCGTTATTGAAGCAAAAACTTGGGAGTCGCGCCTTTGGTTTAAATGCAAATTAGCATAAACCTGCAATCCAGCGGACGTCTTGCATCCGCCGCTGATTTCGTCTTTAGCCGCAAGAAAGGTTTGTAATGGAAAAAATATCTGGCATACAAAGTGGTGTAGCAGGTGAATATTTTGTTGCCGCTGAATTGAGTCGCAGGGGATATATGTGTTCAATTACCCTAAAAAATACAAAAGGAATTGATGTCATAGTGTCAAACGAAAATTCAAAGAAACTTGTAGGGGTGCAGGTCAAAACAAACAATAGCAGTAGAAAAGCATGGGTTCTTAACAAAAAAGCAGAGGAATTATCAGAAGACAATTTTATATATGTCCTTGTAAACCTAAACAGATTAAAACAATTGCCTGATTATTATATTGTTCCAAGCAAAATTGTCGCAGAATATATAAAGAAGGAACATAAAGAATGGTTAAACACTCCGGGGAAAAAGGGTCAATCCCACAGAGAGACTGACATGAGAATGTTTCGTGATGAAAATGATGAGTTTAAGAATAAATGGGAATTTTTTGAGAAATTATTGGGCTGACATACTGTTGTCACCAGCAAATAGTATAATCTACAAAGCATGAAAATACAGTGACAATGGACGGCCATAAATTGATAAATATCATATTACCAAAAGGTAAGCCCATAAAAGGAGCCTCCGATTATGAGTTCTGGAAAGAATTTATAGAAGGTTATGCCGACAGATGATGACTAATCGTCTTCGATTGCACATTAGAGGAAGCGGTAGAGAAAGCGATGCTATTAAAAAACCGAAGCGGAGAAAAAATAGAGGGTTGATATGAGCTTGTGGTATGAGAGTTTAGGTTTATGTCTGGATGACTGCGGGGATGATGCTGAGGAAAGGGCCAGATGTATTCTTGCCCATCTGTCCATGGATGTCCCTCGTTCATGGTGGGAACATGCATTACAGGCAGGCAGCATTCCAAAGGGCTATGCCAACGTTCTTCAAGATTTACATGAAGAATTGTTAAAGACGTCTAAATTTACAGAAGGTATCGGGTTTGGCCTACTCGTAGCCCTGGCGTTTGCAGATGATGATATAGATCAACAGTTACCGAGATACGGCACTGTTTATTGGGAATGCTCTGTCGATCAATACCTGGCCAAAGCAAAGGAAATATTGGCAAAACGTCCGGCATTAGGTAAGTTGGGGCAGGCAATCGAGAATAGAAGCAAATTTTTAAATCAAACACACAAGACAGTGGCGAGTGTTGCTGGTTCACATGATTCTTTAAAGGGTAAAAAGGGGAATAAGGTGGCGAAGAAAGATGTGGTCCTTAAGGGTAAATCTGAAGCAGATAAATTAACAGAAATGTTTGAGCGCGGAGATTTTGATGATTTGATTGAAAAAGAGCTGGCTTGTGAAATTCGTTTAACTTTATCAGCAGAGGATAGGAAATTCTTCGATAAAGAGGAAGGTTTAACGGAAGAAGATATCAAGTATTTTGAGAGTGCTAAAAAACGTGATGTAGCCGGAAAGAATGGTGGGAGGCATGGAATGAGAGGATTATCACAAAAATTCATAGGAGCATTGAAAGAAGAAGGCGGAATATTGCACGCAATCCTTGAGCGTATCCAAAATGACGACACGTTGATGTTAGCGATCAGAAATGGATACATCAATATTTACTACCGAGGCGGTAACCTGCTTAAAATTACCGAGAGCAGGACTGGCCTTTATGAAGCTCACTTTGATAAAAAATACGATTTAACGCCTAACCAAAGTATATATAATGATTTAAATTTACCCAAAGTAATAAAAGCACTTGAGGATACAGACAAATGGGTTTCTTCTGTTCCTTGTTTGAAGGAAATCATGGATTTTTGGTTTTACAAAAACCCGAAGATAGAACGTGAATTTCAACAACTTGTGGAACGAGAGAATAATCGTTCATCAATTGCTAATGAAACTGAATATTTTATAACAGATATTGAATTTGCTGATTCGAGCATGGGTTTAAGGTTTGATGCTTTAGCCATAAAATGGCCTGCATCAAAACGCAAGTATGGCAACAAATGTCGGCCTGCTTTGATTGAAATAAAATACGGTGATAACGCCCTTGATGGCAAGTCGGGGTTGCTCAAACACCTAAAAGATATTTATTCATTTGTTTCTGATTCTAAACGATATAATGACTTGCTGGACACGATGGAGACACAGTTTAACCAACTTGATCAACTCGGGTTGCTGAAGTTTAACCGATGCAGTAACGGTACAAAAGTTAAACTGGATGCCGGGGGTAAACCTGAGGTTATCATTGTTTTGGCAAATCATAATCCGCGTAGTTCAAAACTTAAAAAAATAATCAATGACCCGGAAATTGATAAATATGATGCATCGCCACACTTTGACCTAAGATTTTTTGTTGCCAGCTTTGCGGGTTACGGATTACATGCTGATTGTATGCTCACTTTGGCCGATTTTCGACAACGGTTGAGTTACACATTGCCTGCTGTGACGAAATAACCTTCAACATTACAGAGTTAATTAAGGTAAAGGGTGTAAAGATTAAACTAATAATCCACCGCGGTACGCATGAAATAGGCGGTTCCTGTGTTGAAATTAAAAACAAAGACACAAGGATCGTCATCGATATCGGTATGCCTATCGTCACAGAAGACGGCAAGCGCTTTGATATTCAAAACTATAAAGACCTTTCCGGTCAGGAAATGGTTGATAAAAAGATTCTTCCGGATATCAAAGGATTCTACAACTGGGACACGATTAATAATAAAATTGACGGCCTCCTGATCTCTCACTCACACAGCGATCATTACGGGTTCTATAACTACCTCCGGGAAGACATACAATACTATCTTGGAGAAGGCACCAGACGTATTATTGATTTTGACAGCCTTATTTTCGGATCAAAGAAGGTGATCGGCACATATACAACATTTCAGCATGGTGATAGCCTTAACATTGGTTCATTTACAATAAAACCTTTTCTTATGGACCATTCTGCCTTTGACGCATACGCATTTCTTATCGAATCTGAAGGGAAGAAGATTCTATATTCCGGTGATTTCAGGGAACACGGGAGAAAGGGGAGTTTATTTCAAAGGTTTTTAAAAACAGCGCCGGAAGACGTTGACGTCCTTCTGCTTGAAGGTACGGTGATTGGTCAACAAGATAAGAAAGCAAAAACCGAAACAGAAGTCGAGCAGGACATCATCAAGATAGCACAGGAAACCCCCGGTATGGTTCTTGTCATCCAGTCGGCCCACAACATAGACCGGATTGTCTCATTTTACAGGGCTGCGATACAAACGAATCGGGTGCTTCTTATTGATGTCTATACAGCCAATTTCCTGAATGTACTGAACGGGCTTGGGAAAATACCCGATCCCTTAAACGGTTTCGATAAAATAAAAGTATTCTATCCATACTATTTGACAGATAGACTGGCCAAAGGAAATAAAGAAAAACTGTTATACAGGTTCAGGCCCTATAAGATAAGCAGGGAAGAGATATCCACCAATCCAGGCAATTTTATAATGATGATAAGACCTACCATGATATTTGATATTTCGCACATTGAGGGACTGGATGGAGCAACGGTTATCTATTCAATGTGGCATGGCTATCTTGAAGACAAACAAATGAAGCATTTTCAGGATTTTATGAATACAAAAAACATGAGCATGATTCATCTCCATACCGGCGGGCATGCCAACATTGACACCCTGAAAAAGGTTGTCAATAGGGTGAAACCAGAAGTAATCATCCCTATCCACACATTTTCCCCCGAAAAGTATAGAGATGAATTTTCTAATGTACAGACCTTATCGGATGGAGAAAAATACAACATATAAAGAAATGACATATGACCATGTGGCGTTATGAAGAAATTTGCTGCAGCATCTGTGATTGGAAAAGTATGCACCCGGTGGTTATGGGTATGTACATACATGGGTTCCCGCCTGATCTTGACGGCCGTCCTTCTAAAGAAGAGGAGTTGCCACCCATAGAATTTTTAGTTCAGAGATGTCCCAATTGTGGCTATTGCGCCGGTTACTTGGGAGAGAGCCATCCTGATGCAAAAACAGTTATCGAAACAGCGGAATACAAAGAGCAGTTGAATAACAGTGATTATCCGAGCCTTGCGAACTCTTTTCTCTGTAAGACAATGGTTGACAATGCTACAGGAAATCTCGTTGGCAGAACGTGGTCATTTATTCGTGCAGCATGGGCATGCGATGACGAGAAAAAAGATGACCAGGCTGTTTTATGCAGGCGCCTGGCCGCTGAATCACTGGAAGCTACAGTAAGGGCGGGGAAGAGAATTGTGGATCAATATGAAATGAATGCCATCATACTTGTTGATCTGTTTCGGAGGTCCAATCAAATGGAAAATGCTAAAAAACTTATTGAATATATGAGAGACAATATATACGATAAAAAGATTAGACTTATTGTCGACTATGAACTGGTCCTTGTTCAGAATAAGGATGTAAAGCGCCGTACGGTTGAAAAAGCCCTGAAAAGAAAAATTAAATTGGGGTCGGACCAAATCAACCTAATGGAATAAGGTGTCCATATATCATAAATGGCCAATTTCAGAGCTTGAAGTGCTGTTATGGAGCAATTTGAATAAGCATTGGTGTATCGTTTTATACACCCAGGATATTGTTTACAAAACCACTCTTTCATCTGGTAGTCCACGACCACAGGAAAAAGTCATATGCTAAAGATGTACTTCCTGAAATGGTGCCTATAGCATTCATTGCTGGCATACTCTATTTTAAGTGGCATTCAATGGTATAACACGGAAATTTTTAAGCTTGAAATTCAAAGGGAATTGGAACACAATAAGTATTATACGGATGACAATACACGAATGCTTAGATTCGACGTTCCTGTGAACAGAAAAACCCAAATCTTTTCGTTGAGGTGTGTAAAATGTTCTTTGCTTTACTTAAAATCCCAATAGTCTTTCTTATTTTGTTCTTTCCCTCTCTTTGCTTTTCAGTTGAGGCCATTCAGGGTCATTACTGCTACACATATGGGGATAAGGAAAGTTTAAAAGAAGCAAAGGAACTTACCAGAACACTTGCTATAAGGAATGCCATTGAATCATACAGGGTTTATATAGAGTCAGCGAGCTCCGTAAAGAACTTTGTGTTAACAGGCGATATTATTCAAATCCTAAGTTCAGGGTACCTTAAAAATATAAAAGTATTGGAACATAAAGAAGAAGGGAGGACAGTTTGTGAAACGATTGAGGCAACAGTTTCACCTCAGGAAATAGAGAAAGTGGTAAGACGAGAAGCCACTAAAAAAACAGTAAAGATTGAAGAAAAAGGGTTGGATAATAATGGTTACCTAAAAATACTGTCTGTCAGCGATAAAACTCATGATTTTACAAATCCGGATACTAAAAAAGATTACAAAATTACTTCAGTCCAAGCAAAAGTTAAAATATTGAAAAAAATCATGTCTGACTCTGAATACTGCACTCTGTTTATAGCATATTTCGACGCAGATGGTAACGAAAGCTCTACAGACAAGAAAAGGCTTGTTGATAGTTCTTTCAGAAGTAATCGTGATACTGGTGAATGGCTGTATCCAGGGGAAATAAGACTCTTTGGATTTGCCTGGCAGGGGGAATCACGGCCCTATAAAATATGGCTTTATAATGACAAACATGGCCCAAAAGATTCAAATATTCATCAAGGCAAGAAAAAGAAATGATAATCTTCATCATTAAGATTGTGTCAAAAAGGGTTTGGTGCCACGACATACAACTGTAAGGGAAGGAAATCATATGGACACAAAACTTGCGGGAGAAATTGCAGCGTTGATCAACAGTCAGAACCAATTAACAACCCACCTAACGGCCGAATCTGTCCTGCAAGAACAGGATAATTACTTGTATATATTAGAAGAAAAATCTCTTGTGGGTGTTGTCGAAGTAAAAAAAGTCCAATGGTACCAATGTGAAATACGCCATCTGTCTGTTAAAAATAAAAGAAAAGGTTGTGGGACTAAATTATTAGAAATGGCCGAGCAATATGCTAAAAAACAATATTTTGCCTGTATTGTACAATGCACGATTAAGGAAGGGAACAAAGAAAGTGAAGGTCTTTTTTTAAGATATCGATATATAAAGTGCATTGGTTTTCACAACGCCGCAAGTGGTAACAACGTTTATGTATATCAAAAATCTATAAGTGCTATAGAATGACTGTTATTGATCAAGACGCTGGCCAACGAATACAACACACATGTGGCCAGAATGCTTTGTTATAATATTTGAAGGGGGAATAACTATGCGTAGATACATTAGAAACCCAATTCAACACGTTAAAATAATGCGTATTAAAGATTGTTATGAGCAAGGAAATTGTTCTATTGAAGAAGGTAATTATCTCAACGCAGTTGATTTTTACCGAAAATGTGTTGAGATTAATCCAGAAAACGCGGGAGACTTTTTTATTCGTGGGCTAGCACACAGTAAGTTGGGTAATCATAAAAAAGCCATTGAAGACTTCAGCAAGGCCATTGAAATGAATCCGGATTATACCGATGCATATAATGCTCGAAAATTATCTTATATTATTCAGTCAATTAAGCAGGACAATAATAAAGAAGAAGCTGATGAAGAAATTAATTGTAGCCAGTTCGTTTTCGAGAATGCTGAAGATTTTTATATAGCCGGCGTATATTGCAGTAAATCAGATTATCATAAAAAAGCCATTGAAAACTTCAGCAAGGCCATTGAAATGAATCCAAGATATGCTGATGCCTATAATGCAAGAGCTGAATGCTACAAAAAACTATCTGATACCAAGCACGCAATTGATGATTTTTACAAAGCAATAGAGATAAAACCTGATATAGAAGGAGCATACAAGAATCTTCAAGAAATTTATGGAATACAAAGAGATGATCAACCAACTTTTGGAGAAGATGCAAATGAATGTTTAGGATCAACAGAGTATCATTGGCAGGAGAAATCTATACCCACATTTTCCGAAACAGAATTGGAAATTATAGATAGGTTAGCACAGACCGACTCATATTTTCAAAAAATCTCTGAATTTGTTAACCATTATATTGAAGAATCTGATGAATGTTTTACGCAAAAGCAAATCACGTGGTTATGGGAAATAAAAAACCATATATCTGACTACGATCGATAAAATATGAAAAAGAGGCTAATACTGGGGCCTGTCCGAGCTAAACAATTCATATCATACGTTTTGTATACGGAGTATGGTCAATTTCAGAAGCATTGATGCCTTGTTTTCTGCACCCATGGGGCTGTTCTTAAGGCCGACACTTCTTCTGGTAATCTACGATCACAGTCAAAAGGCCGTATGCTTGCTTTGTAGTCAACCAGTTATCATCTCCCCGCTCACATAATATGTTCTTTTTGTCAGCATGGTAAATAAGATCCTTATCAGTTTATGCGCTGTGGCAAATAGCGCCTTTTTAAACGGCAACCCCTCATCCCTTCTTTTAGTAAAGTAGGTTTTCAGCGGGCCTTTTATCCGTATAGCGCAGAAAGTCATGAGATAGATAATTCTCCTCAGATGTCTGTTCCCTCTCTTCGAGAGTTTGCTCATCCCCGTGAACGTTCCCGATTCGTTTATAGAAGGATCGAGCCCGGAGAAAGCAATGAAGTTCTTATAGGTTTTATAGTTCCTGTAATCTCCCATCTCTGCCAGAAAGGGGGCTGCGGTCTTGATATTGATACCGTTCACCGATGTAAGGATTTTGAGATCGTCCTTCATTGCCGATTTACACCACATAACCAGCATATTCGTGACCTCATCAAGTCTTTTATTGAGGTAGAGAAGGGTATCTATCTTTCCCGGTAATAACTGCTCTATCGCAGGATGAGAAGATGCAATGGAATTATGCGCCGCCTTTATGATTTCATCTTTTGATTTATAGATCCGGAGCCTTTTGTCTGTGTGCTGGAATGCCTTCATAACACATTCAGGATCAGCATCCCGTATGAGCCTTGCAGAAGGATATTCCCTTAGAAACAGGAGCATCACATCCCCGAATACATTAAATATTCTCTCCAGTTCCGGGAAGGTGCTTTTAAGCATCCTTTTGATGTCGTTCTTTTCCGATCCGATGAGTTTTAAGATAAACTCCCTCTCCCTGGCAATATCCTTTAGGTCCTTATACTGGTGGGCAAAGAACCGATCAAGGGAATCTCTCTGTGTAAAAAGAAAACGGGCGATAGTATGTGCATCCTTTTTATCCGTCTTTGTCTTCCTTAAGGAAAGCTTGCTGAAGTTCTTTATCAGCAGGGGGTTTACCACAATCGTGTGTATTTCCTGTGAAGTCAGGAAAGACAAGAGGTTCATATGGTATGAACCGGTGGATTCCATAGCAACAACAATATGAGAGAGATCTTCACTATGAGAAGAGATTACCTTCATACATTCTGAAAAGCCGTTCCTATCCATGGCAGCAATGAGAGAAAATACTACATTCTCTTTGCCGTCAAGGCCATTTACCGAAAAAGAATCCTTTGATACATCAATCCCCACAAAGAGACTATACATATAAAACACCTCCGTGATATAATTGAAGACAAGGCAGGGGATATGCCTCCCGACCAATCCTCCATGTTTACAAGGGTTCTTTATGACCCAACCAACCAAGCATGGTTCATGGGAGGCAGGGAACACACTACAAAAAGGGTTCGCTCGACCCAGGTGTTAACATCGTTCTCCTGCCCCTTATCTTCTTATTAAATCTAATCACTTTTAATGCTTAACATAAATGATGAGTAGGAGGTGTTCACAATAACGGGCAAATTCATTATTCTACTGCATTGCTATTGCATATAACAAGTTGAAAGTTGCTGTAAAAACCCATCATTTGCGAGCTCTAACTTAATTAATGTATGTCTTCCTTTGACCCCCGTTCAGGTGTATTGCTTACAACTATAACATTCACAAACATGTTTCCGAAATAATCCTTCATTTTCAACCGCCATGCTTAATAAAGTTTCAGCGCATCTCTGACATTCCCTTCTATATGCAATAACATATCATATATGATATAAATGTACATAATAAAGGTTCTCTTTTATGAAACGGAGGCGGGCGAGACCCCAGTTGAAACATTTATACAGTCTCTTTCCGTGAAGCACAGAGGGCAGAGCCAAGGTGTACTGGGAGATCGAACTATTAAAGGAGCACGTGAGGAACCTGAAAGAACCCTATGCGAAACAGATCCGGGGCGAGCGTTATCACAGGGTATCCGGGAGCTCCGGATATAGTTTGCAGGCAATATTTCCCGTATACTGTATTATATTCCAGCAGGCAGACTTGCTGTTCTCCTGCATGGATTCGTTAAGAAAAGCAAAGAGACGCCGCAGAAGAAACTGGAGACTGCCCGTGCCGGAATGGCAGACTTTCAAAGGAGGTACCCTGTATGAAAAACTGGGATGAAGTAAAGGCTGGACTTTTAAAGAATCCGGAATTCGCCGCAGAAGTAAAAAAACTCGAACCCGAATACCAGATTATTAACCAGGTTATAAAGGCCCGCATCGAGCAAAACATGACGCAGGAAGATCTTGCCCGGAAGGTGGGCACAAAACAGAGCAACATAAGCCGCCTTGAAAAGGGCAATGCAAATCCTTCCCTGCAATTTCTCAAAAAAATAGCCGACAGCCTGGGGAAAGAGCTTTTAATCTCCTTTAAATAAAATCGCTATAGATCAAGAAGCACCTTACATCAACATTGCGGTGATTGCGACAGCCCTTTTTTATCAACATTGGCCAAATAAGATATTTAATAATAATATCAGATGTTGTAACCTAATTGTAATAATAAAAAAACCGGAATCGGCCTATGCCCAAGGTAATGATTTATCCTGCAACTTATGAAAATGTCCATGAAGCCGTGGATCGGGTCTTCGAGCTTTTTACCCCCGAATTGTCAGGAAAGAAGGTGTTTATAAAGCCTAATGTCCTGCGTGCTTCAAAGGCAGAGGAAGGCATTGTTACCAATCCTGCAGTACTAAAAGCTATAGTCGAAAAAGTTGAATCAATGAAGCCTGGGTCAATAGTTGTTGGGGATAACCCCGGTCTTTTCAGCTACGGGGCAAATGAGGACGCATTTGAAAAAACAGGCCTGATGGAAGCTGCCAGGGGTTATTACCGGAATATAGGAAATGATCCAACAAAGGTTGACTTTAACCCCGATTTTATTAATTACGTCAGCGTGTCCCGGATAGTGCAGGATGCCGACGTCATAATAAGCGTACCAAAGTTCAAAACCCATGGACTAACCGTTATGACCGGTGCAATCAAAAACAGCTACGGCTTCCTGCCAGGCGCACAGAAAGCGAGGCTTCACAGGATAGCGGGCAGCCCAAAACGTTTTCATGAAATGATAGTAGATGTATTTCGCATCAGGGTACCGGATCTTTTCATCGTTGATGCAGTTCTCGGCATGGAGGGCAACGGTCCGGCATCCCCGGAACTGAGAAATATCGGTCTAATCCTGGCCTCCGACAACGCAGTTGCCTTGGATGCTGTCATAGCAAGCATGATGGGGTGCGATCCGGCAAACCTCAGGTTCCTTCAAAAAGCAAAAGAAGCAGGCCTGGGAGATTACGACCTGGGTACCATCGATGTTGTGGGAGAGATAAAACAGCTGCAAAACTTTAAGCTTCCCCCTTTAGGAGGAGAGGCTATTTACAATAACGAAACAATGCAGGCAGCGCTTCACGGCAAGACGCTGCTGAGACCGCAAGCAGATCCTGATCTTTGCACAAAATGCGGTACATGCATCGAGCAATGCCCGGTGTCGGCGTTGTCAATGGGTACACAATTGCCGCAGGTGGATGCCAATAGGTGTATCTCGTGTTTTTGTTGCCAGGAAATCTGCCTGGAAAAGGCGATAACACTGAAATAGAAACAAAGCGATTTGAGCAGTAAAGCAAAGGTGCAGTTAAATAAATTTACTTAGCCCAATGCCTCCATCTTTGCATTGTTTTTTGCCCTTGTCTGACTGTGGACACTTTTAGATTTTTTTCTCTGGGAAATCTTTTTCCCTTTTCCCCTGAATGTTAAGAATCTTAATCCGCTCGAAATGGAATCCAGTGTAATGGTAGCGCCGAAAAGACCGACTATTTCTCTCTTATTCCATACAGGTGTCGCAACTGCTACACAGGGCCTTTTTGTGGATTTATTAATGATAGGTTCACTTACAACTGTCGCACCTTGCATTACACGATGAAAATAAGAACGGTCCATTATATTATTTTTTTGTCCGTCGGCATTAAAATAATTGCCGTTTTTATCAGAAATATACAATTGTTCGTATTTATGCCGCATATCCCTCAGGAGAGATTTCAATATAGGGACCTGTTCGTTCTCATCAATATACCCTTTATTGACAATACCCGCCAGGGTTTCTATCTCGGGTAAAGCAAGCTGGATCAAATCGTCAATGGCACGATAATTATCATCAACAAGCAAAGAGGCTCCAAGTTTAAACCACTCTATTTCGCCTGAGAAATCATGGAGTTCAACACCCATCATAATATTACCCCCTCATCATCATTTGATATTTTTTTGTTTTGTTTCTGATTTAAGGTTTTTTTGTTGGTAATCTTTTTTGAACCTGTTGTTGAGCGTCTTTCGCTCTGATTATCATGTAAAACTTTTATAAGCTGTTCGATAGTCTTGCTTGATATCCCCTTAGCATAAGCATCTTTGCTCAACAAAAGATATGGGAGCGATTCTTCGCTGAGAAGGAAGTCCGAGATTTCAGTTGGAAGGTTGTCAATTAAATCAAACGGAGTTCTCGAGCGGTCCTCAAAAAAATAAAGAGGTGATACCATAAGGGCCTTCGCGAGTCTTTCGATTGTTTCAATACCCGGGGAGGCATGTCTTTTATTTTCTATGGCCGATATCGTTGTTTGATGAACTCCAGAGAGTTTTGAAAGCTCGTCCGTGGTCAACTGCCTAAGTTTCCTTAACTTCTTAAGTTTTTCGGCTATAGTCATAATTATATCCTTTCATGTCAATATTTTGCTTAGCTATCGTTATTTGTATATTTTGCTTAATAGAATTATATTAGTCAAGTAAAATAATACTGGAATTATAATATTTATATTATCTAATAATAACATATTATTATACTATAATTATAATAATAAATTAATTATTAATGATAATTTTAATAGAATAATAGTTGACAACAATATTATTATATATAATAATCATATTAAATAAAAAATGCCACCGGCAGAGAGGAGGTAAGTTTAAATTCCTGTAGCAGGGATCAGGGTTTAACGCGATATTTGTTTCGTTTATTCAAAAAAAGGGGGTAATAAGACATGAGCCAACAACAAGGCAAGGAGACACCGTTCATCCCGCTTGGACTTTTTAAGCTGCGCATTCCGTTCGTTCATTACAGGTGGGAATTGGCAGAAACCATCCAGGCATTTTTTCTGTTTTCTGTTGCCATGGCAGCCATTCCATTTATTTTGGATGCATTTCCATGGATATCTTTCGAAGTGGCGTGGACCGCTGTGTTCTGGTTTACACTTGTATTCTGGCTAACAGCAACGCTTGGAGATCCATCCGTACCTGGGTGGATTACAGCATCGATTCCGGTCGTGCTCGCATATGTAAAAACATACCCTGAAGCAGCCCATGCCGAAAGGGTGTGGGCGCTGGCTTCCGTTCAGCTTATTCTTGCCGTCTTGTGTCTTATAACCGGACCAACTGGACTTGCGGATTGGATCAACAAGCGCGTCCCGGCAGGTTTACGTGCAGGGATTGTACTTGGTGCAGGAATAAGCGCAATAGCCGGCGAGTTAAGGGTGGGAGGCAGGTTTTTGAAATCTCCATGGAGCATCGGCATCGCAACATTTATATCGTTTTACCTTCTGTGGTCTCTAAGCTTCAAAAAATGGCAAGGTACAAACAAGTTTATGAAAAATTTAGGGAGATATGGCTATGTGCCGGCCCTGATAGTCGGGGCAGTCGTCGGGCTTATAGTTAAAGAAGTGCCCGTTCCCAAAATAGAGTGGGGAATTTTTGTGCCCAGAATAGCTGAACAGTTCGCCACGATGTCTATATTTGGGTTCGGCTTTCCGCCTGTATCACACCTGATAAATGCCATACCAACAGCTATCGTAACATATATAATTCTTTTCGGCGATTGGCTTATAATTGACGCCTTAAGGGTTGAAGCCAACCAGGAGAGGAAAGAACAGCATGTAGATTTCAGCATTGCGCGTTCTTCGGTGATAACTGCTTTCCGAAATGCCTGGAGCGCGATTTTTGCACCATACGCTACGACTTGCGGCCCGTTGTGGGCAGGCGTGACAGTGTCTGTATACGAAAGGTACAAGGGCGGCAAGGAAGCAATGCCGACCATATGGGGCGGGCTGCTTTCATTCCAGCTATGGTGGCCAATTCTTGTCTTTATCGTTCCTCTCATTACTTTGATGAAGCCTTTTCTCGCACTGGGCGCATCAACTACAATGCTTATACAGGGTTTTGCCTGCAGCTATATTGCAATGATGATGTCCAGGGACAAGCTCGATCTCGGAATAGCAGGCATTGTAGGAGTTGTCCTGTGGAGGTTCGGTGCGGCTCAAGCGCTTGCCGTTGGGGTTGTGCTTTGGTTGATACTAATGGTTACGAGGGATGCATCAAAAACTAACGCATGAAGCATTTAATAAAGAAAAGCAGCATATGGACATAATAATTCATCAGGAGGTAAGGTATGGCTAAAAATAAGATCAATAAAATAGCAACAACAATCGTAGCACCGGTGTTATTCAGCAGGGAAGGAACAATTGAAAAGGTAGTTTCTATAACGAAAGAAGCCGCCGCAAACGGGGCAAAAATGGTTGTGTTCCCCGAAACATATGTACCTGGATATCCATGGTGGATCTGGATGGGTATAAACAACAATAAAAAGCTTGAACTATTCAAAAAACAATATGCAAATGCTTTGGAAGTAAAATCTTCCGAGATGGATTATATTAAAACAACGGCAAAAAAGAACGGAATAATAATTGCCCTCGGTTTTGTCGAAAAAGATTGTGGAACACTTTACAACAGCCAGGTGCTTATAAACGAGGAAGGCAATATATGCATTCAGAGGAGAAAGCTTATGCCTACCGGAGAGGAAAGAACGATATGGGGCATGGGTGACGGGACGAGCCTCCAGGTATGTGATACATCAATTGGGAAAGTTGGGATGCTTATATGTTATGAACACTCTATGCCGCTTTCACGATACACCCTCTACAGCATGGGTGAAGAGATTCACGTTGCAATGTGGCCGGGAGCTAATTTTAGAAGTCAGCCAAGGGACAGAAAGAAAATTATAGATGTGGCAATGAGAAATATGACCTTTGAGGGACAGGTTTATGCGGTATATTCTTCTTCCTGTGTCGGTCAGGAAGAACTGGATTTTTACCTTGAGCTTGACCCGGGCAACAAGGGAATACTTGATGAAGGCGGGGGTATATCGGGAATTGTTGATCCGATAAGCAATTATATTGCCGGTCCTATTGAAGACAAGGAACAGATAATTTACTCTGAGATTAATCTTGATAACATAGTCGGCGTAAAACACATGATAGATTGCGTGGGGCATTATGCACGACCGGATGTTTTTCAGCTTAATGTTTTCTCCCGTAAACACCAGCCAGTTAAATTTGTAAATTCTTCTGCTGAAATTCAATCCGAGAAAGATGTGTGCCGCGAAGTTTGTATGAATGAATCAGACTCTTCTTCTATTGGCGCCAGAAACGAGTAGAGTGATCGACTACTGGCGTTTTCTATAACCCCAAAATCAGGACGATATACCTCATATCGTCCTGATCCCCCGTTTTATTACATTTACGTGGAGTCCGACTGGTTTTGTGAAAGTCATTTTGAATTAGATATTTCAATTTACGCGGAAATGGCGGGCAAAACGTACAAACTATCTCAAGATGCCAGATACTGGTAAAGAGTTTCACGGCTGATATTTAGCTCTCGAGCAATTTTTGCTTTTTTCTCTCCAGCTTTTACCCTTTCCTTAAGCGCTGAGATCTGCTGAGGCGCAAGAACCTTTTTCCTGCCTTTATAGACACCCTTCTTTTTTGCCTGAGCTATTCCTTCAAGTTGTCTCTCCCTTATCAGTGCACGCTCGAATTCAGCAAATGCACCCATTACAGAAAGCAAAAGCGTTGCCATCGGCGAATCCTCACCTGTAAATGTCAGCCCTTCCTTGACAAATTGGACGCGAATACCGCCGCCGGTCAATTTCTGGACTATCTGCCTTAAGTCTATCAGGTTTCTTGCGAGGCGGTCCATGCTGTGGACAACAACGGTGTCACCTTCACGCACGAACTGCAGCAGGGCATCGAGTTGCGGACGCTTGGTGTCCTTGCCCGAGGCCTTGTCAATGAATATTCTGTCGAGGTTTAAGCCATCGAGCTGCCTGTCGGTATTTTGCTCAAATGTACTTACCCTTATGTACCCAATATTTTGTCCTTTCACCTAAACCTCCTTATGTCTTAAAAGCTTGGAAAGATATCTTATACGAGCCTTAACCGAGGTAAGAAGTTTTTTGTATTCATCCCGGAGTATTTTGGCTTCATCGTACCTTTTTATTTCTTCTGCTGATAACAACACCCCTTTATAATCAAATCTGACCTTTCCTCTATCTCTGTATAGCAGATAATAATAAATGCGTCCTTTTATCGTCTTTTTAATTATGACGCCCTTGGGCAATTGTGCAAGCACATTTTCATAATACGTTTTTTTCTTCAGCGCATTTTCATATTCAGCATCAAGAATCAATTTAATGTTTTCCATTATTAATTACCATACATTATATAATATCTATATAATGTATGGTAACACTTGTCAAGTAAGAATTACCATACATATAAATAATTACACTATTTGTATGGTAATTATGCGGCAATAAAAACTTCAGCTCAATATTTTCTGTTTTTTGCACAATAATGTCAGAATAGGGTCTAAGATGATGAAACATTTATGTCATATTATTGCAATAATGACCCTAAACTGACATATAATTGTACGACCGCCTGACATCAGTTTAGGGTATACCCAAATCTGACATAGGAGCGAATATATAATAGACTCAAAATTGGTTTGTGGTGCACGATTATTACTAATCAATGGTTTTATATATGGAAGACTTTAATAATTGATTCTGAATTAAATATGGAGATGCATTATTTTCTAATTCAGAAAAATAAGACAATTTTTCAGGATAACAAAATAAATTATAAATGGATGCCCCGGAAAAGGGGAACATTCATCTTCATTGTCAACTTTAACTTAACTGCCTCTCATCCCCTACCTCACGGAAGGGGACTTCCCGGCGGTTAAGTTAAAAACCATAATCCGCTATGTTTATTGTTTATACCGTTATAATATTGTAACCTGTTACGTAATGAGGTATACTACTATATGATCATCAGTATAAAGCACAAAGGCTTGGCATCCCTCTTCTATGAAGATAAGGCAAAGGGGGTTAAACAGGAGTTCGTAAAACGTCTTCGTCAAATACTCTCACTGCTCGACACTGCCTTTGTTGCTGAAGACATGAATCTTCCCGGCCTGCATTTTCATAAGCTTAAGGGAGATCGTGCCGGTTTTTATGCGATATCCGTTTCGGGTAACTGGCGCGTTATTTTCCGTTTCGAGAACGGGCAGGCCATTGATGTTGATTTAATTGACTACCATTAGGAGAAAAAACTATGGCAATGAAAAACCCTCCACACCCTGGTGAGATCATAAGAGACCTGTGTATTGAGCCACTCGGTCTGACCATTACAAAAGCAGCTGAAGGCCTAGGAGTTACCAGGAAAACCCTTTCACTGCTTTTGAATGGGCATGCGGGCATTTCTCCGGAAATGGCAATGAGATTGTCGCAGGCCTTTGGCAGAAGTCCCGAAAGCTGGCTTCAGTTGCAAGCGGCATACGACCTTGCCCAGGTGAAAATATCCGGAACAGTGATAAGCGTTAAGCCGCTCACAAAAATTGTTGTTCAATCTCCTTGATTAAAAAAACGATTAAGGAAAAATGAACCAACAAGGTGGGCAGACTCGTCGTTTAACGATTACCGATGCAAACAAATGGTTTTTTAGACTTCAAAAGAAACAATTTTCTAATCAGAATCTTTGTATCCGATCTTCAACCCCTCCTTCCTGAAAGCGAGCATTGTATCTCTTTTCCAATTGATCAATATTTCAATCGGTAATCGTGGATAAAAAGTCCATAAAAAAGAATATCGTTTTTTTTCTGATATTATTTATCAAAAGCGATATATATACAAAATAATCTGTTCTAAATATTATAATATATTAATGAAAATTTATTTGCCTTTTTTATAAACAAGGAATACCATATAAAAAAGCCGGAAAAAACGATATTCGTATATTAATTGTTATGTGCTGATAAGAACAACAAATATGAGTAACCATATAGCACAAAGAGAGGGAAGAACTTGGAAATAGAAAAACTCATCCCAATCTTGCTTCCCGTTTTGGTCACTGCCTTTTTTGCCGCCTTCATCCCTCGGAAGATTAAGGAACGACAAAGAAGAATTATCGCCGGAGACGATCTCAGAAAACCCTTCGCTCCTGCTCTGGCTCAAATCAGTGTTGCACGAACCCATAAATCTACCCATAACGCCCCCGACCTTGATGGTTTTCTCAACAGAACTCTCGAAGGACAAGCAACTGCTTTTGAACAATTCAAATTCTTTATTGCACCCAAAAAACGTGCAAACTATGACAAAGCATGGAATGAGTACTATAAAGCGGTAAAGGGCGGAGTTTTTGTCGCCAACTTCATTGGACATAACCCCTTTGATTGTTTTGAGGAAAAAATTAATGATATTCTTGCATTCACAAAAAAACCTTGAAAAATCACATAACCATTTCATGCACCCAATCGGCCTGAAATCATGCCTCTGGGTGATGATGGTGTTAGGAGATGAAAAAACATGAAAAGAAACTTTGATCTTGTTCGTCGTATCATGACCCGTATCGAAAGTGTGCACCCTGGAAGTTTTACTGACGAAACTACATACCTTCAGGATCTTGGTAGCGAATATGAACCGGCGACTATTTATGCGCATATTGAACTCCTTTTGGAAGAAAATTTCATAAAAGGGAAGATCCATAAAAACCACGACGATATTATTGATGCTTTCCGTATTACTGGTCTTACATGGAAAGGCCATGATTTTATAGATGCAGCAAGAGACGAGTCAATTTGGAGTAAAGCCAAAGACTCCGTCCTGAAACCGACCGCCTCTTTCACTTTTGATATTCTCCTCGAATGGTTGAAGGCTCAGGCAAGGCAGACCTTAGGACTTCCATGAGTTCTCGTATGCAGTTCGCATATATCATTGCATCATGTTTCATGGCCTCTGTGGCTTTGATCATGCTCTTGTCTTTCGGTACATCCCATATTAGTCGTCTTCCACGGTGTTGCCATTTAAGGATCAAATCATTAAAAATCATAGAGGCCCTCCTAACCCGTCATTGCACCGGACGCGGCGTTATGTCCGGCTACTTTCTGCTTCCTCTCTCTTTTCTTACTCTCTCTCATGTTTCTCCCCCCCCACCGGGCCGCGCCGGTGAATTCTTCGTTATGACGAGAGATAGATAATGAACGATCCCGACAAGATAGTATTCCATTACACCTCATTCGACGGTTTTCTTGGAATGACGAATAGCGCATCAATCTGGGGTACGAACATCCTTTATCTAAACGATGCGAGTGAATTCATCTATGCCAAGGCTCTTCTGAGCCAAGAACTACACCGATTTTGTCAAACCAACTCTGGTTTCACGAAAGGAACGAGTTTAGACGAGTCGCTGGGATACTACTTTTTTGAGATAGTGGAGGAAAACGTCAATAAGCTGCTGCCATCCGAGAATTTCAGTTTTTACGTTTGCTCGTTCTCAGAGGAACCCGACCTTCTAAGTCAGTGGCGGGGCTACTGCAAGAATGGCACCGGCTGCAGTCTTGGTTTCGGCCTGAACCGCTTGCGGGAAATTGCAGAAAGAGCGCGCTTTGCCATAAAGCCTTGCATCTATGATGAGAGAGAGCAGGTCGACGCAATCAGAGCATTACTGCAAAAGTTCTCTGGTCGTTTTCTGGTTGAGGTAGGGGGTGCTGAAGAAAAGGGGGCCGCGTGGGACTCCAAATCAAAATACATAGCTGTGGACTTCCTGCAGGAGTTTATACAGCTGGCTCCATTTATCAAACACCCGAAGTTCAAGGAAGAACGAGAGTGGAGAATCATGGCTGGTCTCAAAACAAACCACATCAGGAGTCAGCTAAGGTTTAGACCCGGCAACTCGATGATCGTGCCGTATATAGAGATACCGCTGCCGATGGAGGAGGAGCAGCTATTAATCGACGAGCTATTCCTAGGCCCCACAAACGAAAGAGAACTATCTATGGCCTCGGTTGAGCTGTTGCTAAAAGCAAGAAATGTACGCTGTTGCAAGGTAAACTGCTCGAGTATTCCATATAGGGCCATTTGAAGGAAGGCACCGAAGAACAAACACGGGTCATAACCACCGCATGAACCGGATTGGCAAGGAAAGGTGCTCGCCTCCCGGTTATGCAGGCGTTGGACCGGTGATGTCATACTTTTTTTGGAGACCGTGTGAGATTGTTTCATTTCATAGCTGAAAAACATGTGCTAGATGTGGTAGCTGCTCAGAGACTCAAAGTCTCATTGCTTGACGACTTAAATGATCCTTTTGAACTTACCGCAGTGGAGTTGCCCGACATGCAATCTAGGAAGACGATCAGAGATTTCAAAAGTGCTATGGCAAAAGACTATGGAATACTTTGTTTTAGCAAGAATTGGAAAAGTCCATTATTGTGGAGCCACTATGCTAATCGACATAAAGGGGTTGCCCTTGAGTTCGACGTCTCGGACAGCGTTGCTCATCCGATAGTGTACAGAAAAAACAGGTATTACTTAAACTATGAGAGGTTCACCACAGGCTTAGACAGCGAAGAAGATATTAAAGGATTATGGCTCACAAAATACATTGAATGGAAATACGAGAAAGAGGTTCGTGTAATATTGAGGAAGTCTGAGTGCCGTAAGGTAGGGGATATGTACTTCTATGATCTTGGAAAAGACATACGCTTAAAGGGTATCGTCTTGGGTCCCCTTTGTGATATTCCAGTTCAGGATATAGAAGACTCCTTACCCAAGGCCTTAAATTTGGCCATAATAAAGGCAAGATTAGCGTTTCGTTCTTTCAATATCGTGAGAAAGAAAGATTTCGCAACTGCTCATTTAAGGAAAACATAGGTCCAACGAAACAATGCAGCCGACTCGTTGCACTCGCGACTGATTTCGTTGTTAGCTCTGAGCGAGATGAATGGATAAGATAATAGGATTTAGACATGCAGCACTTGACAAAATGACTCTCGGTGGAAAGCATAGGCTTCTCCCTGAAGCACCCATCCCCACCGAAGAAATTGTCTCAAATGTGAAAAGGAATGGAAGAAAAGCGCTCGACTTCGAGAGACTGTTTTTCTGTTATCGCAACCCATCATCCATTGACCTTCTTGTGTAAATTCCGCTCAACCTCGAACATCAATTCCGAAAAAGGTCGAACACCTGTTCCGGTGATATCCGAACACCAATTCCGGTTTTGATCGAACACTTTCTGTGTTTTACCGGAATATCTGTTTATGAAAAACAGATCATGATTCTTCTCCCTGCCTGACATGATACACTGCCTCCAAAAAATACCGGAGGGTGTGTAGGTGAAAAAGAAAGGGAGGAAGACATCAATGAAAAAACTGAAAGAAATTGCCCGGCTGCTTTTTGAATGCAATCTTGGTATTCGTCCCATCGCCAGGGCATGCAATATATCCGCTTCAACGGCTTCAACCTATGTTGAGAAGTTTAAAGAGCTCGGTGCCACTTATAAAGAAATCTGCGAGATAGATGAAGACAGCCTGTCAGATCTCGTATCACCTAAGGCTGAAAGGACATCAATAAAAGTACTGCCTGATTTTGTGCATATCGCCGGAGAACTTAAGAAAA
>Ga0302244_1000517_pt1 | contig 29767 bp, 28 predicted proteins | sample AAG_UR_Phe_MG_FD_193513 | JGI IMG/M metagenome (GOLD analysis project Ga0302244, IMG submission 193513) | Enriched activated sludge microbial communities from anaerobic digester in WTTP, New Holstein, Wisconsin, United States - AAG_UR_Phe | ecosystem: Engineered > Bioreactor > Anaerobic >... | reverse complement strand
TAGCTCTTCTTTGAGCTTCATCTGTGACCATATATGCCAAGCGTATGGCATAATCGGTTATCTTCCAAAACCCTTTTATGTTGTATCCTTTGCGCTGTATTTGCATGTTCTTCTGTGGTTAGAAGAGTGCAATATGTATCTGAGCGCGTGCAACATTATTATTCTTTTTGCATTTGATACCAAGCATTCAAAATATCACGAGTAACAGGAATAGCTGTTTCCGAACCTTCTACACCCTCTTCCAATAATACTGTCACCACAATTTTCGGGTCATTATATGGCGCAAAACAAGTGAACCAGGCATGATTAGGCCTATCTGCACGCCATTGAGCAGTACCCGTCTTGCCAGCTATTTCCATGGGCATGTTCAATAAACTTCTTCCTGAACCATACAATACGGTATCTCTCATACCTGTTTTTACAATATCAATCGCATTTTTATCCGCAACCGCCTGATCTGATAACTGCAAAGGATATTTTATTTTATATTCATTCCAAGCCAAATCATTTAAAACCAAATGCGGTCGTATTCTATTTCCTCCATTTGCGATAACCGCAGTGGCAGCCGCAATTTGCAAAGGAGTGACCAATAAATCACCCTGCCCGATAGAATAATTATAAGTATCCCCAATATACCAACGTTCATTCTTTTTTTGAATGCGCCATTCCGGTGTGGGCACTAATCCCGCATTCTCTCCAAAAATGTCCAAACCCAATCGCGATCCAAATCCAAAAATAGTAAGCCATTCAGCCATACGTTCCGCGCCCATTCCTTTAAAAGAATCTGTCCCCCTTCCAATTGTATAAAAAAAAGTATTCACAGACCAAGCTATAGCTGATCTAACATTTGTTAATCCATGCCCTCCCGGTTTCCAATCAGGAAACAATCTTGCTCCTATCCATATTCCACCAGTCGACATAATTGTGGTCTTGGCTGTAATTATACCGTCAGCTAAAGCCGCTACTGCATAAATCGGCTTAATCGTTGATCCTGAAGGATATAAACCAGCCCATGCTCTTGGGACAAGAGGCGTATTTGGATCATTCAACAAAGCTTCATATACCGTACTTGAAACTTTGCCAGAAAAAGCATTATTATCATAAGCAGGCCATGAAACAATAGCCAAAATTTGCCCATCCTTGGGATTCATGGCAATCGCCACCGCTCTGTTAATTTCTTCATTTTTCAAAATTGCTGTCTTTAATGCGTTTTCCATCACTTTTTGCAATTTCAAATCAATAGTTAATTCCAAAATCTTTCCATTAGTTGGATTTGTTTCTTGTACTGAACGATTTTTTTTTCCATGCGCATCAACCTCAATAACCCTCTCTCCCCTCAAGCCTCTCAACCAAAATTCATAAGAAGCTTCGATGCCGGTTTTACCTATCATATCTGTTCTCAAATAACCATTATCTTTATTTTCGATATATTGCTCAGGCGATATACTACCAATATATCCCAAAATATGAGATAAAGACGGAATTGCTTCCGAATACCTATACTTTCTTTTCAAACCATTTATCACCGAAATAGCGTTTGATTCGGATAAAGCAATTTTCAAAGCTATTGCCTGTTCGTATGGTATGTCTCTAACCAAATACACGGATTTATCCCATTCTCCAGCTGATAATATTATTTGATTTAATTCTGCAATATCAGTACCTGTGATTCTCGCTACTTGCCCCAAAATTTCCCGTCGATCTAATTCTTCAATTGGTAAATCTAATGGTTGTACTATTACATCAAAAGTAGATTCATTTTCTGCCAACACCAAACCATTTCTATCCACAATCACGCCTCTAGGAGGACTTGTTATCTCATAACGATAACGATTAGCATCCGCTTTCGCTTGATAATAATCATGCTTGATTGATTGTAACCAAAACGCGCGTATCATCAACAAAGATATAGTTACTATCAAAATCGCGCCAGTAAAAAAGAATCTGCTAGAAGGAATTGCTGTACCCAAAAAAATCGGCCGATCTTTTATTTTTGTAGCATCTTCTTCATACATCACTTCTGCAACAACTTGCTCATCATTTTTAATCGAAACACTTAAGCCATAAGGACTTTCTTCCGACCATGCAAAAAACTTATGCTTAAGATCCATAGCGATTTTTTTCAAACGGTATAAAAGTTAAAAAACGTTTAGTTAGCAATGAAACAGATAAAAATAAAATAGAAATCACTATTAAATCCACAAAAAGAATTGGAATTTGAAAAATAACTGGTTCTATAATAAATAATCCGCCCCAAATAAAGTTAAAAACTATATAGATCATGATAGTCAATATTCCATCAGCAATTCTAGCAATTACAGCCATAAGCCAAGATCCATATAAAGATTTATTTGTGATTACATAATTTTGCACAAAGTCAATAATTAAAGCCACTAAAAGCCATCTTGCCGTAATAAACCCCGAAGGAGTCGCAGAGATAAAATCAACCACAAATCCCGAAATACCAGCTACAAGATACGCCGCTTGAGATCTGTTTAATAAAAAACAAAAAATCAAAAAAGGCAATACTGGTCGAAAAAAAATAAAATAACCAGGTAACGAACCTAACATACTACCTTCATAATATCCCAACATTAAAGCCATGCTAAAAACCGTAAAATAAGAGGAAGTGCGCATAGTATTTATTCTGGCTTAAGAGCTTTTGGTAATAAAACCGCAACAATATTTAAATAAGCGGTTTGCACCACAGGTTCGATATTTGCTTCCTTAAAAGGATCTGTTGATTCAACATATATTTGATTTATCAAACCAACAACTAAATTCGGGGGTATTTTTTCTTCAGTCCCAGAAGTAACCAATACATCATTTACTTTAATATTTTCTTCTTGCGGTATAAGAGTAGCTAAAGCTGTGCCATTACCTCTTCCTTCTACTAATCCAATTAAACGATTTTGTCCTACCAAAGAAATTGCTACTCGACTTGAAGGATCAGTCGTTAAGGTAACAATAGCGGTTCTTTCGTAAATTTTTGTTATTTTACCAATATAAATTCCATCTCCAAAAATAACAGCCATTCCGATTTCCAATCCATTTTTTGAACCTCTATCTATCATAAAAAAACTTCTCTCTGGCTGTACCGAACGACTAATAACATTCGCAACCACGGCCTCATAGCCCTGCTGTTCAACAAAACCCAATTTACGTTTCAATACTTCATTTTCTTCTTTTAAAGCATGCAATTGAACATAATCCACACTTAAGTGTTGTAATTGTCTTTGCAATTCATCTATTTGATCCAAAGATTCCGAATTTTCTGTCATTTGTCTTGATTCTCTACTAACAAAAGTGCCTATTTTAGTTGATACGGATCCCAAAGGGGATAAAGCATATCTAATAAATTCTTCCAAAGGATATAGTATTTTAGTTAAATGTAATAATAAAAAAGCTACAATAAATCCAAAAATGACAATTCCGGTTTTAATTTGTCTTGTCATAATATAATTAAATAATCCTATCAGAACTTGGCAATGTTATATCAGCTAACAAATCCGGAGACTCCAATAACATTCCGGCGCCACGAGCCACGGTTGTAATTGGATCTTCAACAACTCTTACGGGTATACCTGTTTGATTATGAATCGCTTGATCCATGCCCCTCAATAAAGCGCCACCTCCCGTTAAAATTATACCGCGTTTATATATATCAGCCACCAATTCTGGCGGAGTGATTTCCAATATGGATTTAATGTGCTCAATTATAGACCTGACAGATCTAGATATAGCTTCTCTTATCTGGCTATCTGTTACAAAAATTTCTCTCGGTAAACCAGAAAGCAAATCTCGACCTCTCATTGACACTTCTATTCTTTCAGTAAGTGGAATAGCTGAACCAACAGCTATCTTTACTTCTTCAGCCACGCGCTCACCAAGCAATAAATTAAAAACATCTCTTGCATATTGAATTATATTTCTATTCATCTCATCACCCGCTATGGGAATGGATTTTGCCGTCACAATTCCGTTTAAAGAAATAACAGCAATTTCCGTGGTCCCTCCCCCCATATCAACTATCATATTCCCCACTGGCTCTGTAATCGGCAAACCTATGCCGATAGTAGCAGCCAAAGGCTTTTCAACCAACATGAATTGATACGCCCCAGCCGACATAACCACATCCCCAACAGCTTTTCTTTCCACTTCTGTTACATCTAACGGAACTCCTATTACCACTCTCGGTCTCGGAATAAATAATTTATATTCACGATTTATTTTTTGAAAAAAATACTTAAGCATTTTTTCCACTACCTCATAATCCGATATTATTCCTCTTTGCATAGGGCGAGACATTGTAACATGTTGAGGCGTTTTTCCTAACATGGATTTTGCTTCATGCCCTATTGAAAGCACCTGGCCATTCCGATTATTAATTGCAACAACTGAAGGTTCATGAACAACAATGCCTCTGCCTTGAGCATACAATAAAGTAGTAGACGTTCCTAAGTCCAATCCAATATCTGTTGAAAATCTATTTAACAACCTATCTATCATACCGATATATACATTGTATATTTAATGGCTAACGGCTGTATTTACTCATACAAAAAAACATCCTTCAAGTGGATATCATGTTTATTATCTATTAATGCGATATTATTATTTTCTTTGAGTATAAAAATTATTCAACGCCTCTGTGTTTCAATTAGTATCAAAAACAAATATTCAAAGCCAACAACAACAAGTAAAAATGTTAATAGTGTATACCATCTCAACCAATCGTTGGCCGAAAAAATCAAAGTTAAAACAATTACTCCAGACAACAATATAGCATGCCTAAAAGCTACCCTTACCTCTTTAATTAACATATTTACTCTTTTACGTATGCCTATTCTATACAATAAACCCAGCAAGGTAATAGTACCAATCAAAGCTAAAAATAAAGTTATAAAGAAAAAAACCTTACCTAAAATCCCAGCCTCTTCCGGGTTTACCGTTTGTAAAATAATAATCCAAGCCATCCATGCCAATCCTGTTCCCAATCCCATAAACACGGCATACCATTTAAAACTCATAACAATTTATATTATAGCACAACAACTTGAAAATCGTAACATCAAATTTTATAACATCAACAAAAAACCAAAATACAATCTACCATTAATCAAAATTTAATCAATATCCTTTAATTTTTACTTGTATTTTATAAACAACCCTTTTACCTAATTGATAATTCAAAGAATTCATAAAATCTGTCATCTCCAATTTCAATGTTTGAACCGCTGCCGATGAATTAGACATGGCTCTTAAAGTGCCTTCATTATTAAAAGCGTAAAAAGAAATTTTTACGGACATGTCTTCACCCCATCTCTGTGCCAATAATTTTGTTGCCGAATCCAAAACCATCTGAGCCGTAACCTGCTTAGCAATACCAGATTTTTCAATAGTTTTAGGAATAATTGATTTCAATGATTGCCAAGTCATATCATTGCATTTTTCATTGTGCATCGATTTAATTAAAACTATTTTTACAATAGTTCATTTCCTATACTCACAAATATGTTTAAAATCACAAAACTTGCATAAAAACACGGAAGGTGTAGCTAAAAAAGATGATTTTATAATTTCATCCATTCTATTTATCAACGTCTCTTGAAATCTTATCTTATTTTCTCCTTCAAGCAAAGGCACATCTTCCATAACTTTTGACCTCACAAAAAAATAAGTCAAACGCTTAACAGTTAATCCTCGCGCTTCTGAAGCAAGTTGATAAAGCCATAACTGTTCTTTATCTGTTAATTCTGCTTTTTTACCTTCTTGCCATTCTCCGGTCTTATAATCAATAATAGCTATCCCTCCATCCACTTCATCAATTCTATCTATTTTACCCTTAATAGAATGCTCGCCCAAACTCCAATCAAATCCTTGTTCCAAAGCGCGAACCTTCGGAGGTTGTGCCATACATTCTTCAATAAAACTTTTAATAGCTTTTCTCCCCTCTTCAAAATATTCATCATGCAAATCCCTGCTCGTATACCAAGCGTCTATCCAACTTTCTTCGTATATTTCTAAAGCTTCATTAATCCCAACCGTAAATCCGTCCACGGTGTTATTTTGTGAGATATTTTCAAATAAACTAACCTGTCTTACACCGCTTCTTTCCAAGTGTCTAGCCAAAATTAATTGCAGTGTTAAATGAATAGATTGTCCAAAACTTTTTTGATAAGATCCCAAAACCGGAATTTTATAAATATGCGCAAACTTATACTGCATCGGACAATTTTTATAAGCAATTAATTGAGTGAAAGAAAATTTTCTTTTTAACGGAAATATTTCTCGCCAAGCCTGTTCCTCTAGAACATTCGTTTTTGGAGCTTCTAATTCATAAGTATCAATTACTTCTCTAATTGGCGCTAAAGGAACATCCAAACCAGCTTCCGCAAAAAAAACTGAAGGTTTTTTATCTCTAACCCCTCCATAAGATTTCGCTCCTGTTAAAATCAATCTTCGTTTAGCTCTAGTCATAGCCACATAAAACAATCTTCTCTCTTCTTCAAGATGCGTATCTCCTTCTTGAATCCTTTCTTGAACCAAACCATCCGGCAAAGGAATAGCATCAGATCTCTTACGAGTAGGCATTTTTTGATCAACTAAGGATACCAAATAAACCGTATCAAACTCCAAACCTTTTGAAGCATGAATCGTCATTACTCTAACCATATCAGGACCGCCTTCCGTGTCTTGATGCAAAGCCCCCTGTTCACCGCTCTCTATCTCCAATCTCAATTCTTCTATAAATTCTTTTAAATTCGGAGCTTTTGACGAATATTCATATCTTCTAATACGCGCCACAAACTCATTCAAAAGCGCTATGGCTTCAACTTTTTCCTTTTCTGGCTGTTTTAACCAATAAGCCAAATAACCTGTGTATTCTAACGCTTTATGCAAAACCGTCAAAGGAGTATCGCGCCTAGCCGTTTCAGATAATTTTTCCAAATTATTCGCTAATTTTTCCAATCTTTCAACTGAATTTAAATCGTCCTTCAAAAACAGTTTTAATCGAGGTAAAGCTTCATAAAAACTCACGCCTTTACGCTCCGAGTATTTTAATATTTGTAAAATACTCGAATACGGTATCGGATAACTCGGCAAATGCAATAAACGCCAAATAACAGTATTATCATGCGGACGCACGACCGAGGTCAGTAAAGCGATTATATCCAAAATAACCGGCTTGGTGTACAAACCGCGCAAAGCAAAAAATTTATAAGGTATTCCGCGCCTTTCAAGCGCCTGCGTAAAAGGAATCGCATCATCATTCGATCTTACCAGAATCGCATTATCGCTCCATGTTAATTTTTCTGAATGTCTACTCGCAATATCATCAGCAACCCACTCAGCTTCTTGTTGTAAACTAGCATCCCAATGCACCAAAACTTGAGCCCCTAAACCCTGAAAAGCCTTCAACTCTTTTTTAAGTCCTTGATCAGCTAAAGACACTTCCAGACGATTAGGATTATTTTTTGTAATCAAGCGATAAGCCGTATCCAACACTTCTTGATGAGATCTATAATTATCAATCAAAGCCACAGTCGTCGTTTCCTTATAATCATCTTTAAATTGTAAAATATTGGCTAAAGAAGCTCCACGAAATTTATAAATCGCCTGATCGTCATCACCAACAACCGTAATATTTCTTTCTGGTTCGGCTAATAATTTCATCAATTCATATTGCGCCCAATTTGTATCTTGAAATTCATCAATCAATAAAAATCTAAATTGTTTTCGATACAGATTTAAAACCGCTGGTCTTTCTTTAAACAATCTTAAAGTTTCCATAATCAAATCTCCAAAATCCAAAACACCTTCATCTCTTAAAATTTTTTGATATGTGGCATATACATTTGCCAATTCCTCCAAACGTTTTTTTTCTCCCATGGCTATCTCAATATCTCCATCTAATTTAACATTCTCCACAAATTCAATATATTTTTCTGGAGTAATTCCTTCATCTTTTGCGCGAGAAATATGCTTCAATAACGCTTGCAAAAATTTTACCGGATTGCCCAAAGGACGATAATAATCCAATGGCAACTCATCAAATCTACGTTTTAACATCAACCAAGCGTCTGTATCGTTTATCAATCTAAAAGTATTTGGTATTCCTATCTCCAAGCCATGCGCTTCCAAAATTCTTTGACACAAGCCATGAAAAGTATGTATCCAAAAATCATACGTTCCAATTGGCAACATTTCCAAAATTCTGTCTTCCATTTCTTGAGCCGCCTTTTCCGTAAAAGTCACTGCCACAATGCGCTCGGTTTTTAGTTCTTTTTCTTGCATTAACCAAACATATCTCCTTGTTAAAACTGTAGTTTTTCCAGTACCAGCGCCTGCAACAATCAAAAGAGGTCCAGTTTCATGAGTAACCGCTTTTTTTTGCGCTTCATTTAAATTTTCTAATAAATTTTTCATATTTGATATCTTAATCCTTCGTCAATTCTTTAGCCAGAGATTATCCGACTGTCATATTTTACTATATGTTCACTTTTTCTTAAGAAAAAAAATTGCATATATAATAATCTAATAATCATAAAACTAACTCGACTAATGTGCTTAGTAAATTTTTACAATTCTTATTATATTTTACAAACTTTTATTCGTAATGCCTTCGCGAATCCTTTGCATTAATTCAAGATAAAATCTAATATTTATCAAAGTAACTAATCTATAAGCAAGCATTTCATTAACACTAAAAAGATGTCTAATATAACCTAAAGAATATCTTTCCAGCTCTTCATCAAAAACAGTTTTAATCACTCCACGCTTTTGTAATAATAAAGATTGATCTTTTGAAAATTTTTCATTTGTAACATGTATGGTTTCATAAAAATCATCTCTATTTAAATCATCATGTAAAAATCTATACATTAAACCATGTCGTGCATTTCTTGTCGGTATCACACAATCAAGCATATCAACCCCACGTTTTACATAAGCAACCAATTCATGAGGCTTGGCTCCTCCCATAAAATATCGCGGTTTATCTTCTGGTAATACTTTATTCAAAACATCAACAATACGGCATGCATCTTGAAAAGGCTCTCCTACCGACAATCCGCCTATTGCATATCCGTCAAAGTCTATTTTTTTTAATTCTATGGCATGCATCTTTCTCCGCTCCTCATCAATACCACCTTGATTTATGCCAAAAAGCAAAGCGTTAATATTATTTGATAAACTCAAATTTTTTTCAAAATACTCCTTGCAACGATTTGCCCATCTTATCGTTCGCATTATAGACAAATCCAATAGAGTTTCATCATAATTCGGCGGAGTGCATTCATCAAAAGCCATAACAATATCACTTCCCAATATCTGCTGTATACGCATGGATAATTCCGGGGTCAATAAATGCTTTGATCCATCAATATGCGATTGAAATTCCACTCCTTCTTCGGAAATTTTCCTCATTTTAGATAAAGAAAATACTTGATAACCACCCGAATCAGTCAAAATCGGTTTTTGCCAATTCATGAAATTATGCAATCCTTTATAACTTTCTATGACCTTCATTCCTGGTCGTAGATATAAATGATAAGTATTCGATAATAATATTTGCGCGTTTAACTTTTCCATGTCGACTGATGATAAGGTTTTAACCGCTCCTTTAGTTGCAATCGGCATAAAAAACGGAGTCTGCAATATTCCATGAGCCGTTGTTAATACTCCCCGTCTTGCTTCGGTTATTGTTGATTTATCTAAAATTTCAAAATTCATATTTATCAATTTTTTATCATAACAATTCAGCCAATTCTAGAGTATAAATTCAATGAATCAACTATGGCTGAAGTTCATCTTTCTTTTCTTTAGCAAATGTAAACCACTCTTCTAACAATGTTAAAAATATTTTATAAGGCGCTTCAAAAATAAAATCAAAGAAAAAAAGAAAAATATTTATTTTGCTTATAGATAAAGACAGCCATCTACCAGCTCGAAGAATTGGTATTGAAAAAAAGTCGATTATAGATTGTCTTAATGTAACCTTATCTTCGATAACAAAAAACTCTCTGGCGTTCAATCTGATTCTAAAAGCAAAAAAACTAACCAAGCATAAAAAGAATAAAAAGATTAAAGTAGAAATCCATGTAAAAGATATATATTCCAATAACATGCTTATCAATCCAAAAGAAACCACAAAAGTCAGCATATAAACCAAAGTCAACATTAAACTAGCAATCGCGGAACGTTTAGCTGGTACAGAGATAACACGAATCTCTGGTTTATTTTCACCAAGTAATTCATCTAAAGCCGTTTTAATTCTTGTCGTATTTTCAGGTCCCGGAACTCTAATAAATAATCCGACAATAAACATCAATATAGCCGGAAATAGCAAATTGATTAGCAATGGACGATAGTGAACCTGTGCGTATAATAACCATTCTACTGGAGCTTCTAAAACCAAAGCCAATATCATTTTAGTTAAAAACAAATATATCATGGCGCGAATAGTGGCCCTACGAACTTTCGTTTTAGTATTTTTATATCTTTCATCAGCTATTATAGCCACCCCATGTTTCAACAAATCAGAATCATTTAGTAAAGAATTGATATTTTCTGGTTTTTGTAAAATTGCGGTAGACATCATATTCAATGCTACCGACCAAGGCTTAATAAGACGTTGAAATTTTAAATTTAGTGGATGCCTTAATTGTAATTTTATTCTTCGCTCAACTGCCACTAATCTTTCAGCTATGGGTCTGGGATTATCCATCCAATTTTGAGGAGATAACCATTCAGGTAAAAAAGCGCGTAACATTTTATAACCCAAAATTTCATCATCAGCTTTATTTAAAGTCCTATTACAAGCCAGATATATTTGCAATTGCATCTCCGAGTTATCCATCTGCGCTCCTCTAACTTTTACGGATTCATTGATTTTATCATATAAAAATGAAACCAAAGCTTTTTCTCTTGAAGTGTCAATCAATAAATCTTCGATTTCAACAGCCACCATTGATCTAATCCAATCCAAATGCGCTTCAGACCCCGCATTTACATGGGTAATCAATTGTAATTTATATACCCTCCAAGATACATCATCTATGCAAGATTGTGGCATTACTCCATTAGGTAGATATCTAGCGCCAATCAATTCTTTTATTAATCTTTCTGCTATTACTCGAGGATCCTTTTCCAACAGTAAAAGTCGTTTCAAGATACGCAATATAGCAGCCTTTCGAATCAAATGCTCATCCTTATAATCTACTGCATTACGAATTTTTTCATAAATAAAAGCAAATCGACTAATAGCCGCATGCACAGTAATATTTTCATCTCTTTCATGAATTTTTTCGCTATGTAAAGAGAAAATTTCTAATATTTTTTGTATTTCACGCTTTGAATAAGCCATAATCTCTATTTGTGCTATTAACACTACTGCAAAACTTTCATTTTGACTAGTATCTGCCCTCATCTATCCAAAAATAACATTTTACATTAATATAATCACATCTGGTAGCTAATATCTAAAAATTAGTGTTAATAATCAGAAATATGTGGCTTACTTTATTTATAGCAATCTTAATTCTCGGATTCGCTCTCCTTATCAAACGATTTGAAGAGAGTACTCGTGAACTCAAAAAAACCTTTTTTATAATTATTGGTTTATTTTTTGTTCTTTATATTGGAGCCACTATCTTCATTTCTTATCGCTTAAATGTTTATAGCGCCGACATAAATCCTTTAGAAAGAACAAAAAATAACGTAAATTTTATCGAAAATTCATTTCAATCTATCGATTTAACCACAAAACCTTAGTAATACATGACATAGTATGCAAACCGAATATTTCGCATTACAACTCAACAAACAAGAACTCCTCGAATGCCTTCGCGCTTTAATAATGCAAACACTGGTTGATGAAGAAATTCATTCTCAAAAAGGCCTTGAACTACCTGAATTATCATCAATAATAACACGTCTAACAACAATTTTAGGCTATACAAATCATTTTCTAGAAGCCGAAACTGATAAAATCGAAAATGAACTTTGGGAATACAGTTGGCATGTTTTTACCAATGAATGGGCATGGTATCGCGCAAAACAAGATGCTCTCAAAAAACAAAAAATGAACAAAAATAAAAATCAACTTTTTTCCGAAGAATTTCAAAAAACCGCCGAAAAATTTTATAACGCTCATTTCGAAAAATATGTCTCCGAATTAAATATGCAAAATCTCAAAATCAATAAACATAAGTCATAATAAATACAAAAAATGAAGCCAAAAATTCTTCTACACGCTTGTTGCGGTGTTTGTAGCGCGCTAGTTCCTGAAAAACTAATGCTCGATTTTGAAGTTTCCATATATTATGAAAATTCCAACATATATCCATCTAAAGAATTCTATCTTCGCCAACAGGCAACTCGCGTAATGGCTGATTCATTTAAATTGCCTTTCATAGAAGCCCCGTATAATCCGATTGAATGGTATAAAACCATTCGCGGATTGCGTGATGAGCCCGAACGTGGAAAGCGTTGCAATAAATGCATTTTTTATCGCTTGGATAAAACTTTCAAATTCGCTAAAAGTAATAATTTTAATTACGTGGCCACTACTCTTTCTGTTAGTCGTCGTAAAGACGTTAATCAAATCAATCAAATTGGCCAAGTATTGGCAGAAAAGTATAAGATTGAATTCATAGGTAAAGACTGGAAAAAACAAGAAGGTGAAAAAATTTCCCAACAACGAGCCAAAGAAGCTGGTATTTATATACAAAATTATTGCGGTTGTGTTTATTCAAAACTTCAATCAAAAAATAAAGCATTAAAATCTGATAACAAAATTATAAAACTATAAACACAATTTAATTTAACAAATATCTGGTAATTGTGATTAATTACTAAATTTAGTAAACAAGTACTGGCGTCCCTACATCAGCCCAACGATAAACCCACTTCATATTATCTAGATTAACGTTCACACAACCATGACTCATTGGTCTGCCAAAATTATTATGCCAATAAGCATAATGAATATAAGTATGGCGATAAATCAATAAATTATACGGAACCGGACCCAAATCATAATTTTCAGGATGATTTAATCCATAACTCCAAGCATAAACCACTATAGGTCTCTTGCTTAATACACTATGCAATCCCTTTTTTGTCCAATAACCATTTTTTCCGCTAGAGATTAAAAAAGTATTAATCAATCTGCCATTTTCGTAAGCTCTCAATCTTTGTTCTTTTAAATTTACAGTAATATGCTTGCCACCAGTGGTAGAAGCAAATTCAACTTGAGGAAATTCCGACCCTTTCGGATCCTCGATAACATATTCGTAATCCGAATAATGAATTGGATATTCGTATAATTCTTTACTTTCAACTTCAAGCGCGTTTTTTGCATATCCCAAAATATCTTCGGCTGATTTTAAAGATTGCCTTTTATAAGCTCGTTTTTGTACATGCCACAACAATGTTGGATTATTTTTATCATGCACAATACCCATTAAACCAATTCTATAACGTTGCGAAACCTCTACATCAGTTCCGGTTTCCGGTACAGCCAAAATCTCCGGCCAAGTTTTTATTTGCGCCAAATTTAAAAGCCTTTCAAACAATTGATCATCTTTTTCACTTATTTGATATCTGCGTGATTCTATCGGGTCAATATACCAAATCCTACCAGTTTCTTTTTCTTTAACAAAATCTCCAGCTAAATCTCCGTTTGAGTACGTCCAAACTCTGGCTTCAACTGGTTTAATAACTCCAATCAAGCCAATCGTAAAAACAACAAACGTAATTATAAAACTCACACATCTTAATAATTTCATAATACGCCAATTATTATATAAAAATATATTTTAATTGTCTAATAATAAATATCAAAGTCAATTTTCACAAAAAACAGATCATTCGAATTATTGATCAATATTATTATACAATTCCGCCTCATCATATTTTTGCCAATATCAATATAAAAAACATTACTAACAGTAAAATTCAAAAATACGTAAAATCAAGTCATGCAACATTAAAAAATTAGAAATTCCCACTTATAACGTAATTACAAAATAATTAATAAAATTTTAATATTTTATCTTCCTGATTATCTCAAATAATGGCTGATATAAATCTTCTCTAACATCAATATCCAATTCATGTTCATTAATTTTTTCAGCAAATTCAATTTTCACGTCAGAAATTATCGCTAATGGTTTTTGTTCAGCAACTTCTCCCATGCACAATACTGCACCCATGGCCAAACTATCAGCCACATCAACTTTAGAATATTTAATTATCCTACCAAAAATATCTTTCAAACCAATATAATTACGCACTCCTTTAAACCCAGCATAACCCAAAGCCACTCCCGTAATACCAGCTCTAAGGGGCAAATATCTGCTGTCCGTAATTAAAACACCTATTTTTTTTAATCCAAATTTACGCTTAAGATGACAACGAATTTTGTTTGCTGTTTTAAAGCTATCTTTAGGCAACAAAATCGTCATTCCATTGGCATTAGAACGATCCAAACCGGCAGAAGACATAACCGTATTATCCTTAATGGTCAACCATGTATATTTTGTCTTCATTGCATATTGACTTTCAGATTTAATCACCTCAACTCTTTGTTTTTCATTATTAATCAACATCATCCTCCCCTCTGACAATGCCACAATTTTTGAAGTTACTACTACAATATCTCCTTCTTTAACTTTTTTTAAATACAAATCAATAAAACTTATCAAATTATCACCAGCTTTAAAAATTCCGGTTTTCACAGCCCTAATTTTCATATATTAAAATATCTTCTATCTTTTTTAATTCTAATTTTTTTTATCCTCTCAAACAACGGTTGATATCGATCATCTTTGATATCTATTAGTAACTCTTTTTTATTAACTCTTTCAATAAACTCAACCTTTGCTCCTTCAATTATTGCCAACGGACACATCTCAGCGCCTTCTCCCATTGTTAAAACCGCTACAGCTGCTAAACTATCCGCCACATCTGTCCACGCGGATTTTATCGGCTGACCATAAATATCTTTTTTACCTTTATGAAATTCTAAACCTCTAAATCCCGCATAACCCAAAGCCACTCCCGTAATACCAGCTCTAAGTGGAAGTAAACGGCTATCAGATATAATTACTCCAAAATTCTTCAATTTATATCTTCTCATCAATCTTTTTCGTAAATTCACCGCTGTTTTAAAACTATCTTTTGGCAATAGAATCAATTTGCCATCAGCATTCGATTCATCAACTCCAGCCGCAGACATAACCATTCCATCACGAATCGTAAGCCAAGCATATTTTGAACGCATCGCAAATTGACTTTCTTGTTTAATTATTTGCTCTTTTGTAGATTCATCTTTTATTAAAACCGTACGCTTTTCCGCTAAAGACACAATTTTTTGAGTTACAACTAAAATCGAACCTTCTTTAATCTTCTTAATATTGGATTCAATAAAAACGGCCAAATCATCACCTTCACAAAAAATCTTGGTCTTTACGGGTTTTATTATCATTAATTATAATTAGACTCTTTAATATAAATACTGTCAATGATTGGTTTAAATAAAATAGTATCGTTATAAAGCCTATAACAATAACACATTTATTATTATTTTTTTAAAACAATAAACAAACAACAGAGTTTAATAAATAATAAATCTCATCAAAAAACTTTAAATCATTTTTGATAAATTTTATTTTTATTAATTTTAATACATTATTATTTTACTATAATCTACTCCAAACACCAATAAATTTTCCAAATTTAATTTTGATGTAAATCCTGGATTCATATATAGATGTTCCATTGTTCTAGATAAAACTTTATTATATGATTTGTAATAACTATACATCGTATCCAAAAGATTATCTTGTTTAACAAAATCTTCCCAACCATTTTCTGCTCCAACCGTAGCATACCAAGCTAAAACCGTATCCAAATCTGCATTAGTAATAACTGTTTGACGTAAATCATTATCTCCCAAAATGTAATCAATAGTAGCTGCTTCAGGATAAGCTAAATAGCCTTTAGGATATTTTATTTCTTGAAAAGATAACTCCGAATAATCATCTCCTAATTCTCTAGAGATAATAACTGAACGATGCGAAAATGTGCCATCTTCATGAGTTTTTGAATAATTCATAATTTTTGCGGTGCCAGAGGTATAATCATTTATATAATTCAATCTTAATTGCCAATCTTTTGATTTACTTACAAAAAAATTAGCCAGATCTTCTATATCCAAGGTGCTAGAAGCACTATATCCATACCTATTAATCATGGTAACCTCAATATCATCAGGATGCACGAACGAAGCAATATTCCCCGTATTATCTTTGACCATATAATTATTCAAAATCTTGGAATAAGTTCCATAATCAAATTTAGCTATAACCAACGGATTTTCTAACGGATTTTCTATTGTATTAAATTCATCCACATCAAAAGCATCATCCATCTCATAATTCAAAAACAAAGCATCAGAAACATCACGAACCTCTTTAGCCCACTCATCACCATATAAAGCTTTAGCCACATCTTCATTAACTAACCAACGTAATTTATTATCTTGCAAAATAACATAAACTCTTGGATCCGTAACAATTTTTATTAATTTTGTACCAGGTCTAAAGGTCACATTACCCCCAATAGGAATATCAGCTAAAACCTTATCAGGGATTGTTTTTACTGTATCAAAATTTTCATACCAAGAAAAATATACATCTTCATTTGGAAATACATATCTTTTACCATCAAAATAATAATAAACCGCCACATCTGAAGCTTTGATTAAATCGCCAGATTCAACAACTCCGGCATGAACTCGCATAGGCGCTAACAAAAAAACGCCAAATAGCAAAATAATTGTTGAAATAAATATTTTTTGCATATACATATAAAATAAGTATAACATAAAAAAATACCGACCACAATAAACAATTTCATTTAGTAATTAGGATCATGTATTGGCAAAAACTTCATTCCTAGTATAAAAGCAATTCCCAATATAAAAACAACAAAATGCAAAATCATACGTCTTCCTTTTTCACCATGTTTAATTTCAGGCACTAAATCCGAAGCCGCAATATAAATAAACCCCCCTGCGGCTATTGGTAGTAAATATAAAACCGCTTCTCTGCTCGCTCCTGCAAAAAAATACCCCAGAATACCCCCTAATACTGCAGTCAATCCCGATAAAAAATTAAAAAACAATGCTTTTGTTGTTTTAAATCCACCATATACCAAAACTCCAAAATCACCGATTTCTTGCGGTATTTCATGTAAAGCCACTGCAACCGTTGTTACAATGCCCACAACCGGACTTACCATGAATGAAGCCGCAATAATCAAACCATCTATCAAATTATGTACAGCATCGCCAAATAAAATCAACTTTGATATAGAATTTTTTTGTGCATGTTCCGAGCAAATCGTATTTTTATGATCGCTACCATGGCAATGATGCCAATGCAAGCCTTGTTCAATAATAAGAAAAAATAAAAATCCAGCTAAAACTAATAAAAAAATTAATTCCAGTTGCTCATGCTCATATCCAATTTCATAAATAGCCTCGGGAATTAAATGCAAAAATGCCCCTCCTAATAATCCGCCACCAGCCAAAGCCACCAAAATCAATAAAATTTTATCCAATTGTTTTTTGGATAAAATAAAACCAAAAACACCAATAAAAGAAATTAAACTAACAGCAAAAGTTGCTAAAATAATATAAATAAATGTCATATTATATCAAACAAGCATCACACACTCCTGTTAAAATTAATTGATGATTAATATTATTAAATCCTTTAATTTTTCTAAATCCATGTTCACAGGGCACGCACTCTATTCGACCGCATTTTATACAAGTTATATGATGATGCGCATTTTTGCTTAAATAATATTTACCAATTCCTTGTACATCTTCGCGTTGTGCTATTCCGATACTCATTAGCATTTCTAAAGTCCTGTAAACCGAAACCAAATCAATCCCCAAAATTTTATCATGGATCTCCTGAGCTGATTTTGGCTCATGGCTTGCTTGTAAAACTTCAATCACAGCCATCCTGGGTTTAGTAATTCTAAAACCAGCTTGCTTCAACTTATCTTTTATCATTTAAACACCATAACATTATTGCAAATTATTTGCAATAAAACTTTACAATTTCTTTTAAATATCAAATCTATATCGAAAACTTTAATACGTACATTTTTATTCAACATTTTGTTGAAATGGAATTTTGTTCAAATCTTCATTCGTAATACCCAATCCTAAATATCTCATAATATTATAAGCTTCAGAACCATCTTTCATATAAATCATCCTACAATTTTTAGGATAAACATACCAAGCCTCGCCCTTTTGCTGAACCTGAAGCAATATACGACCTTTCAATCTATTTGCCAAAGAATTTAAATTGCAAACACTCGAAGCATTTTTAATTTCTTCCACCGAAGCAACTTTTGAAATCTTATTCAAATTATCATCCGTAACACCTAATCCAAACGAACGCATTAATTCATAGGCCACCGAACCATTTTTCATATATAAACGTTTTTGCGTAACCGGATCCACATACCAAGCCTCGCCATGTTCTTGTACCTGTAACAAAATATAACCTTTAACTCTAGAAATTAAATTCGGATCCGACATTTTTGTATGGATTGCCGAGTTTGTAATAGTAGGACCCTTACTAGAATATTTCTGCATATATTCTTGATATGAATTCCAAGTTTTAACATTCTGTGTATTCACATTATCGATAAATTGCTCACCCACCCAACCAAGAGCTCCATTTACAGCCACTCTATACCAACCGTCAGTATAACCGACAACATCAACAATCATTCCTGCGCTTAAAGTCATTAAAACAATAGAATCAGTCATGCAAGCCTGATCTCGTAAAAACACGGCTGATTTAACTTTTCCGCTTCCAGTATATTCAAAAACCGGGTCCTCATAACAGTTTCCAGCTTTAGCAGAATTAGCAGAAAAAGAAAAAATCGCATAAAACCACATTAAAGTAAAAAAAATATACTTATAATATTTCATATTGGGTGTTAAACATTTATCAAAATTATCAAACAATTTTTTCATATTAATTATACTAAGTAATAATCAAAAAGTCTAAAATATTTTTAATAATATGTAATAAAAAAATTATAATTTTCTAATTAAACTTACTATTAACATGTCTAATTAATATTATTTAACAAACTATTCCAAACTCTTGCGATTTTTTGCATTTATTGCTAATATAAAAAAATAAATTAAATATAAATTAATAATATTTAATTTTAAAATATTTAAATATACAGGGACGTCGTATAATGGTAGTACAGGGGTCTCCAAAACCTCTAGCGCGGGTTCGATTCCTGCCGTCCCTGCCAAAAAATTCACGAACACAAATTCGTGAATTTTTTATTCACATAACTTTCCCTCTAGTTCTAGTAATCAAAAATCGCATTTGATCTATGTGAGAGAGTAATAGTAAAGTTCTTACTATCAAATGCAAGTGTTTTGTCTTTTAATACAAAATTTTAACCTAATATAATAGTAGTGTTATGTTTAAGCCCAGTGAGTGAGTTACTATTTTCAAATCAATCTTTAATAATACATAGCAAAAACTATCATATTTTTCACATATTATCTGATATCATTCAATTCTTCCTTGAATAGTCATTATATACACCAATTCGTAGATTATATTATAAATCCGCTTTTCTTACAGCTATGATCTGTTTAATATGATAAAAGTGTTGAAAATTATGCTTAGAGAAAAATTAATCATTCAATTAAAAAAGTTTTACTCAATTACAAAAAGCTTGTCATGTATTAACAAAAAAGATATGCTTTGTTTAACAACATTAAGAGCATTCAATATACAATTTAATTTATTAGCAAAAATCCATAGTAAAGAATAATAAAGATAAAATTTTAAATTCAAATTTTCCTCAAAATTCAAATCTTACAAAGATATTATCTTATCGTTATTAAATACAAAAATACTACCTCAAACTTATATCTTTAAGTAAATCGTAATCTTTATGAATTATGAACGCGGCAGTAATGAGTTAAGCTTTTTTGTACAACAAGACTTCCAAAATGACTCATTTAACTCGCTTGATTATTGGCAGAGTAATTTTTTCTATGATCGACAGATTAATAATACCTTCGAACATCTAGATTTTTTATATGACATCTCTCGTAAAATCTTACTGAGGGGGGTACGTACATTTCCCTCTTATCTCATAGAAAATTTAATAACGAAAATTTACGGTTCAGAGTTTTTGATAGAAGAAAATAATAATAAACACAATGGTAGTATATCTTATAAATTTTCTGACAAATTAAAAAAATTTTATTTAGAATTTACTGAGTTCGCTGATTCTACAACCTTCGAGTTAGACGAGTTAGATCAGATACAATTTGATCCAGAGCATCCAGAAAATGAAAAACGTTTTTTTATTAAACTTGTAAAAAAATTCGGCCCCAGAATTGTCCAATTTGTGTATACGCAAGTTAGAATTGATACGATTCTACCCAGTAACATTGCAAAAAATTTTGTGAATCAAAGACTTGATTTCCTGCTAGCCTTTCCAAATGGAAAAGCGCTTATTATTGAACCTGGTGATCATGACGATATAAGTCAACATCAACTTGACATACAGCGTGATAAAGCATTTTCAGAAATTGGAATAAAGACACTACGTCCAAGAAATAGTGAAATTGATACTCAAAAACTTTATAACCAAATTGAGATGTATTTAGAGGCTCTAGACGTAAAAAAATATCTTTTAAAAAAACATAGCTCCAATCAGTCAGTCGCAGCAGAAAACCTTTTATTACTACCATCACTTATTTCTCGAATAGAACAAGTTCTTAATTCATATTTATTACGCCATGGATTAATTCTAAATAAGAGGTTATCTATCGGTATCATTGAACGTGATATTCTAGCTGCTGATTGGGCAATTTTAAGTTTTTTAGATCGTATAAAAAGAATTGCCGAGTTATATGAAATCAACCTCCCTTTGCCAATCATCGAATTACGAATCGTACGAAATGAAGCACAAAAATCATTACATGATTTAAAATTACTTCATGAGGAGTTAATCAATCTAAATGTCAATATTGAATTTGTCGAATTAGAAAAAGCTGCCTCATCCGATATCCTTCTCGATGTAGCTATAAAATTAAATAATACAGTACCACCAACAGATATTAAAAACCGTTCGTCAAATTATTGCTGTATACGCAACTCATATCAACATAATTCGGTAGTAAATTTTTACATGTTATCAATACCGAAAGCAGTAAAGGATCATTCGCAATTCGAATATTTATTAGAAAGTTTTTTGCAAGATTTCTTCCGTAAAAAAAAGTTTCGTCTTGGTCAATATCCAATCATTAAACATGTTCTTGCGCAAAACAATACAGTTGGATTACTTCCTACTAGTGGAGGGAAGTCTATTTGCTATCAACTCGCCACCCTATTAACACCCGGAACAACAATCGTAATTGATCCAATCCGCGCGCTTATGCAAGACCAAGTGGATAGTCTTCAATACTTTTCTAGGATTACACGAGTTTTTCCTTGGCATGCAGGTTCAAATATAAAAGACGATGAAGCTGGCCGAGTTCTTGCAGAAAATTTAATTGTATTTGTTTCGCCAGAACGATTTCTTAGGATAACATTTCGTAACGCCATGCGCGCACTAGCTGGAGCTGATATTTATATTAACTATGCAGTAGTAGACGAAGCTCATTGTGTATCCATGTGGGGGCACGATTTTAGACCAGCCTATCTAAGTTTAGAAAGAAACATTCGAAAATTTTGTATATTCCGGAATAAACGACCAATCATCATTGCACTCACAGGTACCGCATCTCAACTTGTATTAATTGACTTAAAAAGAGAACTCGGTATTAATAATCTTGAAGCAATTATTCGACCAAAAACATTTGACCGACCAGAACTTAAATTTTCAATTGTCACTTGCCCAAACAATCAAAAAATAACTCTCATCCAAAAACAAATGCAAATTATTGCACATCGCTTAGGGATATCAAATGTCCAAACAGACGCATGGGGAATCATCTTTACCCCAACGCCAGCCGATGTATGGAAAATATTTGGAACGCTGGTAGGAAATGCTCAGGAATATGTACGAACAGCCCTTGTAGAAACGGATAGTTCAAAATTGAAATATGGATTATATTGTGGCAGCAGCCCGAAAGATTTAACACTTCGAATTGATGAATGGGAGCGCTATAAAGAAATCACATTGAATAGCTTTAAACACGGTTATATGCGTTTATTGGTGGGAAACAATGCTGTAAGCGTAGGTATCGACAACGAAAAATTAAATTACGTTATTAATTATAAAATGCCATCTTCCCTCGAAGGCTATTATCAGCAATGCGGACGAGCGGGAAGAAATAATCAACAATCAGAATGTGTATTAATTTTCTCTGATGACGATCCAGAAAAAACACAGCAATGGCTTGATGGTAAGATAACTCAGATGGGAAAGCGTTATGATGATATTGGTACAGTTTCATATTTTCATGAAGAAAATTTTCCTGGTGAAAATGAAGAAATTAAAAATGCTATATCTGTTCTAAAAGATATCTTTAAATCTAGTAAAGATAAAAATGAATCCGTAATTTCAGGCGAGGGGATTGAAAAGTATATTGCTTATTGGCTTATACTTGGAGTTATTAATGATTACACCGCTGAAGGAATGGGAACGAATAGTCGATATCGAATCTTTCTATCGGAAGCAGTAGTCAATTTCTTACAAACACAAAACAAAGATAAATTATACAATGCAATTCTCACATCGCTTTATAATTATTTACTTCGCTATAAGCTTATCAACCGTGAAGACATAAAGCATGAAATCGATCTTAAAAAAGGATCATTAGCTGAACAGGTGATTCAATATCTCATTCATTTCATTTATAGTGAAATTGCATATCAGAGGAAGCAAGCAATCAGAACAATGTGGAAGTATTGCAGAACACCACAAGCGGATTCAGATAGCTTAAGACGTATCATAAGAGCCTACTTCGACCGTTCTCAATTTTCTGATGATTTAGATGCTATGGCTGAAAAAATTGTAGATTACAACTCGGTTCTAAAAATTATTAACAACATCGAAGGTGTTGATGATATTGAACGCCTCTATTGGGAAACAAATCGCCTTCTTGAAGAACGTTATCGTATTGATTGGGCTACAATCAATCTTTATTCCAGTCTTGCTCGTGAAGGCATCCTCAATAAATCGATATTTACCAAGATTATTGAAGAACTATATAACGATCATCAGATTAAAGATAGTGACAAAGTAAAATATTTAGCTAGTTTCTACGATAGTATTATTAACTTGGGTAAACAACAAGAAAAATTAAAACTCGATTTAATATTAGGTGAATTATTTGAAATTCTCTATATTAAGTATCATTTAAAATTTATTGAATTATTAGATGATTTACAAATAAGCCCTAAATACAAAGAAAAAATACGCCTACGTATCGCAAATAGGCAGTTAGACGTACTCATCTCTACAACAAATTATAAAAAAATAATGAATCATTCCTCTTAATAATATGTCTACAAAATCTATAAACAGCGAAATCGAAGATTGTATTGATAAGTGTAAAACACTTACATTAGAAATCGAAAAATTTAAAAATACCACTGAGATTAATATCTCTATTGCTAATAGTCTTGAACGAGTCTCAATAGCACTAGAACAAGTAACAAAACGCATAAAACCACTTGCTGATAGCGGTTTTCTTAAGCTTCAGTGGATTATTATTACATTAATGATATTAAATACGCTATTAATTAGCGTATTTCTGTTTTTCTTATTAAGCAAATAATCGGATATGTCTATTTTTAAGCATATTACGAAGCATTGCGAATGGTGTGGCAAAATAGTAAGAGAACCTTATTACGCACCATGCGCTTCACTTAAAAACATATTATTCAGTAAATGTAAGGATGTGGTGAAAATTGATAAAGAGAGTGGTGAATTTCTTCTAAATAATGGATCTATTTTGTATTTTGATTTTCAAATCGATGTTACGCATTACGCTACAATACATAAAATCTGTGAACAATTACTCTGCTCAGAAAATTGCGAAGACGAATTTATGGCTAAATATTCTCATGGGCCCCTTTGGTCCGAAAAATTTGAATTTACAAATGCCCAAATTATGCTCACAAAAAATAATCTTTTTCGCCCAATAATCATTAATCCAACTCACCTCAAATACAAAATCAAGCAATGCGAGATATGCGCTTCATCATATCCAGCACTAGGACGAACAACAAATGAAAACACATTATCTGATAGGCAAATCGGTCCTCTAACGTCAAATGAAGATTTACAAAAAATAATTCCAAAATTAGAGGATTACATAGTTGTCACATCTCAAAGCAAAAAAAGTAGAAACGCCCATTGGTTTGCCTATCGTCGAGGTAAGCAAACGGTAAAACCAAGGGATCTTTGTTCTTACGATTGCATGTATCAATTGGCAAAACAAAACCATACCATGATAGTAACCGAAAGCGTACTCGAAAAGAATCGTCTAGGTATAATTACAGAAGATGCTATATTAATAAATACCGAGTTAGGTAATTCCATCCCTTGTAGACCATCATTTCTTGGTTTTATTTAGGTTATATAAAAACAACAATTTAATTCAAACATGTTCTCAATAAAATTTTATTTAAAAAATTCACGAACACAAATTCGTGAATTTTTATTTATAAAACAAATTAATTGGGCATCTCTACTTCTAAAAAAATTATTCTAAAAATATTATACTAAAATAAACTTATCATTTTAAACAATAAAAGGATTTGAATTTTTATCTAAAAAATCACGCAATCTGGCGGATGCTTCAGCAACAGTTTTATTTGTTTTCTCAAGAATATCCATTAACTGCTCTTTTGGCATTCCAACTAAATCTCGACATTCGTCTGCCAACTGCATTACATCACCAAACCTTTCTCCTTCGCGATTACTTGGTTTATAACCCAAAGCTATTAATTCTTTTCCTGTAATAAAAGGCCGTGGAGGTTCTCTATAAACACCAATTTCTTCAGCTCTTTGCCTCAACCACCTACCCGCTTCAAAACCATAAGCCTCAACAGTTTTAAGTAAAAATTGCTGTGGGTTTTGTGGATCCAAAAACGGACCAACTCCCTTACAATCAGCTTCCACAACATAGCTCAATTCCTCGATAGTAGCCGGATACAAACGCTTTGCTAGCCGTCTAAAAGCGCCATCTTTAATAGTCCCTTTATTTTTAGAATCATCTTTCCGATGTAAATAATTAACTGTTGGCCAAATATGTTCACGCACCAAATTTACCACTTTCTCAATATCTTTTATTCTTGTTCCTATTCTTTCCAAAAATTTTACTGAAGGCTCCATTCCTTTAATATCATGCGAATGCGATTTGATACGTCCATCTTTAAATTCAGTTGTTTCAGGCTTACCCAAATCATGACACAAAGCAGCTAGCATGACTACACGAGCCGTCTCGCCCTTAAGATTATTCATGTCAACTATTTCTTTAGCCCCATCAACCACCAACAAGGTATGCACCCAAACATCACCTTCAGGGTGCCATTCAAATTCTTGCTCACATCCAATCATTGCTTGCAACTCCGGATAATATTGCTCCACCGCGCCAATTTCTCGCAATAAATTTAATCCTTTTGATGGTTTTTTAGATCGTAACAATAATTTCTCCCATTCTTCTCTAATTCGCTCTTTGGATATCTCAGCAAGTTCCGGTACCATACTTCTGAAAATTTCCAAAGTTTTTAAATCAGCTTGTAATCCAAATCGACCTGTAAACTGAGCTCCTCGCAATAATCTTAACGGATCATCTCTAAACCTCTCCTCGTCTGTAACACTCAAAATATGCTCTTTTAGATCATCCACTCCGCCATAAGGATCAAATATCTCTCCCGTTAAAGGATCTTTAGATAAAGCATTAAAAGTAAAATCACGCCGTTTAGCCGCTTCCGCTATACTCATATATGGATCAACCTTAACTTCAAAACCCCTATGACCCTCGCCTATTTTTGAATCTATGCGCGGTAAAGAAATATCCAATTCAATTCCTCCTTTATGTTGCAATTTTAAAATTCCAAAAGCCTTTCCCACATCTTTTACTGATCCGTATTTGCTTATGATCCTTTCAACAGTTTCTGCGTCCAAACCATAAATCTCGATATCAAAATCTTTAGCCGCTATTCCCAAAACCTCATCCCTTACTGCACCTCCGACAATTAATGCTCTACCTCCAGCTTCTTTAATTGCTAAAGCTACCTTCAAAACCATTTCAAATGCTTCTTTAGCCTCAATTGAATGTACTTTTTCTATATATTTTGTATATTCTTCAGCCTCCAAACCACGATATATTCTACAATTATCTCGCTCTTCGATAAATTCGGGAATTATCTTTAAATCCGACTCTTTCTCGTCAAATCTACGGCGATCATAAACCTCCCTAATCTCGGGCGCTGCATAATTTAATCTATCTTCTAACATATTTTTATTATATCATTTATCACTTCTTATTAACAATATTATAATCTCCTACTATTATACCAAACAAATCAATAAGCCAACTAATCGAATAAACGATATTCCTTAATTCGTTACGTTACACAAAATACTTCATTCAATTCAAGCGTTTTTCATCATTAAACATGACTCACATTTACTTTTATGTTAAACTATCAACATCAAGAATAGATCAAGAATTATTTATTAGTTAATTGTTAATTTTTACGCCATAAGCGCATCCGCTTTTAGCGGAAATAATTGTTATTTAATTATGAGCAAACCAGCCTATGTACTCTCGGTCAATATGGGTTATGGCCACGACCGTGCAGCTTATGCTTTAAAAGAACTTGCTGAAGGTGGAGTCATTAAAATGAATGATTACCCTGGTATTCCCAAACGCGACAAACAACTTTGGGATCAAAGCCGTAAAGGTTACGAAGCTATTTCACGTTTAAAACCCATTCCGGTTATTGGAGACATGGCTTTTGCCATAATGGACAAAATTCAAGAGATCGACGATTTTTACCCCCGTCGTGATTTATCCAATCCTACATATCAAGTTCATCAAACCTATTACTTAATAGAAAAAATGGGCATGGGTCGTCATCTTATAGAGAAACTAGCTAAAAAGCCTAAACCATTAATTTGCACTTTTTTTACCGGAGCATTTGCCGCCGAAATATTTGATTATCCCGGCGATATTTATTGTCAAATTTGTGACGCGGATATGGCACGCGTTTGGGTGGCTCGCGATCCAAAAAAAAGCCGAATAAAATACTTTGCCCCAAATGGACGCGTAGTAGAGCGTCTTAAACTTTATGGTGTAAGAGAGGAAAATATTTTTCATACCGGTTTTCCACTCCCTCGAGAAGTGATTGGCGGTCTCGATAACAATTCTTGTAAAAAAGATTTAATGCAAAGAATTTGCAATTTGGATCCTCAAGGTATCTTTTTAAAAAAATATCAAAAAACCATTGAATCAGAAATGGGTGTCGGTTCGTGTAATATCAAAAAAGATCATCCACTAACTTTAATGTTTGCCATCGGAGGAGCCGGAGCCCAATATCAGTTAGCAATTGACATATTAACAAGTTTAAAGACGCGTTTAAAACGTAATGGATTCATCATTCATATGATGGTTGGCACAAAAAAAGAAGTTGCTAAAGATATTGTCTCCAATATAAAAAAGCTAGGAATGCAAAATCTTATTGGCAAAAAACTATTTGTAGATCTATACAAAGATCGTCCAACTTATTTTAGAGAATTTAATAAATTACTACGTAAAACCGATATTTTATGGACCAAACCAAGCGAAATGTCTTTTTATTGCGCTTTAGGCATGCCAATTCTCATGGCTCCCACGATCGGCAGTCAAGAAGATTTCAACAAAACTTGGCTCATGTATATCGGAGCTGGTATCGAACAAGCAAATCCTAAATTTACCAACGAATGGCTTTTTGACTGGATAGATTCCGGCGGTTTCGCCCGCGCTGCTTGGAATGGTTATGTCGAAGCCCCACAACATGGTTCTTATCGTATCGAAGGCATTATTACCGGTAGCAAAATGGAAGTTGAAAAACTCCCGATGATCGTATAGCCGTCATCAAAATAAAACAAAAAATTAGCCTCGCTTAATTTTAAAGCAAATCACACAACGAATGCGACATTCAATGCATTTCTAGTTACTCGAAGAAGAATCGTCGTCTTCATTTTGCTCTACATTGCTTTCAAGATTTTCCGTTACCGTCTGCCCATCTTTTTGAAATTGTTCTACAACTGATGATGGTTCATTGTTCATTTCTAAAGCAATCGAATCTTCGTTTTGACTATCTTTGACGACCCCTTCATCGTTAGTTATTTTTTTACCAAAAATATTTTTCCAAAATGACATATTCGTATTAATTAAAAATTATTCAACACCTTTATATTATAATTTTTGTGTTTGAATTAATTTTTATTATAAATCTCTATTTCTATTTTTTAAGCAATATAAGCAAATCTACCACAAAACAAATTGAATCAAAATATACCATTATCATTTAATCAAACTAGAGATATCCATTAAATTTGCAGATTGTCCCATAACCACAGGCAATTTACCATCCCAGGCTTCAATAAATCTCATTTCCAATATCTTATCATTGGTCTTCAAGGCTTCAGATTCTATACGTATAGCTTCCGCTCTGCCTTTAGCTTCCGCAATTTTTTGCTCCGCCTCAAACTTCACTTGTTCCAATTTATTTTTAGCAGCCAATGCCTGTTGTTCAGCCATAACTTTATCCTCAATCGCCCGATTAAAAGATTGCGAAAAAGAAAAGTCCACAATATTAAATTCTTCCACTAAAATACCATGCGGTTCCAATTTATTCTTCAAATTTAACCTAATTTCATCTCTAACTTCCCCACGTTTAGTGATTAATTCTTCAGCTGTAAATTTTGCGGTTGCCGCTTTTACAGATTCTTGCAACGAAGGATCAATCAAACGCATATCATAATTCTTACCCACGCTTTGATATAAATCTGCGACTTTACTAGGATCAATTTTATAATTTAAAGCTACCCGACTATTCACAATCTGCAGATCTTTAGAAGCCGCATCCGACCCCACCTCGGTTTTTTGAACTTTTACATCAATAATAACCACTTTTTGAATCAAAGGAATTTTAAAATACAAACCTTCATTAAAAATTTTCCCTGTAACAGCTCCAAATTGAACCAAAACCCCTCTTTCTCCAGCATTTACAGTGCCAATTGAGGAGATAATCAAAAACAGCAATATTGATACAATTACAACTAATATTGTAATTTTTGATATTTTTTTGTCATTTAATATATGCAAAAAATTCATAACAACCATTTCTTAATGATTATCCTTTATCAATCTAAACACGCCACAATTTTAAAGTCAATAATTTGTACGCGCCCACCTATCTTTGCACTCCTTGCTTGATTCTTGATTCAGAATATACCCAATCGGCGTCATTTTGTTTAGAGACCGATGTGACCTCTTGCTGTTATACCAAACCAACCAATCAGCCAACTTGCGATTAAACTCATCAACGTCTTCAAATAAAAGATACTTATGATAATCAGCAAACTCCTCTTGTATTGTACGATTAAATCTCTCACAATGCGCATTCATCTTAGGAGTTTTAGGATAAGTATGCCAATGGACAAGATTGTTTGTTTG
>Ga0302244_1000467_pt1 | contig 31898 bp, 39 predicted proteins | sample AAG_UR_Phe_MG_FD_193513 | JGI IMG/M metagenome (GOLD analysis project Ga0302244, IMG submission 193513) | Enriched activated sludge microbial communities from anaerobic digester in WTTP, New Holstein, Wisconsin, United States - AAG_UR_Phe | ecosystem: Engineered > Bioreactor > Anaerobic >... | reverse complement strand
AGACTTAAAGGGGGAAGGAATACAAAATATCTGCCAGAACTCTCTTTTCACCTAAAAGTTAACATAAAAAATCTTATCAACACTATTGAGCGACACCGCTTCAATAGTAATTTCAATGGGTTACAAAACTCGATTTCACTAATGTCACATCAAGAATTTAAAAAACTGCGTCAGGTATGTAAGGGCAAACGCTATAGCGTAGAACAGTATCGCCGCCGCCATGTTTGCCCTTTTTCGCATTATCAGGTAAACAAATATACCGAGCGAGATCGCGGCGAGGATTTTAGGCAGCGCTCCGTAGAGCAAGCCCTGCAGCAGCATATCGATGAAACCGTCATAACCTTTTATATTGTCAGGGTTGAAAAAATCAAGCAAGTGCTTCAACGTCTTCCTCCTCGTCAGTTTGAACTGCGTTGCCCGCCTGCGATACCTTCGGGTAGCTTAACTTGATTAGAGGGTCCGCCACTTCGGGAACCCTCCCGGAATAATATTCGCCTGCTACGCGCAGGTAAAAGAAGCGCGGCTTCAGGCGTAATACCCTTTCTTTAAGTATGACCCTTTCTTCATCCTCTTTCGATATGAGGCTCATGCTGCCTCCGCCCATGTTCACCGTCGTTCTCATCCTCATGGTAAGCGGCGATGAGTCCTCGATGTACTTGGCCGTTTTCTCGTGGTTGCAGCGCATGAATATCCACGTATTGATGTTGTCCATGATGGATTGCGTTGTCTTTTCGCCGACCTCATCTTCCATATAAGACATCGACTGCGTGAAGAAGTGCAGGTAGACGTTTGCCGACCTGCCCTTGGAGAACATTTCCTCGATGCCGTTGTAGAGGATGCTGTGCCCCTCGTCCATATATATCGACAGCGGAGGGTCAAACGTTCTGCCGGATGCAAGCACCCTGCCTATTGTTGCCTGCACCGTTGACATAAACATCCGGGCGATTACTCGTGCCGTCTCTGCGGTAAGCAGGCTACCGGCGTTCAGTACAAGGATGAAACGCTTGCCCTCTTCCAGGCGCTTAATGAATTCATTCCGATACGTCCGTCCGATGATCTGCCCCGTTGTAGACGATGTAAGCTGAGCCAGCACCGTACCGAGAGACGCGGATATTTTGGAGAAGAACTCCTGCGGGTACTGGCTTATGTGAGAAACCGCCGTAAGAGCATCCTCAACAAGCTCCCTCACCTTTGCGTCGGGATGGTTCTGGATGCCGCGCAGAACCTCGACAAACTCATTGACATCCTTATGCGTTATCTTCTTTTTTAAATCCATCAGGTTAATTTTCAGCGGCTGGTTGTTTGCTGTCTGCAACGCGATAAGGCCCGTGACCACAACGCTCGTTATATTCGTGGCGATGTTCTCGAAAAATTCCTCTTCAGAACGTATGCCGGATACGACATGATGCACAAGCTCGTCAGGCATATAAAAATAGGTTAGCGGATTGATCTTCATGGAGGCATCGGGGTAGATAGGAGAAACATACATAACCTCGTCGAGACGCCCCGTTTCAGCGGCTGCCTGGATGACCTTCGGCAGAAGCGCATCGTCGCCTTTAGGGTCAAACAAAAGCACGTTAAGGCCGGCGCAGATATCCTGATATACCATGTGGGACATGAACCGTGACTTACCGATACCGGTCGTCCCGAAACATCCCAGATGTCCGCCCCGCACATTGTATGGCAGGTGATATTCCTCAATCTTGCTGATGTGCCGCTTGACCGGTAGGCGCACAACGCTGCCCAGGTGCAGGCCTTTCCTTTCGGTATGAAGCTTTAACGGCTTATTTTTCGCTTCTTCGTTGATTTGTCTCAATATCTCTAAGTCTGTCACTGTTGCCCCCTTATTTTCGGTATATATCGATTATAGACAGCAGGTATCCTGATATTTTCCGGGATTCTATCTCGTTTATATTGAACCGCTCGTCCATCTTGATAGGCAGGAACTGTTCGCGTATCGGCTTGTCGCCTGTGGTTCTCCTGATTTCATATCGCAGCGAGTACCTTCCGTTCATTTCGCCGTTTGCGCTGTCCTTCCCGGCCCCGTCCGCCAGACACCCCGCATCCCGCAGCGCCTTGGCAATGAGCAATTTTGCGTTCGCGTCGTCGGATTTGTAGAAAAAGTTCGCATCGAGGACATTGGCCTCAGAGCACATCTTCCGCGCGATTTCGTACATATAGTTCGGGCGGAGATAAACGACGCCTTTGAATGATATGGCGTTCATCTTGTTTGCATCATCGCGTGAGATGTTTATTTCCGGCTTGAGCCTTTCAATGAAGGCGGCAGGGTCGAACCATTTCTGGAAGGGCTTGACCTGATACCCCTGCGTAAACATAATAAGTTCGTTTTCACGCGCCTTTCTGTCCGCTTGCTTCAGGATAGCCGACATCTGCTCAACCGCCGTTTTATCGGACGTGCTCAGGTGGTGTTCCTTTACCGCCTTTATAGCATCATCCTTCCAGTGGACATCGGTGTCCGTGAACAGCTCGGCCAGCTTTGCCCCGGATATCAGGGGGTGCTCAGAGGTGTTGTAAATGTTGCTGTCCCGAAATTCCGGTATCTTCCCTATGTCGTGCGCAAGGCTTTCCACAAGCGCTTTCGGCATGACCATTTCGAAATTGCTATACGTATCCTTCACCATGGCCACCATATTTCTGACTACGCCGCACGTGTGATAGCGGAGAGATACTTTTGCAAGATTATCTTTCACGGATGTAAGGTCATCCTTTTCTATGTCACGGCCCACGCCGAGCACCACGGACGGGGCGCCGCCGTACTTATCCAGCAGCTCTACGAGGCCCTTGACCACATGCTCCACTTTCTGCATTCTAATTACGTCGGCGTATGGGTCGATACAATCCCTTATGAGATCCTTCAGCTCCTTATCCTTCAGCTCCTTGGGTTTCTTTGGCTGCGGCTTGTCTTCGTTGTGCGGCTCGGCAGCGTTGTTGTTGCTATTATCAACCGGAGCCGGTGCGGTTTCCTCCACGGTTGCCGCCGCCGCAGATGTTTCGACGGGTTTCTTTTCGTTCTCGGGTTCCTTTTGGTCGTCGTATAACGATTTGACGGCACCTGAAGTCTTCGGGTCAGCATCATTGTTGTACCTGAGCCATATAGGGGCAAGATCATCGAGGGCAACGTGCAATTCTTTTGGGAACACTGATTTCCTCCTATTTTTGATGTAAGCGGACAGAAAAATCCACAATATGTATAAAGCCGCCGCAGATATTATAATGGTAAGCGAAGTAATCAGCATATCTCTACTCCCACTGCTTTAGAAATGCGCTGAACCTGTTCGACCGTATCGTACCTATGACCCAAAGAACGATAATAATGCCCGCGCTTCCTATGCTTGCGAGCAGAGAAAACATGCCAGAGGGGATAAGCACGCTGCGAATGTTCATCAACAAATAATATGGCTGGCTCCACTGGTTATTGAATATTTGACGTCCTTCGTCTGTCCATTTTGCGATATTTGCGTGAGTTAAGACCTTGTAATAGACGATGTTTTCGAGTAAAAAGTATGCTATAGCAAGGACTATGATCGTCGAGACGTAGCCTGAAAGAAAAGAATTGATCAGCTTTTTTGTCGCGGCGCCGCGGAATGTCCTGAAAAGGATAAGCCCGATCATAAGGGCAAAAGATAAAGGCAAAGCAAGATTCATTGCGTAGGAAAACAGCGATTCGAAAATGCCGGGATTCGTTGATGTAAATATCGGTATCAGCCCTTTTGCCGCGAGAAAGCTGATTATCGATTCGCTGTAGGTGAAGGTTGTCCCCACAAGCGCCGTTATAAAGCCGCGCTCGGTAAACTCCATAGAGATTTTTGTTGTTACGAACCCCGTCGGGAGATCTGCGTCCATCTCTGCAACCGAGAAATTCTCAATTTCGCTTAGTGCGTGCATAAGGCTTGTCGGTTTCATATCTGCAAGCCCCGCCGAGAACATCCCGCCGCCCTTATCTGCTGCCATCGAAGCCTCCTTGATTAAAATAGGTTATAGGTTTTAAATATTGCCATCCGTGCATGTTGGCGAACCGGGGCCCCGCTTCAAAGAGGCCCCGGTTCTATGAGAGTAGAAACGCAACAACAAATAACACACATATATGTATTACTCCCAGAGGTTTTTACGGGACGTTTACGGGACGTTAACGGGCATGCGCCAAAATCTACAAAGCTAACTGATGTTCGGCCTTTGCAATATTCGCTGACTAAACATGCGGCGCAAGCCCCTGGCTTTAGCCATGGGGAGGGTTCAGTCATACAATATACAGCCGCTGCGGATCATATATACGTATGGACTTGTCGGTGCAGCAAGTCCCCCCATCTACCATAAGATAAGCGCCACTATCATCGGGCTAACGTTTCGCGCAGGCGTCTCGCATCAATTAGACCTTTGCGCCGGCGGCGATAATATGGGTATAATACTTTCTGGAGAACTTGTAGAAAAATGACCGTAACCAGAACTGGGTCTCAGAGAAAAAAGGAAATCACCGCGGTAATCAAAAACGTAACCTACAAAAATGCAGACAACGGGTATATGGTCCTTAAAACAGAAACCGGAGCCACATTATGCGGCGTGTACGACGCCGGCGTCGACCTTAAGGGGGTTCAGGTAAAGGCCGCAGGCGAATGGCAGAGACACAAGGCGTACGGCATGCAGTTCATCTTTGACGAGCTAATCATCCTCGAAAATGAACTCTTCTATTTTCTCACGAAAGTCGTGAAGGGCCTTGGCAGGAAACTCGCCACATCCCTTATCGATTCCATGGGCGAGGAAAAGCTTGAGCATATCCTCGACAGCGATCCGGACCAACTCCTTTTGGTCAAGGGCATAAAAGAGAAGAAGCTCAAGAAGATTGTCGGCAACTGGCAGCGGTACAGAGACCTCAAAGAGCTGTCCAAGTTCCTTATCCCTTTAGGCGCCACGCATACCTTTGTACAGAAGGTATACCGCGAGTTCGAGCAGGACAGGAGCATAATCCAGAACATTAAGGATAACCCCTATATCCTCACTCAGATAAAAGGCGTGGGGTTTAAAACAGCGGACAAGATAGGGAGGGCAATGGGCGTGGAGCCTACAGACCATCACCGGATAGAGTCGTGTATCGAGTATGTCCTTTTCGAGCACACCGACAGCAACGGAAATAGCTGTATCGCCGAGCCCCTGCTCCTAAACCTTGCCAACGAGGAGCTTGTGTCCGGTGAAGATGATTTCAAAATTGAGCCCGGGCTTTTCGCGGACATTCTAAAAACCATGGGGGAAAAGGAGAAGGTCGAATTTCTTAAAGGCGAGAAGCTCACATCTTCTTTTTTATTCAATGCGGAGTCGCGTATCTATGAGGCCATGGCCGAACGAAGCGGGCGGGCCTCCGCTCCCGTTGTCTCCGATATCGAGGCTTACATCAGCAAAAAAGAAGAGGATATGGGCATTCGGTTCAGCGAAGAGCAGCAGGAGGCGCTGCGGATTATCAATAAAGGGCGCAAGGTGTTCGTGCTTTGCGGATATGCGGGCACCGGCAAGAGCACCATAGCGAGGGCCGTGCTGGACCTCCTCAGAACAAGGTATTCTCCGGATAAGATCATGTGCTGTGCGGTGTCCGGCATTGCTTCCGACCGGATACGAAAGACTTCAGGATACCAGGCACAGACAATCTACAGCCTGATTTACAAACATAAGGGCGAGGCAAAAGAGTTCCCCTACGAAGTGCTTCTTGTTGACGAGGCTTCCATGGTGAATACGGAGCTTCTCTATAAGCTGATCTTAAGGCTGAAAAGCACAAGCACTCTTGTTATGGTAGGCGATCCCGCTCAGCTTCCCCCCATAGGGGCCGGAGAGCCCTTCAGCGACATCATTGAGCGGAACATTGCACCGTCGGTGAGCCTCACCAGGATATACCGCCAGAGCGAGGATAAAGTAATATCGGTCTTCGCGAATGAAATACGCGAGGCCCGAGTGCCCGAGGACTATCAGTCCGGGCGGTACTCTGATTTTGATTTTGTGAATCTTTCTATCCCGAATTACTTTTCTATAAGGGCAAAAGTCAAAAAGAACGAGATGCCGGAAAGCGAGTTCAGAGAAATGAAAGAGAACAACACCGTAAAGATTTTTGATGCTATCATGGGCATCTCGGAGTCATATAAGCCCATTCTTGCAGAAGCCCTGAGGCAGAAGAACTTTGCAGGGTTTCTGACCACTTTCCAGATAATTACCCCCATGAAAGGCGGGGCGCTCGGCACCGAAAACCTCAACGACGAGCTCCAGAAGCTGCTTAACCGGTTTGCCTTTCACGAGAGCAAGTCCATAGATTTAGGCAGGACCAGGCTGGCGCTGAGCGACAAGGTGGTCCACATCCAGAACGCCAATATCGACTGTATCTCCGTCGCCGATTACAGGAAGCCTGACCGGCAGCAGTATTTCTACAAAGAGCGTATATATAACGGGATGATCGGCATAATCATCTCGTTAGACAAAGAGGAAGAATTGCTCCACGTGTTCTATCCTGCAGACAAGACGATAGTCGAATACACCTTCGATGAAGCGCGGGATTTCTTGCGCCTGGGATATGCGCTGACCATCCATAAAGTACAGGGAAGCGAATTTAAGCATGTGTTGCTTCCCATAACGTTTTCCCACTTTATAATGCTTAACTCCAAGCTTTTATATACCGCCATAACTCGCGCCCGGGAGAGGATCATACTGGTGGGTGAAGATTATGCATTCAGGGCTGCCTGCCGAAAGAAAGAGGCGACCGCGAGGGACACCGTCCTTAAGCTGCTCGAAGAGAAGGATTTTAAGGGCGGGGATCGTGATTCTCTGCTCGACGGAAAGCTGCTTGACAAATTACAGATAAAATGAAATCATGTAACGGGCGGAGCAATGATCACCGGTCCAAGTTCCGGTGCAGAGATTATTTTACCGGGGCGTCAGGACAATATCCTGTTTTCAGGAGCGCCTAATCTCATTGTGACATTGTCTCCGCCCTTTATATTAACAACGGGCAGATACAGCTCTGTGAATGAGATATTTATTTCAAAGCGCACAGGGTTATTTGAAATTATCCGAATCTTTCCTGTATCTTTAATAAATGGTGCCGATGGAAGCAAACTAATGGGATTTATTTTTTCAGTCGCTGTTCTTGCCTATGTCCTTATTATCTGTATTCCCTGCGCCTTTTTTGCCTTTACAGCTTACTCTAAAAAATCCGGTGCAGACCGTTTCTGGTTATTATCCGTAATAACCTTGGCCGGCTCTATATTATTACAATCAATCTACGTATATTGGCCTTATATCAATACCCATTCAGCGGCTGCCTGGAGTTTGTTCTACTCTACCATCATAGGGTGGCATTCATTGTTAATTCTTATTTTCACAGTCGTTATCTCGATTCTCAGTCGCAAAAAACCCATTTTAAGGGGGATATTGTTTGGTGCAGCTGTTTCGCCTTTAATATGGTTAATTATTACATGGTCCGGATTGATGCCGGTGGTATTCGGAATTACACTTAAATACTGAAAAAAGATGGAAGATTCAGCCTTGCAGGGTGCAATCTTCCTCTAAACGACCTTGATGCAAGGCAAAAACTGGTGTTATACAATACGTATCAAAAAATCATGCACATAAATTTGAATGCCTTTCCCCGGTAAATGGCATTTTTCTTTTGGGGCCGAGAATGATAATAAAGAATTTCACGGAAATCAAGCAACTAATAGATATAGGAATGGAGAAAGGCTTCCTTACGTCCGATGAAATCAACGATTTCCTCCCCCGGAACATCTTTTCTCCAGAAGATATTGAAGATGTATTCGAATTTATTTCAGAATCTGATATCGACATAGTCGAAACGATACAGGAAAAGGTTGAATCATGTGAGGAAGAGAGCACGGACTGGGGAGAAACCGAAAAGGTGCCTTCAGAAAGAACAGATAACATAATATGGGTCTATTTAAAGGATATCGGACACGTATCACTCCTCACATCTGATGAAGAATACCAGATAGCAAAAAAGATAGAAGAAGGTGAAAAAAAGGCAAAGAACATCCTGTTTGAATTGCCACAGGCAGTGAACGAACTCCTGGAAATCGGTCAGCAGCTGAAGGAAGAGACCGTAAACATAGTAGATGTGATCAATAACATCGATGAAATGAACTACACGCAAAAAGATGAGGATGAATATAAGAAGAAAACCCTATCCTCCATCAATAGGATAAAAAGCCTTTGCGATAAGAAGGAAGAAATCAAAAGCAAACTGCCGGGAACGGATGAGCCACGCAGGAAAGAACTTGAGAAAAACCTGAAGACGATTGAGAACAAAACAGAAGAAACCCTGCTTAACCTCAAACTCAACAAGAAGGTTCTCGTAGAAATTATCAGGAAGATCGCACAGCAGATGAAGTTCATGGACGACGGCGAGGCAAAGATCATAAAACAGAAGTTGACGGAACTCAGCGAAATCGATAAAGTACTGAAGATCGTCAGGAACAGGCTTGTAGAGGCTAACCTTAGACTCGTCATCAATGTTGCCAAGAAATACATGAACAGGGGTCTTTCTTTTCTCGACCTTATTCAGGAAGGTAATATAGGCATCATGAAGGCTGCTGAAAAATATGATTATCAGAAAGGCTACAAGTTCTCAACATACTCAACGTGGTGGGTCAGGCAGAGTATACAGAGGGCAATTGCAGATTACGCTCGGACCATCAGGGTACCGGTCCATATACTCGAAACCACGAATAAGATCAGCAAGACGAGCATAGCCCTCTTCCAGGAACTGGGGAGAAAGCCCGACCTCGAAGAAATTTCTCTTAAAGCCGGCATTCCCCTGGAGAAAGTCAGAAAGATCATGAATGCTAACGCCGTGGCTGTATCAACCGAAACCCTGATCGGAGATGATGACTCCACGCTCGGCGATTTCATCGCTGACCCCGAAGCCCCTTCACCTTATATGGAGTTCGTTGATACCTCTCTCAAGGAAGAGATAAGCAAAGTATTGTCAACCCTTACCCTGAGAGAAGAGAAGGTTATCAGGATGAGGTTCGGCATCGGCGAGAATACTGATTATACCTTGGAAGAAGTCGGTGATATCTTTGGACTTACCCGTGAACGTATCCGTCAGATCGAGAACAAGGCCCTGAGAAAGCTGAAACACACGTCAAGACAAAAGAGACTGGAGAGCTTCCAGGAATAAACAAGCTGTGAGCGTTAATTTTCTGTTTTAGCCTTACTTTATACGAATGTGTACGGGGATACAAAACATTTATGGTTCTGCTTCCTGTCATTCCTGCGCCCTGACGCTTAAAACGCATCGCTTAAAAATACCATAACACCTGCTGTGAATTATCTGTACCTATCGCAGAATCTTGAAGATGCCGAGAGTCCTGAGAAACATCAGGCACTATTGATGGCAATTGCAAATGGTTCAATTTCTGTCTGGCGGCATATCAACATGATCGGTGAATATGACTTCTCTGATGAAAAAGCTGCAGGATTCGATAGGTATAAAAGCCTCCAAAATTGATTGACTGAACGAATGTTTCAATTGGGAGTACGAATTAACGTGAAATACCAATATTTGCTGAAAGTTCTGAGAAACCCCGTGAGAGTTTTCGTACCTTTGTTGGAATAACCCCCAAGTACAAATGAACCATTTTTTGCCACACCTCCCCGTTGAGCACTTCTTCCTGAAAGAGCGCATAGGGCACTTTCCTTTACTGTTCAATGTTTCAAATGGAAATTAATGCAACAATCAAAAATTATTTTTGGTTGAAATTGAAAAACATTTATTAGATAATGAATTTTAAGGTGGGGTAGATGTTCAGAGAAACAGATGTCTTAACAATCACAAGCTCAGAAAAGAAGGCCGCAAAATCTTCTCACAGTATTCTTTCCGGAGAGCTCTGTCAACTTTCTACAAAAAATTATATTTCCTTTTGCTACGTAATATCATTAAAACCATACTACGGTCTATTTTATGCAACATATGGCATATTTTTACCGGTATTTTACCGGGATACTGTTAATGGAATATCGGGAAAAACAGATTTGGTATATTAATTATTGGGCCCAAAGGTGGCAAAATGGATATGGATACGCCCCTTCCTTCAAATATTGCGCCTGAAGTAGCTTTGTACCTTGGATATTACGTGTACTTGTACACTGATCCAAGGTCAGGAAAGCCGTTCTATGTGGGTAAGGGGCAAGGACAACGTGCGCTGTCACATTTAAGCGCTGAGGGCGAATCTCGGAAGGCAAGGCTGCTTCAAGAGTTAAAGGAGCAGGGATTTGCCCCACAAATTGATATTCTCGCCCATGCTTTACCTGACGAAGAGACTGCTTTGCACATTGAAGCCTCTGTCATTGACCTTCTCGGCCTTGATGGACTTTCCAATGAAGTTCGTGGTTGGCGGAGCATTCAGTTGGGACGTATGTCACTCAAGGAGCTTGTCATGTATTATGCAGCTACCCCCGTTGGTATTATTGATGATCCAGTTCTACTCATTCGAATTAATAGACTATACCGTCACGGAATGTCAGGGTCAGAACTATACGAAGCAACGAGAGGTGTATGGAAACTCGGTGAGCGGCGTAAGGGTGCTAAGTTTGCCTTTGCCGTTTTTGAAGGTGTTGTAAGAGAAGTATATGAAATCCATTCTTGGCATCCTTCCGGGACAAATCATTACACATCACGTCCAGAAAAGGATGTGGCAATTCCAGGTCGCTGGGAGTTTGTGGGCAAAATAGCGTCGAACGAGATTCGTGATAAGTATATCGATCATTCAGTTAAAGAGTATCTAACAGCGAAAGCTCAGAATCCGATAGCGTATGTTAACATCTAAAACAGCCGAACAAATGCGTGCAGCGAATCCGCGTGAAACGCGTCTCACTGACGCCGGTGTTAGCCCGAAAGGAGGATAATAGTGCCCTTTTGTGAAGTACTGCAATTACATATGCCGTCCCTGTTTCCTCTTAAAGCTTTTGAAGAGTTCGTGAATAAAGTCCGAGGGGTTACATTACCTGGTTCCGAAGCGCGACGGGAATTTGGTGGAGCGTCAAATCTTATCGGTTGGCGATTCCGTGCTTGTGTTGAGGATAAGGAGGGCTACATGGCTTCATGGCGGCAGTACGGTGCCGATGTTTCATTTGACATCATATACATTCGGGAGCGGCTTCTCTTTGCCACGTTTGTCTCAGGCCTGTCATGTGTTGAGGCAACAGTATATGCCTGTTATGCCCTTGCCAGCTACCCTAACGTGTTTGGTTTGCCATTTGATGAAAAGATCAGGCAGTTTGGGAGTGGCCCCAAACAACTCAAAGAAAAACTTCAAGCCATTAATCCGTCCATAGCCCTTGTTTCGGTGTTGGAAGAACTTGTCGCGTCTGACCAATGGAGTCTCTGGAAGAATTTCCGGAATACCATGACGCATCGATCCAATCTTCCTCGTATCGTATACGCTGCAATGGGTGGCCCTCTGCCTCCTGCTAATCCCTTAGAATTTGCATCTACTTGGAGCAGTAAGGCCTTGTCGGGAGATGAAGCCACTTTCAACGAGATGTTATCTTGGCTCGCGAGTAGCCTCGAAAGGTTACTCCGAGCGGGAGCCCAGCTTGCCAATAAGGGCTAACAAATACATGCAGCCGACTCGTTACACTCGCGGCTGATGTTGGTGTTGGGCATACATATAAGGATTAATGATTTGTTTGGCCTGTGGCAGGAAAGGAGCAGTGGCAAGAAATGGATAAAGCGCTGTTGAACCTTCATTTGGGGAACTGCAATGGTGGGATCAATAATGCCTTCTCCCTCCTTCGGCGTAATCTCAAGGGAGGAGTGGGGCTATGAGATTTTTCCGCAGTGGTTCCCGACGAGGCGGATATGTAAAGGGCCATTATCGGAATGGGGTTTGGGTAGAAGGTCATTACAGAAGCGGCACCGTGGTCGGTGCATACACATCGTCTGACCCGCAATATGTTGACGGATCATTTCCCGACCTGCCAAAAAGTGATGTGCCGACCGCCCCGCATGCTGCGAGTCCGAGCGCGGGCAATAGAAAGAATGAGTTTCTACAGACTGACTTCCTTATGAAGAGTTACTTCATTGGGTATGATGATGAAACAATTTTGGACACGCGGACAGGTTTAATGTGGGCAGCACAGGACAACTCCCGGGATACTAACTGGGAAGAGGCTATGTCTTATTGTCAGAACTACCGTGGGGGTGGCCATACAGACTGGCGTATGCCGACACAGAATGAGCTTGCAGAGCTGAACGGTGCCGGATATCAAAGATTTATCAAGTCAGATAGCTGGGAAAATCAGATTTGGGCTTCCGAGACAGTGGGTTCCACTGCTGCTGGCTACAGTCTGGATCGCGGTCAGCCTTATTGGGATTCATGTTCAGTCAACCGCAACTATCGGGCTCTCCCGGTACGCTTCGTCGGTATACAAGAAAATGAGACTCTTATGCTTGGTTCTACGGCTAACCCTCGGTTCATCGCAGGTAAGGAAACATTCATTGATGCAAATACGAACCTGATGTGGGCAATGACGTCCAATGTTGCCGATATCACGTGGGCTGACGCCAAGTCCTACTGTGAGAACTACGCGGTGGGCGGGTATACAGACTGGAGGATGCCGACACAGGATGAACTGGTGGGGCTGCGTGAAAGCGGGTACCATAATTATGGAGGCGAGAATAGTTATGGAATTCTTAGTCGCAGAAAAACGGGATTCATATTCATTCAACACTGGTGGGTTTGGGCTTCCGAGACCAGTGGAAATGAAGCTGCTGTGGTCGACTTTCATACCTCCTATCCAAACGAAATTCGGAAGTGGAGTGCCCGATCATTGAAACTCTACAGAGCACTCCCCGTGCGATCTGTGTTTGTCCATGTGTTGTTGCCTGATCCGCCGGTGAATGCTGAGAATGCGATCCCACCTGATCCACATTTAGGTAACGATAAGAATGAGGCCCCTATGGTTAACAATGTCTCCCACAATGCTACAGATCAAGATTGTCAATTGACGGAACTCCGCAATGCCATAGCGCGTGTTCAGGATGAAAATGAACGTCTAAAGAGTGCACTCAAAACGAGACCGAGCCTCATACAGGTGACAATGTGGCGGGAACAAGCTGAAAAGAAAAGAATCGAAATTGCTGAGATCGTAAAAGAGCTTAAGGTTTTGAGCATTACACAATTCGGGATGAGAAAGAGGCTTTTGGCAAGACTCGAAGAACTGACTGCCCCTTAACTTGTAGCGAGACAGACGGGCTGGCAGAGGAAGTGTTAGGAGTGTGCAGTGCCTGAAGAAATGTCAGACTAAGCCCAACAAACCGATGCGCCGGGTCGCCGTAAGGGGCGAACTCTTGACGGTCGGCGTGTTGGACATTATAAGGGAGAGCAATGAATACTCAACTACTTCAATTCCTCAGAGACTTGGCAGAAGATCCTAAGCACAATGGGTGTTTTGAGCCACTTGAAACCAGTGCCGTTTTTGATATGAGATATTGCGAGACGGCGAAAGGAGTACTTCCAGGCGCCGTGTATTGCATCGCGGTCTACCTGGCTGATAGGGATGCACAGACGCTTGAACAAGAAGCACTTCAAAAAAAGAGCCTTAAGACACCTCTCAAGCGGATAAGGCGACTTCCTCTTGAGACTGAGAAAGGAAAATCCGTTTACCCGTTATACTGGGGAAAAGATGAGGCAGTAGGTTTTCGGCTCTATCGACACATCCTCGATAAGAATCCAAAAGCTGGCTGTTTGGGGATAAGGTTCTACGAAGCGTTAGGCCAACGAAGCATATTAGCCGCATCTCTGCCATTAAAGGATTTCGCCCGCTTCGAGACTCTGGTTGAGAAAGAGTACCCGTCGATGCTGTACAGCATAAAAAAGAACAATATTGATGAGTATTCACGCCTATAAAAAGGAACCGAATTACTCAACGAATGGATATAGCCAATCGCAGCCCTGTCGGGCTGCTCTGGCTGATCCCCATGTTCGCGCAAATAAGGAGCCGTTGATGGTCACATTCGAAAATCCCGACGATATACAAAAATACATCTGGTCTATGACCGAAATAAAACTGAGAATAGAAGTAATCGATAATATTCTCAAGGGAGTAAAAGGCACAGGCCAATATCCCACTGATATGGAGTGTGTGGCACTCCAATTCCGGAAGATACTTGAGCTGATAGCTCTATCTTCGATTTGCGCAAATAAAGATGCATATTCTGTGACAAGAGAGAACTTCTATAAGGATTGGAATGGCAAAAGAATACTAAATGACTTAGAAAAAGTAAATCCTGACTTTTATCCTCAACCATCGAAACAAATTGTGGATAATAAAACAGGTCGGGTAGTAAGGCTTGAAAAAATCAAGGAAGAGTATCTGACAAAGGAGTTATACATTCAGCTCTATGACAAATGTTCTGAGCACTTGCACTCGTATAATCCATATGGTGAATATCCTAATTTAGATGAACTCAAAGCTGATTTCATAAAATGGAAAGATAGAATTGTTCACTTATTAAATCATCATCAAATTCAATTGGTTAATCGAAGAAAACAACTGTGGGTCCTCATGAGGTCGAAGGATGATGGAAAAGTGCATGTAGGTGAAATGGTACAAACTGATTTGTAAGAAAAGCGTATAACAACTTGATGGAGCCAACTCCTTACAGTCGCGGCTCATCATGGCATTATGCTCCGTTTCAACTCGTAATTCACTATCAACGCCAAAAGGCCTTATGCTTTGTTTGTAGTCAACCAGTTATCATCTCCCCGCTCACATAATATGTTCTCTTCGTCAGCATGGCAAATATGGTCCTTATCAGTTTATGCGCTGTAGCAAATAGTGCCTTTTTGAACGGCAACCCCTCATCCTTTCTTTTAGTAAAGTAGGTTTTCAAAGGACCTTTTATCCGTATAGCACAGAAAGTCATGAGATAGATAATTCTCCTCAGATGTCTGTTCCCTCTCTTCGAGAGTTTGCTCATTCCGGTAAATGTTCCCGATTCGTTGATAGAAGGATCGAGCCCGGAGAAAGCAATAAAGTTCTTATAGGTTTTATAGTTCCTGTAATCTCCCATCTCTGCCAGGAAGGGGGCTGCGGTCTTGATATTAATACCGTTCACCGATGTGAGGATTTTGAGATCATCCTTCATTGCCGATTTACACCACACAACCAGCATATTTGTGACCTCATCAAGTCTTTTATTGAGGTATAGAAGGGTATCTATCTTTCCCGGTAATAGCTGTTCTATCGCAGGATGAGAAGATGCAATGGAATTATGTGCCGCCTTTATAATTTCATCTTTTGATTTATAGATCCGGAGCCTTTTATCTGTATGCTGGAATGCCTTCATAACGCATTCAGGATCAGCATCCCTTATTAGCCTTGCAGAAGGATATTCCCTTAGAAACAGGAGCATCACATCACCGAATACATTACAGATCCTCTCCAGTTCCGGGAAGGTGCTTTTAAGCATCCTTTTGATGTCGTTCTTTTCCGATCCTATGAGCTTTAAGATAAACTCCCTCTCCCTGGCAATATCCTTTAAGTCCTTATACTGGTGGGCAAAGAATCGATCAAGGGAAGCTCTCTGTGTAAAAAGAAAACGGGCGATAGTATGTGCATCCTTTTTATCCGTCTTTGTCTTCCTTAAGGAAAGTTTGCTGAAGTTCTTTATCAGCAGGGGGTTTACCACAATCGTGTGTATTTCCTGTGAAGTCAGGAAAGACAAGAGGTTCATATGGTACGAACCGGTGGATTCCATGGCAACAACAACATGAGAGGGATCTTCACTATGAGAAGAGATTACCTTCATACATTCTGAAAAGCCGTTCCTATCCATTGCAGCTACAAGAGAAAATAATACATTCTCTTTGCCGTCAAGGCCGCTTACCGAAAACGAATCCTTTGATACATCAATCCCCACAAAGAGACTATACATAAATACACCTCCATGATATGATTGAAGACAAGGCAGGGGATATGCCTCCCGACCAATCCTCCATGTTTACAAGGGTTCATATGACCCAACCAACCAAGCATGGTTCATGGGAGGCAGGGAACACACTACAAAAAGGGTTCGTGCGACCCAGGTGCAAGTATCGTTCTCCTGCCCCTTATCTTCTTATTAAATCTAATCACTTTTAATGCTTAACATAAATGATGAGTAGGAGGTGATATGCGCACCATCGGAATTGACTCAATAAAATCCTTAACGTGCCCCTGTAATCCGAATTCTGTGCTGACCCCCATATATGACACCTCTCCTTTTTATTTTGTTTTCGCTTTTTTTGCGGGCTTGAATATGTTTTTGACGGAGCTGCGTATCCCCACCTCTTTTACGTATCGGTAAAGATCCTCGACGCTTACGGTGCGGATTTCCTCTTTCAAATAATCAACGACTGCTATCGTCCGGAAGGCGGTATCAATGGTTAACTTGCTATCATCGTTTTTTCTTATTGTTATGTAACCCATATTTATACCCTCCATAGTATTTAATATTGTATTAGGGACGCGAAGATGCACTGCTGGAAGTAATACATATATATAGATGCAAAATCTCGAAACAAATAAAAAAAGGGACGGCAATTTCATGAGATACGACAGGGATTATTTTACACAAAAGCTTGAAAAATTAGCCGCATCGCTGGCAACGGAGAAAGAATACCACATACGGTATACCGGCAGATATCACGACAGCGAACGGCAATCTATAATCAGGCCAAAGGCTCTGTGGGTTTTCGGTTCATGGGCAAGAGGAAGCGCCGAATGCGGGGATCTCGACCTCATTGTAGATGTTGAAAGTATTGAGGGTTTTACGCCCCCGGGGAATGAGATAGCGAAAGCTCTTAACAGATCACGTTCGATTAGCATGTATGCAGGCACTCCGGGCAAGAATACTTCAGGTGTGGAAGTCGAGGATGCGGTGTTGATATGGTCTCCTGAGACCCCCGACTGGAAAAACAACATTGCTGCGGTAAAGGTTGATGCGACCGCTTCACGGTTCGTCAGAAAATCTGATGAAGCCCCCTTGAGAAGCTACCAGGTAAACTGCATGGAGTTTTTGGAACAGATTATTGACTGGCATGATAATAAAGTGCTTTCGTGGGAGTGGATTCCGCTCGATGAGATAGCCCCTGATCCTTCCCGGTGGCATGATTCGGTCAAAGATTATTATGCAAGAAAAACACAGTCCTGGGGGAAGAATACAAGAAAAATGCTTCCCTATATTTTGGAATACGTTGCGGGAAAAGGAATATCCATTGATAACGTAAATCATTATTTTCATAACAAAAGTGAAGGTTACATTGATGGAACATTGATCGATGTCGGCATAGCCGACCTGTACCATGTTCAACTGCTTGATCGCTTAGAATACTCGGCTGTTATGTTTGCTCCCCATATCACACGAAAAGGCCCAAACGGTATCTGGATCATTCGCCGCGGGGAAGAACACCCAGTGGAAAAGATGTATCGCGATATCAAGCTATATACTGTTGCTTGGGATGACTCTTATGGTATCACAATCGTGGGAGAAGATTTTTATGATAATTTTTTTGAGTTGGAGTTGTGCAGCACGAAACGCCGCGCCGGGTACGTCAAGATGCGCTGGGAAAAAGCCAGAATAGAGGAAGAAGATTACCAGCCCATTGTTAGCGTTGTCGCCCTTGAAGGTTCAGAGCTGCTCAAGGCTATATCAGCGGCAGACGTAGTATATTTTGACGGGACCCCGTTGGCAACCACGTTTGAGGGTTGCCGTAGCATAAGTTACTGTTATGAGAAAACTCAGGAAAATCCCTTAAATGCGGCAGAACTTGCAGAAATATTCCGAAATTGTTTAAATAATAAACGCAGAAAGGAGTCAACTGGTGCTTGAAAGAATAGAAGGAAGGGTCGCTGTTTATCGTTCGATCACGAAAACAAAGGTTCAGTTTGAACTTCAGGGGGTCAACAAAATCATTGAGCTAACAGTTTCCGAGCCCTGGGTCATTAACCGAGGCGATAACGTTGTTGTCGCTGGCGAGATTGACGAGGCGACCGGCAAGTTTGTCGGATACGCATATCGCAACACAACAAAAGGCGTTTTTGGCAAGTTCGATGCCCATTCCGGAGCCGGCGTTATTTTCATTATTGCATCGATTGTTTTCTGTTGGGGCATCTTTCCATTATTTTTACACCTTCCGGCGGGAATTAAAATGGTAGCCCTCGGGAAAAAAGTTAATCTCGCCGCGGACATTATTCAAAAAAATGAGATAAATTGAAGCAGCTCTGAATCTTCTATCCCTTTTTCGCGCTTTTTCTGAATAATCAGCTTCTCACCTTCGCTGAGCGTGAAATCATGTTTTTGTTCGAATAGCTTCTGTAATTCATCCACAACGGTTTTGTCTTTTTCAAATTCGCCCCGATTCACGATTCCTCCAATATTTTGTCGTAATACGCCCCCCACGATAAAAAACCCGGGGTAATCATATCTGAAAACCCCGGGCACAAAGGAGGGACAACAACAAACACACACATATATGTATTACACCCCGGTTGTTTTTGAAAGATATCAAATTCGTTGAACGAGTTTGTACCCGCCGTTGCCGTTCGTCTTTGTCGAGAAAAGACAGTTGACGCGAGGCCTCATCGACGACAAGACCTTTGCGTCTACCCCAAACGACCTTACCATGTTCTTGTAGATTACAGGTTCCACAGAAAAAATCATCTTGCTCGCGGAATTGAGCAGGATGTCCTCATCGAAATTGAGCGGGTTCTGCGTGGCCATTATGACGCCGAGACCGAATTTCCTACCCTCCTAGACAATCTTTTTGATCTGTTGCTTGATTTTGCTGATTTCGAGGAAGAAGGCGCATTCGTCAATAACAATATAATGGCGTATTTTCTTCGTTACTGCCGCTTTTGAGAAGCGGTCGAGCAGGCGCTTCAACACGTAGTAGACAACTATTTTTTTCTGTTCGTCCTCCAGGTACTTGATATTCAAACGCGCATTTTTCAGCGATATCTCATCTTTAACAAACACACCAACCTTGCCGTAGTGCTCTATGCGGTTCTTTATACCGAGAAGGCTTTTGGCGTTTGTATATATGAGAAAGTCCCTGTCGTTCAAAAGTCCTTTTCTCAAATATGCTTCGTACTGTGAGACAAGAGTGGTGATTGTTTCCTCGATCTCGTTGCCGACGTCTTCTTCTCTTGCCGCCGCCTTCTCTAACTTTTCGAGGTGCTTCTTTTTCTTGTACAGCGAATCTACGTCTTTGTCGCTTCCCGCGCCTATCAGTATTTTTTTGTACTTGTGCATGAGAAATCGGGCGAGGTCGTTCAGATCGGGATACTTTTCCTGTCGCCACGTATCGGGAGCTTCCTGTTTGATGCCGTTTGCCCTATAGAGGTCGGCAATGGCGTTGTTGAGCATATTGTTTTGCTCCGGGCCGAGCTTGTGTACGCCGGAAACCTCGTTGATGAGCGATGCAAACGACAGGGCGGCAAACTGCGGGCCGCCGTATTCAATTCCCGGTTCGATAGACAGAGGGTTGATCCCTCGTTTGAAACCGTAGCGGAAGCAAAATTCCTGAATGGTATCGAGTCCGTCGAAATCGCCGTGTTTGTCTATGACAGTGAACGATATGTTCTGGACGGAAAGGGCGTTGATTATCTCACGAAGCGTATAAGTCTTGCCGGAGCCGGAGGAACCGCCGACGATAAGGTGCGGGTTGTGGCATTGGTCGGGTTGCCAAAGAATAGTTGAGCCGTCGCCGTTAGAGCCTATTGTGCAGGATGCGGACATTCCTTTTTCTTACCACATCTTTTTGAAAGCCAATCTATTGTAGTGTTTGGCTTTGTGCTCGTTGCCAAGGTTATCGTGTACGTTTGCGAGTCGGTCGTATATCAAACCATAGTCGGGCAGTATGCTTGCAGCCTTTTCGAAATATTCTATCGCTATATCATAATTTTCCATATTAGCAAACAATTCCCCCAGTTGAATAAAGGCCTTCACCGATTGCGGATTTCGTTCAAAGGCATCCAACAAATGCGGCCAATAATCGGATTCTGCTTTGTCCGGCATACAGTCATGTGCCATAAGACAGGGGAAATATTCGTCCGGTTCTATATCCGTTGCATGGAGAAATATCTGGTGGGCATTCACCATGTTTTTTTTCTTCATTTCTGCGATACCGTTCATCATGAGATTTTCATATTCACCAAACCGCAACATTAGGTGTCGCCCTTGCAGTTCTGCATTTGCCTGTTTTGAAAGTTCTGCAAACAGCTTAACCCCGTTATCTTCATTGTAGAAGGGAAATGGTTTACCCGTAGCGTAATCATTCGTATAGTAGTTTATTCTCTCGGCGCTTTGGGCGCTTTGAAGATGGTTACTCAACACGTACTGTTTTGCTGCCTTGCTCATGTTAGCTATCAGATCAGTTCTATTTACAAATGTATCCAATATATCGATAAGTTCATATCTGGTGCTGAATAAAACCCCTGGTTTTTCGGGGTGTTTTAATATTCTTCTGTAACTCCCAAAGTTTTGCATTACAGGAACAACCTCGTTCACCGCATATTCAAGATACAATACATTCGACTTCGATCTGTTAAATGTCGTATCGAATAGAGGGGCAACGCCTATATCGATGTTTCTAAGAAAATCGTAGTAGTCATTGATATTACCAGGGTTGTGGCGGATTTTTTTCCCGTCAGATACACTGTTAAAAAGTCTTTTGTTAAATTCATTCCACACTTTCTCGGAACACATCACATGCAGAACTGCGTTATTTGCATTTACCCACTCGATCAGCGGTTCTTCAATATCTAATATATCATACACATCTGCCCCTATTAACCCGATATTAATGGCAGCATCGTGGTCTCTCGGCGGTCTGTCCGGGGGAATTATGGTTATCTTATCCGAAAAAACGACGGAGTTTCTGTGGTAATGTCCGTAGAGTACATTCAGTTCGTGAGATGCTAACTGTAGCCCGTTGCACTCCGTTATGATCTTCTTCAAAATCTGCCGATTTTCAAAATTTTGATAAAATGAATAATATGGGTTGTTTGCAGAGTCATCCGCGTACATGTCGCTGGATATTTCAAAAAAGGTGCGGTACGCCATGGGGTTCTTGTGTCTTTCCCTTAGCAGGGGGATCAGATCAATGTCACAGACGTCTTTTAATATCAACACATCCGCAGAGTGGATGATTTTTTTGATATTTCTATGCAGCAATGTCAGACCTATAAAATATATATTATCCTGTTCAGCTAAAGACAACCCCGGTGCATATGTTCTGTAATAGCTGTCCCCAAGCGGGTCAGAAAGCGGTGATTCTATCTGTGCGATAACTATGGGTTTGTTATTCTGTATGTTCGATTCCACTCAAATCCTCCCTTTTTTTATTGCGATATGGCTGTATCAGCCCTATGACAAACAATGCGATGGACACCCCGGCAAAGACACCGGTAACGGATGCAGCGTAAAGCCTGATTAGCCTTGTGTTAGCCCAATTGTTGACCCTGAATTTTAAGTCGTCGATGGAAACCAGTCGGTACGAGCCGTCCTCGCCAACGACAAGTAAAGCTTTGTCGCCGATCTTCTTCTGCAGCGGTTCATTTTTGATATAGATTTCAACCTTGTCTGACACATCCGACATGGAAAGCTTCATATTTGCGTTGGTCCACCATATGTGGCTATCCCCGTTGTAGCCGTTGTAAAGGTCAACGGCATATAGAGGAACAAAGAGGAACATGCCCATTAAGCCAAACAGGGCGAAAGGTGACTGAAAACAACTGAATATTTTATTCATCATATAAGCCTCACTTTAGCTTTATAGCCCGAGCACCATTGAGGTTGCGTAGCGGTCGAGCTGGTCGGCTTCATTTCTGCTACCGATCTTGCGTAACACAACCGCCATCTTTTTTAACGGGACATCATAGCATGGCAGCATATTAGCGGCTTTTTTGAAGCACTCAAGCGATTCGATGAACTTGCCGCTGTTCGCGTATTTCTCGCCAAGCAGCATTAGCGACCGGACGGACGAAGGGTTTCTTTTGAGGGCTTCGCGGAGATAGACGTTCTGATTTTTTGATGTGCCATGAAGAAACAGATGCGGCAGATACTCGTCTTTTTCGGTGGTAGCTGCGGCGATGAACATCTCGTGGGCCGCCCTTCTTCCCCTTGGTGCTTGCAGGGCAACAAGCCCATCATGCAGAAGGTTTTCGTACTTGCTGAATTTCAAAGTGATATGCTTGCCGTGTATGTCAGCGTCATCCATTTTTAACAACTCTTCGATGATCCCACTATCTTGCGTAACATTTGCTCCGCTTGAGCGCTTTGCCTGGTGCGTTACCATGCGGTAGAATTTTACCCTCTCGGCGCAATGGATGCTTTGGATGCGCTTACGCATGACGTAGCTTTTCGCTATCAAGCCGTTCCGATGCAATAATTTTTTGTTCTTGACGATCATATCGAGCGTTGCAATAAGCTCAAGCGGCTGCCTAAACAAATAGCCATTTGTGCAATGCGTTACCGTCTTGTAAGGTTCAAGGTCTTGTACGATAGGCACAACCTCGTTTACGGCGTATTCCAGAAACTTCACGTCTGATCTCGATCTGTTGAAGGGCGTATCATTTAGAGGCGCAATACCTACGTCAAGATGCGTCAGGAAACCGTAATAGTCGTTGATTGTCCCCGGTTTGTAGCGTACCTTCTTTTCGGAAGGCAGGGAATCAAACAGGTTCCATATGGTGTCTGAACACATCAGATGCAATACTGCGTTGCTGTTTTCCTTAAGCCACCCCACCATGGCAGGGGCGATTGCCTGAATATCCTCGAAATGCCCGTGTGAGCCGCCCCAGCCGATATTGATACAGCTATCGTCGCACCACCAGTTGTATGGTTTCTCAGGCGGAACAGTCAATATCTGATTCGGAAATACCTCACAAACAGGGTTAAGATACCCGTAGCATTTCTCAAGTTCTTCAGTCGTGAATTGCAGTCCGTCGCAGAATCGGGCGGTTGTTTTGAGAAGTTGTCTGTTTTCTTCTACCTGATAGAATTGATACACCGCATTCCACGGTTGAAGGTTCCAAAGGTCATCTGCCAATTCGAAAATGGTCGGCCTGCCCAGATGCTTTCGCTCGGCTATAAGCGGCAGAAAATCCGGGTCACATATATTTTTGAGAATAACGACATCGGCGTTGAGCATAATTCTATCCCTTTTTCTGTGAAGGGATGTAAGCCCGACAAAATATACCCCTTCCTGCTCAGCCATTGTCCGGCCAGGCGCGTAGGTTCTGTAATAGTAGTCCCCTGTTGTATCGTTTTGAGGGGGTTCGATCTGTGCTATGAGGGTATGGCCGCTGCTTTTTGCGGATGTGACTATCTCCATATGTTGCCTCCATATTTTAGTAATGTTTGTTGTTATTGTATTACTGCTTTACGGCAGGCGAGTTAGTCGGTGATACCTTTAAGTTATTATCAAATAATGAGACTGCATTAACAAATTAATGTAAATAATGAGACTGCATAACTATCTTCAACAGTCTTCACCTGCCCACCTCTAATTTTGGATTTACATCTGAATATGTTTGCTGGCTTGCAGCATATATCTCTTGCACTGCTTTTTAAACTCGTGGCGCTCAATGATGTCCTTGAGAAGAACATCTGGCGAGGTGTTGACTAACTTGGCATAATCCTGCCTGGCTTTCTTGTTGACCCACGTCCACAGAAAATTTCCGTTTTCGTTGATGATGATGGCGATTGGTTTGCCGTCTTTGCAAAGGGTGACCCTGAAACCACCGATTCCTTCTAATTTTTTGAGTCCTCTAACGCCGTACACGTTCAACCTTTTATCTGTGTTCAGATTGGCCTCCTTTTAGTTTTGTACAACAAACAAAATAAATAGCGAACCGGGACCCCCGCTTCAAAGAGGCCCCGGTTCTATGAGAGTAGAAACGCAACAACAAACAACACACATATATGTATTACTCCCAGAGCTTTTTGAAGCCCAGAGATTGCCGCCCTACCCTACGATTGTAATGTTTTTGAACTCTTTTTTCAGATATTTCATATATTCGCTATGCGTGCTACTTTTTGAATCATCGAATAGTCTGCTATCGAATATATGTATGTTGCCACTGTCGCCCTCTTTTCGAGCCAAACGCCCTATCCCTTGCCTGAAACGCCAGAAGTCCTCAATCTTGATACCAAAATACGCGTTCGCAGATGATTTTGCCATTACGAATAGAAAACACATACGGCTTCACCTTTTTTTAATCCCCCACTCTTCAATCCCCCACGGGGTGGAACAGTCCCCTCGCTAAGAATGCCGATATCATGTAGCTGTTTGCTATAATCCATATCAGCCATCGCCCCGTACAGCCATCCCGCAGCAGCAAGATTAACAGCGCCTACATATTTGTGTGCATTTGGAATTAATTTGTCAAAGTTAATCGCTATTCTCATTATCGTCCCCTTTCGTTTTAATTATTTAACGCCGCCTCAAGCTCCGCCGCTTGTTGCCTGCGCTTCCTCAACTTGACACGTTTTTTTATCTTTCTTGCCAACGGTACAAGCAGATGCATCACTTTGCCGTCTAACTTCAGCGCTTTCTTACAAGCAAAAGCCATCATCTTCGGACTGCGTGTTATATCATCACTGAACCTCTTGTCCATCCAGCTATCAGCCTTTAGGAATGAAAATCTTTCATTTTCATCCATAAGTACCATGGTTATCCCCTCCAGCATGTGTTTTTTCTTATGGTCAGTTAGGATTGATGCTATCTGCTCAAATACCAGCTCCAGATCATCCTCATGCAACTCCATTAGAGCAAATGCCAGCTTGCTAATTTTTTTCTCTGTCGCCCTACAATTCTTGTTTGTTTCATCCATCACTAAAACCTCCGCGCTAAGTTTTTTATTTTTTCCCGCCCTGGATCCCCCTGAAATTTTTTTTATATACTACATAGTAGTACAATGGGTACATTTTGCATCATTATCAACATTTTCAAACATTTTCAAAAAGAGGCCGCAAAAATAGCCTTGGGACGCAGGCCATTTTGAATTTCAATTATGTCAATAATATTAGCGTGTTGTGTTTTAATTGTGTGTACTCCTCCAAATACTGCTGACTAAATAATTTTTTCGTTGTGTTCGTCTGCCAATCCTTAAAGATCAGCGGCCTACAGATTTACTATTTTTTGCCTGGCGGGGAGTGACCTCACTGCCCCGGGAATGCATGTCGCGCTCCTGTATATGTATTACTTCCGAGGGTTTTTCTTTCAATCCCCCACGGGATGGAACAGTTTGATTAGATATAAGCAAAAACAAAAAAGCCCCCGGTCACCATGAGGTGAGCATTCGGGGGCTTGGTAATTATTCATCATCCGGGTATATGTATTACTTCCCAAAAAGTGTCCCATTTTTTTCGGAAATCGTAATTTCCGATTTTTTTTGTCCCACTGGGACACTTTTTTTCGGAAATCGTAATTTCCGATTTTTTTGGGACACTTTTTACATCACCCCCGACATTATAAAGAGGGAGCCACCTTCGTTTTCTTCGGGGTAATTTCAACCTTAGATTGCCAATAGCCCGTAATATTCTATACTTGGAAAATATATCTGATTTATAGCCTAAAAAGAGCTATACACGACGATACACGACGATACTGAGCGATTCGTTAACTGAATAGCTCTGAATAGCTCTTTTTTCTCTCAAAAAAAGAGCTATACACGACGATACACGACGATACTGAGCGATACACGACGATACAATGTCGCCATTTGTAGTCAGTAATACAAAGTTACAATTTACTGTAACATCCCGAAGGGGATTGAATGATGAAAGGATTAAAAAATGGAGGATTAAAATGGGATCAAAAAAGGTGTTCCGGATTGGTCTGGACTCAAAAAAACACACCGATGTGATTGATTTTCTCGAAACCGTTCCCAAGCCATTAAGAGGGGGATATATTATCGAGGCAATAAAGCTTCTAAAATCAAAAATGACATTATCCGAACCCGAAAAAAAACACAAAGAGAAAAGTAACGTTGATCTGGGCAATTTATTAAAAAAAGGAGGAAAAATATAATGGTTACAGGACTGGATATAGGCTATGGTTTTACCAAAATGGTGAGCCTCGACGTGAACGAGGTTAAGAAAACGATATTTCCATCATATGTCAGCAGGTACATACCGAACAACGGTCATGGTTCATTCGGGAGCGACTATGAGGTAATTAACGTGAACGGCAAAGATTTTATTGTCGGGTCCGACATGGAAAGCAGCACCCGAATCGACCTCGCCAGCACCGACAATTACCTCGCGATAATCGCTTATGCAGTTTCGAGGATAGAATCGGTCAGGAAAACTCTCATACTCGGACTGCCCCCGCAGGCATATGAGGGGGGAAGGATAGACTCTCTCACAGCAAAAATACGGGAAATGGACGTGAAGCTTGCCTCAGGGCGTTCGCTCTATATACCGCCCGTCATTGACTACGTTCCGCAGGGCGCAGGCATATTCTTTTCATATCTAACCGGAAACGGGGGCGAAGCGCAGGACAGCAACGTGGCCGTTGTCGATATGGGTTATCAGACGATGGATGTGGTTACCTTTGCGGGCGGCGGATACAGGGGCGATCTTGCAAAGAGCTACCCGCTTGGCGCAAAAGCGCTCTATGCCAAAGTAAGAGATGCCTATGTTAAAAAATACGCCGCATATATACCGGAGGACTCGGATAACATCGTTGAAATCCTGCTCAAAGGGGAAGCGATCAACCACCTCGGCGAAAAGCGGGAAATAGACACGAAGAGTATCCTGAATGACTTCTACGTTAACAAGATACTCGATGTGCTCGGCAAGTATGTGAATTACCTCGAAGAGCATAAGATCGAACTGGACAAGATCGTCCTCGGCGGCGGCGGAATTGCTTTCCTTGGCAATGTTAGCGGGGCAGAAATCGTTCCCGAACCGCAGTTTGCAAACGCAAGGGGATTTTTCGAATACGGCATGAAGCTGCAACAGTAGCAGAAAAATGAAGAAACAAAAAAAGGACAGGTTGCCCTGTCCTTAGTTTTTTTTCAGGCCCAGTGAGAGCGGCCTGAGTTTATTATGCTTTTTACCTCTTTCTTCAGAGCATGGGCCCATGCGGGTCCGTCTGAAGGCGAAAGGTCGAGGTCAACGAAGACGGCAAAGCCACCGTTCGCTGCCTCAGTCACTATTTTTGTGTCGTATCCTGCCTTTTTAAGGGCAGAAACGACTCCGATGTTTTTTGCGATGATGTACATAATCATCTCCTCCTTTTGTGTGTGTTTTATTTGGGCTGGAGGTGCATCAGAGTCTATGATGCTGCCAGACTCCGATAGCGCCTCATATGCTGACCGATTTGCTGCTTATAAGACCGCCGGGCTACTAAAGCCCCCCGTTTGGCGACCGTTGTTGCAACAAATACGGCTTTTTGCTTCAAGGGTGGTGCTACGCTACCGCAACGACCTGCCCTTTTTTAACGAGTTCGGCGAGGCGACTACGGAGTACGTAGTCAAACTTGCCGGTGCTCATGATCACTCGTATCATGTTTTGCCTCCTTCGTTTGTGTGTGTGTGTTTTTATATTTATAAACGGAACCGCCTTCGGAACAAGGCCGTAGCAGTTGTTCTTGAGCGGCTCCGCGAGAGGAGAGTTATGATTTTAATCCCTTTTAGGATAAAGCAGTAAAACTCCTTCTGTTATAGGGAGGGGCCGTCGCTTATGAGCAAAGCTCACCCACTTGGGCCCCTCTTTTGTTCAGGAGGAGTGTATGAAGCTGCTCACGAAAACCTATCGGTTGTCGTGAAACAAGCTTTGTTCGGCTAATGCCTACAGATATATTATCTGTATATGTATTACTTCCGGGACGTAGAGATAAAAAAAGGAGAGGCGATAAAAGCCTCTCCCTGTAATCATTTCCTCCTTATGAAGTATTCTATGGCTGAGTGAACCAGCACATAGTGCGTCCTTGTAGCTCCGCTCTGGTGGTCATATGGATTCCGCAAATGTAGTTGCAACGTGTGATACAGTTGCGGCAGCTCCTTTTCGATCTTTTTTACAAGGTTTTTGTATGAACACCCCCGGAAGCCTTTCATAAGATTGTGCCACTCTTCGAGCGACACGTCACAGCACCGGCATTCAAGGTACATAATCACTTACCTCGCCTTTCCTGCATAGGTGGAAGCAATAGGGTCGTCCAGCTCGCCGCCGAGCGGGAAGATGTTCACAATAATTGCGTCGCCGGCATCCGAGACATGGATAGAAAGGTTTCCTGCTGTTATCCAACAGCATTTTCCTTCCAGTACATAGTCGTTTTCGGCTTCGTACCTGAGTGGTTTATTGGCCATGTTACCTCCTCTTTTTGATTTCTCTTGCCACCACTAATTCACCGCAACTTTTGTAATATATTCCGTAGAAACTTATGCCTCTCCACGAAAAATATACCGACTGGCGGTAGTCTTTCATGTTGCTTCGCCACGTTTTTCCAAACCTGGCTTTTACTTTTATATCCCCATGCCAGTTTCCCACCATGGCTTCTTTTTCGTAAGCGTATACCACACCACCATGCTTACCGGTTTTTTTGTTAATACCAATAAACGAACCATCGGCATGAAATATTTTTCCTCCAACAGTAATGGAGCAATCCTGCTCCATACAGGTATTTTTTATTCCAATGATATCTCGCATGTCTCGTCTCCTACATATTCGCCACGGACGTTGTTAACGGGGAAAGGTCTACACCTGGGAATAGGTAGCTGTACATCGCTACCATCTCTTCCGCGAAAGAATCCTCGTCCATGTCGTCGTATCTCGTTGTTAGATCGACAACCTGCTGGCGCAGACTGTCAATCTTCTCCCGGAGCTGTTGCCTCTCGGCGGCGTACTGCTCGTGCAAATTCTCCCAGTCGCTTCGGTACAGTTCCGCTGCTTGGTCACGGAGGGTTTTTCGCAATTCGACGAAATAGCTGTGGAGAATGTGCAGCATGTTACTGTTTATATCTGTATAGTCGCCCCAAACACTGAACTGCCGGATGAAGCTGTCAAAGCCATGAAACGCCCACCAGTTTTCGTCGTTTTCCCAATATTCGCAGTAAAACCCTTCAATGTTATAGTGGGCGATAAAGCTGCAGTGAAGATGAAGATGCTCATAGACCTCTTTTACAAACAAACGCCGCTTGAAGCCCGACTTAACGAACTGCTCCCACTGCTTTAAGACCTTTTTTTTCTTTGCGGCATCCATGAATTCCACGGAGCTCATCATATCAGGCGGAACGAACCGGAGATTCCTCACCTTCTCCGCGAGGGTATCCACCACCCACGCGTATTTGTTATTAAGGCGCGAAAGCGCCGTTGCTTTCTGGTTAATCATATTTTCTCCCCGGCGGCCCCCGTCATGAAGGCCGCCCTTTAATTTTATTGTGTTTTTTTAAGCTTACGCTGCGAGAGACAGCACCCTTTCGGTGCCGTCCTTGAATGTTACTTTTATGGTATTTGTTTCCATACTGAGCGACTGGATGTTATATGGCGCGATGTTCGCCGTCCATAACCCCTTCAGGATATCCGATCTCTCGAATAACCCCGTTAGCCTCTGGATGTCGCTCGACACCCTCTCCCTGAAATCGTCCTCTTGGACTTCATAGTCCTCGTCATCACGGCGTAGGTACTGCCGGAAGACGGTATCATCTATATCACGGAAGTCCCTTGGAGACTCCGTGTAGTAGATCGTATCGATATCATAATCGCTATTCATGGTGCATAGCACCTTAACAGCCTGGCCGCCAACCGTGATGCTGTCGGCTTTCTGCCATTCAAATTCACATCCCGACACTTGCGCCGGGGTGTACCTGACATCCACGACGATCCTTTCCGACTCTACGGTTACCCAATCCGGACGCCGGACGGGCATGCTCACGCTTTTTACAAGGCCGTCCTCGATCACAAAGTCGTTTTCGGCTTCTGCGCCGTTGACTCTTAAATCGGCTAACTGGCTCACAGGGGTTTCCCCCTTTCTTACGACGACAAATTGAGTATCATTTTCCATCCTGTCATTATGGTCATTGCGCGTCACATACCATGTATCCAGGGCATCCAGTTCGGCTTGCTTCATCACATCCTCGGCGAGAAGAAGCATATTGGTGATATCCTTGTCCTTCCTTTGCCTGCTTTCCATCTCTTGCACGATCGTATCTACAATATACTGCCGTATGTATTCGCACAGTTCGGCCAGCTTCTCATCCTTTTTTATCGCTGTCCTATAGGGCAGCACCGGCGTAAGCGGGCACCCTTCTGTAACGTCGATAAATACTTCTGAATACGCATAAAAATTCCGACAAACGTTGATGGGGATCCCATGGAATACCACCCCAATGTGGTCGTAAATTGCTTTACCATCACGAAACAGCCTTCCTCTGCTGAGCGGCTTCAAATAAATAGTACAACCTGGCTTATACTCCAGAGTAGTGTAGCCGCCCTCGATCTTTTCGGAGAGGGAGTGCCTCTCCACTCTCATCCCGTTTATTACAATGTCTAACGGAAAATAAGAAAGATTGCTCGGGTAATTCCACGGACTTTTCCACTGCTCGCAGAGATCTGTAAGCCGTGCTGCCACGCCTTCTTTCAAATTGGCAACGAGCCGAAAACCTGTTGCCTTTTCGTTCGGCTTTATAAGCCCGAATAGACCTTCTCGGTATTCATGGCCCCCGAGAAATCTGTTGCAGTCCACTTCCACGTACCCGAACGCGGACTGGTACGCCACCCTTTCGGATATTGCCATCAGGTAGAAAAGACCCCACCCTGCTGGCATTTGCCCTTCCTCGACCTCCTTGCTCCATGCGGAGTCGGCCAGGCAGAACATAGGCGCCACAGAATCGGCCCCGTGGCCGTTGTCTTCGGCGGTAAGAGTGTTATTTTCTTTGTCTATTTTGATATTGAGGGTCGTAGCCCCTGCCCTGTGAGCGTTCTGGGCGATTTCCGTCAGAACGCCATCAATGTTTTCAAAGAAATGAGAGATTTCCTTGAAGAACCTCTCTGTGTTTACAGCGTTGAATTTTCCCGCATTGGCGGTTGCTGTTTGCATGTTGCCTCCTTTTGTTTGTGTGTGTTTTTAAATAATTGTGCTGAGGTGCGTCTGCACTCCGTCGATGACCCAATGGCCGTCAGCTATATTGGGAGGCTCCGCGCCTCTGACCCTTGGCTGGTCTATGATACCAGCCTTAAGCCACTTTCTCAGGATTCTGCCCGCTCTTACAGGGTCAGCTTTCCAGTATTTCCTTGAGTAATATGCGGCTACTTCGTTCCAATCCTCGGGAGTGGAACATTTAGTTCCGGCCACGATCTTTGTGATATTGTGTTTTTTGTCGTTGACCATCCCGATAATAATGTCACGTATGCAGCAGCTTACAGATAGCCCTACTATTTCCATTGTTGCCTCCTCTTTTTGTGTGTGTTTATATTTATTTGGTTTTTTGATACAGAGATCGCCTCATATCCTTTAGGGAAGGACGCAAAGCGATAGAAATGGTGTTCGTTGACCTACAGATTTATTGCTTAAATATGTATTAATTCCAGGAGATAAAAACAAAAAAAGGCGGTTCCGAAGAACCGCCATGGTTGAATTTGTGAGTCTTATTTCACGAATCCCGACAGTTTGCCGACAAAATCGAACACGCGGGGATTCATGATGATTGTAGCGACCAGGATTAGAATACCCAAAATAGTAAACTTCTTATCTATTTTCGATATTGTCATACTCACATCGAGTCTAATGTTAGCGATCTCCTGCTTAAGTTCCGAACTTGCGGTCAACAAGTCTTCCCTTGTCGCAGTTCCTGATTTGACGGTCGTGTCGAAATAACCGACAATCTCCTTCGCT
>Ga0302244_1000453_pt1 | contig 32455 bp, 49 predicted proteins | sample AAG_UR_Phe_MG_FD_193513 | JGI IMG/M metagenome (GOLD analysis project Ga0302244, IMG submission 193513) | Enriched activated sludge microbial communities from anaerobic digester in WTTP, New Holstein, Wisconsin, United States - AAG_UR_Phe | ecosystem: Engineered > Bioreactor > Anaerobic >... | reverse complement strand
GGAGTCCAGGGTGCTTTTAAAAAACTACTTCAGCTTGATTACATAGAAAAAAGGGATGACGGTATTTATTATGTAGTCGATCCCGTTTTTGCTTTATGGATGAGGACAAGACACTGAAAACGCTTTCTTGGGAAAAAATCTACGAAATATGGCTTGGAGAAATGACGGGCCTCAATGCGCCCATCAATCCATTAGTTCATCAAATAGATATATTCGATCCTGAAAACCCTGCGGGAAGAAAAGAAAAAGCTGTATGGTGGGTTAGAGAACCTAAAAAAATCACACTAAAACATGCAGGTTGGCAGAAGTTCTTTTACGACCACCCCGGCGCAAGCGGGGATGTGGGTATGTATCCAAACCCCGGCATAAACGACACATGCTATATGCTTTGCGAAAACAGGGACAGCCTTGAAAAAATGGCCGCTGTCCTGATCGCCGCCTCTTTCTACGAAGATAGGGGATCTAATCATATTTATCTGCACAATCACAACGTACTATATGATTATTGGCATATTGTCCTGGATGTTTTTGGAAAAAAGGGGTGTCCATGGTCGGGCAATTGCAAATACACTCTCCCCGGGAACAATAACAGCAGAATATTCCACGGCGATCCCCCCGGGGATCTTCGAGACCTTACCCGTTGGTATGCTTTTGAACACAACCTTATTCTCCAGGAGTTGACCCCTGTTGCCGTATTATTCAAGGACAGGCCAAACCCTTTTATCGACAAAATCGTAAGAGACTATATAGAAAAGCAAAGAAAGGAGTATGAAGAGTGGGAAGTACGCCGAGAAGAGGAAAGAAAAGAAGCGCAGCGCATTGAAGAAGCGCAGCTTGCAAAACATCCTCGATGGAGGCAGTGGGCTTCTCTTTCTCCCAAGGAACTCAAAGAACTTGTCTGGAGTAAACCCACAGTTGAAATAGCAGCGGATTTTGGTGTTTCGGATGTGGCCATAGCGAAAAGATGTAAAACATTAGGAATTGCAAAACCGCCCGTTGGTTTTTGGCGTAAAGTGGAAACGGGGTATTTACCGCATCCTAAAGGCAAACCGGTGCCTCAAAAAAAAGGGCCGTCGCAATGACGGCCCAAGGGAATACTGATTACTCTTCTTCCTCCTTTTCTGCATAGTTTACAAACAACAACGGCCACGACAGAGAAGGACCTACAAAACATAGGGAACCCTTTGTGCCGTCAGGTTCGTCTTGGAGTATAGCCTGGTAGTGGATTTTGCTCACATCGGGTTTTTTCTTCCCAAAAGGGACGAGCGGGGGTGACATTACGTACTTATCTTGCAGTGGGGGGTCGTTGTATTTGAACCATTTATTCTCCTCGACCGCGTAGTAGTGATAGTCGTTAAAAAATATATTTATCGCCGCACCGGGATTTCTCAATAGATCGCCATGATGGATTAGGTCGTAGATAAGTCGGTACATCTTGTTTTTGACAGCAAATTTCATCCAACTTATCCGGTTTGTTTTGGGATTATACTCAAGCCCCTCGCTCAATGCAATTATACATCTCAACGTTATTTCAACAATCATCCTTTTTTTGTTATCTATCGTGAAATTATCGATAAACCAATCACCGTAATTCCTTACGAAAGACAACTCCTTGCTTCCCAAATTAACCTGCATTCTCGCCCCCTTTGTCCAGAGCATCCAGGGCCTCCCTGAGAATGCTCACAATCTCATGCTTTTTCCCTGAAAGAGCTATAGGGGGATTCTTTGAAAACGAACTTCTTCTGCTGTATATGGAAACTGTCCCATGACAATCGTCACCGTCCCCATATACTCCAACCGAAAGAACCGCAGCGTCAAAATATCCGTTGCGGCCTCTGGCTTCCACCGTCCCTTTTTTTATAGAGATGTCCTTAACCATGCTACCTCCATTTTTTTGTTTGTTTGGGGTTCTATTATGCTATGCTGTTCTAGTTATCTTCAATTAAGCTACCTCCCTGAACTGTTCTTCAAGCGTAGCCACCAAACCCGTTATAAATTCCATTTTATTCGGGGTCAGCCGATCTATGTTCTTGTAGCGGTCCCGGCGGGGTTTTCTTTTTCTGTTCTCGTCGCGATTATATTTGCAATAACCGCAGTTCACGAGCCCCGCTGTAACCAATTCCATTTTTCTTACCCTTCTGTAAAGGGTTCCCTGATTGCTGCAAACCATGTTGCCTCCTTTTTTAATTGTTTTTGCGCGTCTGTTTTGAAAGGTTAAGATAAAGTGGTGTTTCGGTGAATTTGGTGTTCGTTGACCTACAGATTTGTTCTCTGAATATGTATTAAACCCCGGGTGCTATGGGTTATTTTGGGGGAGGGTGTTCGTGACATTATCAGAATTTTAAATTATTACCAAATAATGAGACTGAACAACTATTTCTTGGATGATTTATCAAAATGATTTATCCCCTGCGCCGTAAAACCCTGCCGTTCAGGGCGGGGAGGATGTCAATCTCTGATTTTTGCTGTTTCAAAATCTGGAGGGACAAATTGAAAAAAACCGCCTCCATAATTGCGCTATAAACGATTTTTTTGACCGGACTTATACAAAACCATTGCTCCATTATTATCCGCTGTCAGCACGGCATATTTGCCATAGAATTAATACATATGTAAGTAATAAATCTGTAGGCAAAACGAACACAATCTTATCGCCACGAGGCTTTTTCTATAGGCTATAAGGCGATCTCTGCATCAAAAAATCAAAACACACACATAAAAAAAGGAGGTAACAATGAATTACGAGAAAATCGGCAACATGATCTATTTCTCGAGAGCAATCAGGGGAATATCGCAGTCGAAGCTTGCACGGTATGTGCGGGTTACGCAACCTGCAATAGCTAATATGGAAAAGAATAACCCGGCAGGGTATTCGGCAAAGCAGCTTAAAAAAGTTGCAGCGGTCTTTGGTTTTCACGAGAGATCACTGGATGATGAAAGCGTGTACTCTCATCTTCCGGAGGAGCTGCGGACGGAGAAAAACTATGCAATATGCGTTGCACTGGACACGTATTTTGCTTCCACTGCTAATAACGGGGTGATTTTCAAGAGACTTGCCAGTATGGGCGTAATCGATCAAAATGATCCCAATAATCAGGAGGGGAATTATATTCCGCCGTCTATTGTCTTTAAGGCAATTTCAACGGTATATGGGGGGGATTTAGACAAATTTTTCGACGTCCAGTTATATGGGCCGGGTGCTTCGCCTACAAGAACTTCAATAGATATGATGTTCAGTGGGATTGATGGCAAAGACATGCTCCAGGCAATCGCGGAGAACTTCAATCTCAATCCCTACCCGAAATTAATGAAGGCACTGGAAATAAATGTAGAAGACTGCTTCTACTATCTGCGCTACCTTGTAAATTTTGTCGAGGAATTGAAATTTCTTGCGCCGGATCGACTGGCCCCTTTCATGCCGTCGATTAAGTGGTTTACCCCGGTAATCTGTTAGTCAATTTAAGCACACACAAAAAAAGGAGGCAACATGAACAAAGACGCATGCAAGAGGGCAGGTTGCGAATACCTGTCCGGCAAATTATGCAGAGATGCTGATATGCCGGTTAGCGATGTCAAATACTGCAGTATCAGAGACGAATACGAAAAAGGTGAAGATAATCCCCTCAAACGGCTAATGTTAATAATTCTGGTGCTGCTGTGTGTTTTCACGGCGTCCTGCGCCACACATGCAACAACGTCAACACCAAGAAAAAACATTCACCTGATTCATGCTACAGGTGGAGTCGCCGGCGTGGGAACGGGTATTTTGGGCATAGCCTCGGGAAACCCTTTGAACATGCTGGTAGGCGTGTTCGACCTGTTTTCATCATCCGTAGCCTTCAATAATGCTGTTAACGAAGTGCGCTCAACAAAAGGAGAGGACTAATGGTTGTAAAAATACCAAGGGTAAAAGAAATAAAAGATGTGAATCATCCGGAAAATGTCTCGGCAATCTTCTCTGCTATTCTGAACAGTGAGTCGGAATACGACAGAGAAAAAGAGCATTTTTGGATGCTCGGGCTAAATACAAAGAACAACGTAAAAATCACTGTTCTCAACGGTTGTGCACCCGCGAGAAGTGTACCGTCCGGCGATAACCACTGGTGGTGTGGCAACCATTATTGTCGCACACAACCATCCGTCGGGGGATCCAGCACCTTCAGATGAGGACATAAGAGTCACAAGGCAGCTCGCAGAAGCGGGCAAAATTCTCGGCGTAGAATTGCTGGATCACGTTGTAGTTACGGCTGATCCGGCAAATTTTCTGTCGATGAAAGCAGAAGGATACATTTAGCTAAGGAGGCAGCAATGGCAACATGGGTAGAAAGATACGAAGTCCCCGGCTCTAACGGAGCCGTGTGGACGGTAGGCATAGACAAGGACGGCAATTATGGGTGCTCTTGCCCTGTCTGGAAATTCAAAAGGCAGGTGTGCAAACACATCCGGTTCGTCCAGGACAACAGAATAGCAAGGGGCGAGGACGATCTACCACACTACCCGATGCAACCGGGAAATGTGGGTGAGGTTACAATAAAAAACGGTGTGGTATTATACCCCTTGGTTCCGCTTGGATGGAACTACACGGCGCACCTGATTTGCACGATAATCTACGACCTGATCAGGGCGAAGGCAGATGCCAGGGAGATCGTAAATTATAAAAATAGAATGGCAAAAGCCGCGAGCATCAGCGAAATAAACAGTTACATCGAAAATCATGGCCGCCTTGTATACGAAAAGTTTGTCAAGGGGGAGGGGTGGATAAATCCCATAACAGTTCCCTATAACACCCCTATACGGGTTATAGGGGAAGAGGTGAATGATATTATCCCATCAGGGAATCAAGCAGTTAACGCAAATAAAATAGAAGGAGGTTAGTAGCATGGGAGCAGATTTTTTCCTTATTGGAGTAAAAGGAAATACTCCAGAGAATGCATTCAAATCCGCGGTAGAAAATGCTCGTTACAGGTATGGGCATGAGGAGGGCTACACAGGATCTATCGCGGAGAAGGATAGTTTTGTCCTGATCGACTATCAAAAAGAAAAAAATGAGGGCGAAACAGAAAGAAATTTCTGCTTGAGGCTCATAAACGGCGACGACCCCAGAATAGAGGACAAATGGGGGCCGGCAGGGTGTATCAAATCGATAGACCACCCCGGCTTCTTCATATTTTTCGGCTGGGCATCAAGTTAAAAAAAGGACGACACCAGAAGGGCCGATTTATTCGGCCCTTTTTTTGGTCTCTATGAGTTAACATAATGTTTATTATCTGTATTATATGAAATATGCCAGCGTGTATTCTGTTGATACTAATAGAGAATTAGCTTACATTAAGAATTTAAAAAACTGAGTCAGGTAAGTAAGAGCAAACGCTATAGCGTAGAATAATACAGCCGCCGCCATGTTTGCCCTTTTTCGCATTATCAGGTAAACGAATACGCCAAGCGAGATCGCGGCGAGGATTTTAGGCAGCGCTCCATAGAGCAACCCCCGCAACAGCATATCGATAAAGCCGTCATAACCTTTTATGTTGTCAGGGTTGAAATAATCAAGCAGTTGCTTCATGTTCTTCATCCTCCTCGTCAATTTGGACGGCATTCCCCGCCTGCGACACTTTCGGGTAGCTTAATTTGATGAGAGGGTCCGCCACCTCGGGAACCCTGCCGGAATAATATTCACCCGCTACGCGCAGGTAAAAGAAGCGCGGCTTCAGGCGTAATACCCTTTCTTTAAGTATGACCCTTTCTTCGTCCTCTTTGGATATGAGACTCATACTGCCCCCGCCCATGTTTACCGTAGTTCGCATTCTCATGGTTAGCGGTGAGGAATCCTCGATGTACTTGGCGGTTTTCTCATGGTTGCAGCGCATGAATATCCATGTATTGATGTTATCCATGATGGATTGCGTAGTCTTTTCGCCAACCTCGTCTTCCATATAAGACATCGACTGTGTAAAGAAATGGAGATATACATTTGCCGACCTGCCCTTGGAGAACATTTCCTCGATACCGTTGTAGAGTATACTGTGCCCCTCGTCCATATATATCGACAGCGGAGGGTCAAACGTCCTGCCGGACGCAAGCACCCTGCCTATTGTTGCCTGCACCGTTGACATAAACATGCGGGCAATGACTCGTGCCGTTTCTGCGGTAAGCAGGCTGCCGGCATTCAGAACAAGGATGAAGCGCTTGCCCTCTTCCAGGCGTTTTATAAATTCGTTTCGATATGTCCGCCCGATGATCTGCCCCGTTGTAGACGATGTAAGCTGTGCCAGCACCGTACCGAGAGATGCGGATATTTTGGAAAAAAACTCCTGTGGATATTGGCTTATGTGAGAAACCGCTGTAAGAGCATCCTCAACAAGCTCCCTCACCTTTGCGTCAGGATGGTTCTGGATGCCGCGCAGGACCTCGACAAACTCATTGACATCCTTATGCGTTATCTTCCTTTTCAGATCCATCAGATTAATTTTAAGAGGTTGGTTGTTTGCTGTTTGCAATGCGATAAGGCCTGTGACCACGACGCTCGTTATGTTTGTGGCGATATTCTCGAAGAATTCTTCTTCTGAACGTATACCGGATACAACATGATGCACAAGCTCGTCAGGCATGTAAAAATAGGTTAGCGGGTTGATTTTCATGGAGGCATCGGGATATATAGGAGAAACGTACATTAGCTCGTCGAGACGCCCCGTTTCGGCGGCGGCCTGTATAACCTTCGGCAGAAGCGCATCATCGCCTTTAGGGTCAAATAAAAGCACGTTAAGGCCGGCGCAGATATCCTGATATACCATGTGGGACATGAACCGCGACTTACCGATACCGGTCGTCCCGAAACACCCCAGATGTCCGCCCCGTACATTGTACGGCAGGTGATATTCCTCGATCTTGCTGATGTGCCGCTTAATCGGAAGGCGCACAACAGTCCCCAGATGTAGCCCCTTCCTTTTGGTATAATGCTCCATCGGCTTGTTTTTTGCCTCATCATTGATTTGTCTCAATATCTCCAAGTCTGTCATATTATCCCCCTTCATTTCCGGTATATATCGACTATAGACAGCAGGTATCCCGATATTTTCCGAGATTCGATCTCGTTTATGTTGAACCGCTCGTCCATCTTGATAGGTAGAAATTGTTCCCGTATCGGTTTATCGCCCGTGTTTCTCCTTATTTCATATCGCAGTGAGTATCTTCCGTTTAGTTCGCCGTTTGTACCATCTTTTCCCGTGTCGTTTGCCACCAAGTACCCCGCATCCCGGAGTGCTTTGGCAACCAGCAATTTTGCGTTAGCGTCGTCGGATTTGTAGAAAAAGTTCGCATCGAGGACATTGGCCTCAGAGCACATCTTCCGCGCGATTTCGTACATATAGTTCGGGCGGAGATAGACCACCCCTTTAAACGATATGGCGTTCATCTTGTTTGCATCATCGCGTGAGATGTTTATTTCCGGTTTAAGTCTTTCAATGAAAGCGGCAGGGTCAAACCATTTTTCAAAGGGTTTTACTTGATACCCCTGCGTAAACATAATAAGTTCATTTTCGCGTGCCTTCCTGTCCGCTTGCTTCAGAATGGCCGACATTTGCTCTACCGCCGTCTTATCGGATGTGTTCAGATGATGTTCCTTTACCGCTTTAATAGCGTCGTCCTTCCAGTGGACATCGGTATCCCCGAACAGTTCAGCGAGTTTCGCACCCGATATCAGTGGGTGTTCAGACGTGTTGTAGATATTGCTATCCCGAAATTCCGGTATCTTCCCTATGTCGTGTGCAAGGCTTTCTACGATTGCTTTAGGCATGACCATATCGTAATTGCTATAGGTTTCTTTCACTATGGCTACCATATTTCTCACTACACCGCAGGTGTGATAGCGGAGAGATATTTTTGCCAGGTTATCTTTCACAGATGTAAGGTCGTCCTTTTCTATGTCGCGTCCTGCGCCAAGCACCACGGATGGGACGCCGCCGTGCTTGTCCAGCAGCTCTACGAGGCCCTTAACCACATGCTCCACTTTCTGCATTCTGATTACATCGGCGTAAGGGTCAATACAGTCCTTTATGAGATCCTTCAGTTCCTTATCCTTCAGTTCCTTAGGTTTCCTTGGTTGCGGCTTGTCTTCGACGTGCGGTTCGGCGCCGTTGCCATTGCCATTATCAACCGGAGCCGGTGCGGTTTCCTCCACGGTTGTCGTCGTCGCAGAAGTTTCGTCGGGTTTCTTCTTGTCCTCGGGTTCCTTTTGATCATCGTATAACGATTTGACGGTATCTGAAGTTTTCGGGGAGACATCCTTATTGTACTTGAGCCATATAGGAGCAAGGTCAACAAGAGAGATGTTGAGTTCCCTCGTAAACCCGGATTTCTTTTTATTCTTGATGTAGGCAGACAGAAATATCCATACTATATATAAAGACGCAGCAGATAACAAAATAGTTAGCAAAGTGATCAGCATTTTTACTCCCATTGTTTTAGAAATTCGCTGAACTTGTTCGACCGTAGTGTGCCCATAATCCAAAGTATAATAATAACCGCAGCGCTGCCTATGCTTGCAAGCAGAGAGAATATTCCGGACGGAATAAGCACGCTACGAATGTTCATTAGTAAATAATATGGCTGGCTCCATTGGTTATTGAATATTTGGCGGCCTTCATCTGTCCATTTTGCGATGTTGGCAGGGGTTAAGACCTTGTAATAAATTATATTTTCGAGAAAGAAGTATGCTATAGCAAGAACTATGATTGTCGAGACGTAGCCTGAAAGAAGAGAATTGATTAGTTTTTTTGTAGCAGCACCACGAAATGTCCTATACAGGATAAGCCCTATCATAAGAGCAAACGATAGCGGTAGCGCAAGGTTCATAGCGTAGGAGAACAGCGATTCAAAAATACCGGGATCTGTTGATGTAAAAATCGGAATTAACCCTTTTGCCGCGAGGAAACTGACTATTGACTCAGAGAAAGTAAATGTTGTCCCCACAAGCGCAGTTAAAAATCCACGTTCGGTAAACTCCATGGAGATCTTTGTTGTTACGAACCCTGCCGGGAGATCTGCGTCCATCTCTGCAACCGAGAAATTTTCTATTTCGCTTAGTGCGTGCATAAGGCTTGTCGGTTTCATATCTGCAAGCCCCGCCGAGAACATCCCCCCGCCTTTATCTGCTGCCATCGAAGCCTCCTTGATTAAATGGATTACAGGTTTTAATATTGTCGCCCTTTGTATGTTGGCGAACCGGGACTCCGCATCAAGAAGTCCCGGTTCCTTGGGAGATAAACATGCAACAAACAAACAACACACATATATATTACTCCCCGGAGTTAAGGGGCATTTAAGGGGACGTTGAGGGACAGTAACCGCTCAGGCCGCGTACGCCTTCAACTCCGCCCCCGAGGGAATTCCACTTTTGCCCCTATTTGCCAGCGTCATTGCGGGCAGCTTGCCGAGCAGGATTATAAATTTTCTTAAATAGCGCTCATCAAAGCAACGTTTCATACCGCTGTCGCGGTCTTGCCCGTCGCCTGCCATTATCTTTGCTACCTCTATGGGAGACATGGCATCTTTGTATGATCGCCTCGATGTCATGGCATCGAAAACATCCATGATTCTTACTATACGCGCAAGCGGATGTATGCTGTTCCCTTCAATTTTCATGGGGTAGCCCCCGCCGTTAAAATCCTCGTGGTGCTGTACTACCGCCTTTTTGACGAAAACCGGGATGTCCGTATCGAGCAGCATTGCAAGACCCCCGAGGGTATGGCTTTTGATGATTTCCCATTCGGTTTCGTTGAGAGGTCCGTTCTTGTTTAATATTCCGGGGGGGACAAGCACTTTGCCTATGTCATGCAGCATTGCAGCTACACCGCAGCGCTCAAGGAGCCTTTTCTTCTCCATGTTGCTATACTCCGTGTAACCGGGTTCGATCTGCTCAAGCACGTCCTGATTTTCATTAAGAAACATTACCGTGAGCCACAGCACTTTCGTTGCGTGTTCATATGTATTGTAGTCGTGCCCTACCATTTTCGATAAAGCTTCAATGGATCTCGATTCTGCGATAAACGAAAGGGCGTTTGCGACAACTGCTTCTATCCTGTCTATGGATTCCTGCTGCACAACGCTGCTCTCGTGCGTGGATGCGAACGTCTGTTTTATCACCTTGTTCGTTACCCTGGCAAAAATCTCCGCCTTCTGCCGCCCTGAAGGTTCCTCCCTTGTCAAAATATCGCCCATGCGGTTTTCCAGATATTGGTCGTAAACGAATCCGTCTTCAATGTCGATGTAGACTTCCTCCGCGCCGCTTTCCATGAGTTTTTTTAATTGATCGGGGGTGACAGTGTTGCCGTTGTTGGCCCAGAGGATGTGCCTCCCGTTCGCAAAAACATATATCCGGAAATCCGGCATATATCCCGGAATAATTGCGCCCGGTGCAATCGCGGTGAATCTTCCGTTGTAATTACTCCTCATAACCACCCCTTTTTGCATGCCTTCGTTTTTTTGCCTGTTTGAACATGTTCTTTACGGAACTTCGTATTCCGGTTTCTTTTACATATCTGTATAAATCGTCTACACTTAAGCTGCGAATTTCCTCTTTCAGATAATCCACGACAGCAACCGTGCTAAATGCGGTGTCGATGGTCAGTTTATCATTATCTGTTTTTCGAATAGTAATATATCCCATATGTACACACTCCAAAGTTATTTATTGTAATTGTATTAAGGACACATCAAACAGGAGCGGGTTGAATTAAGTTTTGGAATTAATCAAAAAAACGTATTTTATCCTTGACATTATACATAACTGTTATGTATAATTTAATTATAGTGAGGGCCATAAAAATGAGATATTCAAAAATCGCAACGAAAACATTTGTTGAAATACAAGAGCACTTACTGAAACTCAAAACAAAAACACTCATTGATAGATTGAAAAAAGCCAAAGTTTTATCTGCCTGGGGTTTTCCTGCTGAAGGCGATATAGACAATAAAAGTCTCTTAGAGTCGCTTGCAGCATGGGAAATATCAAAAATTTATTTCTGTAAAAAAAGGATAGTGAGGACTAAAACGACAATTTTCATCGCAACAAGAGACCGGAAAGCAGGGAACATCATCGAATACTTTAAGACACGAGAAGAAGCAGAAAAAGCAATCGAAGAATACGAGAAAGAAGACATGGAGAATGACATATATAAGTCAAACTCCTACGAAGTAGCTGAAGTAGTACCGGCGTTTGTCTATCACATCCAAATGGTTAGACACACCCAGATTGATGAGATTTTTGGCACAGTGGATGATGCTAAACAATATTATGAGCACAAAATCTCGTATTCTTGCAAAACAAACGGAGATGCCATCGTTGTTGTCACGAACGATGACTCAGACGAATACCCATTTCGCGGTTACGCCGCAACGATGAGGACAGACGGGCGGTGGGAGAATCACCCGGGAATGTAGAGGAGGACAAAGATTGAAGAAAAGAAGGAATTTTCATGAAATGCCCGCACTGCAATAAAGAAATAAAAAACGAAGTGGTAATAAGCGAAGCCGCCCGGATTCAAGGACGGCTCTCGAAACGAAAGTTAACGTCCGAACAGGCGAAGGAAATGGTCATGAAAAGGTGGGCCACAAAAAGGGGGGATGGTGACAAGGGTAACTGATGCTATAAAAGGTCTTTAGGCAATATTTCAGAATTTGTTGTCAGGGAAAAAATATAAGCGCATCCATAGAAGAGGTGTCTTAAATGGCAAATGAAAGAAAAACAGAAAATCTGGTCAGGGATGAACTTAGAAAGCTTAGATATTATGAAGAAAGTTTTGCTACTCGAGTTGAAGAGCAAAAAAGTGAAATTGAATCTGTAAAACGACTTTTAAAATCTGCGGGCAAATCGGGCAAAGGAGGGAAAGGTGCCCCCGAATTTATTATAAGTGATTCATCTACCCCGGATTTCCTTGTCATCATAGAATGCAAGGCAGACATAAAGCAACACGAAAGCTCCAATCGCAGCGATCCTGTTCTGTTTGCAGTAGATGGTGTCCTTCATTACGCCTCTCATTTATCAAAAGAATTTAACGTAATCGCTGTAGCAGTGAGCGGACAAACAAAACAGCAGTTAAAAGTATCAACATTTTTACATCCCAAAAAAGACACAAAAGCGAAAGAATTAAAAACTAAATCCGGGACAGCAATTACTTCAATTATTCCATGGGCCGATTATGTTGAACATGGAACCTTTGATCCTGCCGTGCAGCTCTTGCGGCACGATGAATTAATGGAGTTTTCGAGAGAATTGCATGATTTTATGAGAGATTATGCAAAATTGATTGAAAGTGAAAAACCTTTGCTTGTAAGTGGTACGCTTATTGCCTTACAGAATGCTGCATTTGCAAAATCATTTGATGTACATGCCCCGGAAGATTTACAGAAGCAGTGGCATAAGGTAATCAAAGAAGAAATTGATAAGGCAGAGCTTCCTCAGGCCAAAAAATACAACATGTCCCAGCCTTATTCTACAATTGCTGTAGCGCCTGCGCTTGGAAAACCCACTGATTCTAAAACAGCGGCAAAATTTCCAAAGGGTGTGCTCTATGAACTTATTAAGGACCTGAACGAAAAGGTTTGGCCCTTTATAAGCATCTATCATGATTTTGATGTTATTGGCCAGTTTTATGGAGAATTTTTAAAATATACTGGAGGAGACAAGAAAGCTCTGGGCATTGTCCTTACGCCTCGCCATATCACCGACCTATTTGCAAGGTTGGCAAATGTGACCAAAACAAGCACTGTCCTTGATATCTGCGCGGGGACAGGCGGGTTTTTGGTGTCGGCTATGTTCCACATGATGAGACAAGCTGTAACAACAGATGAGAAAAACAGGATAAAGAAAGAGGGGTTAATAGGTGTTGAACATTTACCAAATATGTATGCGCTTGCAGCCAGTAACATGATTTTAAGGGGGGACGGAAAGGCAAATCTTTATCAGGGGAGTTGCTTTGATCCAGGCATTGTTGCGGCATTAAAAAAACATAAGTGTGATACAGGTTTATTAAATCCGCCCTATTCTCAAGGGGATGAAGATCTGCACGAACTCGTATTTGTTAAACAAATGCTCGATTGTCTTGAGCCTGGAGCAACTGGAGTTGCTATTGTACCAATGTCATGTGCTATTGCTCCTCATTCTGTACGTGAGGAGTTAATGAATTTTCATACACTTGAAGCTGTGATGTCTATGCCTGACGACCTATTTTATCCTGTTGGAGTTGTGACGTGTATTATGGTCTGGACAACGGGCATACCACATGCCGTTTCTGATCGTAAAACATGGTTTGGATATTGGAAGGATGATGGTTTTAAAAAAACAAAGCACAAAGGACGGATAGATATAGATAATCGCTGGGAATCAATCCGTGATCATTGGGTCGAAATGTTTAGGAACAAAGAGGTTCATGCCGGGGAAAGCGTTTTGCAAAAAGTAACACATAAAGATGAGTGGTGTGCAGAAGCTTATATGGAAACAGATTATTCAACAATTACAAAAGAGGATTTTGAAAAAGTTGTCAAGAACTACGTTATATTTAAGCTTATGGGGACTGATATGTCCAGTAACACCACAGAGACATCGGAGACGAGTTAAATGGTTAGGGTTAGTGATGTTTTTGATGTTAAATATGGGGTAAACCTTGAATTGAACGCATTAAAAATAGACAAACATGGTATTAATTTTGTCTCTCGTACTGCACAAAACAACGGGGTATCTGCTAAAGTTGAAAAAATTCCAGGCATTGAACCAATCCCTGCGGAAACAATAAGTGTTGCTGGAGGTGGCTCGGTTATGGAAAGTTTTTTTCAACCTGAACCTTATTATTCCGGGAGAGATTTATATTATTTGACCAGCAAGATCCCTTTGTCCGTACAGCAAAAATTATTTTATTGCCAATGTCTAAGAATAAACAAATATCGTTACAGTTACGGCAGACAAGCAAATAGAACACTAAAGGACATAGAAATACCGTCCCCTGAAAAAATACCTAAATGGGTTGATAAATTTGATTTAAACTATTTTGAAAACACAAGCCGCCCATATACAGATGGAATAACGTTTGAGATAAATCCGGTTATTTGGAAAAATTTTATATACAAAGATTTATTTAAAATTGAGCGGGGTCGAGGACCAAGGCGCAAAAATTTGGATGGAACGGGCAGCACTCCATTTGTAACATCAATAGATAAAAATAATGGGTTAACAAGCTATACTTCCATGCCCCCCGTTCACAAGGAAAATACGATTGGAGTAAACAGAAATGGTTCTGTCGCAGAAGCTTTTTATCAACCAAACCCTTTTTGTTCTACCGAAGATGTCCATATATTTTCCCCTAAGTTTGAAATGAGCATTTATGTTGCAATGTTCTTAATAACATTAATAAAAAAAGAAAAGTATCGTTTTAACTATGGACGAAAATGGGGAATTGAACGAATGAATTCATCTATTATAAAATTACCTGTAAAGCCAGACAATACTCCTGACTGGGAATACATGGAAAATTACATTAAGACTTTATCTTTTACTTCACAACTTTAAAAAGCAAAAAGGCTCTCAAGCATTGCTGGTTGAGAGCCTTTTTAAGATTAGATTTTAGTTTTCAACACCCCTGTAAAGGTGTTTGCCCATACGAACGGGGTGCTTTGAAAGAACTTTCCGACATTCAATAGCTACGGCTATTTCTTCCCTTTCTTTCCTTTTGCTGCCTTCCCGCCAACCGCTTCTTTCAACGCTGCACCTGCTGTGAACTTGGGAACCTTCCTGGCGGCAATCTTGATCTCTTTGCCTGTCTGCGGATTTCTGCCTGTCCTTGCCTTCCTCTCGGAGACTGAGAACGTGCCGAAGCCGACTACCGTTGTTTTATCGCCCGCTTTGAGCGAATCCGCAATACCGCCTATGATTGCCGTGAAAGCTTTTTCCGCTGCAACCTTCGTGATGCCTGCTTCTGCCGCTGCCTTTGCAACCAATTCAGTTTTTGTCATACTTACAACCTCCCTTCAGTGATTTTTTTTATATAATCAGAGGGCTAATAAATCCCTCTGCAACGCCGCCTATTGATGTTTGCCTATCTACCATAATATTTATCAACCTCCGCTTTTTCAGGCCTCAAATGCAAGTATATATCTGTATTATGGATTTTGAAATGGCAAACCCGGCAGATATCGATAACGTTTATTGGCTTATAGGTGATATGGTGTCTTACTATATGTTCGCTTGGAAATTTTGATGAACATAAGGGGCACTTAACTTTCAGGCTTTCTTCATAAATATTTAAGCATTCCGGTGAACAGCATAGATCTCCGTGGTCAAGCTCTTTTTTGCATACGTAACAGTATCCGTCGTTTGTACTGTAGTTTAACAACTCATATATGCCCTTCTCGTTTTCTTCAACAAAGATGTTTGGGTAATAATCACAATCATAATCGTATGAATATCTGAAAGGACAGCCGGCATTAAAAACCATGATTAGCTCATCCCTGCAATATTTTCTTATCATCCAGTTGGGTATATCGGTAACCGTGGAATAATAAAACAGGGGTAAAGGGTTATCCCATATAGGGACCTCTTTTGTCCCTCTCATATCCATAAAGAAAATCAACTTTTCCGCCCGTTTCAAAAAAAGGTTCGGTTTGGCTATGGATTCCTTGTAACCTTTCGACAAAAGTATATCCCCATAACCCAAAAGCTTGCCAAACAACTTAGGATATATCGGCTTTCCAAACTTGTCTGCAGGTATCACCTTGTCGCACCTGCATTATCACAATAAGATTTGTCAATGACCTCTTCAAACAAAAGCCCGCCGTCGTTTGCACTGACATGATATTTGAGAAAAACACCAAGTTCAGAACACGCGTCTAATAAATCGTAATTACTGCAAGCATTATCAATAAGTGCTGCTTTAAGCTTCTCCTGTGTTTTGTTATCTGCATGTGCGGCATCAATCAATGTCGAATAAAAAGTAACGGTATTGGTTTGCTCGTTGAACTCAACCTTATCAATCCTACTATTATCTTTCACGAAAGGGCATTTCTTGTTAAACGCTTCCGCATCTTTTTTAATAATTGCTATATTTTTTGCACGTATTCTTTCTTTTGCGGTTTTTGGGGTAGTAATTGTTCCGCTGCATGTTAATTGCCTACCAACCCACTTGTTCTTAACCTTGATGGCAGTCACATCACACAAAGCTTCGCCAACTTGCATTACAATAACCGTATTTGAATCCTTGCTATAAGTTTTAACTATCTCTATATCTTCTTTCTCCAACCATTGATACCTGTCCTTCAAGTAAAGTAACAGTAGATCTTTGGATTCGTCTTTTGATGGCGCCGAACAGCCTGCAACACAAATTTCGATAATTAACAATATAACAAATATACAAATACTCTTCTTCACTTAAAAAACCCCCTTTAAATTATTATCTTAACGCCCGCCCGCCGCGCTGATGGCAGCGCTTGCTCCGCTGATTGTAGCAAACTCGGATATGCTGACCGCAGGCGGTATTAGTTCGACAACGCGATACATTTTGCCGTCGCTTTTTTTCTTTTCTGCTATACGCATGGTTAGCGGCACCCTCGACAAACACCCATTGCTCGATGTTAACTTCTTCAACGTTGTAACAATGTTGATTATAGTGAGTTTCGATTTTGTCACAAGCTTGTAGCCGCCCGACAGAATATCCACGTCCGGAACATAAAAGTAGAACGTGCCGGATATTCTGCATTTCTGTGGCTGATACAGTTTGCAGTTCTCACCCGGGCAGGGAATATTGACAAACCCCTTTGTATCTTTATTGTAACGCTTTGCCGTCTCCCCATTTCCAGTACAGAATATGGCACCGCTTTGCGTAAAGTATGCGTATGAGTTTGGGATGGTCCTTTCAAGCGATGAGTATGCCGGCACAACCAGAAGCTCTGTCGGCCTTGCATTGCCGAGCGCCTCTTTTATCTCGTCGCTGACCAAGAAATAAGGTAACGAACAGGTGAATTGCCTTTCGTTCGCAATCGGTTCTACGATGCTGTCGCACTTAGAACACACATAGTTTTCGCTCAGCTTCAACCCTATGACCTTGCCACCGCAGACCTTGCACATCGCTTTCACGGCGCGGCAACCGATGCTGATTGTGCCTTTTACTCGGAAGCTGTTTGTGGGGTCAAGGTTGGCGATTGTTTTGATCAATTTTGTGCATCCCCCATTGTTGCCAGTATCGAAGTTATCTGCTGCTCCGACCCTTTTAGTTTTTCTTTACAAGCTTGAACCAAAACCGCCGCGCTCTTAATTTTGTCGATAAGATCATCGACATCGATATTTGCATCCTCGATCTGCACCATGATAGTTTCAAGCTCTCTGGCCATTTCAGAATAGGCTTTCTGCTCTGTAGCCACCCTGCCCTCCTTTTGTATTAATATTATCAACAACTTTACTTTTAATTATACCTTCATGCAGTCTTGTGCTGATAAGGTTACCGTCTTCAACTTCACCGGCATTCTTAACCGGTTTGCCGTTCAGGTAAGTTATGCTATAACCGCGTTTAAGTATGTTCGCCGGGTCAAGAAGTGTAATCTTCTGCAATACGCTGTCCATTATCGCTTGACGTTTCTCGACTATCGCCAACGGACGTAGTTTTAGTGTCGCTTCGAAGCGTGCAATATCCCTGTGCATGAGCGATATCTTGCGGGTTGCGGCATGTGCAGTTCTGCTTGCTATACCGTCCAGCCTTGCCTTTTCCTTTGCTATAAAATTGTTTGCTGCGGTGTTGATTCGCCTCTGCATATCGATCAGTTCGTCCTCATATCGCTTAAACACGCCTATCAAATATTCTGCAACCGCCGTTGGTGTTTTTAAGCTTGTGTGGGCTACAACATCAACAACGGATTTGTCCCTGTCGTGGCCTATACCGGTAATCACCGGGATGGGGAACAGCGCAACTGCCCTTGCCATGTCGTAGCTGTCAAAACAGTTCAGATCAGCAACAGAACCGCCGCCTCTGATGATTATTACTGCATCGTAAGCCGTACCCGATAGTTCGATGCAATTCAAAGCCGATACAACCGACTCGGCAGATTCAGCGCCCTGCATAACCGCGCCGTACAACTTGTGGTAAAATTTATAACCCTGCCCGTTGTTGTCGAGCTGGTTTACGAAATCGCCGTATCCCGCCGCCGTGTTAGAAGATATAACTGCAATCTTCTGCGGAAGGACGAGGGAAAGCCCCTTGTTACGGTTGATGACCCCTTCCCTGCTCAACGCATCTATCGTTTTCCTCCGCTGCTGTTCCATTTCCCCGATTGAATACGCAGGATCGATGTCGTGTATAATGAGCTTCAACCCGTAGGCTTCCGAGAAATTAACCGCAACCCTCAAAAGCAGTTTCATCCCCTGAGAGATCTCCGCGCCGGTTGCGACCAAGAACTTCTGCCTCAACTTACGGTAATTTGCCGCCCATATTATGCCCCCTACCCTTACAGCGATCTGGTCGCCTTTCTTCTCAACCAGGTCAACATAACAATGGCCGCCGTTGTTGACTCTGATCTCGGAGATTTCCGAAACAACCCATGAGGGGGAAGCAAACTCCCGCGCAAGAACATTCTTAATACGCGTTGTAAATTCCAGTAGTGTTGTATGAACAGCGTTCATCACCGTATCTCCAAATCCTTCAGCCTTATCAGATGTTTTATAAACTCGGCCTTTTTCATGCCCAACCTGGATGCCTTTTCTTCGAGTATCGCCATGTCCTTTCTGCTAATACGCATAGTAAACATCGTATAGTCTTTAACACTCGGTATTTTCTTCTCGCTATCCCCGGCCTGCCCTTCATCGGATTTATTATTTATATACATTATAATTATATTATATTACTATGTATATACAATGTCAAGCGAATAAAGAAAATCCCACCCGGAATTAATACATACGTAAGTAATAAATCTGTAGGTCAAACGAATACCATCTTTTATCGCCACAGGTCTTTCTCTAAAGGCTATCGGGCGATTTCTATATCAAAAATTCAAAACACACACAACAAACACACACAAAAAGGAGGCAACAATGTTTAATTTCACAAAAATTGCGGGGTTAATCCCCGAAGGGAGTGGTTTATCCATGTTATTTCAGAAAAAAGGGGACGAGATCACCGTAGTATACGCCCCGAAATGGAAAAATAACGGAGACAACAAGGGGCTTTCCCCTTTAACCGTCAAGGGAACCCCCGAAGACCTTAACGCAAATTTCGAGACAAGTATCTCTTCGTTAAACGCCGAACAGAAAAAGTTGGCGGCGCTGCTGAACGTCACCGTGGCAACGTTTGCGAAAAAAGCTACTGTGGCAAAAGAAACCGCCAAGAAGCAGGAAGAAATAGCGAAAAAAGGAGTCGCGCCTGCAAAAGCTGAAGCCAATAGTACCAATGGACCCAGCGTAGCAGAAAAGAAAACTATTCAGCCCCCGGCCATGCCCCTGATGGATTTGTTTTCCGCGCCAGCGCAGGCGGTACAGCCGGTTACAACCGACGATGAGGAGGTGAAAATATGAAAACTCTCCCGCGTAGCTTCAAGTATAACGGGATACTCCTCGACGATCCCGATGTGGAAATGAGTCCCGAAGAGGTAAAGGAGTTTTACTCCAATATCTACCCGGAATTGACCCAAGCCGAAATTGATGGCCCCGAAGTCGGGGACGAAACTATGGAGTATGTTTTCCGGAGAGTATACGGCACAAAAGGCATTAGTGTTGTTGAGCTCGCAGAAGGCTTGCCGAATAAAAACCCGGAAGCGGATTTTCAATACGATTTTGAATTAATGCACCGCATTGCGGAGGTGGCCTTGTCGCCACGCCGCACCAAGAAACCCCTGCCGTCCAACGCCCTGGAGCCGATATGATTTATCCGCGACGGTGGGACGACAACATTAATAGCAAAACAATAGTTGACTGTGTCCTCCCGTCGCAAATGGCCGACTTAGATAAGGTTCTCCCCCAAATGGCAAAAATATACCTTGCCATAGGGGGGGACCCTACGGTTTCATGGGAGGACACAACATCAAAAATGGATATTTTACGCGATCTTGAAAAGCGCATTAATGTTCATTTCTCTTGCTTAGAGAGATCGTCTACGATATTCCACGATGTGCACCACTGCTACGGCGCAAGAGGCGGCACACCGTACGGTATGCACGCAATGTATCAGATCGAGTACACCTCAACCCTCGGTCTGGAGTTTATCCAGGATATAAAGGATATGAGGTTGAGGCGGTTGCTTCTGGCCGTCTTGAAGCTAATCATTTACAACCCCGTTATCCAGCCGATCACGACGACGGAGCTGGCAGATATGCACTTGCCAGCGGTAGAGGAAGGAGAGGAAGGAGAGGAAACTGGACTGGTTGAGGAAATTATAGAGGAATTGAAAGAATTCCAACTCCTCTTTCCCACGCCTGCCTGTACCATCCCAAAAAACAGAATCGGGCGTTTGGTCAAAATCATGGATTCAATCCATGGGTTATCAGAAGCTCAGACAAATTGGCTCAACGATGCCCTCGGCTTTCTCACACATGTTTATGATGAAACGGTGAGAGAATCATTTTGGAAGGGTATAAAGAAATACGATCCTTACTTGGGGGTAGAAGACGAGGATGACTCGTCAGAGATGTTCACCCCCGATGAGATGTTCATTGTAACAATGCGTTATGGCGAATTGTTCGAAATACACTGTGAGTCCGTGGACTATAATTTCAACAACGGGATGCTATTCCCGTGTTTAAAAATGGACATAAAAAACAAGGTCGATTTAGAAAATTTTGTATCGCACGTAGGCGTGCTCAACCAGCTCAGCAACTTACTCGAAGGAGGTAACGGCATATGGTCATCAACATAGACCAAATAGAACACAGATACACCCCTGTGAGCGTTCTGGTGATACACCAAAACGATACACAAAGCTACAGAGCAGATCAAAATCTTCCGAATATCGTTGTGACGAGACACAGTGTTTACGAAGATGGAAGTATCGGCGCGGGCTCCCCTTTGACCGAGGAATTTGTCTGTGCAATCGGCTCGCATCTTCTTCCGCTCGATATTATTCATGAGCGGGTCATTGCTCAATCAGCGAACATCATGATCTGGTGGCGACCAGCGTGCGTTTCCAGATTAACATTTGCAAAAAGCACCGGGATTGCCTCTGGTAAGTATCCGGTGCCACCACTGCTTTTTATGCTCGACGGTACCATGCTTTTTAACTGGGCGTTGAGGGATAATTCACGCCCCGTAAGGGAGACCAAACTATATCGGTCACCCTTCTTTAATATATACGATAACGGGAGGTGCTGTATGGGGGATATAAACATTCCCGATACGGCGAATATCGAAAAATGGGAAGATATATTCGTGGGGGGACGATGCACAAAAGAGCTTCCACCCACTTTCAAAAATGGGAATCCCCGTGATGTCTGGAATCAGCTAAAAGGGAAGGCTGTATTCCCTGTAGAAACGCTTAGAGGCACGGGTGAAACAGTCAAGAGCGTAATCGAGAGGCAACGATGAACAAATATGACGAAATAATTAAAAAAAATATGCCGGTGGTGGTAGTACCGGCTTACGAACCACTGCCGCAAAACGAAATAGGGAAAACCCGGTTCCTTATGGCGCGGGAGGGTCTGTACATACAGACAACCCCCCCGTGGGGGACATTAACCCGGATAGTGTGGCGATCCCCTCGCCCCCTCCCGTATGGAGCAGTGGAAGAGGAAAACACATTCGTAAAGGTTCTGGATGACGCAACCAACATTATCAAAAGCGTCATAGTGCCGGTGGCGGCAAAATATGCCCGTTATGGGAAGGAATATGCCGGGCTGATTACTTGGCATCCCGATGGTTACTATGAACACCTGCCGGTGGATTTCACTTCTACAGAAGTGGAAATAAGTTATAGAGTGCCGAAGGTAAGTAACGGCGCACATATAGCAATAGACATACACAGCCATGGCCGAATCCGCCCGTACTTTTCGACGACAGACGATGCCGACGACGCAGGAGGTGTCAAAATAGGTGTCGTACTTGGTAATTATCGGCGGCGGGAAGGAATTGATACGTTTGATTCAGTTATCCGCTACTCGGTAGAAGGGTTTCATTTTTATGAGATGTCTGATATGGAGGAGGATTTTGATGAAACATAAACATTATCTTCCGGGGAGTTTTGTGGATTCCTCAGACAAGCATGTTCTGCTGGTAGGTGTCGGCGGAACGGGCAGCCAAATACTTACTGACCTTGCCCGCATGAACCAGACGCTCATCCAACTCGGACACAAGGGATTCGACGTAGATGTAGTGGATCCTGATGTTGTTTCGGAAACAAATGTTGGTCGTCAGCTATATTCTATGTCCGATATAGGCAACTACAAGGCTGTCGTGCTGACAACACGGCTTAACATGTTTTACGGTACAATGTGGCAGTCGTATACAGCTAAGATAGATCGAAAAAGTGTACTGCCAAAAGACAGATACCTGCTGGTAATCACTGCCGTAGATAGCGCCAAAGCCCGGCTTATAATGGCCAAGAAAATAGAGGAGGCAGGTATCCCCTATTGGCTCGATACGGGAAACATGGCAAAATCGGGGAATGTAGTATTTGGCTCAGCCAAAAATCTCTTTTCCCGACAGTTAAACAGTCAATGCCCCCAACGGCTGCCCAACGTCGCTGAACTTTACGGCGATGTGCTTAAAAGTGCTGCAAACGAAGCGATACAGCCACCAAGCTGCTCGATGGAGGCTTCACTTTCGAAGCAGGATTTATTTATCAACAAAGCCGTGTCAACCTTTGCGATGCAGATTCTCTGGAACTGTTTCAGACACGGTTATATCGACCAGCACGGTGCGTTCATCGATTTGAAGAACCTCACCGTGAGGCCCCTCGATGTAGACCCGGACAAATGGAAGGCGATGGGGTGGCAGCAACAAAAAGTCCGAAGAAAAAATACAATTAAAGAGGGTGGTGCAATATGAATAAATCAAAGGCGTGGTACGTCCTATTTCCTCTTGACGCCTACGCTCTTGGCCCGGTCAGATTCACAGAAGAGAAATCTGAACATGAGTTCAGGGAGTATCTGCGAGAATGGGAAGGTGTGAAAAAGCTCCCGAAAGGGGTCGAGGTGTGGCCAACAAGGTAGTATATATGGCGGTTCTTCGGAACCGCCTTTTTTATTCTGGCATGGGAGTAATACATATGTAAGTAATAAATCTGTAGGCAAAACGAACACAATCTTGTCGTCTCAACCCTTTCTCTAAAGGCTATAAGGCGATTTCTGCATCAAAATAACAAAAATAAAGGAGGAGACTGCATGTTCAACAAATATTTTCCCGTTCTACTTACGGGGATAGCAATCACTGGCGTCGTCGCAAACATTTACAAGCTCCCGGTATGTTTCTACCTATGGAGCGTATCTAATATTTCGTGGGCGGCGCTGAACTTTGCGTCGTACCGCAAGCACAAAGAGCACAGGTCTCTGTGGCAGGGCATTTTATTCAGCATCTATTTCTGCCTCGCCGTATGGGGCCTACTGTCCTGGTAAGGAGGGAAACATGGCGTTATATTTTGTTTATAGAAGTTTAGAAGAAATGGACATTGATATGCCATTTCTAAAAACTTCTTCGGAAGAGGCCGCTGAGGCCGCATGGGAAATACTGCGTCCCCATTATCCAGAGGTTTCTATTGTTGAAGGTGTCGGGGAATTCGGTAAAATAATCAAATACTATAATTAAGGAGGAAGAAATGGGTTTAAAGGGATTAAACAACACTGAACTGGTAAGGCTATCAGATACCCTTGCCGCCTTGGAGCGAGATACCATTTTCGAGATGGGACTTCGTTCAATATCTGGTGGCTTCGCTACCGCCACTGTTGCATCATTTGATAATCGCAAGGTTAATGTATCTTTAAGATACGGGGTACAAACCGATTGCGAAAACAATATTTATACCGAAACGGTTGAAATCGACCGCAAAAAGGAACTCGGGATGTAAGCCTAAGGGCGGTTCTTCGGAACCGCCTTTTTTGTTTCCATCTTTTCGGAAGTAATACATATTCAAAGAACAAATCTGTAGGCAAAACGAACACCATCTTTTATCGCCACGAGTCTTTTTCTAAAGGCTATTGGGCGATCTCCGCATCAAAAATATAAAACACACACAAAAAAGGAGGCTAAATGCAGTATTTCAGTTACAATCAGGCAATAGAAGCTCAGAAGAAACAGTTAGATTTATACAGCAAAGATCTAACTGACAACGGGAAGAAAGAACTGGCGGATCGGCTAAATAGTGCCACAAAACCTTGCCCGCCCGGTGTATCACCGGATGGATTGCTTTCTGCAAAGGAGCTTTTCCGTCTTGTTCCACGCGGGTGGTGGTTCGAGCAAAAAGAAGTTGTTGAAATCATCAAAAACAACAAGCGGGGAATTCTTCGTGACGAAAGTCTCGTAGAAACAGTCCTCAACCAAGACGCTGGTCGCCGAATCAAACTTTTGAATGAAAGGAGTAAATAAAGATGGAAATGCAGGAGCAATTAAAAAAAGTTATCTCGGAAATGCAAGCACTCTCTGAGATATGGGACGAAAATCAAATTAAACAGTATCCGGCGTATCTGCCAGACTTCGATGAGTTCATAATTGATCTCGCACGGATGCTGTCTGAGGAAGGAGAGTAACATGATAAAAGTTTACAGACAGAAACCCGCCTCCAAAAAGGGGGGAAACAGGGGGGCCGTTGACGCTGAACGCTTGAAGCATATAGCGGCGGTCAATGTTTTTACGCTCTCAGAAGCCGTAGAGATATCAGCGGCACAAGCAGGTGATATATTTGTCACGCCTGCAGTGTATATCTTCGGAGAAATTATCGACTACGCAGCATTTCGGCTTGACAGCAACGGCGATTTCAGCCATGTCGAAATAATCGATACCAGGGCTATTGATCCGACAACAGAGAGGTTGGTTTCCAAAGTAGCACCCAATACTGATTATATAGCGGTTGCTCGGCGTGTAACCCGTAGCCTCGATGGATTCCTCAACCTCCACAGGGTTAGCCGTCGCGAAATACTACGGCAGATCATCGTGTGCCACCGTCGAAACCGGTTGGCATACATTAAAGAAAGGATGAAGGCTGTTGTCCAGGAGGGCTTGTCATGATGAAAACCATAGAAACAACCGAACAGTTGATTACATGGGCAAAAGAGGTCAACAATGGCGTAAGTCTCTCCCGCAAATGTGATCTACAGGACATAATTGGCCACAGCAACAAGGAGACACTGAAAAAACTGTTTATCGCTGCGAACGGGAGTAGAAACCTTATTACCTGCTCGTTCTATAACACAATGTCCTATGACTTTGTGGAGGAAATGCTGCTCGCTTTAGCCAAACACAAAGCACAGGCATTGATAGATAAGGAGTCGGAGAGACTCGAGACAGAGTGGACAAAAAGGGAAGAAAGGCTGGAAGACGGGAAGAAGGCAATATATAAAAAGATTGCCACGTTGAAAAACAACATCGACAAGCTCGAATCGAAATTGGAGAGGGAAAAGGCCGAGAATGCCGTCCTTCGTAAAAAGAAAATGGAATTGTCAGATGAAGTGAAAAGACTGTCGGTTGACGCTGAACGCTTCAATATTATCAAAAAGTTACTGTCGTCTCCGGCGGCGGTGGAGGTGCAATTATGATGGATTTAGATGGAAAAAAATTGTGTGTCGATGGCTATCCAACAACCATCCATCTGGACAAGTATTCCGAAGGAGGAAGGCTGGCGATCATTTTAATTTGCGATGATGACGGTGAAGAATATGGGACTTTGACGGTTAATATGCCCGAAGTCCCACTGGACCCAGGAGAAATCATCATAAAAACCTGGTCAGAAAACGAACAAATGGCGAAAGCTGCTCTGATGAGCGGCCTGTTCCGGGACACAGGGAAGCGAGTTCCCACAGGGTTCGTCCAGGCACATATATGGAGGATAGAAAAACTCCCAAATGTAAGATTTTGGGAATACATCAACGGCTCGCCTGTGAAGCTGTCCTTGTCGGCTGAACAGATAATAAACTGGAGCAGATTATCGCCAACCGATGAAGGTTGGGCGAAAGAGGCCAGAACATACGAATACGCCGAGGATGGCATGGTCACCCTATTGATCGTCACAGAAGAAAAAGACTGTGATGGTCGGATAAAAACCGTATGGGAAGGGTACTTTGACCCACGCGAGGAAAGGGAGCTTTTACCCGCTGAAAAGGCAGCCGACTATCCGGGTCTGCCAATACCGGTATGGCATGAGAAGAAACGGCGACAGCGAGACTACACTGCCGAAGCAATGGGTTATTAGGGGGATAAATGTATGATCTGAGTATATTGCATCCCGACCGATCGGCTGATTTTATGGCCACCGATCCGGCCTTTATCGACAGCGTGGTTCAGCGAGACTATCAGAAATACATAAAGGAGGGCAAGGTGGTGGTTGCTAAAGCTGCAACAAGCAACATACCGCCGCCGGATAAACCAACCCCAAAACCAGAAACCAAGCCTATGCAACCTATGCAACTGGCACTTTTTTGAAAGTAAAGACCGGACCGTAATGGTTCGGTCTTTTTTGTCTCAACCCTCTTTAATTATTCCATACAATATCTTTTCAAATTCTTTTATTTCTGATAACAGATCTTTAGCATACTGCTTGCTGATGTTAGATAAATTTTTTTCAACATCTCCTCTGACTTGAACAATGCGCTTCTTAAAAAAAGCTATCCCCCCACCCCTCCTCCTCTCTGAGAATGCTTTTTCTATGCCTTTCGCTGTAAGTTTATTCTTTATGGCTTTATCAAGTACGTCATAAAACCTTGGGTTTCCAACATTATCTACAAAAACACCTGCCTGCGACATGTTTATCTTCTTGTTTTTGAGCGCCTCGATTGCCTCCGGAGGCAGCTTTAAAATAGACACCAATCTTATAACATAACTCATTGATTTACCTGACAAATTCTGTATCGTGGTCAAATTGGCCACCGTGAGATTTTCTGCGGTTTCCGGCTTCAATTTAACCTTTGTTATGTCCTTAAGCATCCTGTCTACATCAATGTTATCCTTTTCGCATAAAAGCTTATACAAATTGAAATATCCCTTCGCCTCATCATACGGATTAAGGTCTTTTCTTTGCAGATTTTCCGTCAGTTGGATAACCATTATATCCGTCGCATTAATAGGTCCTTCCAAAATTCGCGCGGGGATGTTGAACTTCCTTGCCGCTTCAGACGCTCTATACCGTCTCTCACCCGTAATAAGTTTATACTTGTTGGGTGCTATTTCGACAACCAGCACTGGCTCAAGGACACCCTTCTCTTTTACCGATTCAATCAGTGATTGAAACTCCTCGCCGGCAACCTCTTCTGAACGAACCTGTTCCTCTACAACGATGGATTTAAGCGGAATGTATGAAAATTCAACTTTTGCATCAAGAAGGGGCGCTACCGTATCCAGTTTGTTTTTTTTCTTAAACTCTGTTATGCTTGCCTCCAGCATTTTGTCTCGTTTTGTTTGTGTTGGCACTTTGTACCCCCTTTTCGGATCGTTGTTTTATATCCTCTAATATTCTGTCATGAATCTCTTCTGCAAGCAGCGCGAATTGGTTGTCTGATTTTGACTTATCTATGGTCCCCTTTGTCGTTGCAAGTTGCCCTATTTTTTCAGAACGGCTGATAATTGTGTTGAACAGGTAATGCCCGAATGCCTCGGCTGCTGTTTTTTTTGATGCACGCTGCGCTTTCGTGTCCCTATGTAAATTTATTATTACACCGAGTATCTTCAGATTAGGATTGTAATACCTGTGCGCTGTCGGTATCAATATTTGTGCGATGTCCATTGCTCCCTTTATTGCAAGCAGGTCAAGCTGGATCGGCAAAAGCACATAATCAGATGCGTTTATCGCCGACGAGGTAAGCATTTCTATGCTTGGCGGAGTATCAATGATGGTAAGATCATACGGTTCCGATATCTTTCTGATTATTTCGATAATCTTAAAATATACGATACTGTCATACTTTGAAAGCTCCAACTTGGCAGACGCAAGATCAAGCGATGAACCAATAAGTGAGATGGAACCGTTTTTTTTCACCGTTTCCGCTGTTGCATACTGCACAAGCGTGTTGAACTTGCCAATGTGCTCATCGTCTTGAAGATCATACGTAACACCGTATTTGAGAACATCATTGATTTTTACCTTTAACTCATCGGCATATTCGGAAAACCACCATGTAGTGTTCGCCTGGGGATCAAAATCAAGGATAAGAATTTTTGGATAGTATTTCAACAAATACCGGGCAAGATTATACACCAATGTGCTTTTCCCGACCCCTCCCTTGTGGTTTGCGATTGTTGCAATTATTCCCATAAACCCTCCTGCTTGACATCAGGCGCATGCCGTTTTCTACTTGACGATATTATGTCGGAGATCTCTGTCTTTAATGCTTCATTATTTATCATACCGTACATCTCTTTCCCTTTATTGTAGCAATATTTCTCCGTGTGGTATTTCATATTGAGTGATTTCTTCAAGTCTGCTTCGTTTTCAACAACGTCTTTCAATAAATACCATGTTATGTTGTCTATTGCTGCAACCTGCCTCGGTTTTCTTTTTCTTTCGCCATCCTGAACCGTTTTAATGTCCTCCTGTGATATGCCGAAATGATTCATGAGCAGCGAATACACTTGCCGGAGCAATATCTTTTCTGTCGTTTTCTTGACTGTACTAATATCGCCGTAAACCTTACTTGTTAGTTCGACAAGCTTTTTGTAATCCATCTGACCGCTTTCGTTAAGAACCTGACAGTATCCAAGTATCCCCTTAACCGCTCTCAAATTATTTGCTACACTCATTATATAGTTCGACATATCCTGTGATATATCGAAGTTATTGCGCTTGCAAAACCACTCAATGTACTGATGTTTCATCTTTTTGTCCGGGAGAGATATAAAACAGACATATCCTGACGTCAATCTGTTTGTGATGCGTTCATGGAAAAAGGGCGGCGCGAGATTAGGCGGCGTATCCGATGTCATTACCATCGTTTTCCCCTGATTGATTTGCTGTGTCATTATTTCAAACAACGGATCAGCGATCCATTTCAATTCTATTTTATTAAGGTACTGGAAATCGTCTAATATGGTAAAATCCATTTTTTTCTGTAGATTGAGAAACGACTTCTTATTTTTAAAGTAGCTGTCTTTCGTGTAATCAATAAAATTGTTTGTGTTGCTTAAATACACGTTTTGTCCCTGCTGTATAGCCCTGTAGGCGAGTATATTTAGGAGATGTGACTTTCCCGTTCCGGTTTCTCCATATATATATAGGATTGCGCCTTCCCTTTTATTCAATAACTTTTCTACAAAAGCATATGCAATTTCATTGCTTTTTCCAGTTAAATAGGGAGTTTCGACATATTCAGGGTTAATAAATCCATGGAGTTGCCCGATCGTATCGTTATATTCAGTGCCATCTGCTTCGACCGCCTGTTTAACCTGTGATTCTTTTTCTTTGAGTATTTCTATCTCAGTTGGAGGTCTTACAATAAATTGCACTTCTTCTTTTTTGAAATATTTCCTGAGGGTTTCCGTGTGTCCCTTAAGGTAATCTGCAACAAAAGTATTTGTAGTTATTATTATTAGTTTTTCTTTAAAGATATTAATAAAAGAATTCAATAGTAATGGGATGTTCAAATCTTTAAATACTTGCGAATTAGGATCTACGAATATTTGTTCCGGCTTACTCCTACCCGTATCTGGCATGATCAGGCTCCTTTGTATAGGGCATAAATAACATTGAAACAATACTGAAATAAAAGTGAAATAACATTGAAATAACAATAGCACATTTTCAATAAATGTCAAATTTTATTTCATACACAGTTTATTTCAAGATAATTTCAAGTTTATTTCAAGATAATTTCAAAGTTTTAAACAAAAAAACCCCCGGGTTTTTCCAAACACCGGGGGATGGATTCTCACACTACGGGTATTTTCAGGCCGGATATCTTATTTCCATTATATTTTCGACATCTACAATCTTATCGCCGTTTTTAATAATAAGTTTTTCCGGTGTTGCCCCTGTTGCTGCCGCCATAGCAAGCTGGGAAGTAACGCTATTAATGGTTTTCAACATTTTTTGGTAATATATTTCAATTTTTTCTTCAGCTTGTGCCGGTGTTAATCCTATCAAAGCGCCATCTTGTGTAAGAGCATCTTTTATCAGTGCTCTCCGGCGATTTTTTTCTTGTAAAAGTTTTTCAGTTTTTGTCAATACTACCTCCTTTTTATTATATATGTTGAATGTCTATATTTATAGAATACCATAAAAGCTCCCATGGTGCAACCACAAAAACTTACTCTTTTGATTCATACGTTTCCATCTTTCGGAAGTAATACATATTCAAAGAACAAATCTGTAGGTCAAACGAACACATCTTAATTGCTTTTAAGTCTTTCTCTAAAGGCTATAAGGCGATTTCTGCATCAAAAAACCAAAACACACACAAACAAAAGGAGGCAGCAATGGCACCGGGAGGCACCATCACAGCTATTCTGCAACACAATTTGAACGCATGTCGGCTTTTAGCATTCTTGCGCCGTCATTTACCAAAAACAGCCACAGGCAAAAAAACGGCAAATCTTATTGCCGTTCAATACGAACGCCTTGTACACCCTATTATCTATGGGGGCAAGGCAAAATAATTAACAAATAAAAGGAGGAAACATGGTAACAACGATTAAAATTCCGGTTAAGCCCCTTGCCGGATACTTATCCGCTGCGGCGGAAATTACGACAGGCAAGTCCGTATTGCCGGCACTGTCTAACATTCTGGTGGAGTTCGACGGTAGCAAAATCAAGCTCACGAACACCAACTTGACGGTAACAGTCGTAACATCGCTCCCGTTCGAGTCCGAATTCGTGGGAAAGCTGTTATTGCCCGCGAAAAAGTTGTCCGCTGCAATAAACAACATAGCGTCAGAAAACTTTTTCCTGACAATAGACGGCAACACGGTTACAGTGGCAGAAGAAAACGGTACTTTTACCGTACAATTAGCTGTATGCGATATAAACGAAGCTCCGGCAACAACAGTGGCGGAAACCGGAGATTTGATGCTCGATGGACGAGCATTTTTGGAGAAAATAGCAACAGTCAAACACGCGATGGGAAAGGATGGAGCAACGGCGGGCGTAAGAGTCGATTGCAACGGACGTCTTTCCGTGGTCGCAACAGACGGAGCAAGAATGGCGGTGGTTGAAGAACCTTCAACGGGTGCAGAAAAGCAGATGTTCTTCACCATTCCTGCCGACGCAACAGCGGCACTCCTAAAATTGATGGCCACCGAAAAAACGATGGGGCTCGCTTTTAACGATGAGGCAATAAACATGGTAGGAGAGATAACTACCGTTGCGATCCGATGCCTGTCGGGGACATATCCGAATTATAGCGGCATCCTTCAGGCGAACCAGGTTGACCCGGATGCCACCGTCCTAATAGACAGAAAAATGCTGACTTCGGCAATTGAACGTCTAAGCGCGGTATCGGGTGCTATAGGGACAGTCACGATTAAGCCAACGGCCAACGGACTTGAACTCTCCGTTGAAGATGATACAACAGCGGCCAACACTTCAGTAGCGGCAAAAAAAATGCCGGACGTTCTTCCGGAGCCAAAGTCGTACTCGGTAGGATTCTTGATAGCCGCCCTCGCGGCAGGCAAAAGCGAAGAATTGAACCTGACCTTGCCCACGGGTGCCGGAAAACCTCTAATATTAAGTGGAGCGGGGGTCATAGAATTTATGATGCCCCGAATAACAAAATAACAAAATAAGCATGGCGGTTCTTCGGAACCGCCTTTTTTGTTTCCATCTTTTCGGAAGTAATACATATTCAAAGAACAAATCTGTAGGTCAACGAACACCATCTTTCTATCGCTTTATGCCTTTCTCTAAAGGCTATTAGGCGATTTCTATATCAAAATATCAAAACACACACAATACAAACGGGAGGAGACATGACAACAACATTAGTAAAGGCCCATGGTGCGCCCAGGGCAACGGCAGAGATATCAACGGAAAACGGCATAACAAAAAGACGTAACTCGATCAGAGTGGCAGGCAGGGCGGTTTATACCACGCTTGCTGTCGAAGTGTCCGGCGGCGCTGCATACGCAATGGCAGTGAAGTCGGTGCTTGAGGCTGAAATACAGGAGTATTTCCGCAAAGCTTCCACTTTCGAGGCAACTGCCTGATCGAAACCAAAAAAAACACACACAAAACCAAAGGAGGGAACATGGACGTGTATAAGATCGTCACGGACCGTATTATGGACGCGCTCAAAAAAGGTTGTGTCCCGTGGAAGAAACCATTCACAACAGGTTTTCCGAAGAACCTGTTAAGGAAAAAAGAGTACCGGG
>Ga0302244_1000424_pt1 | contig 33810 bp, 37 predicted proteins | sample AAG_UR_Phe_MG_FD_193513 | JGI IMG/M metagenome (GOLD analysis project Ga0302244, IMG submission 193513) | Enriched activated sludge microbial communities from anaerobic digester in WTTP, New Holstein, Wisconsin, United States - AAG_UR_Phe | ecosystem: Engineered > Bioreactor > Anaerobic >... | reverse complement strand
GAGAGGATGAATATTGATTAAACTGAGATAGCAGATGATGGGTTTTTTGTAGCAGCTTTGACTTCGTAATATGCAATAGAAATGAACAAAATAATTGAAATTGCCTGTTATTCGAAACACCTACAAATCTACACCATGACGGTTTTGCCTTCATGCACGGTTACCGCATAAAACAGTGAAATACATTATGCTTCTGTACCTATAACCTTCTTTACCATTTCCTCAAATTCTTCAAAGCTAAAAGGCTTCTTCAGTGCCCCCCGGAAGCCGTAGTCTTTGTAATGCTCTATAACCGGTTCATCCACATAGCCCGATGCAATGATGGCGTTAACGGATGGATATTCCTTTAACATCCTCTCCATGGTCAGTTGCCCGCCCATACCATGGCGTACCGTAAGGTCCAGAATCACCAGGTCAAAAGGATTGTTCAAGAGAATGGCCTCCTTGAATCGGTCAATGGCTTCCATACCATCGCCTGCTTCTGCAACCTCGTATCCCAGCCGTTCCAGAAATGCCCGTTCCAACGCACGGACATGTATCTCGTCTTCCATAATGAGCACCCTCTTAGTGGAATTCGTTTGTTTTGTCTTCGCCTTGTGTACGTTCTCGGCCGGTTCAGGGAGGTAGAGGCTAAATGTGCTTCCTTCCCCCGGCTGGGATGTAACAGCAATATGACCATCGTGTTTTTTGAGCACTGAATAACAGACTGACAGTCCTAACCCCACTCCCTTATTGGCTCCCATACCTTTTGTGGTAAAATAGGGATCAAAGATACGTAAAAGGTTTTCTTCGGCGATTCCCTTGCCGTTATCAGCAAAGATTATTCTGAGGTATAATCTTTCCTTTAACGGGAGACCGTCTGAAGAGTGTACCTTTACGTTGTGCGCCCTTATTGTGAGCATACCACCTTCGGGCATGGCCTCAATGGCATTCATGGTAAGATTGAAAAAAACCTGCCTGATCTGGTTTTCATCTACTGCAATCTTACACAGGTCCTTTTCAATGTCAAAGGCAACACGGACACCGGTTCTTTTGACCATCTTCCGTACTACTTCCTGAAGAATTTCCGAAACATCGCTTATCTGCTTAACGGGAAAACCTCCCCTTGAGAAGGTTATAAGGCGGCCGGTAAGGTCTTTGATCTGTTCGGAAGATCGCAAAACTGCCCGTAGAAGGGGATATGATTTATGTTTCGTCGGCAGCCCCATCATGGCCAATTGAACATTCCCAAGAACAACCGTCATAAGGTTATTGAAGTCATGCGCAATGCCTCCTGCCAGGACGCCAAGCGACTCCAGTTTGTGAGCACGGATAAGGTCTTCTTCCATAAGTTTGCGCTCGGTTATATCTCTCACAAATCCCTGCACGATGCCTTTTCCCTCAGGATTGACAATTTTCACACTGACTTCTACGGGTACTATCGTTCCGTTCTTGTGAACATTTTCTCGCTCGAAGGTGGTACTACCTCTTTTAATAAGCTGCTCGAGCTCAGGGTTTTCGGGGAATTGCCAGGTTTTGTCGATCTTTGCAAGTTTGGCACCGATAAGCTCATCCCGATCATACCCCACCATCCTGCATGCATTCTCGTTCACATCAATAATGTTGCCTTCAAAATCGTGGATGTAGATAGCATCATTCGTGTTCTCAACTATAGTCCGGTATTTTGCCTCACTTTGCCGCAGGTTCTCTTCCGCCTGTACGCGGTCGGTGATGTCTATTAGGGATGCCACACTCTTCTCTGTGCCATGAATGGTATCAATAACAAGATAGATGTTGCGTATCTCTCCGGTACGTGAAATAAAACGGAATTCATACCTCTGCAGGGCATGATCATGGTTCTCCCTTCGCATGCGGTGCTGGGCAACCATTCGTTCCATGTCTTCCCTGACCACAAACTCAGTCCAGCTTTTTTTACCCTCAATTTCATGCTTTGTATAACCGGAAAGATATTCGAACTCAGCGTTACAAAGGCTGATTACGGTGTCTGCCTCGATAATAACGGTGGCTGCACCGGTGTTTTCAAACACTGCACGGTAACGTTGCTCACTCTCAAACAACGCCTTTTCTGCTTTCTTCCACTCGGTGAGATCACGAACCGCCGATATCCTGAGTTTCTTTCCTTCATGTTCAAGCTCGTGCGGGTTTACCTCGATGGGAAAAGTGCTGCCATCCTTTCTAAAACCCAGAGTTTCATATATACCTTCGGTATGGGTACTCATTCTTTTGTTTGTGAATAACCTTCCTTCAGGGACAATAAAATCTGTTGCCGGTCTTCCCCGCAGATCTTCCCCCTCGTAGCCGAAGAGACGGTTCAGGGCTTTGTTTGCATCAACAATGATGCCGTCTTCTATAAACACAATAGCCTCAAGAGATGCCTCTGACAGGCTTCGGAATCGCTGTTCATTTTTTTTCAGGTCTGATTCCGATTGTTCAAGTTCTTTGATTCGCTGTTTCAGGAAGGATATTTCTTTGGTCAGTTCTGAATTTGTACTGGATGCATCTTTCATCTGGCCTCCATATTGATCAAATAGTGCCGAGATGGATCAACGTTTATACTTCAGTACCATTATCACATAACATTATTATAAGGGAATGGAAAAATCACCATTTCTGTTTATTCACACATAATGCTGTCTTCCGATATCGGTGATCTGCCCCATAAATTCCTGCGGGGAATCATATCCGAAGAGCTTTGCCAGGGAAGGATTTGCGGAGAGGAATCGTCCTTCCGGTGTGGTCTGGAAGATACCTTCTGCGGCATTTTCAAAGATACTGCGGTACTTTTCTTCGCTTTCTTTAAGCATTGTTTCTGTTTGTCTGTATTTTGCTTCCAATGCTTTTAATTCAGCAACGCTTCCGCGTAATTCTGAAAGTTCGTTAAGTAGCTGCTCTCTGCTCTTGTCGTTATATTCCATTTATAAACACCTCTTAGCGCGTTGATCAGGCGGGAATTTGATAATAAAACGATCTTTAATGCAACCCCGTTCCGTTAACCACACATCCTGTCTGCAAAAAATAGCAAAACGTTTCTCTTAAGTTAGCGGGGATTAATGGAGTGTATTTCCTGGTAATTGGTTGCTATTATACACAATCCTGTCGCAGCATGTTCCTACCCATCCGCCGCCATAGGAAACAAGTGCAACGCTATTACCGCAGTGGGGACATAAAATAGTCCGTGAGATTGTCTTTTTCATTTTATCGGTGTAGTCGTCTTGATTGATTGAAACTCTATTTTCCATAAGGCCCCCGCAGGCAGTTTCAGTTTGATAATTGTATACATAATAAACAGAAATATGTTTTTAATTTATTGTGGTAATAACATGGTAGTAATTACCATGTTATGTAAGTGACTGGAGATACGACTGGAGATTGACCTTTTTGTTATTCAAGCCAAGTTTTTCTCTGATGCTGTTTCTATAAGAATCAACAGCGCTGATACCCACCCCTATAGTCTCTGCTATCTCCTTTGTTGTTTTGCCATCCTTTACGAGAGAGGCTACCTGTGTTTCCCTTGGGGTAAGGTTGAGCTGCCGTACGGTGTGGAGGAAGGGGGATACGATTTCGTTGAGATTTGCTTCAAGGATGTTGAGATTGGAGAGCTGCTGCGGATCAAGGTGGTTCTTTTTCATCTTTTCTATGTAAGGGATTACAAGCCTTTTTACATTCGATACAACCCGGTCTTCAAGGTCCTTTTTGTCTTCCTCTCTTTGGTGTAACAGTACCCTTAGCGTAGTGTTCAATTCCTCAAGGGTTTTGGATTTGGATTCAAGGTCTTCCTTGTTTTTCTTTAATTCCATTTCTGCCAATTTGTGTTCAGCAATTTCCTGCTGCAGCTCAACCGTCTTAACATTCACTAATTTTTCAAGGTTATCGCGGTGCTGTTTTAGTTCTTCTTCCATCTGTCTGCGGAGAGTTATGTCACTAATGAATCCCAGTACAGCCGGTTTGCCATCCCACTGTATCATTACAGAGTCAAGTTCTACATGCTTCGTGGTTCCTTCACGGTTAACCATTCTAAACTCATATCTGGACGGAAACTTCTCCCCCCTCATCCGCCGCCTGTGGCGTTCCGATACCATACCACGGTCTTCGGGGTGGGTAAAATTAATGAATGGTTTTGTTGTAAGTTCAAGCTCTGAATAGCCGATAATTTTTACAAATGCAGGATTCACAAATCTAAGCATGTTGTCCTGTGCAACAAAGATGCCCTCGTTGGCGCTTTCTATCAACGATTTATATCTTTGCCTGCTGTCCCGCAGCGCATTCTCTATACGTTTGCGCTCGGTGATGTCGCGGCATATCGTTATTGTTTGTATTCTTCCCTCTATTTCAATGGACGTTGCATTGATCTCAATGGGGGTAACGTTACCCTTTGAATCCACGTAGTCGATTTCCAGGTTTTTTATGTATCCTTTCTTAATGGCAGTTTTAATTGCCTTTGTGTTTTTCTCTTTTTCTGAATCGGCAGTCCATTCTATTACGCTTCTGCCGATTATTTCACTTAAATCACGGTGCCCGGTAAGGCGCACATATTCGGGATTTGCATCAAGCACTAAACCGTCCTTATCGATAACGACAAAGCCTGTGCCTGTTGTTTCAATCAGTGTACGGTATTTGTTCCCGCTCTTTTGCAGTGCCTCTTCGGCCTGCTTCTGGGCGGTGATGTCTCGCACTATCCCGTTATAAACTATTTCATTTTCACGAAGTGATGGAACGGAGTTGCCAGAAAACCAGATTATCTCACCTGAAGGCTTTTGGAGCATCCCTTCGTATTGCCATTCACTTGATTCATTCACTGACTTCTCAATTGATTTTATAAACCCATCCCTATGTTCTGGAATAACTATCGATGAGAAACGTTCGAAATACCCCTCCAAGTCAGGTTTTAGTCCAAGGACCATTTCCGACCTATCGCTAATATAATAAAATCCCATAGCTCCGTTCGGTCTTACATAGAACTGATAGACAACGCCCGGAACCTGAGCTGTTATTTCACGTAATCGATTCTCACTATCCTGCAGCGCTTCCTCAAACTTTTTGCGGTCTGATACCGATTGTTCCAGTTCTTTGATTCTCTGTTTTAAGAGGGAATTTTCTTTGATTAAATCTGGTTTTGTTTTGGACAAGTCTTTCAGCTGACCTCCATATAATAATAAATAGTACCAGAATGTATCGGAATATGTGCTTCATTATCACATAATAGCCTTATAAAGTGTAGAAGAATTGTTATTCGTTACCACATGAAAGCCGCTATGAAAGTTAAAAGGTTGTCTGTGTGACTTTCAGGAAGGACTGCACCCCTCTATCATCTGAGGATATTGCCCTCAATGATTGCTGCTTTCAATCGGAACTCGATGAATTTCCTTTTTCTGCCTTCATAGCAATGTTTTCAAATTGACTAATCTGAACGGACCCATCAGGAAATGTAGCAATGATTTCCAGATCGCCTCCCATGGCCTTGATAAAATTTCTTAATGTGCTGATATACATATCTGTCCGTTTTTCAAGTTTTGATACAGCGGCTTGTTTGACAGACAATGTTTGTGCCAACTGTTCCTGGCTTAAATTCCTGGCATGACGCAATTCCTGCAAAGGCATTGCTCTAAGAAGGCTCCTTGTCTTCTCCGCTGCATTTTTTCTTGCTTCGGGTTTCATTTTTTCTCTCAGCATAGAGTATGGTTTGCTCATAATGTGCCTCCTTATTCATCTTTAAGTGACTTTAAATGTTTTTCGTAGATTCTTTCAGCCAGAGGGATATATTTTTCGTACCAACGCTTACCGCCTGTCTTTTTACCGCCGATAAGCATAATGGCCGCCCTGCGGGGATCAAAAGCATAAAGGATTCTATATGGCTTGCCCTTGGACTGTACCCTTAGCTCCCTTATTGTGCCGTATTTGGTTCCCTTAACGTCCGAACTGTATGGGTACGGCAGATGAGGCCCTTTCTCTTCCAATAAACCGACAATCACATCAACATCGATCTGTTCCTCCTCATCCAGACCAACCCACCATGCTTCAAATTAGTCGGTATATTCAACATCCCATGCCATAGAAGGAATATAACCTTCATGGAATATCAAGTCAACGGTTTTTTACCCTGATGAATGCCATGAGAAATTAAGCGTTTCCTTAAGAAGCAACTTATCGTGGATTACAAGGCATAACTTACAAATATTCATCCGAAACCGATACAAGACTGCCTTGCAATGCTGTGATTCCGGCTCTGTAAATCATGTATATTTGCAGCCGTAATCGATACCATGATGATTCTTGAATACCAGACAGAAAGACTTATCTGCTGTATCGCCGGTGTACATTACTAAGGGCAAGCGTGTTCATAAAACCTCTTTTTCAACAATAGTGCTGCAACAAAACTATACTGAGGAACAAAGGGATGGGACACTGTCGAACAGTTTTTCTGATACGTCTATGTCCTTATTGCTACTGATAAATTATACGTTTTGCTGGAATTGGGGAGAACAACTGGAATCTCTTTAGAGGGCTTTAAGAACATGAATTGATAGCACCTCGCACCTACAACTGTTGTATATGACCTTTACCGGATTTAGTGTTCGAATAGAGCGGATTTTACAGTATATGACCTTTTTACTTTGATCGTGAATTACGGGAAGAAATCATCGAAATAACATAAATATAGTTTACTTCTTTTTATAATATTCCGGATACAATTTTTCTGCACAATCAGGGCAGATACCATGGCTGAACTCAGCTTCCGAATGGTTTCTTACATACAATTCCATCTGTTCCCAGTACCCTTCATCATTGCGGATCTTCTTACAGGAAGAACATATGGGGAGCATTCCGCTTAAAAGCTTGACTTTCGAAAGCGCATCATTGAGTGTAAGTATGACCTTTTCCAGTTTCTCCTCTGCCTGCTTTCGTTCGTCGATTTCCAAAGAGAGTTTTTTATTTGCTTCTTCGAGTCTTGCAGTTTTTTCCTGAATACGCATATCGAGTTCATCGAGGGTTTTTCGAAGGTCATGCTCTGCCCGTCTCTGGTCGGTAATGTCTCTTGTTAGAGACAGTATTGATTTTACCGATCCGTCTGCAGAAAATTCAGGAACTACATATGACTGGTAATATCTCAATCCATTCGTAGCTTGAAATTCAAATTCAAATTTATCAGGCTGACATGTATAAAATATATTCTTCAAGCGCCCTGCCCAGAAAGAGCAAAGTTCTGCAGGCATGCCCATTTCTTCGTTGGTTTTTCCAATGAACTTGGTGGCAGGGATACCTGTTGCATGTTCAACAGCAGGATTTACATAGAGATGGCGAAGTTCTCTGTCGAATCTGACAATAAAGTCGGGTGCACTTTCAACAAGTTCTCGAAACGTTTCTAAGTTATGAGACATAAACCACCATTTGGGATTAAGCCTAATTATTCAATAACGGTTATTGCTGTAATCTTTTCTCTGCATCGCTAAAATCATGATTCTAACTCGTGAAAACCGAATATCGAATATCGGACATCATAAAGCGAATATCGTATTCAATAAGGGTTCAAGGGGTTAGGGGTATTACACTTGAATCCTCGACCCCTTGAACCCTTCGCTTTTTGCTAATCAAGCACAAACCCCTTTTCCCTGAACAACTTAATGCACACTTCCACTACCTTCTCATCATAGAGTATGCCTTTGTTTTGCTCTATCTCATTAAGGGCAGCGTCTATGCCAAGCGCTGGTCTGTAGGGACGGTGGGTGGCTATGGCCTCTACCACATCTGCAACTGCAAGGATTTTCGATTCAAGGAGGATTTCATCACCCTTGAGCCCCTGAGGATAGCCTGAACCATCGATTCTTTCGTGGTGCTGAAGGACCATTTCTGCTATTGGATATGGCAGTTCTACATCCTTTAATATGGCGTATCCCGCTCTAGGGTGAACCTTTATAAAGCTCATCTCTATTTCTGTAAGCTTTGTGAACTTTGTCAGTATCTCTGCGGGCACAGATATTTTTCCTATATCGTGAACATTACCGGCCATGCGTATATTGTCTGCCACATAATTGGGAATATCAATCTCCTGCGCTATGGCACGGGCAAGGTTTGATACACGCCTTTGATGTCCTGCGGTATATGGATCCTTCGACTCAACCATTAATGATATTGCATTAATTGTACCCGCAAGGGTTTTGCGCAGTTTTTCGAGGGTCTGGCGAAGGGATTCCTCTATATTTTTCCGCTCTGTTATATTCTGTGATGCCCCCAGCAGCCTGTAGTGGTCAGGGAGCGTTTCGTGCTCTACACACTTGTTGTAGTCGTAAATCCAGATAACGTTGCCGTTCCTGTTTATGATTCTGAATTCGCATTCACCGCTTTCCCCGGGTTTCAGGTCAATCAGAAACCGGCTTACTCTTTCAATATCTTCCGGATGTACCAATGTCAACCAGCATCTCCGTAGCAACAGTTCTTCGTTCATATAACCGGTTATCTTCTCGAAGGCCCCGGATATCCAGTCAATAGCAAAGACAGAGTCTTTGGACCTAACACAAGAATAAATGTAATCGGAGGTGAGGGTGGAAATATTTCTATGCCTTTCTTCAGAGGCTTTGATTAAATCCTCTGCTTTTTTACGCTCGCTTATGTCCTTGACAATATGCACCGAGCCTGCAACTTCACTATTTGCGTCAAATATGGGCGAAGTGGATATTTCAATATGTTTCCCCAGACCGGGTTCAAACATCTCTTCTGTTTTTGATGTTCTGGTGTTTTGTGTCTGTTCGTAAGGACAGTTTGGAATAGGGCAGTCGGATCCATGCAACACTTCGTAGCAATGTTTGCCAATCAACTCATCAGCGCTCATATTAAGGGCTTCCGCATACGCCTTGTTGACCCTGACAATTTTGTAATCTCTGTCCTGAATGGAGATTAAATCGTTAATCGAGTCAAATGTGGTTATCCACTCGTCTGCAATCCGTTTTATCTTCTCCTGAGCCTGTTTACTGTCGGTAATATCCGTAACAGAGATAATGCCTGCGGGGCTTCCGTTAAAAATCATCGAGGCGCCCGAGAGGTCAACCCATTTCTCTGAGCCGTCTTTGGATATAATCTTGAATTCATAATGATTAACGGTATTATCGCCCTTTTGACGTTTACGGCCCCTTTCCTGAATCAGGGATCTGTATTCGGGGTGCACGAATGCCCAGAAATCCATTTTGGTTAGGTCATTCAGCGAATAACCGCTTATCAATTCAGCGGCGGGGTTTGCGTATATCCACTTGTTGTTCTGGTACATCATTATGGCAGTCGGTGTAGATTCCGCCAACACCTTGAATTTGTCCTCGCTTTCTCTTAACTGTCTTTCTTTCTCCAGTAACTCCTTTGTTTTCTTGTATTTTAAGTCTCTTTGCAAAAGCAGAGCAGCAGTTGTGATACAGGCAAATAAAAGAAAGGCAATAGAAAATATAATTATAAAGTCTGTTATCTGTGATTTTAAAATTGTCCTTTTTTCTTCACCGATTATTACTGTCCAACCGGTATCCTTTACAGGGGAAAAAGCAAGTATTTCTTCCTTTTTATTTTTTAAATGATCAATCGTTTCGATAGTATTTTTGTTTTCCCTGATAGCTTTACTTATTAGCGAAAAGTGGCTGCACTTGATGATTTCTTTCTTATACTCCGCAACATCACTATAGATTACATTTCCTTCCTGATCGGCGAGTGTAACATTCTTGTCGGGATTTAGCTTGTTGGACCTTATCAGACCGGCAATTAGACTTGAACGCTGAGAGGTGCTTAATATCCCAATTACATTACCTTTTTTGTTAAATATAGGCACCGCTATTGCAATGGCATGTTCTTTTTCCAAAACAATCCTGCTGTAGACTGTAGACATATATGGTTGCCATTTTTTGCTCACACCTTTATACCAGTCACGAAAGGCAAGGTTCTTGCCATATATTTGCCTGTCTACCGGATAGTTTGCCCATAGTGTTCCATGCTGATCTGTTACAAAGAGGGCATCGATTTCAGCGTGATATTCGCATAAAAGCTTTAAGAGAGGGACTATCTGATCAAACGACTTTTTCTCCAAAGCGTCGATAAAGTTTGATCTGCCTGCATATGATTCAAGAATGCCGATTGCGGCTTTCTGATGTTCATAAATAAGGTTGGAGAGTATTCTTGCAGTTGCTTTGTTTTCAATGATTGTGTGGCGAAGCGCGTTTCTATATATTTGATAAGATATAAAAGCGGCTGCCCCGAAAATAAGAAAGAAGATGATTGTAACAACAGTTGAGAAAGAACGCGGTTTGATCAGCGCTGGAAACACAAAATACCCTCCTCCTTCACGACAACCTGAGCTTGCTTGTTGAATTATAGATTATATTGATGTTTTGTCAAAGTGTTTTTATCAAATAAATTCTTTTGTACTGTATCTTACACCTGTCTTCGTTGACATTTGTCTTGATAACTTCCTGTGGTTTGCTATAGGGCATATGCGATTTCTTGCAGCAGGGAGATTGGTTATGGGGTAATAGGCAAGAGTCATCTATGGCAAATAAAGACCTGCACGATAATTTAACCTTAAAATCTTGTAACTATATGATATATATGGTAAACTGGTAATATTTAAACCCTACGGAATAAATTCTATATTTTAATTGATATAGAGAAATAATTCTGTGTAATGCCGAACAAACAGAGCTTTACGGGATAACGCTTTCCGTTTGAAAGCTGCTACGGAATTAAAAAAGCTGTCTGTGTGGACTTCAGGAAGAACTGCTCAACGAGTTTAACTGCTTTTTTAAACCCAAACCATCAAAGCGCTCCGTAAATATCAGAATAGCAGTTCTCTAAGAATCAGTTCCAATCACACTTGCCGGCACCCAGCGGTAGAGCGTCGGAATGGACACCCCGAGATTCTTTGCCACATCCCTGGGAGGCACCCCACTGCCAAGCAGCTTCTTCGCCGATTCGATCTTGCTGTCGGTCATCTGGCGTTTACGGCCTCCGCGACGCCCGAGACGTTTCGCTGTTTCCAGTCCGGCACGGGTGCGCTCGATGGTAAGTTCCCGTTCCATCTGCGCGAGGCTCGCCATGACATGGAAGAAGAACCTTCCCGCTGGTGTACTTGTATCGATGGAATCGGTAAGGCTCTTGAAATTGACCCTCTGTTTTGCAAGGTCATTAGTTATATCCACCAGGTGCTTGACGCTCCGGCCCAGTCGGTCAAGCTTCCAAACAATGAGTGTGTCCCCTTCGCGGAGAATTTCAAGAGTCTTTTTGAAACCGGGACGTTCTTCCCGGCTGCCACTTATTTTATCCTCGAATATCTTCTCGCATCCGGCCTTTGCAAGAGCATCCCTCTGCAAATCGAGGTTCTGGTCCTGTGTGGAGACGCGGGCATAACCGATTAACATGCCGACTCCGGTCTATAAATACTCATAGATTTTTCCCACGGTTCATTAATGGCAATATTCTCAATCGCATGGTTTTGTCATCAATGGACAATAAAGAGCCTGCTTCCAGTTCTGTCTGCATCTGATGGAGGGCATGAACAATCTTACCTCCTATTGCATCAGGGCTTACGTCTTCCGCACGGATCTGGGCGACGCTCGGAGACTTTTCCTGTGTAGCGGCAAGAATGGCACTAAAATCAAGATCATGAGTCAGAACGACATATCCATTGTCTGACGCCCAGACCATGATTTCTGAATCGCTGGCGGTTACTTTTCCTACCGTTGACCAATGCAACGATTCATAGCCGTTATCGGTGAGAAGCTTGACCCATCGTGGAGACAGGTTCATGTCAATGAGCAGTTTCATGCGTTGGCGAGTAAGACCTCCCGCTCTTCTGCCCGCCAGGCAGCATAGCGGAGGGCCTGTAGTATGTCCTCACGTTCCAGATAGGGATAATCTGCCAGTACCTTTTCAATGGAATGGCCCGCACCGATCTGGCCGACTATCATACCGACGGTGACGCGCATTCCGCGGATGCAGGCCTTGCCCCCCATCACGTCGGGTTTCTGAGTGATGCGATCCAGTGTTGTCATGGCACGCTCCTTTATTAATTCTCATTGAAATAATACTCAAACGAGAATATTATTTCAAGAACTATTTTCGAGAAGCATAAGTCCTCAATTTATCATTGTCACGAAAGGGATGAATTCGGCTTCTCATAAACGGTCGTTTTCAATAAAAAGGGAGCTCTTGTTTGCTGATCTACAGCTTTAACATCAAGTTTTCTTTCAATCCATGCTTTTGTATCGAGGGCAGAGCAATCCCTTCTAAACTCCTACACAGTATTGCCGTTGTTCCTAATTATCGACTGAGATGGTGTTGCAATCTCTGTCAGCGGCTTAACGCTTATTGTTACACCGGATCTTTTCACCTGGGCAAGGTCGTACGCAGCCTGAAGCTGAAGCCAGCTTTCAGGGCTTCTCCCGAAGGCCTGCGACAATCTCATTGCCATCTCAGGAGAAACGCCCGCATGTCCGTTTAAAAGCAGTGAGAGGGTCTTCCGGGTAACACCAAGGCCTTCTGCTGCCTTTGTAACAGTCAGGCTTAAGGGTTCAATGCACAGGTCCCGTATAATCTCGCCGGGGTGTGGAGGGTTTTTCATAGCCATAGTTTTCTCCTAATGGTAATCAATTAAATCAACATCAATAGCCTGCCCGTTCTCGAAACGGAAAACAACGCGCCAGTTGGCGGAAACTGAAACCGCATAATAGCCGGCACGATCTCCCTTAAGCTTATGAAAATGCAGACCGGGGAGGTTCATATCTTCAGCAACAAAGGCAGTATCTAGCAGGGTAAGAATTTGACGAAGCCGTTTCACAAGCTCCTGTTTAACCCCTTTTGTCTGATCCTCATAAAAGAGTGAGGCGAGACCTTTGTGCTTTATGCTGACAATCATATAGTAGTATACCCCATTACGTTACAGGTTACAAGATGTATTGTCAAGAGGTGTTGAAAATGTTTTGATACTAAAGGAATTTTATTATTACACTACTTAATTTTTGATTTGAGATAGTCAATGACATCTTGCTTTCTTGTATACCGTCATATCCTTTTGTATACCTCGCTATCGTTACGCTTACCGACAACAATAATTCTCAGGACATCTTCTTTAACGTCGTATACAATCCTGTATTCACCGACATCATTCCTTAAGAAGGGGTATCCTTTAAGTTCCTTGCTGTCATGCGGTGTGGGATTTTCCAAAAGGACAAATATCTTCTTTACTATTTGCCGGAATTGTTTTGCCGGAAGGTTGTCTAAAAACTTATGAGCCTGTTTACTAATCGATAGCTTTAACATCAAGTTTTCTTTCAATCCATGCCCTGGTATCATTGTCAGTTAGGAAACCGTCCTCAATTGCTTTTAAAGCTATTTCGCCCCAATACCTGTCTTCAATTTCCAAAAGTCTTTGATATTCAGACATGGACATCATGACGGCAACCTTCCTCCCGTTCTTCTCTATTGCAATAGGTTCAGTCATTGCCTTTTCAAGGATTTGTCCGAATTTATTTTTTACCTCTGTTGCTGCTGCACCATACATTATTGTTTTCCTTTTGTTAGCTAATTAATCTATAATAGCTAATATAGCCATATAAATAATATTTGTCAAATGATATTTCTAAACTGTATGATATTAAAGGTTTATTATCATTTGACTACTTATTTTATTGATTTGAGATAGTCAATGATATCTTGAGGGGCGATATTATTTTCACGGATGAATTTTATAAGATCGTCTTCGAGTTTTGTGTTGATAATGGGAGATTCTACAACGGCGGAAAAATAATCAGCGATCTCGCTTATTGTGATAGAAAAGTCCTTAAACTTTTTTTCCTGTCCTGCGTAAATAACTTGGTGGTAAGTTGTCGCTTTACAAATGCCCTGTTTATTAATGTCTGCCAACTTTACTATTACCTCGCGTTCACCAACCAATATGTTTTCAAGCTTGCGCCTTCTTATTAAAAACATGTTATTATCGCTGTCTTGGACGCCGATTGCATAAACCGGATATCCAAATACAGTATCCCCTAAAAATTTTGAATATAAGGGCGACGCCGTAATAAAAAAAATTACATTGAGTACTTTATTGTACTCAGCCAAAAAGTAAATAATTGAATAGTCGATACCACCAAGAAGCGTTTCAGGCAAGCGCATTTTTATTAAATGATCAGATTTGAAAGGGTTGGCAGCCTCACCTGAAATATAAAGGGGATTAATATTTAAAAATGTAGCAACTTTTTGGCGGGTAGCAAGCGAGAGCGAGGCTTTTCCAAGCTCAAACGCATTTAACGAGGGTTGTTTTATTTTTGCGAATTCGGCAACCTCCGCCTGTTTAAATCTCTGAAGCTCTCTTATAAATCTAACTAACTGAAATTCATGCATAACCATCATAACCATACACAACATACATATAATTATATTATAATATATAGCTTGACTTAATCTAATATATAGACTAATATTATCTATATTAATACTCCCCACCCCCACAGGTCGCCAAACTCACGGGGGCGGGGGAAACCAAAACACAGGAGGTAACCCCGTGCATCAAAATTATAACACAATTTCAAAAATATTGCGAAATATCACAAAAAGTCAGGAGCAGGCGGATAGGGCGGAGTTACTATGGCTGAACCACGGCAACCCCGATAGTTACAGCTATAACTACTTGATATTGTTTTCGAAATGGGCGGAGAGAGAGCTAAATCATCACAATCCGGAGATCACGGCGGGGGTTAGCATTGATGACCCCCTATATCCTGTCGATATTATAGGGGATTATGGCGATGTGGCTTTTAGCAATATTGCACGAGCAGAAAAGCTAAACGAAATTAAGCAGTTTGGGGCGTGGGCAGTAACGGCGGTTGAAATGTTGGCCGCTGGTTCTAATTTTTCAGAAATATCAAGAAATTTAAAAATAAAGAAAACTGATTTAATCCAGCGACTTACGATGTTAGCCGAGAGGGAGCGGGCAGCTGGGTTTGATTTTGGTGAGGGTGAAATATGAGCGATAACCCTTTAAAAATACAAGATAATAATACAGGTTGGGCGCTCATACCGCCCTGGGTTTTGGCGGATCAAAATTTATCCGCGAATGAAAAATTAATCGCGGGGCGGATTTGGGGGTTGTCCGGCGCAAGGGGTTATTGTTGGGCGAGGAATGCCTCCCTGGGGCAAGAGTTAGGGTTAGCCCCAAAAACCGTGTCAAAAATAATAACATTAATGAATGCAAAGGGTTATGTTCGGGTTGAAGTTGTTAGAAACAAAAAAAACGAAATTACACAGCGGCGAATATATCCCCTGAACCCCCTATGCCCCAACGGGAACATAGGTCTACCCCAACGGGGGCATACCTATGCCCCAGAAAGTGGAAGAGAGAAAACAGTATTAGGTACAAGTGAGACAACAACGAACCCGGGAAACCCTGTTGTTGTTTCCGAAAATCTTTCAACCCCAAAACCCCCTTGCCATAACGGGCAGAAGTGCAATCATTACAGGGATTTAAACACCGTTGGCAGAGCTATTGAGATTTTTAAAACCATTGCTGACACAAAAAACATAAAAAATCCTGTGGGTTACGTCTGCATGATATGTCGAAAAGGGGCGATTTTGCCCCGGGGGTTTCAAACTCCGGCGGAGATCGCCGTCCGGAAAGGTGAGGCAGCACACAAAAAAGCCGAAGAGGAGCGTGAGGCGGCGGCGAAGGCCGCGCTGGAGGAGGCGGTTAAAACGGCATTTGCAAAATTGCCGGACTGGGAAAAAGATAAATATATCAACATGATGCGACAAACGATGGGGGCTGTAACCGTCGGCGATTCGATTTTGTTCGATGTTGCCGCCGCGAACTGGGCGCAGGAGGCTAACTATGCAATATGACAAAGATAGATTAATCAATATCAAAGAGGCTGCGGAGTTGATGAGTTTGTCTGCCTCCACCCTGTATCAATGGTGCGCCGCTTCTAAAATCCCCCATGTGCGCCTTTCCGCCCGCGCTGTTCGGTTTCGTATATCTCAAATACTGGATTTTATTGATAATAAATCAGTTGAGATTAATGATTCGCCTCCGCCGCCGAAACAGCCACGGCAAACCAAACGGACAAAACACAATTTCAAAAATAATAACAATAACAAGTATCTAGATGATTTATTCAACCAAGCAAAAAATGAAGTATTAAACAAAACTCAACAATATTAGGAGGATACAATGGAAAAAACAGATAGATTTTTAAAAGTTGGGGAGGTTGCCGAACTGTTAAGGGTGTCCAAAATTGCGGTTTATGCGTTGTGCAAGCGCGGGGACATCCAAAGTTTTAAACTTAACAGCCGCAATTTACGATTTTTAGAAAGTGATGTAATTAATTTTATTCGCAATCATTGCCGTCCTGCGGCGGACAAAAAAATTATCTGATTCGATTTTGCTTATACCTTTTATGAGTCAAAATAATTTTTGGAGGTTGAAGAATGAAAGATTTTTTTAGAAAGAGAATTGTCAAACGCCGTAACCGCAAAGCCCTAAAGTTAATTGAGAAGTTGGAAAAAGTAACGGGTAAAAACGTCATTTCGATGCAAAAAATGAATAACCCTGCCCCCTGGGTCACGCTTCTGCGCGACGTTCAGGCGATCAATTTTTGTTCCGAGAAAGCCAAAAAATTAATGAGGGGGCATGTCGGTCCCCGTAATCTTTTTGAAGCCCTCGAATGGATTGAAAAAATGTCAGAGTATGAACTATCGCAAATGGCGAACAAGAGGGATTGATATGGTTACCATCGGAAAAATTTATGAATCGATGCTGCAGTATGAGAAAGATAATTATTATCTTCGAAATGAAGATGGGGGCAAGCTGCTGCCGGAGATTGTCGGGCATGGTTGGGAGCAACTTCAGGCAGAAGGGGTTGAAATTACTGAAGATGTTTATAAAAACCTCCGGGAAGGCAAAGACCCGGTAACGGGCGAGCAGCTTGTTGCATCAAACACAAAAGGCGAGCATCGTGGCGGTTATAACTTTACATTTTCGCCGCATAAGTCATTTACAGTATTGGCTAATTCGGACCGTGAGTATAATAAATTAATTAATGATATTCACAACAAAGCCGTTGGCGATACATTGGTTTTGTTGGAAAAAGACCTTATTCAAGCTCGGCAATCAGTTGACGGCGTGGTTGCGCCTGTCAGGACTAACAGCCTGCTTGCCATGAAAGTTGACCATCAGGTTAACCGTGATGGAGACGTGCAATTACACACCCACGTTGTAGCCTTTAACATGACTTGCAATAAAGATTCCGGCAAATGGCAAGCCTTGCATTCAGACGCTTTTCACAGCGATCTGCTGACAGTCGCTTATAACAACCAGTTGGCGCACCATACCAAACAAGCCGGGCTTGCGGTTGAGTTTGTCAAATCGGACAGCGGACGCACTCAATACGCCGCAATCGCGGGCGTACCCGAAAAAGCCGTTGAAGCAACATCGGCAAGGGCAAAAGAGATTGATGACTATCTGGATAAACACAGGGCGGAGCTTGCCGAGAAATACCCTAATGCAAACGAGGGGGCGTTAAAACAATATGCCGCATATGCGACAAGACCAGCGAAAAAGGCAATGACACAGGAAAACATTAAAGAGCAATTCGAGGGGCGGCTTTCAACGAAAGGTTTAACACGGGACGATATAGTTAATTCCGTCAAATCCGAGATTGAAAAGGAGCAGGGCGGAAAGGAGCATCTCAACGTCGGAAAAGGGAAAGAGCAGTCAAGACCACTTAATGCAGGGGATTTAATAGACAAAGCGGCAAAGTCGCTAACTTATACCAAATCTGTCTTTTCGCAGCAGGACTTGTTGAAGGAAGCCCTTTTGATTAGCCACGGCGATTTTAACCTGAACGATCTTAAGTTGGCAGGCGCAACCAATAAAAATTTAATCAATGTTGCCAACAATCATATTGTCCACGATAAAAACAGGTCATATGCAAGCGATATATACACAACCAGAGACATCTTGAAAACCGAACGCCAAAGCATCGATACAGTTTTAAAGGGCAGGGATACTGTTGGAGCATATGCAGATAAGGCGGAAGTTGCCGAAATCATTAACGCCAAAGATAAAACCAGCAAGTACCCTATGACCGAGGGGCAGAAAAAAACCCTTGAACACATTTTAACCAGTCAGGACAAATATACCTTTTTGCAAGGCTTTGCCGGGACAGGCAAAACCACAGTAATGGAATCCTTGAAAGATGCAGCACAAAGCAAAGATGTAAATATTATCGGCATATCGGAGACTAATTCCGCAGTTATAGAGATGCGCGAGAGCTTGGGCAATACCGAGACCGTAACAAAATTTATGCACAGTAAGCACGATCTGAATGATCGCAGCCTTATTTTAGTTGATGAAAGCAGTTTTGTAGGAACTAAGAACTTTCAAAAAATCCTCGACGTTGCCGAAAAGACAGGTGCAAGGGTGAGTTTTTGGGGAGACAAAGACCAATTACCCGCAGTCGCCGCTGGAACGCCGTTTTGTCGGCTTGTGGGGGAAAATAAGGTTAAGTATGCAGAAATGAAAGATATTGTCAGGCAGGAAAACACCCGCTACAAGGGGGCGGTTTACGACATTATAGACCGGAAAATTGCAACCGCATTAAGCAAGGTTGAAGTTATCGAAAACGAAAGGGTAGCAACAATGTTAACGACACCGGGAGGCAAAGACGGCGGATATACCCATTCAAAAGCTGATTTTGACGAGATGATGAATAAATTAAATGACACGAATTATTTCTATAAGGACGGCCTTGATAAACTGTTTGAGGATGAAAAAACGGCAAGGAGTGCACTTAAACAAGCGGTTATTGGGGGTTGGCTAACCATTACGGAAAGACAGGAAAGCGGAAAAACTTATTACAGTTACGACAAAACACAACATTTTGGAAAGGATTTTAATGAAATTAAGAATGAGGCAAAGCAGTTAAGAGAGGAGGCGACAAAGGCCGCATACGGCGATCTTGTTAAATCGTATATCGATAAAGGATACAAAGATACGATTGTATCAACCTATACGAACGAAATGCGGGAATCCTTTAACAGCATGGCGAGGAACAGCCTAAAGGAAGGCGGTATTCTTAGGGGGGAGGATACTAAAGTCAGTGTTTTTGTTGATAAAAATGTTCAGGGAGCAAACAGGTTTTTGGCCACGTCTTACAACATAGGCGACAAGCTTTTAATTCAGAAGTCAGGGGCAGGCGTAAAAATGGGAGCCGAGTTAATAGTTAAAAACGTGGACAAACGCAACAACCTGATACAAGCCGTTAACGGCAAAGGCGAAATCAAAACGCTGGACATGAGGCAACACGGCGATAAGGTAAGCGCATTTGAAAGCCGTGAAATTAACATAACCGCAGGCGAGAAAATATTGTTTAACAAGACAGTCAAAAAGGACGGCATTATTAACAGCGACATCGGAGTAATCAAAGAAATTGAAAAGGACAAAAACGGAGCTTTAACCTCAATCACTGCTATTGTCGGCAAGAGGGAAGTTAAAATTGACCCCCATAAGTATAACCACTTCGAGCATGGTTATGCGGTTACGACTTATGCGGCACAGGGCAAAACGGGCAAAAACGCCATTACTCTTGAGGGCAGGGCGTTTCAGGATTTTTATGTTGGGGCATCGAGGGGCAAGCAAAATCTTACCGTATTTGTCCAGAACAAAGATCAATTTTTGAAAAATGCATCAAAAGACATGGTTAAGGAAATGGTGCAGGACTACACCGGGGAGGCGAAAGACCCGAAGGCAACGGGGAAGGTTTTAGCGAATTTACAAAAGGAACTGAATACTATTGATCGTGAAATACAATGGAAAACTGAAAACAAAGAATTAGGCAAAGATGAAGGTCAAAACGACAAAATAGGCAAACGCAGGGGCATTGCCGACAAGATCGACGAACTCAAGGGCAGATTACAGCAATGGAAAAAAGAGCGCGCTTATAAAAAATATGCCTCTAAACTTAGCAAAAAACACCACAAGGAATTGATGCAAAAACCTACCGAGAAAGACCTTAAAAAAGCTACGGGGGTTAAATCGGTATTGATTGACAGCAAATCAGGCTTGAATTTTGTGAAAACTGAAGCGGGATATTTACAAGCGTGGAAGAACAGGGCGGGGGACAATCTCAAAAAATCAATTATGAAAAAGAATTATAAAACCCGTGTTTATGACATATACCGGAAAGATAAAAACGGCAATCTTGTAAGAGCTAAACAAGTTACTACATACAAAATGGATTCCAAGGGTAACGGGAGATTTGAGGCTTTGACATTTTACGCTAACGGCAATATTGACCGCTTCAGTGAAAACTATGTCAGGGGCGAAAAGTCAATGTCAAGGACGGAGAAAATTATAAAACCCGACAGCCTTAAAAATCAATTTAAGAGTTTGGAAAATTCAAAAAGTCAAAGAGCAGAAATTGAAAATATTGCGAGGCGGAGGAATGAATATTTTAAAACCGTTGGGGTAAAAAATGAAATTGTGAAGGATGCAAATATCAAAAAGTCAGAGCATCAATTTTCAAAAAATGAAAAGTCTGAATTTGAAAATGACATTTATCGTGAATCAAAATTCTCAAAAAGTCATGAAGGGGAAGTTGAAAATTTAAAATCAGAGGGACGCAATTTTGAAAAATCTGAAATTGAAAAATGAAAATTTTGGAGGTGGCGGGATTCATAAAAATGGTAAGCCGAGGTTTAAAATTGAAAGAAATTTTTTCTCATTCTTCAAAAATATCTCTTTCAATTTTGTCAATCCGTATGCTCCGATACGTGCCTTTTTTAGTCCTTTGCATCACAAAAAAGCGAACTTTTTTGACATGCAATTCTTCCAGAAACGGACTTGGCAGCTATCGGAGACACTCTTTGTGGGGGTATCCCCCACGCCCCCCCCTTTTTTTATAAGACACCTAACGCAAGCTACCGCTTGCATTAGGGTAAACCGACACCCTAAAAACAAATCACAACAACAATAGAACGGTAAACCGAGAGTAAACCGAGGTGGCAAATAAATGAAGAAAAGGCTAACGATTTCAGTGCTATGCAAATGTTTACTAAAATCATTGTTTTTGTCAATTAAATTAAACCACAGGTGATGTACCGTATCTTGTGTCACTAAAAAAAGTGGGGTATTATTCTTTGTCATATCAACTAAATACGAGAGAAGAGGAGGTACCCCATGATGCAAGTAGTAGTAAGAAATATATCACAGGCGATGAATATGACAAAGGAAATGAATGTAAACTGCAAAGAGGATTGGTCGGATGACTACCGGGAGATAGGCCGTCAGGCCATCGGAGATTTTCTGCAAGACAGAATGCAAGAATCAGTAGTCGATTATTTTAGCAGTTGCCCGGAAAGGATATCTGACAGGAGAAACGGGGGCCACCAAAGACCAATAATGCAACTTACTTGACTGCATCTTTGACTGTGCTATAATTTCATCATGCCTATTATTATTCTTGTCGCAGTCAGTATCTTTACTCTTTTTTCATCTTCGAAAAAAATTTACATCATTGCAGCAAAGAAAAGGCATATGGTTCTTGAGAGAGATATCCTCTATGCGGGTATATGGAAAATCATTAAAGTCGCAATGTTTGTTATGGTACCGCTTTATATCATAAACTTTTTTCTTAAAAGCTTATCCTGAAAAACTTTATAGTTTCCCGGTTGCTCTGTTATATAATAATTTAATGATTATCGCTTTTATTCAAGGCCTTTTCCAATGTGCTCTATTTGTGGCAGGCATAGCTTATCTTATTGTCGAAGAATTTTTCTTCGGCATTCTGTTTATGGTCGCATCCATTATTCTTTCAAAGAAAATGCATTAATCGCCCGTTTTTTTGCAAATATCCTGAAACAGAAAATGGCAGCACTGCCAAGTTGCAGGATTAATCATGTAAAATTTGACAAATCTTACACCTGTGTTACAATTTATATGTGATGGGGTTGACAACTGGAAAGCCGCCGTGGCCAGTTGGACGGACTCACAAAAGTCGGTCCTATGAGGGATGTGGCGCCCCTCCTTCCCCATCATGTTTTTATCAGTTAAGAATATTTTATCCGTCTGCAATGCTCCCGACCCCTGTCGTCTATAGCAAAAACCTCTACCCTGTATCTTTCACCTTCTTTTGAAAAACGCAACTCGCATCTCACGATTTTGTGCGGAGCTATCAAGTGTCTCGCAACATGATCTGGCCACCTTTCTCTGTAATATTTAGCGGACGTCTCTAATTTTTTCGATTTAAAATTCGATGGTAGTATCGTCCCGTTAATAAAGTCAATAATGACGGTTCCTTCGGGATTCTCATCTACCCTCCTTTTGAGGATATCGTCAATGTACTCGCCATCCTCCCAGTTCATCAAACTCACAAAGGAATGACCAAAATTGTGGATACAACTGTTTATATTTTTGTAACTCATATGCCTTCCAATTGTCTATCTCTCGTGGCTTGCCACTGGATACCGTCTTCAGAGTGGATAAGCCTATAGCCAGACGGGGTAACGGCAACCTTCTTGCTTCAGATAACCGAGGGGATAGGGAATGTTTATTTTCCGTCTTCCGCAGTTCAATATGCCTATATAAGGGCGATCAACCTCGTAGTCACCATCCCGCCAGAAATATATAGTGCCGTCAGGTTCAGTCTTTTTCAGCATATCCTGGTACCATTCGGCATACGGGCGGTCACTGCCTTTGCCAACAACTTTGATCCTTTGATATTTTTGAAGAAATTTATCGGCCAGTTCCCCTATTAAGTCTTCTTCACTGTTCCCCCAGCCATTTGGGTTCCGGGTGGGGCCTCCCATTCAACCCCACATGATGATCCGTCCCATTTATCAGGACGTCCTACGGCCGGGAGAATATCACCGTGTCACCGGAACTTTATAATTAATTGTAGCACTGGTGTAAAAATTGTCAAGCACTGTCTGTCTCGCCGGATTTGGGTTCATAATGATGCAACTTTCACATTTTTTATTTATCATCCCAGAACCAGTCATGCATCAGGAATCCTGCGAAGGCAGTAAGTAAAATGTTTCTTATATTTTTTCTTTTTTTAACCTGATTTTCCACAACACAGAAATTAAGCCAGTCGTTGAATCGTTTTGCTTCTTCGTCAATCCTGAAGTCCATGTGCATCCTGACCGTAAGTGAGCCATGCTTTTTTACAGCCTTCTCCGGGTCTTTTGTCACCAGTATTACGTCATCGAGCATATCTATATAGTCTTTTATAACACGTTCAACCATAGCGGCAAGAAGAGGTTGCCCCTGTTCCATGCCTGAAGGAAACGGCCTTGACCAGATAAAATGATAGAGTGAAACAAGATTAAAAAGAGGGGTGCTAATCGATTGAACTGAATTCCATATTATGTTGTCGTCAACGTTTTCCTTGGCGAGCACTTGTTCGGTTAGTTGATTTGTTGAGTCTGATAATGCCTGAATGTTTTTTGTGAAGTAATTACTTACCCTTTCAAAAAGCTCAGTAATATCGTTCCATCGCGCCCACTCCGGAACCGGCCGGTTCATCATTTCTCTTGCAACTTTCCCGACGACCTTTTCCAGCCTATCGGCTAATGTCTTATAATGTTCAGGAACAGAAGGCTTTTCGGGCGAATCTATTGATTTTTCGATATCATCCATTGCGGTAAAGGCTCTCTAGTAATTTCACCGTAAAGAGTTTCAGGGGCTTGATCAATCTCCAAGAGCATCGAGCGAACAAGCTCCTTATCAAACATAAATAGCCTCTTGTTCAATCCGTCTTTTGAGAAAAGGATTCATTTTGTCCCGGAGACGAACTATGTCTACCCGGCGCCTGAGGCTGCCCTCTATTTCTCCCTTGAAATGAACAAGCAGGAACGGGTCAGGTGTCCTGGTGGTGACGCAGATATCAATGTCGCTGTCATCACGCAGCTCACCACGCGCAACGGAACCAAAAACACAAAGCGAGATAATGCCGTATTTCTCGGCATGCATCTTCTTGAAGTCACGCAAAAAGGATATTATTTCATCTCTATTCAAAAACAATCTCCTCGCAGGTTATGTTACCACAATCCAAATTCATAATCTTGGTTTTCCCTTGTTTATGATCTACAATGGCATTAGTTGGCAACTTTGTCATTCTTCATCTCATTCATTACTTGAATATTTTAACATAATTAGTCTGTTTATAGCATAAAGAAAGTTTATTTAAGATGTTCTAACATTAAAATTTCCTCTTCCGTCAGTCCGTACAACCCGTACACGAGCCGGTCGATCTGCGAATCCGTGGCGTCAATCTGGCGCCGGATGGCGGTTTTGTCGTGCGGGGTCTTTGCGTCTGCAAGTTGTTTGTGGAGGGCAAGCATCTGCTCGACGAGGGAGACCATGCGGGAATGGAGGGCAGTATCGGTTGGATCGGAGAAGTCGATTGGGCGGATGGGAAGCGGCATCATATACTGGCGTTTCCACCTGTAGAACCCGCCCCTGATTTCAGAGCTGATCTTCGAAAACAAGAATGTCCATAAACGTGAATTGAGAATTCCAAGAAGATACATTGAATCATTCCCTGTAATCCCGGATTTGTCATGAGAATGCCATAGGTGTAGAGGTATTCGGTGTAATATATGTTGTTATATCAGAAAAACTACTTCCTATTGAATTTGCTTTTCCCAGTACATCATTCAATCATCAATTTCGTACATCAGCGTTACAGTATCTTCAGCCTTAAGCTCGGCAGGCTGCACATCAACATCATATTCGGGTCCGGAGCAGAGATCCGCTCCCGGCATCGTCATGGTATCTTCATAAAATCTGACTTCTGTCCAACCGTAATTGATTTGCATGAGCTTTCCAAGCTTTATTCCTGCAGCATCGGCCAACAAATCCGCATTTGACTTTGCCACTCGCACAGCCTCGGCTAAAACACTATGACGTAATGCTTCCTTATTCTTAACGGAAAAAGAGATGCTCAGATCAGCACCGCTTTGTGCCTTTGCAACAATACGGAGAACTTTGTTTAACAAACCTTTATCAAAGGGTATCTCTATAATCAGCTTGTGTGAAGCTGTGTATCCATCAAAAACCCTGCGACCGTCGCTTAGAGACCTCGTATTGACATTAATCCCGAAATCGGTTGTCTTCAATTCTGCACGATCTATACCGGCAGTTTCCATATCGATACGAAGTGTCTCCACCTGAACATTCAGATCTCTGATACAATCACTATAATCGTGGCTCTTTGCGATAGCCTGAAATTGCAGAATTGCAATATCAGGTTCTGCTTTAACTATTCCTTTTCCCTGCACATTAATTGTCCTCATAAAACCCTCCTTTAGACAGAATCCTTTATGCGGTCTTTCTGTATGAGAATGAAACAGAAGAACCGTATCCCATCTTTCAAATGACGCAAAAGTATTGACATTACCATACCACAAAATTTGAAAATTGTGGCAGGGGTTGGAACTGAAAAAATAAAAAATAAAATTCATTTTGCTTATACCTATTAAGTCACAAAATAATTTTTTGGAGGTCAAAGAATGAAAATCGAAATCAGAAAATCCAGAGACGGAAAGGAACTATTTGTAACATGTCCATACAGTGACAAATTTGTCGCGGGGGCGAAAAAATTAGACGGAAAATTTGTCAAAGAGCAGAAAGATGACCCGTATCCATACCTGCGGAAAAACTATTCCAAAACAATAAAATACTGGGTTTTTTTGCCCCAAAACGAAGAGGCGCTGCGGAAACTTTGTATTGATATATTTGGCACGGACGGCGATACCACGAACGAGCTTGTTACCGTAAAAACTACAATCAAAGCGGAATGTACACGCAAACCTGTCAGTTTTCATGGCCGAACATTGGCGAGTGCATGGGGTAGGGACAACGGTGCTAGACTTGGGGAAGATGTTGCATTGCTTGATGGCATAATTACCTCCGGGGGGAGCACTAAATACTGGTCAACTGTAGTTGATGGCACTTTTTTGGTGCACAATTTTCCGAAATTGAAGGCGGAAAAACTTGGCCTCGAAATTGTTGAAAACAAAGGGATTGATTTCGATATGCTCAAGGCGGAAAAGGAAAGACTGCTGTCACGGATTGGGAATATTGACGCTATACTGGCACAAACAAATTCAAAATAATTTTGGAGGAAAATCATCGTGAAAACAATAGCTGTAAAAATTGACGAAGAAACTTTCAGAAAATTAAACATCTTGAGGGGTGAAGATACTATGTCAGAATTTATGCGGCATGTGATTGATGCCTACCTTGATGGCGGACAAAACGACAATGATAAGTCTATTTCAGATCCTGAAATAATCAGGTCTCTTGCAATCTATTTAACCGAGGTCTTGCGACTGGGAAACGCTCCGGCATATGCGGGGCAAAACGACAAAATTAAAAATCTGTTCAATCAGTTCATGGACAGAATAGAGGAGGGTCTTAGTGAAAAATAAAGAACATGCCTATCAGGGTTTTGAAACTTGGTCTAATGGTTTGAAGATGAAATTCAAAATGCACATGTATATTGTTATTATTTTTTTGGCCGTACATTTTGCGTTAACGATGACACTAAGCTGGTTTTTGATCGGCGGTGTCTATACTACGGGCATCAAATATATTTTTAATTGCTTTCGGCTATTTAGATTTCCTGACACCGCCATGCTGTCAGATGTCGGGGCTTTTGTTTTTCGCAAAAGTATTTTGTTTTTCATCGTGTCGGCAGCGATTTGGTGTTTTTATCCTGTGGTAGTCCGAAGATTTACCGTGAGGGCGGGGAAACAATCAGCCAAGGAGTACATTCGAGGTGCGCGCATAGCCGACGATAGAGAAGTAAAAAAAATTAAAGGCGACTTACCTTTTGGTAGTTTCCGGCTACCTAAATCGGAGGAAATCAAACACGTTTTCGCCGTCGGCAGACCGGGAACCGGGAAAACTGTATTTTTGTCGGGGGTTGCCGAAAGGCTTAAAGAGCGAGGCGAAAAAGCGATTGTCTATGATTTCAAGGGCGACTACATTAGTAAATTTTATGATCCTGAAACAGACATTATCTTTAACCCTCTTGATCATAGGTCTGTAGGGTGGAATATGTTTGACGATATTAATACCGTTTTAGATATCAATAGCGTCGCTCAATCACTTATACCCCCCGTTTACAGCGGGGAAGCGTTTTTTAATGACGGTGCACGGGCGGTATTTGCCGGGATATTGTTCTATCTTTACCGGCACAATCTTAGATCGAATAAAGATATCTGGCAAGCCGTAACGGCACCGGGAAGCGAGATACGCTCTTGGCTTAGCAGTATCCCGGAAGGTGCAAGGGGGTTGAGGTTTATTGAAGATGCATCCAGCAAGCAGGCATTGGGCGTATTTTCAACGATGATGCAGTATACAAGCGCATTTGAATACATGGGTAATAACAGAGGATTATCAATTAATGAATGGCTCAAACAAGGAAAAGGCGGTTTCATTTTTGTTACAAACCAATCAGATTTAAAGGACACGTTAAAACCAATACTGTCCTTATTTATCGATTATTTCGGAAAAAAATTATTGTCAATGCCGGACGATCTCAACCGTCGCGTGTTTTTCATTATTGATGAATTTGGAACACTTCAGCGACTATCTACAATCAAAGACCTGCTTATAGCCGCCCGAAGCAAAGGCGGTTCTGTGTGGCTTGGGATTCAGGACGTGGGACAAATTAATAAACTTTATACCGTAGACGTTGCCGACACGATCGTTAACGCTTGCGGGACATCAATGATGTTTGCCGTTTCAGATCCAAAAACGGCTAAATATTTAAGCGACAAAATAGGTGAAACCGAATACCGCGAGGTTGAAAAAACATTGAGCTTCGGGGCGGGGAAAAACCGCGATGGCGAAAGTCTGAGGTCCTCAAAAAAGACAGAAGCCCTTGTTTTACAATCGGAAATTATGAATCTGCCAGACTTGACGGCGTTTGCAAAAATCCCGAATATGGGCACAATCTTAAAAACAAAACTGGAGTACAAACATTACCCTGCATTGACGCCAGCTTTTGAGATTCGGGGGGATTTGATTTTGTCGGAGTTGCTGAATAAACAAATGATTATCTATGATGACGCAGATTATTATCGTAGAGAGGTCAAAATCGAAAAGGCAAACAGAAAATGACAAAGAGCGCGACGATTACCAGAGTTTTAACGGCAATTTTTACTTCTATATTGTCTATTTATGTCAAGGCATCTTAAAATCATGGGATACACGTGCTTTAGAGGAGACAAAGAAGGCTACTTCCATGAATCAAAGGAAGTTATGGCTGCTGTATGGGAGATAAAACGAGCAATCCGGCTCCTGGAAACCGCTGCGTTCTGCACCGGAACATCAGGAACCCAGGCCCGCTCCGGTGGATTAATAGTAATTATAGCAAGTTAAATGAGGATGTCAAGTGGAGATAAGGGTTGAAATAAAGGATGGAGGGCGGAAGGCGCAAGAAATGCCGAATTCCGTATACCTGTGCAATGCGCGGGAAAACATGTCCAGAAAGGATTGTTAATGCTTAAATCGTTCGGACATCCAAATACCGATCAACATCGTTGGTATCCCGATCAACCAGCCGCCACAAAGGTTTAAAATGAGCCCGCCAAAAACCATTACAGGCCAGAAAAAGCCAGTTAAAAAGGCAAGCACCATACAAAGGATTATAGCAAGGCAACAGAAAATGTCAAGATGACGGTAATCACCGAAGCAAAGGCGGTAGTATCTGAGATAGGCAAAATCAGGAGCGGTGCATTTTTATTGTGGACGATAGGCTTGTACAAGGTTAAACTTTAGCAAATTATATTGGTGAACATCATAAGAAACATACAAGACAAAGCAGCTTATATATTATTGTAAGGGCTTGACCTTGCCTTGTCGTGCGGAGCATTCAATGGAGAGAGGGACAAAATGAAACTATCTGATATCTTTAAGGATTCGAGTTATAATCTTTCTCTGTTTTCTGAAAACGACATCAAAGAGCTTGAGACAAAGATTAAAGTTATTAAAAATAAACCTTATGTTGAATGTATTATAAGAAAGAAAAACGTTCAGCTAAAGCCGGAAGAAGTCGTTCGCCAGCTTTATGCTGTCAAGCTCATTAACGATTACGGTTATCCCAAAAAAAGAATACGCTTTGAACATCCTGTCAAATTTGGCCGGGAAACGAAATCAGCCGACATCATAGTTTTTGACAAAGACAGGCCGACAGTTGAATACATTATTGTTGAGGTCAAAAAGCCAAAGCTCAAAGACGGCAAGGAACAGTTAAAATCGTATTGTAACGCTACCGGCGCTCCTATCGGTGTTTGGTCAAACGGCGCTCAGATAGCGCACTATAACCGCAAAGACCCGAATTTCTTTGAGGACATTACCGACATCCCGAAGGCCGATCAGACGCTTGAAGATATACTCAAGGAACGCTTTACGTGGCGGGATTTGATCGTCAAAGACGCCCTCTTGAATGACAGGATCACCCTCAAGGCCAAGATCGAAGACATGGAAGATGAAGTTCTCGCAAATGCCGGCGTTGATGTCTTCGAAGAGATCTTCAAGCTCATCTTTACAAAATTATACGACGAGACAAAAAGCAAAGACGATAAGGTTATCATTGACCGGACGGTTAAGAAGAAGCTCAAAGCCGATGAGCTCGGAGACTTTGAGAAATTAAAAGCAGTCTTGAAAGATATTGATGACAGCGATTTCCGCATTCTGGAATTTCGTAATACCGGGCAGACCGACGCTCAACTAAAGGAAAAGATTCAAAGACTTTTTGATGAAGCCAAGCGAAAATGGGCCGGCGTCTTCCCGAATGAAAGCCGGATCGACCTTTCGCCATCGCATCTATCAATTTGCGTTTCCAGTCTTCAGGACGTAAAACTCTTTAATTCCAATCTGCAAGTCATTGATGAGGCGTTTGAATACCTGGTCAGCAAGTCTTCCAAAGGCGAAAAGGGGCAGTATTTCACGCCTCGTCACGTAATTGATATGTGCGTAAAAATGCTTAACCCTAAACGCGGCGAATACATGATTGACACCGCCTCGGGTTCGTGCGGATTTACCGTGCATACGATTTTTCAGCTAACCGGCCACTTATTTGAAAATACCGAGATTTCATCAGAAGAAAAAGACGACGTGTTAAAGGTTTTCGGCATTGACTTTGACGAAAAGGTTGTGCGTGTTGCCCGCACGCTTAACTTAATAGCCGGTGATGGTGAAACAAACGTGCTACATTTAAACACTCTTGATTATGATCGCTGGAATGAAAAAGTGAATAATCCCGACTGGCGCGACACTTACGGTGCGGGATTCAGGAGGCTTGAAGCGTTAAAGGCGGATCGCAATTCAAACAAAGAATTTCTCTTTGATATTCTGATGGCCAATCCGCCCTTTGCCGGGGACATTAAAGAATCGAATATCATCCACAAATACGATCTTGGTTTTAACGAGAAGAAAAAGCCCAAGTCAAAGGTGGGACGGGATATTCTCTTTATCGAACGTAATCTTGATTTCTTAAAGCCAGGTGGACGTTTGGCAATAGTCTTGCCTCAAGGCAGATTCAATAACACCACGGACAAAGCTATCCGGGAATTTGTCGCCGATAAAGCCCGCATCTTGGCGGTTGTCGGCCTGCACGGGAATACCTTCAAGCCTCACACCGGCACAAAGACCAGCGTTTTATTTCTGCAAAAATGGGATGATAATCTCTGCCCAAAAATAGACGACTATCCGATTTTCTTTGGAGTTTCTGAGAAGTCCGGTAAAGACAATTCCGGCGAGTATGTCTATGTGAAGAATAGCGACGGAAAGCCCAAATTGGATAAATACGGGCACTTGATCGTTGACCATGATTTGCACAATCACAAAGGCGAGCTCTCGGACGGCATTGCCGAGGCGTTTATTGATTGGGCAAAGTTGGAAAAATTGAGTTTTTGGAAATAGACTATGCAGACATCAGTTGTTAATTATAAAGATTTAAATTTTGAATTTAGGATTGATGCCGAATATTACAGGGCAGAAGTCTTGAGAAGCATTAAGCTGCTTGATAAAAAAGACAATGCCGTATTAAGCGATCTGGCATCTTTCGTTATAGGGCCTTTTGGTTCGACCGTGACCGTAGATCAATATGTTCCGCAGTCTGATTTTCGATATGTAAGAAATAAAGATATAAATGACTTTCAAATAAGCGATGACGAACAAGCCTATATCCCTGAACAAGTTTTCAATGCGCTAGCACAATTTCATATCAAGGAAAATGACTTATTGATAACAGTTGTTGGTACATTAGGTAAAGTAGCAATTGCCACAAAAAAAGATGTTTCATCAATATTCAGTTGTAAAAGCACTATTATTAGAACAAAGAAAATTGACCCTTTTTATTTGCTCGCCTATTTAAATTCGAGCGTAGGACAGCTATTTTCATTGCGTGGAGTTAGAGGGGCTATCCAACAAGGTTTGAATTTATCGGATTTGAAAGAAATTAAAGTTTTTCTTCCCTCGGAAGGTTTCCAAAAGAATATCCGAGTAATTGTTTCCAAAGCCTTTAATTTCATGTCCGGCGCAGGGGTTCTTTATGCTCAAGCCGAGCAAACGCTTCTTTCCGAGCTTGGCCTTTTGAATTGGAAACCAAAGCATCGACTTTCATTCGTCAAGAAATTCTCCGACACGGACGCAGCCGGGCGCATAGATGCTGAATACTTTCAGCCGAAATACGACGAGGTTGTTAAGGCGGTGATGTCCTCAAAAAGTCATACTTCCTTGGGTGATATTGTTTCAATAAAGAAATGCATTGAGCCCGGAAGTGAGTTTTATCAGGATAAAGGTATTCCCTTTCTAAGGGTTAGCAATCTTTCAAAATTCGGGATCAATTCAGATAACCAGCAATTTCTTTCCGAGACTGTTTACGATACCCTGAAAGCACATCAGCTCCAAAAAGGTGAAATCCTTTTATCTAAAGACGCAACGCCGGGTATTGCATATTACTTAAAGGATTCTCCAGACAAGATGATTCCATCCGGAGGAATACTTCGATTGACCGTTAAAGATACCGACCGAGTATATCCAGAGTATCTAACGCTTGTTTTAAATTCGATTATTGTTCAAAAGCAAATTGAACGTGACGCTGGCGGTTCAATAATCAATCATTGGCTTGTTGATCAAGTAAAGAATACTTTGATTCCAACGCTTCCTGTTTCAGAACAAAAACAAATTGCGGAAAAAGTAAAGCAGTCGTTTTCTGATCGTGAACAGTCGAAACGTCTTCTCGACATTGCCAAGCGTGGCGTGGAAATGGCGATTGAGAAAAACGAAAAAGACGCCCAAGATTGGATTGAAGCAGAATTGGCGGTCTTGTCCTCATAAGTGACGGAAAAAGCAGGTAAAGATCGTATTTGCGTTGTGTTTTTTCTCGTGAAGGATAGGGGGGTTAATTATTCTATCCCGTAAAAATCGATTGTGGGGCATTCTGTAAGATGGACTGCCTCTATGTTAACACCGGGAGGCTATTATATGTACAGACGAGGTAAAACGTGGTGGTTTTCCTATACCGATGAAAACGGAAAGCAGATATTCAAGTCAACAGAAACCAGCGACCGGAAACTTGCCGAAAAGATTATTGCAAAGTTTAACGTCTTGAGGATTGAAGGCAAATGGTTTGATTTTGAAAAAGGCAATAAGCATACTTATGACGAGATGATGAATAAATTCATTGCAGATTATGCACCTAACAAGACTATTGCAACCCAGCAAATGTATGCTTATGCGAGGAAGCACCTTGATAATTATTTTAGTGGCTATACGTTGGCGGACATCACCGAAGACATGATTTTAACCTATATGAAGAAAAGACGCACTGATGATAAGGCATCTCCCGCAACCGTAAACAGGGAGTTTTCAACACTTGCAAAAGCCTTTTCGGAAGCATGGAAGGTTTGGAAGTGGATTAAATCAAGTCCTTGCGTCCTTGTGCCAAAGTTTCCTGAAAATAACATCAAGTATATTTGGTTAAACGTCGAACAGGAACGCATACTTGTAGAAGAAGCAAGAAAAGAGCATTATCTTAACGGCGACTTGGCGGATATTATTGTATTTGCGACTAATTCGGGCATGAGGCGGGAGGAAATACTATCGCTTAAAGTACAACAGATAAATATGCAGGGGAAAACAATAACCGTTTATAAAACAAAAAACAAAGAGCCTCGAACGATACCCATGAACAATACGCTTGAAGTATTGTTAAAGGAAAGGCTTTCAAAGTGTATAAACATTAACGGTTATTTATTTTTTACGTCTACAGGTATGAAATATAGCGGGGGGAATGTTTTAAAATCGTTCAAATTAGCCGTCGGAAAGGCGGATAAAGCCGGGGCAGGCATAGGGCATTTCTGGTTTCACGGCTTAAGACACACGTTTGGAACACGTTTAGGGCAGGCCGGAATGAATACCAGACAGATCGGGGAGCTAATGGGGATAAAGAATGAAAAGATTCTCATGCGATATATACACTTTTCAGTTGATAGTTTGAGGTCGGTTGTCAAGGTATTGGAGCCTGATAATACAGAAAATATGACAAAAATATGACAATTCCATTTTTTAGCTGTTTCAACCCGACTTTTATTGATTATAACTACTTGATTTTATTGGTGGAGCTGAAGGGGATTGAACCCTCGACACCTTGACTGCCAGTATAAATACTTCAAAGGATATCTGATAAAGGTCTTGGATGTCGTAATTGACTGGGTTGCGATTAACATACCTGGCGATGCAACGCTCAATAACTGGTTTATTTTTTATGAAAGCAT